>Ga0154684_1120_pt1 | contig 26703 bp, 22 predicted proteins | sample Rifle2008BG13ft_FD_116113 | JGI IMG/M metagenome (GOLD analysis project Ga0154684, IMG submission 116113) | Planctomycetes bacterium RBG_13_50_24 | reverse complement strand
AAGTACGATATCAATTTCCCGGTCGGAATGATCAAGGCCGATGAGGAAAAGATCCGTTTTTCCTGGGGCGTCCGTTCGCTTCCCTGGCTGATTCTGACAGATATACAGCATGTTGTAATTGCTGAAGGTTTCAACTTGGCCGAGCTTGGTGATAAGCTCAATGGCAATTCTCACTAATGACCCGGATCGGCAACGTGCTATTCTTCATCTCCGGCTCTGATTGCCTAACTTGCAGGTTTAGATAATTGTTTACCGACAACCCGCGACAAGCTATAATTGAGTACTGTATTCGTGCTGCGTTCTGAGTCGCGGAACGCGGAACGCTGAACGATGAACTGTCATTTGGAGGTCATTATGAAGACAAGATGGATATATCTATTGGTCATATCGGCGGTTTTTTGCAACATCTCAATAGCCGCCGACGAAATTCGCTTTGAGAAAATTATCGTGGACAAAATCTTCCGTGCCGAGGGGGTCGCGGTCGGGGACGTCAATCATGACGGCAGGCTGGATATTTTCGCCGGCGACGTCTGGTACGAGGCACCCGATTGGAAGATGCACGAGCTGCGCCCCGTCGGCCAGTACGACGGGGCAACAGGTTACAGCAATTGTTTTGCCAACTTCGCCCAAGATGTAAACGGCGACGGCTGGATCGATTCTATTGTCATCGGCCTGCCGGATGGGCCGTGCCTGTGGTACGAGAATCCGAAGAATAAGCCCGGCCACTGGAAAGAGCGGACAGTTGCCAAAAGCGCATGCAACGAAACGCCGATATTCGTCAACCTGTTAGGCGACGGCAAACCCGTGCCGGTCTTTGCCGTTCGGCCAGAGGGGCAGATGGCCTGGTTCAGCGTGCCGAAGAATCTTGACGGCCTTTGGGATATGCACATTATCGCCGACGGCCCGAATGCTCCTGGAACTGAGAAATACAGCCATGGCCTCGGCGCCGGCGACGTCAACGGCGACGGCCGATGCGATGTACTTATCAAAGAAGGATGGTGGGAGGCGCCCAAGGACCGCACGGATAAGAATTGGAAGTTTCATCCCGCCAAACTTGGGCCGGATTGTGCCGATTTGCTCGTGTACGATATTGACAATGACGGCGACGGTGACGTTATTACCAGCTCGGCTCACAATTACGGCATCTGGTGGTTCGAGCAAACCCCCGGCGTGGATGGACCGAATTTCCTGCAGCACGAGATATTCAAGGAGTTCTCTCAGCCGCACGCAATACGCCTGGTCGATATCAACGGCGACGGCATCGACGACCTGGTCACCGGCAAGCGGCACTTCGCACACATGGGCAAGGACCCCGGCGGCAAAGAACCGGCGGTGCTCTACTGGTTCGAATTGAAACGTCCTGAAAACAGCGATATCGAATATATCCCGCACAAAATCGATGACGACTCCGGCGTCGGAACCCAGTTCGAAATCGCCGATATGAACGGCGACGGCAAACCCGATATCGCAACCTCGAACAAAAAGGGCGTTTATCTCTTCCTCCAACTGCCTTAGAAAAGGTTTTTGCATAGCAGACGGCGGAGAACACCTTCGGCAATCGTTAGTATTTGTTTGACTATCGCCGGCGACAGACTATAATAAGTTCGTTCACTAGGGGCGGCCCATGAATAACCGGGCCTGAGAGAGAACCCTCTGAACCTGATCAGGACAATCGCCGAATCGGCGTCGATGCCTGCGTAGGAAAGTGATTGGCAAAATTATAAAACCTATGACGTAAGAACGAATCGCTTCCTGCGGAAGCGATTTTTATTTTAAAGACGGAATTAAAAGATAATGGCGACACAGTTACAAATTGCTAAAGGCGGTATGATTAGCGACGAAGTCATATTTGTCGCCGGGGCGGAAAACGTCGATGCGGAACTAATACGAGATGAGATTGCCGCCGGCCGGCTTGTTATACCCGCCAATAAGCGGCATTTAAAAACTAACCTAATTCCGGCCGGCATCGGCCGGGTGCTTTCGACCAAGGTCAATGCGAACATCGGCACAAGCAGTGTTCGCAGCTCGGTAGAGGCGGAACTTGAAAAGATGCAGGCGGCACTGGACGCCGGCGCAGATGCGATTATGGATTTGAGTACGGGCGGCAAACTCGATGAGACCCGGGAAAAATTGCTTGCCCGGTGCCCTGTTCCGTTCGGAACGGTGCCCATCTACCAGATAATCGAGGACAGGGGTGTCGAGGATATCGATAATAGAATCATCCTGAAGATCATCGAAAAACAAGCCCGGCAGGGCGTGGATTTCTTTACGATTCACGCCGGAGTCCTGAGAGAGCATCTTCCGCTGATCGAGAAGCGGGTGGCGGGAATTGTCAGCCGGGGCGGAGCGCTGCTGGCCAAATGGATGCTGCATCACAATAAGCAGAATCCATTGTATGACATGTTCGACGATTTGTGTGACATATTGGCCGAGTACGATATTTGTTTTTCTCTTGGCGACGGTCTGCGACCCGGCGCGATCGCCGACGCTACCGACGAGGCACAAATCGCCGAGCTGAGAACCCTCGGCGAGCTGACCGCCAGGGCGCAGGAAAAAGGCTGCCAGGTTATGGTCGAAGGTCCCGGCCACGTGCCGTTCGACCAGATACAGTACAACATGGAGATCCAGCAGGAGATTTGCCACGGCGCTCCGTTTTACGTGCTCGGCCCGCTGGTGACCGATATCGCGCCCGGCTACGACCATATCACATCGGCCATCGGCGGAACCGCCGCGGCCTTTTACGGCGCATCGTTTTTATGCTACGTCACGCCGAAGGAGCATCTGGGCCTGCCCGATGCCGATGACGTTCGTGCGGGCGTCGTAGCGGCGAAAATCGCGGCCCATGCCGGCGATGTCGCCCGGGGCTTAAAAGGCGCCGCGGAGCGTGACAGGAAACTAAGCATAGCCCGCACAAATCTGGACTGGAAAACACACCTGGCCGAATCGCTCGATCCTCAAACAGCCGAACGAATGCATCGCCAGGCCTGTGAAGAGATCACGGCAAAGCAGCCGGACTCCGCCGATTACTGCTCGATGTGCGGCGAGGCCTGGTGCAGCGTCAGGATTAATAAAGAGATTCGCAAAGCTATAAAAGCTCGTAACAATATGCCAGCGCAAATACCCGAATATGCTCAGAAAGTGATTATAAAAAAAGGCAAGAGCCATGGCAAATGAGCGCATTCTCATTGTGGACGACGAGGAGGACATCCTCGAATTAGTCAGGTATAATCTCGATAAGAACGGTTATAAAGTCATCACGGCGACATCCGGCGAGCAGGCAATTATCGAAGCCGGAGGGAAAACGCCGGACCTGATTATCTTGGATTTGATGCTGCCGGATATTGACGGCCTCGAAGTCTGCCGGAAGCTGAAAAGCGACGTCAAGACCGAGCGCATTCCCATTATCATGCTCTCCGCAAAAGGCGAGGAAACCGATATTGTGACCGGCCTTGAGCTCGGCGCCGACGACTACGTGACCAAGCCGTTCAGCCCGAAGGTGCTGATCGCAAGGATTCGCCGGCTGCTGCATCGAACGGTCAGCCGGGACCTGGAACGGCCGCCGGTCAAGATACGTGATTTGACGATCAATCCCGCCCGGCGGGAGGTGCTCGCCAGAGGCAAGCACGTGACGCTGACTTTTACGGAGTTTAATATTCTTTACGCCCTCGCCAGGCGGCCCGGCCTGGTTTTTACGCGATACCAGATTATCGACGCCATACACGGGGACGATTATTTAGTGACCGACAGAGCGGTCGACGTTCAAATTGTTTCTCTGCGACGAAAGCTTGGCCCCTGCGGCAATTATATCGAAACAGTCAGGGGTGTCGGCTACCGTTTTAAGGACTGATTGATGTCTCAGCGACATTTATTGTGGCAGATTTATCCCGATAACCTGCTGGTTATTGTCATCGCCCTGGCGATCATTGCGGTGTACCTGTCACTGTTACTGCCGGTATTCTATTATAATCAAATTGCAGACGACCTTCATGCTCGCGCCCGCTTGATTGAGCAGCAGGTTCGGCCGAAAATTAAAGAGCCGGATTTCAAATATATCGACGAGCTATCGAAGGTGCTCGGCCGAAACAGTTCTACGAGGATTACCATTATTCTGCCGGATGGACGGGTGGTCGGCGAGTCGGAGGAGGATGAGGGTATGGAAGATCATAGTGATCGTCCGGAATTTAGAGACGCTCTTGAAAAAGGATTGGGCAGGTCTATAAGGTTCAGCGGCACTCTGGGCCAGGAGATGATGTACCTGGCCGTCCCGATAGAAGAACAGGGAAAAGTCCTGGCGATTGTACGAACGGCCATTCCGGCGACGGCGATCCATCGGGAGCTTAAAAAGATATATCACAAGTTATTTCTGAGCATTTTCGTTATTGCCGTTATCGCGGCGGTGATTAGCCTGGTTATTGCCCGCAGGATAACTCAGCCGATCGGACAGATGAAAGATATCGCCCAGCAATTTGCCGCCGGACAGTTGAATCTGCGTGTCCCGGTGCCGAAGCAGGTCGAGCTGGCCGAGCTTGCCGGGGCATTGAATGAGATGGCCCGGCAATTGCAAAACAGGTTCGAGACCATCACGAAACAGCGAAATGAATCCGAAGCGATCCTTTCGAGCATGTTCGAGGGCGTCATGGCGGTCGATTCGGACGGCCACATCGTCAGCGTGAACCAGGCGGCGGCGAATTTTCTCGGGATTGACAAGAGCCGCGTTCAGGGACGAATTGTCGAGGAGGCCGTTCGTAATCCGGATTTACATAAATTTGTGCGGGATGTACTGAGCGATGTCAGGCCGCACGAGACTGATATCATATTGTCCTATGTGCCCGAACGTATCATCCGGCTTAATGGGGCGGGCCTGAGGGACAGCCAGGGTCACAGAAGCGGCGCGGTCATCGTATTAAGCGACATGACCCGGATGCGTCGGCTGGAGAACCTCCGGCGTGATTTTGTCGCGAACGTTTCTCATGAGCTGCGAACCCCCATCACGTCGATCAAGGGCTTTGTGGAAACGTTGCAGGAAGGGGCCATAGCCCAGCCGGAAGAGGCCCGGCGGTTTCTCCGGATTATCGCCAGGCACGCCGACCGGCTCAACGCCATTGTCGAAGATTTGCTCACACTGTCCTGTTTGGAAGAAAGCAGCGAGCAACGAAAGATTGCTTTCGAGAGAAAGCCCGTTCGGCCTGTGCTTGAGTCGGTAATCGAGCTGTCTTCGGTCAAAGCCGAGGAAAAAAATATCACAGTTGACCTTGATTGCGATAAAGTCATTGAGGCAAAAATCAATCCGGTCCTGCTGGAACAGGCCGTTCTGAATCTTGTTGACAACTCCGTCAAGTATAGCGAGCCGGGAAGCCGGATTCAAATCCGGGCGCACAAAGCGGACCGAATGATAGCGATTTCGGTCAAAGATACCGGCTGTGGAATTGACAGGAAACATCAGCAGCGGATATTCGAGCGTTTCTACGTGGTCGATAAAAGCCGCAGCAGCAAGCTGGGCGGCACGGGACTCGGATTAGCCATCGTCAAGCATATCGCCGAGGTTCACGGCGGATACGTCGACGTTGACAGCACAGTCGGTGCCGGAAGCACGTTTACAATATATTTACCTGCTGATTAATATCCGAGTGCGGCGGGTATCAATTTGCAACATTAACACAAATCTTACAGCACACTTATAAATATCTAACAATACCCTCGTACAATGTATGTATGAATAGAGTATATGAGATGCTTTAAAAGGGTCGGACTAATGAAACAGATAAAAGATATTCTCTTCATGACTTTTATTCTCGAAAAATCGAAACCCGAATTCGAAGTGCGCTGCTGCGGTTGCAGGGGGATAATCATACCGGAATATAAAAAACCCGCACATATCATGGGTTTGATAAATTCGGAAGAAAAGCATGTCCCCGTTATAGATCCGAGCATTTGGTTTCGCGGTGAGTCTTCCATGCTGACAACGTCGTCCTGTATCCTGATTGTCGAGCACAGCTACGAGCATCGGCAGCTTCAAACGGGGATTATCATCAGTGACTTTGAGGAATTAATGGATATGATTGCAGGCGGTTACGAGACAAGCACGCGGAAGGACGCTGCCTTTAATATCCGTTTTATTCGTGAGCTGCCCGGAAATACCGAATCGAACGATTTTTTAGCCGACAGCCATATCAAATTAAGCCTGTGCCGGGAACACAAAAACACCGAAGATGATTTTACCGCCTTTAAACAAATTATGCTGCGAGGATTGGTTTATGCCTGAGATTTTGAGAGATATTATATGCCTGTTTGGCGCGGTCTATCTGCTTTATCGCTTTTACCACTTGGTGGCGTCAACGGCGAAAATATTAATGAATAGGAATAAATCCGAATCGAAAGAAATTTTATCTCGGCTAAGATAAAATTTTGCCGTAGCAACCATTGAGAAATCGAGATAATGGTGCATCACACGGTAAGATATTAATACAATTTTAACATTAGCCTGATATTGGCCTAACAATTATTAGTTTAATAGCGCCAAAAGACGCAATCGCCGCTCAAGAATCGGCTTGAGACAGCAAAAAAATTAAAGAGGTATTTTTGGAGATGCACAAATGGGAAAGAAAAAAATGAAGAAAGGGATGTTACTGATTGTTGGTATTGCTATCCTGTTCTGCCGACTGCCGGCGGCCGGCGCCGATCCAAATGAGCTTGGTGATATTAAACAGCAGATTTCGGCTTTGGAGAACAGAACTGCTGCGCTGGAGGAAAAGCAGAAAGCCGAAGCAAATCCGACGGATTTTCGGGCGTACTGGAAGGAAGGGCTGAATTTTGATTCGCAGGATGGAAGTTTCAAGCTCAAGATCGGCGGACGATTGCATACCGACTGGTTCTGGTCGAGTGAGGATAACGCAATTAAATCGAATGTGGGTGAGCAGGAAGACGGCACCGAAGTCAGACGTGCCCGCATATATTTCTCCGGCCTGATTTACGACAATGTCGAATATAAGCTGCAGCTCGATTTTGCCGGTGCCGAGGTAGCATTTAAGGATGCTTATCTGGGTATCACAGATTTCCCGTTAGGCAAGCTTCGCATGGGTCAGTTCTACGAGCCGTTCGGTCTTGAGACGATGACCAGCAGCAACTATGTCACATTTATTGAGAGATCTCTAACTACCGCACTTGCACCGGAGCGGCAAACGGGCTTTATGTTGTATAATACATACTACGATGACCGGGTATATGGTGCTGTAGGTGTTTTTAGAGAAACCGACGATGAAGGCGAAAACGTAGATGACGGCGGATATAACATAACCGGCAGAATTGCGACATTGCCCATATATGAAAACAAGGGGGAATCTCTGCTTCAAGTCGGCGCCGCATACAGTATCAGAAATCCCGATGACACACTGCGAATCCGACAAAGACCGGAGGCGCATCTGGCCAACTATTTTGTTGATACCGGCACACTCACCAGCGATGGCGAGAACCTGCTGGGTCTTGAGTCAGCCTGGGTCAACGGCCCTTTATCATTGCAGGCAGAGTATATCCTGGCCGATGCAGACCGTATAGGTAGCCCTGATGCCAGTTTTAACGGGTATTATGTACAAGGTAGCTATTTCCTAACAGGCGAGCATCGAAATTATAACACCAAAGAGGCGATTTTCGGTAGGGTCAAACCTAATAAGAATTACAGCTATGGCGGTGGACCTGGTGCATGGGAAGTAAAGGCAAGGTATTCCGAACTCGACCTCAGCGACAACAACGTAACAGGCAGCGAGCTAAATAACATTACTGCCGGATTGAACTGGTACCTAAATCCCAATACCAGAATAATGTGGGACTATGTGCATGCTGACAAAGACGATGTCGGTCAGGCGGATATGCTTATGATGAGACTACAGTTTGATTTCTAACCATTTTGGTTGTTGATAACCGTGAGAATACTGTTAGAATCAAAGAGAAAAAGAATAATTGGAGAGAAGTAAAAAATGAACGAGAAAACGAAAAAAATTGTAAAGCAGATATTTATTCCAGCAGTCACTTTAGGAATTGCTCTGACGTTGAGTTCCGGATGTTCAAGGCGAGAGGGCGGCACCGGTTCAGAACAAAGATTAATAACAATCAAGGGCTCCGACACCATGGTGTATCTGGCCAGTAGCTGGGCGGAGACTTTCATGAAGCAGAATCCAGATATCGAAGTGTCGGTCACCGGCGGGGGTTCCGGAACGGGAATTGCCGCGATTCTGAACGGTACTACGGATATTTGCGCAGCCTCACGAAAGATACAGAACAAAGAATTAGAGCTCGCTTTAGAGAAGAATATCCATCCCCATGAGATCGCCGTGGCCAGGGACGGAATTGCGGTCGTTGTCAATCCTGACAATCCCGTCAAGGAGCTGACGTTGCAGCAGTTGAGTAAAATATTCACCGACAATTCACTCCGATGGAGCAATGTGGGCGGACCCGATGAGCCTATAATCGTGCTCTCCAGAGAATCCAGCTCCGGCACATACGTGTTCTTCCAGGAAATGGTATTAAAAAAGCAGGATTACATGCAGGATGCAAAACTGATGCCGGCTACTTCGGCAATTATACAATCGGTCTCAACAGATAAATTAGCAATTGGATATGTCGGCTTAGGGTATGCTCTTGCCGCCGAAGACAAGGTGAAAATCATCGCAGTCAAAGCCGATGATAACTCGCCTGCCGTGATGCCGTCGGACCAAACCGTAAAGTCAGGACAATATGCTATCGCCCGGCCGCTCTATCTATACCTCAACGGCGAGCCAAAAGGTACAGTCAAGAAATTCATCGACTTCTGCCTGAGTGCAGCCGGTCAGACCGTTGTTAAAGATACAGGATATGTAGCAATACAATAATGAAAGCCGCCTGGAAAGAAAAAGCGATCAGGTTAATGCTTTTTGCTACGGCCTCAACGAGTATCCTGATTGTCATTGGGATATTCGTATTCGTAGGTAAGGAGGCCGGGCATTTTGCTGTTGAGCCGGGATTAAAAGAGCTGTTCGGCAGCCGTTGGATGCCCGTTTCTTTTCAAAAGGAGTCATTCGGACTTTTGCCGCTAATCACCGGCTCGCTTTTAGTTACGGCACTGGCTACAATATTAACAATCCCATTCGGCGTCGGAGCAGCCGTCTATATTTCCGAGCTGGCAAGGCCCGTCGAGAGAGAAATACTCAAGCCTTTCATCGAGATTCTGGCCGGCATTCCGTCCGTAGTAATTGGCTTTTTCGGCCTCGTGGTTCTCGTACCTTTGATCAAGAGTATTTTCAATCTTTCGACGGGATTAACCGCTCTGGCGGGAGCGGTTCTGTTGGCGTTAATGGCTATTCCGACAGTGGTATCGATCTCCGAAGATGCTATACGAAGCGTGCCTGCATCCTATAAGGCGGCATCACTGGCATTGGGTGCAAGTAAGATGCAGACTATATGGAAAGTCACGGTTCCGGCGGCTCTTCCGGGTATCGTCGCGGCAATTATGCTTGGTATTGGCAGAGTCATCGGCGAAACAATGGCCGTCATGATGGTGACCGGCAACGCCGCAATAATCACCGCCTCGCCGTTCGATTCGGTGCGAACGATGACCGCCACCATAGCGGCTGAAATGGGAGAAGTGGCTTTCGGAAGCATCCACTACCGAGCCTTGTTTTGCGTCGGCATCGTACTGCTGCTGGCAACGTTCGGGTTGAACATAATTGCACAGAAGTTCCTTAAGAAGTATAGGATGGGATAATGCGCTCGGCAACTACGCAACAAATGACCGCCTGGATCATACGAGTGATGACGTACCTTATCGTTTTTGTCATCGCCTCGATCATAATTAAAATCCTTTGGAACGGCCTGCCGGTAATCAACTGGGAATTCCTGACGACCATGCCAAGACGCGGTGGCGCCGAAGGCGGAATATTGCCGGCAATCGTGGGCACTCTGGCACTGTCGCTGGGAACGGTCGTGGTCGCACTTCCGCTCGGAATGGCGACGGCTATTTATTTGTCCGAATACGCAAAGGCCGGAAGATTCACACGGACGGTCCGGCTCGCCATCGTGACGCTGGCGGGTGTACCGTCGATAGTCTTCGGGCTCTTTGGGCTGGGCCTGTTCGTGATATTCCTGCGATTCGGAGCGTCGATAATAGCCGGCTGTCTTACGCTGGCATGTATGATACTGCCGATTATTATTGTCTCCAGCGAAGAAGCTCTTCGATCAGTTCCGAAATCTCTCAGAGAGGGAAGTCTTGCCCTGGGAGCGACGAAATGGCAGACAATATACAAAAACGTGCTGCCCTACTCGATATCGGGAATGCTCACAGGCTCGATTATAGGTATCGGCCGGGCCGCGGGAGAGACAGCACCAATCCTGCTAACCGTCGCCGCATTCTATTTACCGAAGTTGCCAAAATCCATATTCGACCAGGTCATGGCGCTGCCGTATCACCTCTATGTGCTGGCAACACAGCATCCTGACATTGAAAAAGTCAGGCCTCTGCAATACGCAACGGCCCTTGTTCTGCTTGCACTGGTTCTCGGAGTCAATCTGGTGGCGATCCTGCTGAGAATTCATATCAGGAAAAAATACAGATGGTAGAGAATAATTCCAACATTAACTCTGGATTCAAAATACGGGTCAAAGACCTGGACTTCTATTACGGTACTGTACAGACGCTTTTCGGCATAACAATGGATATCCCGCCTCAACAGGTCACTGCGCTGATCGGGCCTTCAGGCTGTGGAAAATCAACTTTTCTTCGGACACTAAACCGGATGAACGATATCATCAACGGAACGCGGGCCGAAGGAACGGTGCAGATTGACGAACAGGAAATTTACCATCACGCAACCGACATCGTTGCCCTGCGAAAGAAGGTCGGTATGGTCTTTCAGAAATCCAATCCGTTCCCGAAGTCTATTTTTGACAATGTAGCGTACGGCCCGCGAATTCACGGCATAAAAAATCGCAAAGAACTCGCCAACATTGTTGAAAAGAGCCTTGTGCGCTCGGCGCTCTGGGACGAAGTCAAAGACCGGCTCGACAAGAATGCCATGGACCTGTCCGGCGGCCAGCAGCAAAGATTGTGTATCGCCAGGGCTTTAGCCGTCGAGCCGGAGATTCTTCTGATGGATGAGCCGGCCTCGGCTCTGGACCCGCAGTCCACATCGAAGATTGAGGACCTTATCGACGAGCTTCGGCGCGACTACACCATTGTTATCGTGACGCACAACATGCAGCAGGCCGCCCGTGTCTCTGATTTAACGGCGTTTCTCTACGAGGGATATCTCATAGAGACCGGTCCCACCAAGCAGCTCTTCACGAAACCGCAAAAGAAAAAGACCGAAGATTACATTACCGGAAGATTTGGTTAATTTAACTAACACCGATTCAAAAAGGTAAAGGAATTAAATTATGCCTAAACACTTACAGCGCGAAATTGAGAATCTGAAAAAGAAAATCCTGAATCTCGGAGCAAGGATTGAGACTGTGGTCCACGAAGCCATACGCTCGATCAAGGAAAGAGATGTAGTTTTGGCTCAGAAAATTATCGATGAAGATATTGAAATCGACCATACGGAAGTGGAAGTCGAAGAAGATTGCCTGAAAATACTTGCCCTGTATCAGCCGGTAGCCATTGATCTTCGTTTTATAGTGGCGATCTTAAAAATCAACAGCGACCTTGAACGCATCGGTGATTTGGGGGTTAATATCGCCGAAAGGTCGATATTTCTTGCTTCTGTGCAGCAGGTCAATGCATCTTTTGATTTTGTCTTGATGAGTAAAAAGACGGAATCGATGCTTAATAAGTGCCTGGATGCGCTGGTTAACATGAGTTCTGAGCTTGCCATTGAAGTCTGTACCGATGACGACGAAGTTGATGCGATGAATCGCCAGATGTACTTAAGAGTTCAGGATGCAATACAGACACATCCGGACCAGATACCGTCTTTGATTCATCTTTTATCGGTTTCCCGGCACCTGGAGCGGATCGCCGACCACGCTACGAACATCGCCGAAGACGTGATTTACATGATCGAGGGCCGAATTGTCCGGCACAAGACCGAAGAATACAAATAGAGGAATCATTGTATACAAAGAAGTGAAATATTTTATTTGCGGAATCGGGGCAAATCAGGTAGCGATCGGACATACATCAATTTGATTGGGGCCCAGTTAAAATTTTATTTTTGGTTCAACTCCAAAAAAGTTGGTTGATTAACACATGATTATAAAAGGATTTATCGCTTTATGGGCACCAGCATAATAACATTAAGTGGGCGGTACCGTTGAAGATATCGCCCTATGCTGTATGCAACCATCAGGGCGCTCGGGTCGCTTCCCAGCGTTGCCCTATATCGTGACTCGTGAATCGTGAACCGGGCCACGGGGCACGAGCGACGATATGGCGGTGGTATTATACCCATTCATGCTGTTGCCTTAAAGCGTTAAATCCAAAAGAGTTGCAGGGTTTATTTCTTATCAGCCCACCAACTTTTTTGGAGTTGAGCCCTATTTTTAAAGTACCGCTGACAGCATTTTTAACTTTTTCCGACCTGAATCTAATACCGAACAATAAACTGGTTGCACGGAACCTATGTCTTCATCGAGTCCAGCTCGATAAAAGCTATCGGCAGAAAGATAAAGACCGGCAGCCACGCCCACAACTCCGGCATGACCTTGTCGAAGATAACCTCCGTAGCGAGTATTTTGCAGGCAAAGCTTATAATAAAACACGCTCCGGTCAGGGCAAAGCTGAGCATCACGGCGGACTTTACCGACTTCGGATCCCGACAAACCAGTAAAGGCAGGCTTATCATGAGCATTACCAGATTTATGAGCGGATCGGTAATGCGGAAATGCTTCTGGCTGGAAAGCTGAGCCATGTCTCTGATTTGTATTTTTTGTGCTTCGAGAGCCGTTAATTGCCTCAACGATAACAGAGTTTTGTGCTCCGATTCGCACCTGACCGGGATGTCTCTTGCGGTGATGTCACTGGCATAAAAAGCTGTCGGCTGGGGACCTTTTCCGGAGCCTCTTTCAGTCAGCAGGCCGCCAGGGGCCCACTCGACGGTTTCCGGAGATTTGGTATACAGGTCCCATCGACCTGTTTTATCGTTATAAACCGCTTTGTCAGCATCTAAACGCCCGGTAACTTCCCAGATGCCGGGCCTGGATGTAGGGCGGCGCAGGAGGATGGTAGGATCGTATAAAGTTGATGTTTCCACGTCGAATTTCAGAGAGCAGATAAGTGAACCCCTGTCGTCATTAATGAATCTCACTCTATATGATTCCTGGCCGGGAATATCATTGTGGCTGCGCACGAGCTTATCCGCGAGCGGGGGTATTATAAATTCCTGGTCGATCACCAGCACACCGGTCAACAGCAGCGCAAGAAACACTATCGGGAAAATTATACGCTTCAAGCTGACGCCCGAAGCCATCACGGCCACCAGCTCGTTATGACGGACCATTTTGCCGAACGAAAAGGCCGCCGCTACCACGGTTATCATTCCGGCAAAATCCCGAAAGTATAGGGTGTTGTTAAGAAGGTAAAATGTAAATATGTTTTTAATAACATCCGCGGTGCCAAGGTCGGTATGCTGTGTGAACTCGTCTAAATTCACGAATAGATCGATGATTATTCTCAGCCCCACCAGCACACAAAAGGCTATGCAATAACCTATCAGAAAATTCTTCGCAACGTATCTGTCCAATATTTTCATAATTTGGTCCACCTATCGCGGGCCGTCGACGCTTATATCCGGTCCCGGGTTTAACCGGGGCTTCGTCATTACTTTAATTCTTCAATAACCGGCGGTATATCACGACAACCAAAAGTAACAAGAATACCAATCCCGCCCACATCACAGCCACGCCCGTAATGCTTTCGGCACCGGGACTTTTGATAAGGTTTTTGCCGCTCATTATGCAGACTATCAGTACCGCGGCAGGGATACAGCTTGCACCGAAAGCAGTGAGCAGATGTCCGCCCTTCTTTATGATGCCCAGGCCGATGCCGATCAATATCATTGGTACGCAGCCTGCTCCGAAAACCAGCCTGGTATGTATCTCAGCTTTTATCCGCACCAGAACATAGCGTATCTCTCCCCGAAATCTATTTTGCAGATACTTCAGACTCTTGCTCGGCCTCAGTCTCAAGATTTGTGACAAATCCGTAGCTAATTTTTCAACTTTTAATGAACCACTTTCGGTCTTAAACTCATTTGCAGCGACCTCTGCGGCCGGGGGCGGTATCAAACCGCGAATAATATACCGCATTATTAATTCATCTGACCCTTCCTCCCTTGCATTGTAGATATCCATCGTCAGAGTCGGCGCCAGCTTATCGCCCTCGATTTGCAGAATGGCTTTCTCGCATATTAAAGTACGTAAAATTTCTTTGCTGTCAGTGTTATATTCTATGACGACTACTTTATCTTCACCTGAGAGTTCTACTTCTTCATCTTGTGCACTGCATCGACCGGCGATAAATTTGACTGAGTTCGGCATTCCCAGCAGCTCATAGAAACCGCCGGCATCATCTGCACTTTCCGGAGGTATTGTTTTGCGTTTGGTTATTCCGGCGTTAATATCCTGCGCTAATAACTCTATGATGATTTGAGCGTAAGTCTCGCGTGCCAGTTTCTCGATCGGGTAAAAGTTCATCAAGTCGGCTTCGATTTTTCTCATTTCATCTATCTTTTTGAATTTTATCTCGTCGCTTAACATTGAGCCGAGTTCTGCCGTCAACGATCCCCATTCCGCCCCTGCCTCCGACTCTGCGCCCATCTGGCCTGACTTGTACGCTAATATCCGTACTTCGTTGAATCTTTCATGCGGATTGAAACTTACTTTGGCAGCTTCGGCGGTAAAAATGTTTTTTATTTCGTTGTTTTTTATTTCGGTTACAATAACGCCCGAGAGAACATCCGTTTCCAAGTCGGCCTGGTCGGCGTAAATCAGGTACCGGTAGTCGGGCGGCAACTCATAATATCTTCTCCGCTGGATATTACGGAAAAGTATTTTCTTGGCGTCGGTCTTAAGAGATTTTTCCGCGCGCTGCACAAAAACCGGCATTACGTAGAAGCTCAGAAGCAGGTTTGCAACCGCCACTATAATCGCCAGAGCCAGTCCGGGATAAACCAGTCTAATCAGACTTATTCCGCTCGCCCTGCAGGCGTCAAGCTCACTATCGCCGGCAAAACGACCATAAACCAGAGAGCACGCGAACAATGCCGCCATTGGCAGCACAAAAGTCAGGATTATCGGCAGAAAATAGCCCATAAGTGAAAGTACCTGCCGAGGGCCGATGCCAAATTCCTGAACCGGCTGCAGAATGCTGCCCAGGCTCAACATTAGCGTAAGAGCGATCACCGCTAATAAAAAAACCCGCAAAAGCTCGCGAAATATATATCTATGCAATGTAAAAAGCATTTTATTATTTAGCCTTACCAAAAAGATTTTGTGCAGCTTTTGCAAATTACTATTTGATCCTGTTGAGCCGTTTTATGGAGCAATCTTATTTTTCTATAGGATTCGTCATTCCAGATTTCAGATATCGATGCCGTGTTTAAATCTCCCAGGATAACCTGCCCCTCGTAGTCGAGGCAGCACAAAGCGGCTTTGCCGCTGGATAACACGGTGAATGTCCGCCATACCCTCGAACATGGTTTCCTTATCGCGGATTTCTCGGCGTGATCCATTCCCGTATCGGTCCAGTTGTGTATCTTGCCGAAGGAAAATCCGTCCACGCAGTTCTCCAGCGACCGTATAGTTTCACTTTTGTCCGACGTGCTGCAACAGGCAACCTTTATTTTCAACTGGCTTTTCTTGAGGTTCCTGATTCGAACCAGCTCTTTGATATTTTCTATTATTATATCGAACTTGAGCGGAGGCCGTATCCGTTCGAACTCTTCCTGTGTAGCTCCGTCGAAACTTACTTTAATTCGATCAAGTCCCGCATCTACAAGCTCGTTGGCTTTGTCGGCCGTGAGTAGCGAACCGTTTGAAAATATAGCCACTCTTTTAATGCCTTTTTGTTTGGCATATCGCACACGCTTAGCTAAATTTTTATCAAGTAACGGCTCGCCGAAATTGTGTAAATGAACGTTCCCGCAATTATATTTGGAGCATTCATCTATTATTTTTTCGTAAAGGGCGTCATCCATGTGACAGACCGGCCGTTGCATTGCCCGATGCGGGCAGATTACACATTTTGCGTTACAGGCATTAGTCGTTTCGATCCGTACAGTATTGGGGAACTTGCTTAGTGCCAGGTTGAATGCACTTGCTACGAGAGAGCAGGATATTCTTGACAGTTTTCCGCCGTTCCGTTTTGTTCTGCTAACCACTATTTGTCCTTTTTCAGGCTCATCCGGTACTGGTTGTCAAATTGCTTAGGACATCCCCAAATTTATGCCCATCCGGTGTAAAACCATGCCGTCAATTTACAACCGTCTATTTTGAAGCCTCAATTATCAACAGTAGACAACATTTTGCAACAAAATTCCCCACCGTTACTTTATGGACTCATACGATAACAGCAACAACTTTCTTATATTCTCATCACTTTCTTATTTGAAGTTTCATATTATGATGGAATACACGAACCGGAAAAACCACTATAATATTGGCCGGCGTGAAACGAGGTCGCAATGGCTGGTAAAACGGCGAGTCGGGAGTTTCGACTTGTGCAGCAATGCGATTCATGAGAAAGGAGCAGATTATGTTAAAGCAGCAGATAATAACCGCTTTATTGATGTTAGGGCTTTTTAGTGTTGCAGCAGCCACCCTGTCGTGCGCTGCCGAGGCGAAATTTCAGGACAACTTCAACGTCGAGAAGACCACCTTGGGGGACAAAGGCTCAAACACCTACATGGTCCTCAAGCCGGGCTACAAACTGATCCTCACAGACGGCAAGGACACTATGACGATCACGGTCCTGGACGAGACGAAGACCGTCGACGGCGTAAGAACACGCGTCGTCGAAGAGCGCGAGACCAAGGACGGCAAACTTGATGAGGTCTCCCGCAACTATTTCGCCTTCGATAATGCCACCGGTGACATATATTATTTCGGCGAGGACGTCGACATGTACGACGCCGATGGCAAAGTTACCGGCCACGAGGGAGGCTGGCTGTCCGGCCTCGACGATGCGAAGTTCGGCCTGATGATGCCCGGTAAACCCAGAGTGGGCAGCCGGTATTACCAGGAGATGGCACCGGAGGTAGCCATGGATCGCGCTGAAGTTGTCAGCATTAACGAAACGGTTAAAGTGCCCGCGGGTACATTTAAAACCTGCCTGAAGACCAGGGAATCGAGCAGCCTGGAGAGCGGCGTCGAGGACAAGCTGTTCGCCCCCGGCGTCGGCCTGTTGAAGGACGGAGGTTTTAAACTGGTTAAAATCGATGTCCCGCTGCTCGATACGGCTTTACCCGATTCGGTGGCGAAAACCTTCAAGGCAAAATTCCCTAATGCTGAGATTCTCAAGGCGGAAGTTGACGCGGAAGACGGCGTTGCTGTCTACGACTTGGAGTTTAAGGATGGGACGACAGAGAAAGAAACGGATATTACCGCCGACGGAACTATGCTGGAGTTTACGATAGTAGTCGACGCCGAGGATGTGCCGGCCGCGGCGATGAAGACCATCCGGCGGGCCGCCCGAGGTTCGGCGATAGGGCGGATCGAGTATATCGAGATCAGCTATGAGATCGAAAACGGCAGGGTTGTCAAACTGCCCGAAACCGTAATAAGTTATGCCGTTGAGATAACCAGGGGCGATAAGACCGCGGAGATTGTCGTTAATCCCGATGGTACCGCGATTGAGCCGGCCGCCTGGGGCGACGCCGAGGAACAGTAGGATGTTGGCTGTTGTCTCGCCCGGTCGAAGCAGCAACTTGAAATCCGGCTCTGCGCCGATACTGCAATAATTTCACGGGATGTTCAGCGGGTCGATATTTTCAATTTTGTCGGCATAAATCTGGTACGGATATTTATTCAGCAGCTCTTTGCCGTATTGGGCGACCAAAGCTTTATTTTGTTCGCTCATCATTCTGCTTCCGATCTGCCCATCCATATCGGTTGAATATAGTCTCTCTTTGTCGGGGGTCTTTTCCAGTATCTTGACGATGCGCCAACTAATCCCCTGTTTGTAAAAACCCTTCACGGGCCCGATGATTTGATTCGGGTCACCCGCCCATAAATCCTTCCAGAACAATCCTTCGCTATTGGGATATGTGGTAAAGGGTTTGCCCTGTTTTTCGAGAGAGAATTGTTGCCTGACGGCCTCGAAATCATTGCCGCTGTCAAGTGCGGCTCTTGCCTGTTTGGCGGTCTTAAGGTCCTGGCACCATATAAGGTCTATCTTCAGGCTTTTGCTTGTTCCGAACGATTCTTTATTTTGGCCGAAGTAGGAGATGATCTGCTCGGTTGTCGGTTCTTTAAGTTCCTTGCGCTTTGCTGATAAGGCTTCACTGAGCAGCCTCCTGTCCTCATAATCTCTGACCTGCTTTAACAGATCATTATTCCGGTCGAGCCCGAGTGATTTGGCCTCAGAGACCAGCAGCGGCATTCGCATGGCCCGCTCCAGTAACTCATCGACGCCTTGCGGAGTATTCAGATTTTGCGGACGACGAGGCGGGACAATATTACAGAGCGCTTCGAAATAGTCTTCCAGCGTTATCTTTCCATTGGCATACTCTGCCAGCACGATGTTTTTCTCTACCTGTGTCAATTCCTCTTTCACCTGAGAGGTTTGGATCCATGACGCTTTACGGTCTTGTTTCGGATTACGTAACAGCCTTTCGTAAATTTGGATGGTTTGCGGGAAATTCTGGCTTAATTTCGAAACACGAGACTTGCTGTATATCTGGCGGTAATACTGATCCAGTATTGTGTTGGTTTTGGCTCTTTCGATCATCGTTTTCGCCCGTTCCTTGTCCAGCTTGTGATCGGCCTGCATTTTCTGTGTTATCTCATCGGCCGTAATATTGATTTTGCCTTGTATGTGCTTTTCCAACAACAGATCGACAAGCTTTCTTTCCATGAACCTATTGACCGAAGTACTGATTGTTTCATTTTTGAGATAACCCTGCGCGCGGGCTTCGATTACTATGGCTTTCTCCGCGAGCATTTTCATAAGCACCGTTTTGGCATCGACCGGCTCGGCATTCTCAACGAAGTTATCATATTCATCGGGATAAAGCTCGGTCATCAGCTTCTTCTCAAGCTCTTCTCTTGTAATCACGTAATAGGCTATCCTCGCAACGGTGACTGATTCGGGGGCAGCAGACTTGACGCCGGGCTGTCCATTTGACTGTTGTTCCGCAGAGACGGATGTCAAAGAAAGTGCAAATATCAAAATGCAAAGTGTAAAATAATTGAAACCGGCACGGAGGGCCTCCACAATTTTAATATTTGATTTTTCATTTTTGATCTTTTTCAAGGTGAGCGCCGGTTTCTTTGAAAATAACTTCATCATTTGTCTTTTTCCTTAGTTTCAAATGTGGACTTGTTTCGCCGAACACTAACTATACATTTCAGTCCGGCAACTCCGATAAAGGCAATGCAGGCCTGACGGATCGGCAACTTTAGACCAAAATAACAGTTTTTACAGGTTCTATTATAACTTTTCCGCTGAAATAAGCGAGCCCAAATTGCTGCAGCCGGTCATTTACCACAAAAAATTGCGGGGTGGACTTAGCCCGCGACCGATATAGCGGCAGGCCCGATTTTTGTATTTGCGTTGAAAATCGACAACCTTTACAATGGCTTTAATTAAGCAATGAGATATAGTATTGTCGACCGGGTTCTGAGCAGTCGAGCCTGATTTTGGAGTGATATATGTTCACGAACACGACAAATAAGTCCACCAGTTATAAGTATTTTTGTGCTCTTGTGCTGCTGTGCTGCTGTGCACTGTGTTTTGCCGACAGGGTTGTCCTGAAAGAAGGTCAGATTATAACCGGCAAGATACTCGTGGAAAAGCAAACGCAGTTGTACGTCGATATCGGCATAACGGTCCTGACAATTCCAAAGGACAAGATACTCGAATACAAGTACGGCGAGACTACCGAAGCCAAGGACGCTGACGCCAATGACGCGGGCACCGAAACCGGCACGCAGCCTGTCGAAAAGGCATCAAATCGGCTCTACAAAACCGCCAATCTTAAAAAGACAACAATTGAGAAATCCGTGGACACAGTCTCGGAAGCGGTTGTAAAAGTCTCGTCCCCGGGCGGTTCGGGTTCCGGCTTCTTCATTAACGAAGATGGATTCCTGATAACCAACTATCACGTAGTAGAAAAGGAAACCAGGATCGAAGTTACGGTGTTCCAAAAAGCAAAGAACGGCTTCGAAACGAAAAAATTCAAAAAGGTCAAAATAGAAGCCATCAATCCCTTTGTTGACCTGGCCCTGCTGAAGGTCGAGGATCTCGGCGACACGAAGCTCCCGTCAGTGTACCTCGGCGATATCAGCCGCATCAATACGGGCGAAGAGGTCTTCGCCATCGGAAATCCGATGGGGCTCGAAAGAACCGTTACCAACGGCGTCATCAGCACGAAAAACAGGGCCTTCGAAGGACTTCTGTATATACAAACCAACGCCGATATAAACCCGGGCAACTCCGGCGGCCCGCTGTTCAATCTGGCCGGCGAGGTCATCGGCGTAACCAATATGGGATATATATTCCTCGGCGGACTCGGCTTTGCAATACCGGTCGACTACGTCAAACATTTCATAGAAAACCGCGATGCTTTCGCCTACGACAAAGATAATCCCAACTCCGGCTACAAATACCTCCAGCCCGACCGAAGACGAAACAAAGACAGGCCCGAATTCCCCGGGAAAAAAGATTGAGCCGAATTTGTATACCGGTGCGAATTTTCACACCGCTTACATAGAGTTTGAAATCAAAGATTTGGTATTTGGTGCATGATGCGACATCAAACTCAAAGGGGCGAGAACTCGGGCTTGAGGAAAACGACGGATTCCGACCTGCCTGTCGGACGGCACCTGCCGGGATTCTCCCTGGTCGAGCTGCTGGTCGTTATCGCGATTATCGCAATCCTTGCGGCGTTTTTGCAGCCGGCGCTTTCTCTTGCACGTGCCAAGTCCCGGGAGGTCGCCTGCCTGAACAATCTCAAGCAGCTTCAGACCTGCGCGAAGCTGTATTCGCTGGATAACGACGACTTTTTGCTGCCGAACCGGTACGTTTACCTGCTCGACACCAGATCGCCGGCGCCCGGCTTCAGCAAAGCAATGACGTGGTGTCCCGGCCTGGCGCCTTACGATACGACCACTGAGAATATCGAGCGCGGTCTGCTCTTTCGATACAACAAGTCGACCGACATCTACCGATGCCCGTCCGACAAATCGTTTGTGCAAACGGAGGATGGGCGGTTTCTGAATATTCGAAGGACCCGAAGCTACAATCTGAGCCAGTCCATTAACGGCCTGCCGTATGCCGACAAAGCGGCCTTGGTCCCGAGCTTCACCAAGGAATCCGAGATAGACGACCCGCCGCCTGCCGAGCTGTTGTTCTTCGTTGACGTCCACGAAGAAAGCATCTTCGATTCCCATTTCGGCATCCCGCCGCGGAACTGGGGCTCCGCGGAGGAGCCGCCGAGGTGGTGGGACCTTCCTGCCGGCCGGCACTCGCAGGGCGGCAACTTCTCTTTCGCCGACGGTCACATCGAGCACTGGCGATGGGACAAGCCGAAAATCTTCACGGAGTTCGGCCAGTTAGTCAGGCAGGACGGCGAAATCTCGGACTTCCAGAGGGTCCAGCGAGGCGTCAAACCAGCTACACAATGAACCGCCCGGCAGGACTCAAAACGGAGCATGATTACTAAACACGCTTCACTTCTTAATCGGTGTTTCTTCTCATATTTTTTTCAATATTCTGCCGAGCGGATATTCGCCTGCTGTTGTTATCCGGATAAAAGATTGATTTTGGAGATGGATTTGGTATTTTTCAGGAGAAAAGTGAACAAAACTAAAATGCCGGCATAGAATTAACAAGGCATTATTTTTCGTCATGTATGGTCGTGGACATTTTTCGATTAATCGAAAGCAGGTAGTATCATGAGCAAAGGATTATCATCACAAAATCCCGAAAGCGTATCGATTGTTTTATGCGGGCAGGCCGGCCAGGGCATCCAGACCGTCGAGCATCTCCTGACTCGAATCTTAAAAATCGCCGGCTTTAACGTATTTGCAACAAAAGAGTACATGTCTCGAATACGCGGGGGCATGAACTCCACGAGCATCCGGATAAGTTCGCGACCGGTCCGGGCCGCTGTCAGCACGATAGACGTTCTCGTCCCTCTGAACAAAGGCGCGTTACGGCACGTCGAGCGGAACGTCTCTGCCCGGACGATAATCCTGGCGGACAAAGATATGATCGGCGGGGATATTGACCAGACCGGGCACAGGTTTGTCGACGTTCCCTTTACAGGCACGGCGGTCGAAATCGGCGATAAAATTTATTCCAACGTCGTTGCCGTAGGCACTTTGGCCGGCCTTTTCGGGGTCGAGCTGCCGGCGGCAGGCAAGTACATCGAGAAGTTTTTCTCCGGCAAATCCTCAGACGTGGTGCAAAAAAACCTTGCAGCGATAAAAAAGGGCTTCGCTTTCGGCGCCGAACTGGTCAAGTCCACCAAAATCAACTTTGCAATAGCCAGCGACGCCGGCGTCGAAGACCAGGTCATTTTGGACGGCGCCGAAGCTGTGGCGCTCGGAGCCATCGCCGGAGGTTGCAATTTCATCGCGTCCTACCCGATGTCACCATCGACGGGCGTGCTGGCGTTCCTTGCCAGGCACTCCAAAACTTTCGATATAGTCGCCGAACAGGCCGAAGACGAGATAGCCGCGATTAACATGGCGCTCGGTGCGTGGTACGCCGGCTCGCGGGCCATGGTTACAACATCCGGCGGCGGCTTTGCTTTGATGATCGAGGGCGTAAGTCTGGCCGGAATGCTCGAAAGCCCGATGGTCATCCACCTGGGCCAGAGACCCGGCCCGGCCACCGGGCTGCCGACGCGGACCGAACAAGCTGACCTGGAGCTTGCACTTTATGCCGGACACGGCGAGTTCCCGCGAATCATTTTCGCACCCGGAACAATTCAGGACGCCTTCTGCCTGACGCAGAGGGCCTTCAATCTGGCCGACAAATATCAGGTGCCGGTTTTCATTCTAACCGACCAGTATCTCATAGATTCTTATTATAATACCGCCGCTCCTGATTTGAAGAATTTGAAAATTGAAAAGCACATCACCCGCACGAAAAAAGACTACAAGAGATACGAATTCACAAAGAGCGGCGTCTCACCGAGGGGCGTGCCCGGCTTCGGAGACGGATTTGTCGTCGTTGACAGCGACGAGCACGACGCCGAGGGACATATTACCGAGGACCTCGACCTTAGAATCAGGATAGTCGATAAAAGGTTAAAGAAAGGTGAGCTGCTGAAAAAAGACAACATCCCGCTGGAGCTGACCGGGGCGAAGAATTATAAAAACCTTATCGTGTGCTGGGGCTCGACGCATAACATTGCAGAAGAAGCCATGCAAAAGCTCGACAGGGACGATGTGGCATTGTTGCATTTCAAACAGGTATATCCGCTGCCCAATGAAACCGCCGAATATCTGCAAAAAGCCGAAAAGACAATCATCGTCGAGAACAACGCCACCTCTCAATTCGCCAAACTGATAAAACTCCATACCGGAATCGACATCGACAGGAAAATTCTCAAATATAACGGCCTGAGCTTTTTCGTCGAAGAGCTGGCCGAAAAGCTGAAAGAAGCATTAAATTAGGAACGAAGCTGTGGATACTAAAGTTTTCGATATGAACGATATTGACATTGCCTGGTGCCCGGGCTGCGGCAATTTTCCCATTCTAAAGACGCTGAAGCGAGCCCTGGCCGAGCTGCAAATAAAATCGACGGATCTCGTGCTTGTTTCGGGGATTGGCCAGGCGGCGAAGATTCCCCATTACCTCAAGGCGAACGTCTTCAACGGCCTTCACGGCCGCGCACTTCCGGCGGCTACGGCGATTAAAGCCGCCAACCCGGCGCTGACCGTGATCGCCGAAAGCGGCGACGGCGATATGTACGGCGAGGGCGGCAACCACTTCATCCACACGATACGCAGAAACCCGAATATCACCAATATCGTCCACAACAATATGGTTTACGGCCTGACCAAAGGCCAGGCGTCGCCAACCAGCCAAAAGGGCTTTGTCACTCCCGTGCAGGTCCGAGGCGTGTTCCTCGAACCTTTCAATCCGCTGGCGGTCGCCATTGCCCTGAACGCCAGCTTCGTCGCAAGGGCCTTCGCCGGTGACATCGACCGGACGGTGGATATCCTGAAGAAGGCAATCGAGCATAAAGGCTATGCGCTGGTTGATATATTTCAGCCGTGCGTCACATTCAACAGGATCAATACGATTCAGTGGTTCAAGGAGCATACGTACTACCTCGAAGACCACGACCCATCGGACAGGCAGAAGGCTTTTGAAAAGGCGACCGAGACCGAAAAGCTGCCGCTCGGCGTTTTCTATAAGAGTCCTCAAAAGCCCGCCTTCGAAGAAAATGTCGGAATCTATGAAGAAAAACAAATACCGCTGTATGAACGTGACCTCGACAAGAAGGAACTGAACAATTTAATAGATACATATAAAATGCGGCTTTAAACTTACGGCCGGAATAACCGCCGGACATTAATCCTGGAAGGAGTAGCAAATGAACATGGAAAAAATCGAAGAGTTACTGGGCAAAGACAGCGATTATCTGCTTAGCTTTAAAACGCCCAAGGTGAAAAAGGACCAGCTTCATATCCCCGGGCCCGACTGGATCGACAGAATCTTCGCGCCGTCCGACCGGCCGAATCCGGTGCTCAGGAATATGCAGTTCCTGTTCAACACGGGAAGGCTCGCCGGCACGGGCTATCTTTCGATCCTGCCCGTGGACCAGGGCATCGAGCATTCCGCCGGGGCCTCGTTCGCACCGAATCCCATCTATTTCGACGGCGAGAATATCGTTAAGCTGGCTCTCGAAGCGGGCTGTAACGCCGTAGCGTCAACAGTGGGGGTGCTCGGGAGCGTGTCAAGGAAATACGCCCATAAGATACCCTTCATCGTCAAGCTCAACCACAACGAATTGCTCAGCTATCCTAACACGTTCGACCAGATACTGTTTGCCAATGTCAAACAGGCCTTCAATATGGGCGCCGTTGCCGTCGGGGCGACGGTTTACTTCGGCTCAGCCGAGAGCGGCCGGCAGATCAAGGAAATCAGCGAGGTCTTTCATAAGGCCCATGAGCTCGGGATGGTGACGATTCTCTGGTGCTATCTGCGCAACTCGGCATTCAAAGTCGACGGCGTGGATTATCACCTCAGCTCCGACATGACCGGGCAGGCCAACCACCTCGGCGCGACCATGCAGGCCGACATCATCAAGCAGAAGCTGCCCGTATGCGACGGCGGCTACAAGGCATTGAACAAGCGGGGCAGCTACGGCAAGTTCAGCGAGAAAATGTACACGCAGCTCAATTCTGAGCACCCCATCGATTTGACGCGCTACCAGGTCGTGAACAACTACATGGGTCGGATCGGCCTGATTAATTCCGGCGGAGCTTCCGGCAAGGACGACCTGGCCGATGTTGTAAAAACCGCCGTGATTAACAAAAGGGCTGGCGGAATAGGCCTGATTACCGGCAGAAAAGCTTTCCAGAAACCGATGAAAGAAGGCGTCGAACTATTCCACGCCATCCAGGATGTCTATTTGTGCAAAGATGTCGCTGTGGCGTGAGATACGATTATGTGTATGGCCTCGACCGAGAGCGGCTGCGCATGTCGATGATAAAGCGGTCTCATATGTGTTGAGCTTGTCGCGGTGGTACGATATGATGTCAGTTGCGACTGTCTCTATTTTTCTATTGCACTTCGTATCTTAATGCGCCAAGATATTTAGAGGGCATCACAACAGGCGTCGGCTACCTGAGCTGATCACGAAGTGACCGGCCGAGCGGTCGTTGACGACGATCGTGAACATCGTGTCTTCCTTGCAACCTGTGAGGCAGGCTGCCTGGACGGCTGTGAGGTTCTCTCCGACTGCAGTGAAGGTACTTTCCGAGCTGTTCTGCCTGATATACACGCCATTGGCATCGGGACCCTCCTGGTTGGCTCCCTTTGTGACAAAGGACTTATTGAGGTTGCCTTCGATCATGTATTTTGAGCCCCGCTGCGAAGCCAGCGTCGGAGTGCCCTTGAGAATGCGCTTGGCGGTTTTCTCGCAGTCCGCCTTCTTGCCTCGGATGCGGACCTTGACGCCACCCTCGATGAGCTCCAAGCTGACTTCCTGCCTAATGGCGGCGATGGCATCGGCCCCGGTGATCTTCTCGTATCCACCTGTGGGTGCTTCGGCGGCTGGCGCGACCTCTGGTTCCGACTCCTGAGCCGTCGCCTCCGGCTTGATGGGCTCGCCCGGATTCCGGAGTTTGCCACGGAAGACGATTCCGTGTTGCCCTTCTTCGGAGGTTACGCTGCCATGGCGTCCGATGAAGTGTGCCACCTGTGTCAGCAGGCTATTCGGCGTTATGTTCTGGGGTACGAGCTTGAAGCGGCCGTCTGGTTTGTGATCGAGGATGATCGTGCCGGTATTCTCAGGCTCTCCGGCGTAGGTCCCCCAGACGATTACCCCAGAGGTCCTCTCG
>Ga0154684_1193_pt1 | contig 26747 bp, 22 predicted proteins | sample Rifle2008BG13ft_FD_116113 | JGI IMG/M metagenome (GOLD analysis project Ga0154684, IMG submission 116113) | Planctomycetes bacterium RBG_13_50_24 | reverse complement strand
GGCAAAGTTCGGTTCACACAGGATGCGGATATCACCGTGGCTTCTTTTGCCGATAAGGCCGAACGGCTCTATTCTGTACTAAAAGAAAATTTTTACATCAGTAAGGATGCAATGTATCAGGCGATTTCAAATCGCGGCTCTTTTAATGTTATTCACCTGACATCTGCTTTCAAAATCGACATTTTTATTCAGAAAGATGATGATTTTCACAGGCAATTATTTCTTCGTAAAAGAAAGGTAAAACTTGATGATTCGATCGAGCACTTCTTTGATATTGTCTCAGCGGAGGATATTATCCTTTTGAAGCTGCAATGGTATCAATCTGCCGGATGTGTTTCTGAGCGACAATGGTCGGATGTGCTGGGAGTTTTAGCTGTCCAGGCCCAGTCGCTGGATATGAAGTACTTGAAAAACTGCTCGGAAAAACTTGGTTTCAGCGATATTTTTAACAGAGCAATTCAGGAATCGAAAACGTAGGAGCTTAATATGGACAATGCTGATAAGGCGGCAGCGATGTTTAAGGAAGGTTTTTCGTGCTCGCAGGCGGTGCTCGGAACTTATTGTGAGCGGTTCGGCCTGGATAAGAATCAGGCCTGTAAGATAAGCACCGGTTTCGGCGGCGGGATGCACATAGACCAGACCTGCGGGGCTGTGACGGGCGCGTTTATGGTCATCGGATTGAAATACGGCAGGACCAGGGCGGATGATGTCGAAGCCAAGATGAAAACAGCCGGGACGGTGGTGGAATTTACTAAAAAGTTTAAGGCGCGCCACGGTTCTGTCAGATGCACGGAGCTTCTCGGCTGTAATATCAGCACTCTGGAAGGTTACCAGGAGGCGAAAAAGAAAGATTTATTTAAACAGGTCTGCCCAAAATACGTGATATCGGCGGCAGAAATTTTAGATGAGATGCTTTGATGCCCGAGACGCCTAACAAAAAATTCGTAAAACTAAAGCAGATTCTCAAGGAGCTGGAAAGTGTTGTTGTTGCTTACTCCGGCGGTGTGGACAGTACGTTCCTTCTCAACTCGGCGGTTGATATGCTTGGGGCGGATAACGTATTGGCGTGCATGAGTGTGGGGCTTTCCGAGCCCAGCAATATGTTTGAAAAAGCAGCCGTATTTGCCGGTAGCATCGGCGTCGAACTTCGGACGGTCGATGCCGATGAGTTGGCCGACCCAAATTTCACCGCTAATAAAGCCGACCGGTGCTTTCATTGCAAGTCGCATCTGTGCAAAACTCTGCTGGACGTCGCGAAGCAGCGGGATTTCGATAATGTGATATTCGGCACGAATTTCGATGATTTGGACGATTTTCGGCCGGGAAACCGCGCCCTGAAGGCCTTCGGCATCCGCTCGCCGCTTGCCGAGGCGAAGCTCACCAAGGACGACATCCGCGTCTTGAGCAGAGAAATGAACCTGCCGACTTCGGATCAGCCCGCCTCGCCGTGCCTGGCTTCGAGAATCGTTTACGGGCTGGAGGTTACAGAGCAGCGGCTGCAGCAGATTGACGAAGCGGAGAATTTCTTGAGAGGGCTGGGGCTCGTCGAATTTCGAGTTCGCCATCATGATACGGTTGCCAGGATCGAAGTGAATCCGAAGGATATAGAAAAGGTAACGACCGAGCCGGCCCGCTCGCAGATCGTCGAAAAGTTAAAGTCGCTCGGCTTTAAGTTCGTAACCGTTGATTTGCAGGGTTTCCGCTCCGGTGCGCTGAACGAGGCGCTTTCGGAGCAGCAGAAGCGGAAAAATCTCTGATTTCAAGAACGAAAGAGTTCGACAAAACTACAAGGAGTCAGCTATGTATCGTAAAAGACCCTCCATCGTGACGCGTTTGTTTTTGTCGTTGGCAATTCTTCTGGGTTTGTGGACGTTCTTTGGTTTGTGCTGTGCCGATGCCGCCGGTGCGGGAGCCGGCGATCTGGAGCTGCGGATTATGACGTTCAATATTCGCTACGGCTCGGCCAATGACGGCGACGATTCCTGGGACAAGCGCAAGGACATGGTCTGCGACGTGCTGCGGCGGCACGATCCCGATATCGTGGGACTCCAGGAGGCCTTGCGTTTCCAGATTGATTATATTCGGGCCGAGCTGCCGGAATATGAGGAGATCGGCGTCGGCCGGGACGATGGCAAGATAAAAGGCGAGTACTCCGTCATTCTCTACCGCAAGGACCGACTGGATGTGAATGAGTCCGGGACGTTTTGGCTGTCAGATACTCCCAATATCCCAGGCTCGACGAGCTGGGGCAACCAGATCACGCGAATCTGTACATGGGGCCGATTCGCCCTAAAGGAATCCGGCAAGGCCTTTTACCTGTTCAATACGCACCTGGACCACCAGTCTCAGCCCTCCCGGGAGAAGAGTGTCATCCTGCTGGACGAACGGATCGCTACGCGGAAGCATCCCGACCCTGTGATTATCACGGGCGACTTCAATGCAGGCGAAGACAATGCCGCGGTTCGCTATCTAAAGCGCGAGACGCCGCTACCGGTCGGCACCACGGTGCCGGGCGGCTCCGCTATGGTCTTTGTCGATACGTTTCGCCTGCTGCATCCGGATATGAAGGACGTCGGCACGTTTAACGCCTTCAAAGGCGACCGCTCGGGCGGGAAGATCGACTACATATTCGTCCAGCCCGGCAGGATGGTGCTCGATGCCGCCATCCTCTACGATAGCAAGGATGGGCGATATCCATCGGATCACTTTCCTGTTATAGCAAGGCTGTCGCTAAGAGGCGGCACGACCTACTATATGGATAGCAACAAGGGTAGCGACGAGAACGAAGGACGCAGTTGGCAGCGTGCCTGGAAAACGCTCGATCCGGTTAACGCCCATCGATTTGAGCCGGGCGACAGGATTATCTTTATGGCGGGCACAGTCTGCAAGGGGCCGTTCAAGCCCCAGGGCTCGGGAGTGCCGGGCTATCCGATTATTGTCTGGATGGAAGGCATAATGACCAATAGACCCAGAATCGAAGGCCGTGGCATCCAGGATGCGATCTTGCTGGAGAACGTCGAATATTGGGAACTAAACGATCTTGAGGTGACGAACCTCGGCCCAACTCGTGCGGATTGGCGCACGGGAGTCAGGATCTCGGCCAACAACTGCGGGACGTTGCATCACATCCACTTAAAGAACCTCTCCGTTCACGATGTCAACGGCAGTCTGGACAAATCTCGCGAGGGTTGCGGCATCTTCTTCGAGTGCAAGGGTCAGACGCCTTCACGGTTCGACGATCTGCTGATCGAGGAGTGTTTTGTTACGCGGACCGACCGCAACGGCATCTGCGGCCGGTCTTCGTTCACAAATCGTGACAGCAACTGGTTTCCAAGTCTGAATGTGGTGATTCGGCGTAACCGGCTGAATGACATCGGAGGTGACTGCATCAAGCCGTGGGGCTGCGATGGGTGTCTTGTTGAATATAACGTAGTACGCGGCGGCCGGATGCGGGCCGAAGATTACGCTGCGGGCATCTGGCCCTGGAGCTGCGATAATACGGTGATTCAGTTCAACGAGGTCAGCGGGATGAAAGGTACTAAGGACGGCCAGGGCTTCGATTCCGATTACAACTGTCGCAATTCGCTGTTCCAGTACAATTACAGCCACGACAACGAGGGTGGTTTCATGCTGGTTTGCTCCCCATCGCCGTCATCGCGAAATGTCGGCTGCGAGGGTACGGTCATCCGTTATAATATCAGCCGGAACGACGGCGCCCGCATTTTTCACATCGGCGGCCGGCCCCGTAACACTAAAATCTATAACAATGTTTTCTACGTCCCCGAAGGGCGTGAGATTTACGCAGTGCTTTGCACGGACTGGGATGGCTGGGCCGAGAATACTCATTTCTGCAACAATATATTTTATGTTGACGGAAAGGTGCGGTATGAATTCGGGCAGAGCAAAAATAATGTTTTCGAGCACAACGTTTTTTACGGCGCCCATGAGAACCGGCCTGATGATCCGTCCGCTATTTTAACCGATCCAATGCTTGTCGATGCCGGCAGCGGTGCCGATGGGCTCAAATTTTTGGAGGGATACAAATTAAAGCCCGGCTCGCCCTGCATAGACGCCGGCCTGGCTGTTGAAAATTGCGGAGACCGGGACTTCTGGGGCGCCCGATTGACAGAGAATGCGAAAGCCGACATCGGAGCGCAGGCTGTGAATCCTTAGCTGGAATCTGTGCTCAACGTATCATTCTGATTCCCGTTTGTTCCTCGAACAGGTTGCGATAGCTCGCCGGATGGTATAGCTTGAAGTCGATAGCGCGGATATATTCCTCGGGCCCGCAGTGGCGAACATTTTCGATCAGCGAGGAAATCTGCTTTTGCGAACGAAAAGCTGTAATCGCCTTGAGCTTGTTTTCCAGATACGACATCGGCGTACGCATACGAAGCGTCGGCGGTTCGGCAAAGTCGCAATAGACTGCATACGTATTTACATAAGGCACATTGCTTAAAGGCTTGCCCAGCTCCGGCCAGATGTTGCCTGCGGCGTGGAACATGCTGATTAGAAACTCTTCGTAAATGATACGATGGTCGGGATGCAAATCATTCCAGGTCGGCAGGAAACACTGCGTCGGTTTTATGTTACGCAGATGATGCGTGAAAGCATTCTGCAGGCCGGTAAAACCGCTGATAGCCACGGGATCTTCGCCGGTTGCGGGGCGCCGGCCGCGGTGATTGCTGAGCTGGCAGTCCGGGAAGCCGAGCCAGATGATATTTTCCTTTGGCACGCCCAGGCTCTGATAGCATTCGAAGCTTTCGTTGCGCCTGATCTCGGCGATGCTGTCTTTCTCGTCAAGGCTGCAATAACCCATGCTGCCGTCGGTGACGATGAGTATATAAACGGGGACATTCTCCCGCTCGGCCAGTTGAATAAGCAGGCCCGCCCCCAGAACCGCATCGTCGTCATGGGGGCTTATCATCAGGTGCCGTTCTTGTTTGCCTTGCCAGTGCCGCGAGACATCGGCAAGCTTTGTGCCGGTCCTTCGTTCGTTTCCGACTAAGCGTACAAATTCAAATTTCTCTTGCATTCTTTTGAACTCACAATTAGATTAGGAAGCCGACGATATAAAGCATGGTCGGCAACTGACTATAAATTTCTTAAACAAGGATGTTACAAGAATGGATATTATAGGCAGCTTTAGAGAGAAAGCAAGAGGGAAAAATCTGTCGGTTGTTTTGCCGGAGGGCAGAGACGAGCGAATCGTTCAGGCCGCGCGGATACTTAAGGACGAAGATATCGCCCGGCCGATTGTCCTCGGAAAACCGGAACAGATTGAAGCGGCGATAGAAAAAGCCGGCGTCAATCTCGACGGTATCGAGACTATCAATCCGAAAGAAAGCGATAAGCTCGAATATTATTCGGAAAAGTACAGCGAACAGAGGGAAGGAATCTCAGTCGCCGTAGCAAGACGCATCGTCGTCAAGCCGTTGTTCTATGGCGGCATGATGGTGGCGTGCGGCGATGCCGATACTGCTGTTGGAGGGGTTGCCAGTGCGACCGCAACTTTGATTCAGGCGGGTGTCTTAACCGTCGGTTTGGTGCCGGGCATTCAAACTCCATCCAGCTATTTTCTTATGGTAATTCCGAACTTCCTCGGCGAAAAGGACAAACAATTTATCTATGCCGATTGCGCCGTCAATGTCGATCCGACTGCCGAACAATTAGCGGATATAGCCCTGGCTTCTGCAGTAAGCGCAAGAAGACTCTTAGGCCAGGAGCCTCGGATTGCTCTGCTGTCATTCTCCACAAAAGGCAGTGGTGCCGGTGCGAGTGTTGACAAAGTCAGGGAGGCTCTGAGAATAGCGAGGCAACGGAAGCCCGGCCTGGCTATTGACGGCGAATTTCAGGCCGACTCTGCAATCGTTCCCAGAGTGGCCGCGAAGAAAGTCAAAGGTGAAAGTGCCGTTGCGGGAAAGGCCAACGTCATAATTTTCCCCGACCTGAACTCGGGTAACATCGCCTATAAGCTGACGCAGTACATGGCCGGCGCCCAGGCCGTCGGGCCGTTCCTGCAGGGATTTGCGAAACCCATAACGGACCTTTCGAGAGGTGCAACCGTTGATGATATCGTTGCGACCGTGATACTCACTTTAGGCCAGTTGTTGGAAGATACAATGCTTGTATAAAGCATATGTGGAGAATGTTTGAGATGACAGCACCGGAAATGAAAGTACTCGTTATTAACGCGGGCAGTTCGTCGGTCAAGTATCACTTGTACCAAATGCCTCAGGGAGAGATTCTTGCCAGGGGATTTGTCGAGAAAATCGGAGAGGAAGCCTCCGGACTTTCCCACTTTTACAGCGGCAAAAGCCATATATCGCCGGTACAGATCGAAGATGTCGAAGATGCGATGGAACTTATACTTCGGACGCTTGCCGATGAGAAGGTTGGAGTTTTGCATGACATGTCTGAGATCGATGCCGTCGGCCACAGGGTAGTTCACGGGGGCGAAGAATTTACCGGTTCGGTAATAATCGACGAAAATGTCATAGCCTCGATCGAAAAATTTGCGGACCTGGCTCCCCTGCATAATCCGCCGAACCTTGCAGGCATCCGGGCGGCTCAGCATCATCTTCCGAATACGACACAGGTCGCCTGTTTCGACACGGCATTTCATGCTACGATTCCCAAAGTGGCTTATATGTATGCGCTTCCGTATGAGCTTTATGAAAAGTACGGCATCCGGAGATACGGCTTCCACGGAATCTCGCACAGGTACGTTGCCCGGCGCGCCGCCGCTATCATGGGCAGGGGAAAATATGATATCAACGCTATTACCTGTCATCTCGGCAACGGCTGCTCAATTACCGCCGTGAAAAACGGCAGGTCAATCGATACCTCGATGGGGCTGACACCATTGGAAGGCGTGCCGATGGGAACGCGTTCGGGCGATCTTGACCCGGCGATTCTCTTTTATCTCGCTGATAAAGGCTACAGTGCGGAAGCTTTGAAAAGCCTTTGCAACACAAAGAGCGGCCTGCTCGGCATATCAGGTGTCTCGAATGATGTGAGGAACCTCGAAGAATTAGCAGAAAAAGGTCACGCCCTGGCGCAACTTGCGATCGACGTTTTCTGCTATCGTATCAAGAAGTACATCGGCGCGTATGCCGCCGTTCTGGATACCGTCGATGCGGTGGTCTTCACCGGCGGCATCGGGGAAAATGCCGTTTCCCTGCGTGAGAAAATATGCAACGCCGTGACCCAGATAGGTGTGCAGCTCGACTACGCGGCAAACAAAACAGCAATAGCAAAAGAAGCTCAGATAAGTACCAAAGACAGCGTAGTCAAAGTTTTCGTGATTCCCACAAATGAACAGGCCGCCATAGCCAACGACACTTACGAGCTTGCCGGGCGACGGATCGCAATTACATCCGTACAGGGTAATCCTGCATAGATGAGTTTAACTGTTTTAAACGGTTCTGTTCTATGGATTATTTCAACCGGCCCTGTTGTTTTGTGTGCCGGGCCAGGGCGGCGGCGCCGATTATGCCGGTGTCTTCTCCGAGAGTGGCGAAGCATATCTCGACCGTCTCTTTTTTCAATGTCCAGATATGCTCGTCAAAGAAATACTTTATTCGGTTCAGCAATGCGTCACCGGCGGCAATCATTCCCCCGGTAAAAATTATTCGCTTTGGCTCGGTTGAGTGCAACATGTTTATGCATGTAATCGCGAGTGCTTTAGCCGTTCCGTCGGTGATTTCTTTAGCCAGTTTGTCACCTTTGGCTAAATGCGTGTAAACGTCCTTGCTGGTTATTTTGCCCTTTTCTTCGAGCACTTTTTTGAGGCTGGATTCGGCTCCTGCTTCGATGGCTTCGGTCGCCCTTCTTGCCGTCGAAGCGGCAGATCCATATGCTTCGACACAACCCTTCTGGCCGCAGTTGCATGGCCTGCCGTCCGGATAAATGATCATGTGTCCCAATTCGGCTCCGTTTTCGTCGCACCCGTGCAGCAGTTCGCCGTTGCTGACAATACCTCCGCCGATTCCTGTGCCAAGTGTAAAGAAGACAATATCTTTGACGCCTTTGCCGGCACCGGCGGTATACTCGCCCCAGCATGCTACGTTTGCGTCGTTATCGAAAACAACGGGTGCCCCGAGCTTTTCGTTGAGCATCCGGCAGATAGGAACGTTTTTGAATTTCGGCATGTTCGTGGAACGGATGATGATGCCCTCGCTGTATTTGGCCGGTCCGGGAGTGCCGATACCGGTAGCGACAACGTCCTGCAGAGAAAGCCCTGCCTCGGCAATAAGTTCTTCAACGGTCCGGGCCATATTGTTGATGACAATTTCCGGCCCCATATTCGCATTGGTGGTGATCGATGTCTTGCAGATCAGCTTCAGCTCGGAATCAAAAAGGCCTATCTTGATATTCGTTCCGCCCACGTCAATTCCAACATATGTTTCACTCATTTTTCGTTCCTCTTGATTCATGGTTTATGTCTTGCCCGGGATCCGATTGTCGGATTGCTGAAGACTCAGTTTAATCCGGATAGCCGTCGGGATGGCTGCTGTGCCATTGCCATGCCGTGGAGACCATTTCCTCCAACTGAGGTTTTTCAATCTTCCAGCCGAGCTCGTTCCTGGCCTTTGTGGCGTCGGCGGTCAATCTTGGCGGATCGCCGGGGCGACGGCTTACTTTGGTTACCTTAAAATCCTTTCCTGAAACCTTCTTGACCGTTTCAATAACTTCTCTGACCGAATAACCCTTTTCATTGCCCAGGTTGCAGATCATCTCTCTTTCGGTTTGCAGCTTGTTGAGAGCCAGCAGATGTGCCGTACATAAATCATCTATATGTATAAAGTCACGGATACAGGTTCCATCGGGTGTATCGTAGTCGGTTCCGTAGATTTTTATATCACTTCGTTTGCCCATTGCAGCCCGAATTGCCAGCGGAATCAGATGGGATTCCGGCCGATGGTCTTCGCCCAGAGTGGCGTTATTGCCGGCGCCGCAGGCATTGAAATATCTGAGCGCCGCATAAGCGAGTTTTCCCGTCCGGCTTTGGTAGTGACACATTCTTTCGACAGCCAGTTTCGTTTGGCCATAGGGATTTATTGGCTCGGTCGGAGAATCTTCGGCGATTGGCACGTTTTCAGGAATACCGTAGACCGCAGCGGTACTGCTGAAGACGAACTTCTCCACGCCGACGGTTTCCATCGCCGAGAGCAGATTCTCCGTACAGCAGAGATTGTTGCGATAGTATTTAAGCGGGGCCTGAACTGATTCGCCGACTTCGATAAATGCGGCGAAGTGCATGACGGCTTCTATGCTGTATTTTTCGAGTGTTTCGACAAGCAGCCGATTGTCGGCTAAATCGCCTTCGACTAATTTCGTATCCCCGATCGCTGATTTATGGCCTTTGCTGAGATTATCGAACACTATCGGCTCGTGTCCCTCGGTCGTCAGTTTTGCCGTCATGTTGCTGCCAATATACCCTGCTCCGCCGCAAACCAGCACTCTCATGTTTCGCTCTCCGTCGTTTGTAACTGGTGGTTTGATAGCCGTACGATTCCTGTTTCAATCCGCTTCAGAATCTCCGCTTCAAGCTGCTTGTCCCTGCCCAGGTCGATCCAGGCCATCTCATTCTTCTGGTCCGGATTAAGTTTCAGTCTCTGCAATTGTGAGCTGCTTTGCGAGAATATCCCGTAGATCCTGGCGCTGCTGCTGACCTGTCGTTCGGGCAGCGACAGCCTTTCGGCCTGTACGTTGCAGCCGATGCATAGCTGCTCATCTTTTTGGCTTATGTCTAATGTCACGGTTCTGCGGATAGTGTGAAGGTTTGCCGCAAGTGTATTGTCGGCTCCTACGTTGTCACTCCTCCAGAATTCGAAGAATTGCGCCCCCGGCAGCGGCATGGTTCGAATCAAACCACTTTGAACATCGGCTTTCTCGATTGTAAAGTACATCCCGGCCAGCACGTCCTCGGCGACCTGCATCAATTCGGCCGTACCGATACCCTGGTCCCGCTCGACATAAAGAGCGCTGTCCTGCACCTTTACCCTGGGCGGAGCCGAATTCTGCTGGGCACAACCTGCCGCCATGAGTGCGCACATCATAAGTGTATACTTGCACAGGCGATATATGCTATTGCAATCTTGTTTTATTTCGTTCTTCTGCATTTGCTGTCCGTAAGCTTAGCCGACAATGTCGCTGATGTCAATGAGGTACATCTGCCGTCCGTTGCCGGCGTGTGGCGAGTCGATGACGACGCTTTGGCCGTCGGGACTGAATCGCGGGTGCGTGTCACACCGCCATTCGCTTTTATACTCCGGCGGCAGATAAAAATGACCGAGCGGCACTGTTTTGCCGGTTGCTACGTTGTAAAGATAAACGTTCTGATTTTGCTCTTTGTCCGGATAGGCGTCGTTGAGAATCCATTTATTGCCGGGCAGGTAGCTGCAGTGCCCGTTTCTTGTCATTATGCCACTTCCGACGATTTCGACCTTTTCCGAACCATCCGTGTAAAGATAGAACGCGTCGCTATGCGAGGGGTGCCATGCCCAGGCTAAGATATGTCCCGGATCGCGCCAGATGAAATGTGATGTTTTGCCGTGAGGATCTACGATGTGGATATCCGTTCCGTCTGATTTGGCGGTGAGCATTCTCGTGCCGAAACTGCGCAGGCCCGTTGCCCGCCAGCGATGCAGAAAGATGAATCGAGAGCCGTCCGTATTGAACAGCAGGTGGTTGAAGTAGTGCTTGGCATCCTTTGGGTCGCCTGGGATTTGGCCGAACCTGGCTATGTCGGCGAGGGATATAATTAATTCCCGGTCGCCCGTATCAAGATCGATTCGGAAGATACCGGATTCCTTTGGCGCTGCGGCGTCTTTGTACGGGTCCGGCAGACCGGCGTAGCCGTACCCGGATCGCATGTCCTGTATCCGCCGGAAATCCGGCGCTACAGCGGTCCGGCCGTCTGGGCTGACGGTATAAATGGGATACGACAGAGTTCGCTTGCTGCCGCTGTGAACATTAAGAATGTGACATACGAACCGGCCGTCCTGCCGGTCGTTGAAGATAATCTCGTCTTTCGAGCCGGGCCGCCACTGGAGCATACAGCCCTGCTGCCAGCACCAGGCGATGCTTTGGCCGAGTTCCGTCCACCGGTCACCGCTTTTCAGATCAACCATCCCGATTTTAATGGCATCATCGGCTTTGGGGCTGCGATGCTCGAAATCGACCTGCATCCCGAGCGCATACCGGCCGGCAGGGTCGAACTGCAGTTTGTCATAGTAGCTGAACCAGTGGAATTTCGGCCCGCGCGTAATAGCCCTAACAGGCGGCAGATCCGGCGATTTAGTTTCGTTCGTGCCACCCAACACTGAGCCGACAAGGCCCGACGCTCCGAGCGAGCCGATGGCTGTCCTTCGAATGAATTCTCGACGATTGAGTCCAATATCGTTCATATTGGATAATTCTATTGGTTGATACCTTGAATGCAAGCACCAAATGCCCGCTGTGATAGTGCTGTCTAAAGGATAGCCTGTTCTAATGCCGATGATGATATTAAAGCCGATCGTATTTGGCGAATAAGAAGTTGTCTTCGTTTCGGCTTGTTATGGATTCCGAGTTATGAGTAAATAGAAATGCCTTCGATGCAGAGACAATCGGTTGGCGAAAAACTGCTGGCGTTACCCCTGGGGCGGGAGGTCAAAAACTTTCTTGATTATCTGACAGTAGAGGCCGGTCTGTCTGAGAACACCATTCTGGCCTACGGCCGGGACATCAAGAGCTTTCTGGAACACTGTAAATCCAATAATATCAAGCACCTGGCGGGAATCAAGCCGGCAATAATTCAGGACTATCTTCGAATCCTTACTCAGGACCAGAAAGGCGAAAGTTCGATTAAGCGGGCGCTTGTTGCTATCAGGATGTTCCTGCGATACGCCAAACTTATAGGTCTTGTCGAAGATGACTTTACGTCAATCCTCGAAAGCCCGAAAATCTGGCAGAGATTGCCCAACATTTGCAGCAAGCAGCAGGTTATCGATCTGCTTAACGCCCCCAGTCCCGACGAGCCGTTCTATCTCCGGGATAAAGCGATGCTTGAATTGCTGTATGCGACCGGGATACGGGCCAGTGAGCTCGCAGGCCTGAGGATTCCGGACCTAAACCTTGATATCGGCTATCTGCGATGCCTCGGTAAAGGCAACAGGGAGCGTGTCGTCCCGGTCGGCAAGATTGCCATCGAAGCGGCGGTTGAGTACCTGGCAAAACTCCGCCCCGGATTGGCCAAACCTTTTAGTGACAATTTTCTGCTGCTTTCCCGAACAGGCCGGCCTATGAGTCGTATTGAAGTGTGGAGACTGGTAAAGAAATATGCCATGCGGGCAGGGATGCCCAGAAATCTGACTGCGCATACGCTGAGGCACTGCTTTGCAACGCACCTTCTGACAGGAGGAGCGGATCTAAGAAGCGTCCAGGAGATGCTCGGGCATGTGGATATCGCGACGACGCAGATTTATACACATGTTGATCAGGAAAGGCTTAGAGAGATTCATAGAAAATTCCACCCAAGACCGTAGGTAAATTGTCTATTTTCTATAACTCACAATAAAATTGATTGACTAAAAAAGTTTTCAATATTATTATATCATAACGAACGGACAGAAACATCGCAAAACAGAAACCGGCAGTTTCTTGAAGGCCATCTGAATGAGCGCAAAGCGTTTATATCTGGTTATATTGATGTTGGCGATAGGATTTCAGCAGGCCAGTATCGCCCAGGAAAAGCCGCCCGCACCCGCTCAAATCACACCCGCAACCGCGGAACTCGATCCCCAGTTAAAAGTGAACAAGGATGCCTTGCTCAACGGGTCTATAGACGCCGCAACTGTAATGTTATTCCACGACGATCCGAAAGCCCGGGAAATATTGCTTGATGCACTAATACAGAATGAAAACGGTCCGGCGCGTATGGCGGTCTGTAAAGCGATAATTCAAGCAAGAGTAGCGAAAAAGACCATTCAGAATGATCAGGATTTCATCGAGCCACTGCTCGGCATATTAAACACTGAAAATGACGCCGAAACCCAATTGGCTGCTGAGGCAACCCTGATTTTTGAATACGACAAAATAAGAGATTCGCTCGAAAAGATATTTACAGACCCAAATAAGCCGGCCAAGACTAAGATAAATGCCATACATGCATTGAAACTTCGGCTGGATATGAAGGCGACTATTAGGCTCATCGAGCTGGTTGATGACCCGGACAAACAAGTATCCGCTGAAGCGGAAAACGCCTTGCATTCTCTTGGCATACCGGTAGGGGAAGATCCCCAAACTCGCAAACAAAATATAAATGCGATTAAACAGCAGGGTCAGGTAGCGTTCCTGCGGGCTCAGTTGATTCGCCAGGATGCTCAGATGCGTAAGGAGAGAGCCGCATTGGACTTGTGGCAGCGGCGCTATAAATTGGAATTGGACAAGAGGTATGAAAGCATAAGCGAAGACGCGGCTAAAGGGGAATTCTTAGCCACCTATTTAGTCGATCCGGAAACGGTTGTGAGATTATGGGCCCTGGATAAGGCTTATAAGTGGCGGGTCGCACCGGGATCGAAGCTGCCCGAAAAACTTAGTCCGGTTTTAATCAAGCTGATTTCCGATAGCGACCGGGATGTCCGGCTGATAACCGCTGAACTGCTGGCTTTGATGCCGAAGTTAAATTCAGCTTCGCCCCTGCTGGCACAACTCGGAGCCGAACAGGACGACCAGGTCAAAACAAAGCTGTTAGTTGCGCTCGGTGGAGCGTGTTCTAACGCTATTTTGTCTAATCCTGCGGCCACAATCTCTCCGGAGATGAAAGAGATACGCAAGCAAACCCTGGAATGGGCGGCGAAATTTCTTTCGGAAGAGAATGCGGAAAAGGCCCGGAATGGTGCGGAAGTCATAAATAAACTACTCAAACGAGACGGATTAGAGCCAAAAGAAGTAGACAAATATCTTGTTATGCTTTCGGAGAGATATAATAAGCAAAAGGACAATCCCGACAGAACTCTAAGGGGAGAATTGCTCAGTGAAATGGCAGCTTTGTGCGCCCAGGACAGCACATGCAAAGTCAATGCGGCCAAGCTTTTTGAAAACTTGTTTGTAGAAGCCTTACGCGATGAAGCGAATTTCGTCCGTGAGGCGGCCGTAGACGGACTTGCCTATATTGACAAAACGAAAGCCCTAAAATTGTTAAGAAACGAATTCATTAACGATCCCAGTTTAATACTTAGAGAGAAAATTATTGCTCTGGCGAATGCAGTCGGAGGCAAAGAAGACTTGAATTGGTTAGCGGAGAAAATCGGTGCAAACTCCGAAAGCGAACCGGCCTGGCAGGCAATGCTGAAAATATTCAATGGCTCCGACGCCGGTGTCCTGAAGGAATGGATGGACAAGCTTATCTTACAAAGTAGCAAAGTTAAGTTATCCAACGAGCAGAGAATCGATTTTCTTAAAATAGCAGAAGCCGCCAAGGGCAACAGCGAAAACAAACCGGAGATACGTAAGAGATTAGCGGGTCTGTATTATAGTACTGGTCAATATGAACAAGCCGAAGCTTATTTGAGCATTCTATATGAAATTGCCCAGACGCCGGAAGCTAAAAAGGCGATTTTGCCGAATCTTCTGGATGCATGCTTGAGAGGGGCAAAACCGGAGCGTACAGCCGAGTTGGTGAAAAGTTGCCTGACAGAAGGAGACTTAGACCCTAATAGTATTATTGTGCAGACGATTGACAATTACTTCAGCAAACCACCGGTTGGAACTGATCCGAGTGAAGTTCTTAAAGTATTGGTTGCTATAAAAGTTCCGCAAGGTAGGCCGCAATGGAACCAACAGCTTAAGGGCTGGACAGACTTCCTGGGCAAAGCTAAAGAGCTGGATAAACCAAATCAACAGAGTAGTTAGACGGAAGTATTCACTTGTTTTCAATATTTTCTGCCTCGGATGAGGCCATCCGCTAAGTGTGCATTAACAGGTAAAGCGAGCCATGATTGTCCCTGCATTCGTACGAGTTGCGTAATAAATAGGTAAATACTTTGAATAAAAGACGATACAAGAACTAAACCTATTGACCTTATCGGCCTAAAAAAATCTATATTTGAGGTCATAATTCTTGACTAAACTAACAGAAAAGAGTATAAGAATTATTACCAAAGCGGAAAACGATGTTTCAGTATGGTGGTAATAGTTCGCATTTTTAAGGGTAACTGTAGGTGAAGAAGCGATCCATGTCTCTTTAATCTCTGTTTAATAAATACCCGTACGTTGCATCTTTGGATTGGTAAAATGTAATTTTACGCTTTGTTACGCGGCTGCTCTTCAGCTTTATAATATTAATTTCGTATAGGAACAGCGATGTTTTTGGGAGAGCGGAAATGGGAACAGAGAAGTGTCCATTCTGTGGGCAGGAAATTGATGCTGCAGCTACCAGGTGTTTCTTCTGTGGAGCGGAGTTGAACGAGGAATCAATTCACAAACGCCTCGAACAGCTTCAAAAACAGGAGGCTCGGCTTGCTCAAAGGGTTCGGAAACCCATCGCAGTAGGAATTATTTTCGTTATAATCCTGATTAGTATCATATTTTTTTATGACAACTCCGGCAAAAAACGCATATCCGATGTTGATAGTTCGGGCCGGAGTTCGACGGTGAAGTTGAACGCAAAAGTTCTTTATCCGGGGGCAAGATTTATAATTTCTAATAATGATTCGTTTGATTGGAAAAATGTCAAACTGGAAATTGTTTCGGAAACTACGGAGGACCGTTTCAGCCTGAAAGTCCCAAATATATTAGCTGGAGAGACATATACGGCGGCTGCCGCGGAATTCCTCAAAGATGACGGGATCCGCTTCAATCCATATACGATGAAGCCGAAGAAATTCTGGATTTTGTGCGATACTCCAACCAGAGAGAACGGCTCTTATCTGGTCGGTTGGAAATAAATAGTTTCGCATTTTTATCCGTTGGTCTTTGTATGAAGATTTTGTGGATTCTCTTGTACAGCATACCTTACAGCCGGCATGGCTTGGCTTTCAGGTTTCCCTGAAAGCTTTGGCGATAAATCGGCAGTTTTTGGGATTGACTGGTTACATTAAGGCTGATTATAATCGTGTGATTTGTGAAGTGTGGAGGTTTTTTTATGATTAAAAGTAAAATACTCGTAGTATCGTTAGCTATTTTCTGTGCGGTTGTTTTTCTCGCCGGGGATTTATGCTTAGGCGGCACGGACAACGATAGTTGGAAAGCGTCTCCTGAATTAGTCGCTAAACTTACTAAAAGCAGTTCCGAGGCTAATTATGATGAGCAGAAGGTCCCGGAATACACTTTGCCCGACCCGCTGGTGATGTCGGACGGCACCAAAGTTACTAATGCTCAAGTCTGGAAGACCGGGCGCCGGCCGGAGTTGCTCGAACTGTTCCGGACTCACGTTTATGGTCGCTCGCCGATCGAACGGCCACAGGATATGGCCTTCAAGGTTTTCGATCTTGAGCGGCAGGCGCTTGGCGGTCTGGCCACGCGTAAGCAAGTGGCAGTCAGCTTTACCGGCAAGCAGGATGGGCCGGGGATGGATATCTTAATATACTTGCCAAATGACAGAAAAAAGCCCATCCCCACCTTTGTTATCTTGAATTTCGGCGGAAATCATACGATTCACGCTGATCCGGCTATCAAGCTGTCCGGCAGTTGGATGCGACCCGGATCCGGAATCGTGAACAATCGTGCCTCTGCTGACACCAGAGGCAATGCCTCTTCGCGGTTTCCGGTCGAAGAAATTCTCAAGCGAGGCTACGGCTTGGCCACAATCTATTATGGGGATATCGACCCAGACTTTCATGATGGTTTTACAAATGGAGTACACCCCGCCTTTGACAAACTTCAAGAAGGAAAGCGGACATCCGATGCATGGGGCTCTATTGGAGCCTGGGCATGGGGTCTGAGCCGGGCTATGGACTATTTTGAGACTGACGCCGACATTAACCACAAGCAAGTAATTGTCCTCGGGCATTCGCGTCTGGGCAAGACGGCTCTTTGGGCCGGTGCTCGGGATGAGCGGTTCGCAATTGTGATTTCGAATGATTCCGGCTGTGGCGGGGCGGCTCTGAATAGGAGGAAATTCGGTGAAACCGTAGAACGCATTAATACGAGTTTTCCACACTGGTTTTGTGAGAATTTCAGGAAATACAACGGTAATGAAGACGATCTGCCTGTCGATCAACACATGCTTATCGCACTGATAGCGCCGCGTCCGGTGTACGTAACCAGCGCAGATGAGGACTTGTGGGCCGATCCGAAAGGCGAGTTTCTATCATGCAAGTATGCTGATCCCGTTTATCGCCTGCTGGGTCTGGCTGGATTGGGAGTTGACCGGATGCCCGGCCTCGATAGGCCTGTACAAAATGGCTCGATCGGCTACCATGTCCGTTCGGGGGGGCATGATCTGACCGAGTATGACTGGCAGCAGTTTATGAATTTTGCGGATATGCATTTTGTGACGTCCGGCAGGAGCAAGAACTGAAGTTCTTTTTCTGTTCGAGCTTGAGCAACTTCACCTGTTTGCCGTATTTGGACGATTTGTTATTAGAATTTGTTTAAAAAAGCGGCAATAATTCAAATATTTTTGTTTTTTTAATTTTTTTTAATTTTTATGGTTGCACTTTCGCTATCATTAAGATATTTTACATAGTTTATATTAATAATCTGTTGAAAATAATAAGTTTCTGCGCACTTTTTTCAGGCAAGTTGAGTAGAAATAAGGTATTTTATTTTATATCTATCGGTTTTTGCCGGATATGAAGGTGGTTTTTGACTCGGTTCACCACAGCGGTGCCTGGTTGGTGAATTGGGTTTTGCTGCTGTAGCTCAGTGGTAGAGCGCGTCCTTGGTAAGGACGAGGTCATGGGTTCAAGCCCCATCAGCAGCTAAATGTAAGCGGTCAAGCCAGGATAGCTTGTCCGGCATCAAAAGAACTTTAGCCGAAGTTTTTGGGTGCAAGGGAAAAAGTGGTCTTGGCTGTGAGTTAATTATAGAGTTTGAAAAGAAGTTTTAGAAACGAAATAATAGGGAGTAATAAAATACTAACCCAGCACATTGGAGGTTTATTTTAAGATGGCTAAGGCTGTATTTGAACGGACAAAACCACATATTAACGTTGGAACGATCGGTCATGTGGATCATGGCAAGACAACTTTAACGGCTGCAATGACGCGAGTGATGGATTTCAAAGGGCTCTCGAAGTTCAAGTCTTATGACGAAATCGCCAAGGCATCGGAGGCGCAAGGCCGGCGCGATGCAACGAAGATTCTGACGATCTCGACGGCGCATGTGGAGTATATGACGGAAAATCGGCACTATGCCCATATTGACTGCCCCGGTCATGCGGATTACGTCAAGAATATGATCACCGGTGCAGCCCAGATGGACGGGGCGATCCTGGTGGTTAGCGCGGCCGATGGCCCGATGCCACAGACACGTGAGCACATTCTTCTGGCCCGACAGGTGAACGTCCCGTGTCTCATCGTCTTTCTCAACAAGGTGGACCTGGTTGACGATCCGGAATTGATCGATTTAGTCGAGCTGGAAATCAGAGATCTGCTGAACAAATATGAGTTCCCCGGCGATGATACTCCGTTAATCCGCGGCTCCGCCATCCAGGCAATGAGGGCTGAGAGCATTGACGATCCTTCCTGCCAGGCAATCATCGAGCTGCTCAATGCGATGGACAATTACATCCCCATTCCTCTGCGTGAGGTTGATAAGCCATTTCTCTTGCCGGTTGAGGACGTCTTCAGCATCAAGGGCCGTGGAACGGTCGGGACAGGCAGGATTGAGCGTGGTAAAATCCACACCGGCGATGAGATTGAAATCATTGGGTTTAAAGAAACACGCAAGACTGTTATTACCGGGGTGGAAATGTTTAATAAGACGCTCAATGAAGGTCAGGCCGGTGATAACATAGGTGTGCTTTTGAGGGGCATTGAAAAGAAGGATTTGGAACGGGGACAGGTTATCGCGGCACCCGGCAGTATTACGCCACATACCAGGTTTCATGCTGAAGTCTATGTTCTAACCAAGGAAGAAGGCGGCCGCCATACACCATTCTTTGCTGGATACAAGCCGCAATTTTACTTCAGAACGACCGATATAACCGGTTCGGTTCATGCATTAATGAGCCGAGATGGCAAGAGCGCAGAGATGTGTATGCCGGGTGATTACATAGCTATGGATGTGGAGATTATTTCTCCTATCGCTATGGAAGAAGGACTTCGTTTTGCGATTCGTGAGGGCGGCCGGACAGTCGGGGCTGGTGTGGTAACGAAGATCATTACCTAAAATATATCTATAACTATCTGGAATCTGTGTGCGTCAAAAAAGGACCAGCCAAACGTATCCAGGCGAGTATCTCAATGGTAACCAGATAATTCTTGAGTAATTAGCCCTGCTTGGTTGGGATGAATCTTATGGCTAAAAAAAAGAGTAAAAGGGAGTATGTCTGGCTTGAATGTAGCGAATGCAGCAACAGAAACTATCGCACAGATATTAGTGTAGCGGAAGGTACGCCCAAATTAAAACTTAAAAAATTCTGCAAAAATGAACGTAAGCATACTGTTCACAAGATACGACGCAAGTAATCGAATACTGAAAAGTACATATTTTGGCGTTTAAGTAATTGCAGATAATTAACAAAAAATAACAAAGGGTCAATTGAATAGGCCAGTAGCTCAACTGGCAGAGCGTCGGTCTCCAAAACCGAAGGTTGGGGGTTCGATTCCCTCCTGGCCTGTTTTGAAGAATGAGACGAGATGAAAGACAGGTAGATTCGTTTCTGTTAGTGATATGAGGTCAAAATGGTTTTTGATATTTACAAACGTGGTCAGGGCAAATATACAAGGCTGTGCAGTGCTTTTGGTATAGCGATAATAGCGGGATTGGGTTGTTTGCAGCTTTATAAAAAAATGCAGGCTGGCGACGTGGGATTATGGGCTGAAACTATGGTGCCTGTCGGTTTGTTTGTTATCCTGGCCTTTTTGATTTTCTGGTTGGTTAATAAACCGTCGATTGCTGATTTTTTTATCGCTGCTGAAGGTGAAATGAAAAAGGTTAGCTGGTCGAGCAGGCAGGAAATAGCTGTATCGACGTTTATAGTTATTGTGGTTGTCATTGTGATGGCGGTGCTCCTTGGAACTACAGATATTGGTTTTAGAACATTATTTGCGTGGCTTCTGGGCTAAATCGTATATCGAAAGGGATATCATATAAGGTGTTAATATGCAGTGGTACGTTTTGCGAGTTGCTTCAAATAAGGAAGTGCAAGTCAAAGAATCTCTTATCCGGAAGGTTACAAAGGATGGCTTGACGGATATTATTGGAAGGATAGAGGTTCCTATTGACAGGATTAAACGTATCCGAGGCAGTAAACAGATGGTCCAGACAAAACCCAAGTATCGCGGCTATGTTTTTATGGAAATGGAGTCGACAGAGGATGGCAGGGTGCCGGAAAAAGCCTGGTTCATGATCAAGGGGACCTCTGGCGTTGGAGATTTTATTGGCACGGAGGGATTTCCTACTGCGATGCGGGATACGGAGGTGGCAAAGATGCTTGATGAGGCTGAAAAGCCGGAAGCAGCACCAAGCATCAGAGTCGAGTTTAAGAAGGGTGATTTGATTAAGATTAGAGAAGGAGCGTTTGAAAACTTTGAAGGCGTTGTCGATTCGATCGATCCGGAGCGGGGGATTGTTAAGGTAATTGTTTCGATTTTCGGTCGAAGTACGCCGCTGGACATAGAGTATTGGCAGATTGAGAAAGCGTGATTCATTATTCAGTCCTCAATAAATAGAGCAAGAGATACGAGATTATGGCGAAAGAAGTAAAAACAAAAATTAAATTGCAGGCAAAGGGCGGACAGGCAACACCAGCTCCCCCGGTAGGTCCTGCATTAGGTCAACACGGGGTAAACATAGGTCAGTTCGTTTCGCAATTTAACGAGCGGACGAAAAGCCTGAACGGAACAGTCGTGCCGGTCATAATAAGCGTCTATGCAGACAAAAGTTTCAGTTTTGAAGTCAAGAGTCCCCCAGCGGCGGTATTGCTGAAGCAGGCAGCCGAAATCGCAAAGGGCAGCGGCATCCCGAATAGGGAGAAGGTCGGAAAAGTCAGCGCCGAGCAGGTGCGAAAAATCGCCGAGACCAAATTCAAGGATTTAAACGCATACGACCTGGATCAGGCGGAAAAAATTATAAGAGGTACCGCCCGAAGTATGGGCGTGGAGATAATTGATTAGTAAAGAACTTGTACATGATACGAGATGTGAACTATGCGAGATAGAAGCAAAAGATACAAACAAGAATCGGAACAACTAAACAAAGAGCCTGTTGGCTTAACAGAGGCTGTCGAGAAAGTTAAGTCATTTAAGTCTGTGAAATTTGACCAGAGCATTGAATGTGTGCTGAATTTAGGCATTGATCCCAAGCAGGCCGACCAGTTGGTCCGAGGCTCAATATCCCTGCCTAACGGGATAGGTAAGCAGAAAAAGGTCATCGCTTTCTGTGAAGGAGAGGATGTCCAGGCGGCACAAAAAGCCGGTGCTCTCGAAGCAGGCTGCGATGAGCTGATAAAAAAAGTCACGAATGGCTGGATGGACTTCGATGTGGCTATCGCCTCACCAAAAGTAATGGGTAAAGTAGGCAAACTGGGGCGTGTGCTCGGACCACAGGGGAAGATGCCGTCGCCCAAAAACGGCACTATAACTATGGATGTTGCGATCGCAGTTGGAGAATTCGCAGCAGGCAAGGTCGAGTTTAAAAATGATCCAGGCGGTAATGTCCACGTAGTAATTGGAAAACAAAGCTTCGAGACAAAGAAACTGGTAGAAAATTTCGAGGCGTTTGTTTCACATATAAAGAAGATCAAACCAGCCGCGGCCAAAGGTACATACATTAAAAAAATATGTATATCTGCGACAATGAGCCCCGGCATAGCAGTTAATTATTAATTACTGATTACTGAATTATCGATAACATGACAACAAATGCGGGATATGAAAAATGAGTAAATACGTAAAAGAGTTACTGCAGTCAGAGCTGGAAAATAAAATTGTCAATGAGAATATCAAAGATTTTTTGATTATCAATACTAAAGGCGTGGGGGGTGTTGACAATAATATAATGCGAGGCGAGCTTAAAACAAAAAATATTGGATTATCAGTAGTAAAGAACTCGCTATTTAAAAAAGCGTTGTGCAATCAAAAGATGGAACAGGCGGCAACACTTTTTAGCGGCCCCTGCACTATTGCCTATGGTGGTGATAGTATCGTTGATGTTGCGAAAGAGATGGTCGAATGGGCCAAAAAGGTTCCGGTAATGGAGATTAAGGGAGCCTTTCTCGACGGCTCAGCTTTAGACGCTAAAGCGGCAGAGGAACTTTCAAAGATGCCGACGCGGGCGGAATTACTGGGTGAAATTGTTAGCTTGTCACAGTCGGTTGCGAGCAAATTAACCGCGATTATCGGTGCTCCTGCGGGAATTATTGCGGGTTGTGTAGAGACGATCGCAAAAGGGAGCGAGAAACAGGCTGCTTAAAACGAAATACGAAATTGCCTGTGTGGCTGTCCTTAGTTTTAGAAGGGGTTAAACGAAACGGCGTAGTTTCGGCTACCACCAGGTATTAGGTGATAGGAGTTAATAGAAATGGCAGAAGAACTGGCGAAAGAAGCTACAGAAAAGGTAGAAGTAAAAGAAGAAAAACCTGCTAAAGAGACAAAAAAAGCGAATGATGAGCAGGGGAAAAAATGGACCAGCGACGTTAAAAAGATTGGCGATAAAATAGTCGCCCTGACATTGATGCAAGCGAAGGAGTTAGGCGACTATCTCAGGGAAGAATACGGTATCGAGCCGGCTGCCGGTGCCGCTGTTATGATGGCTGGACCTGCTGCGCAGGGCAAGGCCGAGGAAAAAGAAGAGAAAACCAGTTTTGACGTAATCCTCAAAGCATTTGGCGATAAGAAGATTCAGGTTATCAAGGAGGTAAGGGCTTTGACAGGATTGGGATTGAAAGAAGCCAAAGATCTTGTGGATAATGTTCCCAAGCCAGTCAAGGAAGGCCTGAGTAAGGAAGATGCTGAAGCAGCCCAAAAGAAGCTCGAAGCTGTTGGTGCAGTAGTCGAAATAGCGTAAGTAGGGGCAGAACTATGCGCCTGTCCTTGTGGGACATTTAAGTTTGGGCCGCCGGATTAGGTTACTCCTTCGGGGCGTTTGGGGCATTTAATGCTGGAGATTAGTAATGCGTGAGATTATTGCAGGCCAAGTCACTCGTAGTTTTGGCAGAGTACGCGACGCCGTTGAAATTCCGGATTTAGTGGCAATACAGAGAAGCAGTTACGATCGCTTTTTGCAAAGAGACGCGGCACCAACGAAAAGAAAGTGTGTCGGGCTCGAAGCCATTTTCCAGGAGACGTTTCCTATCGAAAGTTACGATAAGAAAATGCTTTTGGAATACCTCTACTACGAACTGGAAAAGCCGCATTATACACCTATGCAGTGCCGGCAGTTACGTCTGACCTACGGCTACCCGCTGAAAATCTGGTGCAGATTGCGGACTAAAGAAGGCGAAGATTTGGCTGAGCAGGCAATGTATCTTGGTGAAATGCCGGTTATGATAGGCGGTGGTGAGTTCATTGTCAATGGGGCGGTGCGCGTCATTGTAAGCCAACTGCATCGAAGTCCAGGCGTTGATTTTCTTATCGAGAGCAAGGAAGGCGATAGGGTGCTGCATGGCGGTAGAGTCATACCGGAAAGAGGCAGCTGGATAGAGATAGGTGTTTCAAACAAAGACACTTTGGTTGTCAGAATTGACCAGTCCAGCAAGATACCGGCAACGATTTTTCTACGGGCTATGGATCCTGCCTATAGTACAACAGAACGAATCCTGCGCTTATTTTATCCAACGAAAGCGGTTCCGATTACTAAACTTACGCCGACGATGTGGGCTGTAGAACCGATTGTGGACGAAGAATCCGGTGAAATCATAGTCAAAGCCGGCGCACACATAAGCGATAAGGTTTCTTTAATACAAGCAGCATATGAAGCACCCAAAGCGAAAAGTGCCAAGAAACAAACAAAAGCTAAAAAGTCGAAAGAGTCAGCTACTATAGAAGTGATTGAGAATGTTCGAGATACTCTCATCTTAAACACCCTTGCAGAGGATGATTGCCAAAGCCACGAACAGGCGCTGTTGAAGTTTTATATGAGATTGAGACCCGGCAATCCGCCCAATAAAGAGAAGGCGAAAACCTTCTTTGCAGAGAAATTCTTTGATTCGAACCGCTACCGTCTCGGGAAAGTTGGCAGATTCAGGATAAATCGTAAGTTTAACCAGAACATTGACGAAAATGAGATGACGCTTCGACCTGAAGACTTTTTCAATACGATGAAGTACATAATGGGTTTGCGCAACAACGAAGGCCATGTCGACGACATCGACCATCTGGGCAACAGAAGGTTGCGTACGATAGACGAGCTTGCTGCTGATGAAATCAGAAAGGGGCTGCTTAAGCTGCGCAGGACCGTCCAGGAACGGATGAGTATGAAAAGAGACGTTGAACAGACCTTGCGTATCGCAGATTTGGTGAATTCCAAGAGCGTCTCGAGCAGTATCAACTATTTCTTCGGTCGTGGCGAGTTGAGCCAGGTTGTTGACCAAACTAATGCCTTGAGTCAATTGACTCACGAAAGACGTCTATCCGCCCTCGGGCCGGGCGGCCTCAATAGAAGGCGGGCAGGCTTTGAAGTTCGTGACGTTCATATCAGCCATTACGGCAGAATTTGTCCGATTGAAACTCCCGAGGGAACGAATATCGGCCTAATTGCTTCGTTGGCGGTATTCTCTTCGATAGACGAATATGGATTTCTGCTTACACCATATACAAAAGTCAAGAACGGCAAGGTCACTGACGAGGTCGAATACCTACGTGCCGATCAGGAAATGCAAGCAGTATTTGCACCCCCGAGCGCCATCGATCCCAAGACCAACAGAATAACCGAAGGTTTTGTCCTTGCAAGGAAGAGTGGTGAATTAGCCCATGTCTCGAGCGATGAAGTTGACTACGTCGATATTTCGCCCAAGCAAATTGTCGGGATTTCAGCTTCACTTATTCCGTTTCTGGAGCATGACGACGCGAACAGGGCCTTGATGGGTTCGAACATGCAGCGACAGGCAGTTCCGCTGCTAAGGACCGAACCGCCTTTGGTTGGTACCGGTATGGAAGCAATTATCGGCCAGAACTCAAGCATGGTCATCCGTGCCACAAACGGCGGCGTCGTTACCAATGTCGACGCAACCAATATAGTCATTAACCATACAGATGAATACAATCTCGCTAAGTTTATTGGATTAAATGAAAGAACATGTCTTAATCAAAAGCCCATAATTCAGCTTGGTGAGAAGGTTAAGGCAGGTCAGGTCATAGCGGATGGCGGGGGTACTGCCGATGGCGTTCTGGCTTTAGGTAAAAATGTTCTTGTGGGATTTGTCTCTTTTGACGGCTTCAACTTTGAGGACGCTATTATCATCAGCGAGAAACTCTGCAAGGATGACAGTTTTACGAGCATCCACATCGACGAATTTACAGCCGAAGTACGTGAGACTCGTCTTGGCAAGGAAGAGTTTACCTGCGATATTCCCAATGTTAGTGAAAGAGCCCTGCGGAATCTTGATGAACACGGCGTGGTACGTGAAGGAACAAGGGTCTGTCCGGGCGATATTCTCGTAGGTAAGGTGGTGCCAAAGAGTAAAACGGAACTTACACCTGAGGAAAAACTGCTGCACGCCATATTCGGCAGAGCCGGCGAAGATGTCAAAAATGATTCGCTTGAGCTGCCCAGCGGATATGAAGGAGTAGTAATAAAAACGGAGCGATTCAATAGGCGTGGTGCCGGCACGGAAGAACAGAAGAAAGAACTGGCCATCCAGATAAAAGAATATGAAAAGCAAATGAGGGCCAGGGAATGTGTGATATTCAGGCAAATGATTGATGCTATCCACAAGAAGTTCGAAGTCAATATCGTCGATCTGTCCACACGTCAGAAAGTCGGCGCAAGTGCCGATGATGAGGTTATTTATGAACAGATAGAAAGCTTTAATATCAAGTGGATCAAACCTGCATCGCTCCGGGACAATGCGCAAAAAATCGTGGACAGATTCTGGGCCAAGATTTCTGAAATTCAGGAAGAGAAGTCCCACAGGATTGAAGTTATGAAACACGGCGACGAATTACCGAGCGGAGTTTTGCAGATGGTAAAAATCTATGTCGCAATTAAAAGATCATTGTCAATTGGCGACAAAATGGCTGGACGTCACGGGAACAAAGGTGTTATCGCCAAAATTATGCCCGAGGAGGATATGCCGTTTCTCGCAGACGGTACGCCTCTTGAAATATTATTGAATCCTCTCGGCGTGCCGAGCCGAATGAATGTAGGCCAGATTCTCGAAACTCATCTCGGCTGGGTGGCGAAGGTGCTGGGCTTCAATGCCATTACACCAGTATTCGATGGTGCTACTGAAGAGGATGTCCAACAATTAACGGCCGAAGCGAACGAGCTCATGAGTAAACGAAAAATAGAGCTCGAAAAGCAAAAACAGGTGCCGCCCCCCGGTGAGTTATTTGTAAATGTCCCAAATACTTTGAAGATTCAATTGTATGATGGCAGGACGGGTGAGCCATTTGATCAAAGAGCAACTATCGGATACATCTATATGATGA
>Ga0154684_1138_pt1 | contig 27353 bp, 28 predicted proteins | sample Rifle2008BG13ft_FD_116113 | JGI IMG/M metagenome (GOLD analysis project Ga0154684, IMG submission 116113) | Planctomycetes bacterium RBG_13_50_24 | reverse complement strand
TAATGCTCCAGATTGTGATTGTCGGTTTAATTACTGTTGGCCTACTGTTCACATTGAAGATCTGTCAATAAAAGGGGAGATCGTCTGAACTTTTGTGAAAAATAGGGGCAGCCTTTGTCATTTACGATTTTCGATTGACGAATTACGATTGACTATAGCCAAGCCATAAATTTACGATTTGCGATTGACTATTTACTATTTTTCTGTTTATCTGCGTAATCCCATTATATATTTGTAAGGTCCGTCCCCATTATCTATACGTCCCCATTATCTATAAAAATTGTCAGACAATGGACTGTTGGGTTGTATTGCTGTTGTATTTGTTTGCGGACGAAAATATTGTTATTAAGCGTCTTTTATGGTACTTAGTGGATATAGCGATTGTATTAGAGTCAGGCACTTAAATGAATCTGCTTAAAATCAAATATATCGGTGGATTATTCAAGGCGAGGTGGTTTCCAATCGTGCCGCAATTGTTCATGCTGACTGTTTTCGTACTGCTTGTCGCCGGCGGCCTTGGAGTGACAGCGGATGATCCGGATTTAGTCTATTTTCTTCGAAGTACAAACCTCTCAAATTTGATAGTCTGGTCGTATTGGTGGCCTGTCATAATCATCGCCGCCATTTTTTTTGGTCGCTTATGGTGTACCGTTTGCCCCATGGAACTTATTACATACTGGGCGGGAAGAATAGGCCTCAGACAACAGGTGCCTGGCATCCTCAAGAGTGGCTGGGTAGTAACCATCTTCTATACACTCATTTGGATTGTGGGAGTGCACACTCTGGCCGTGAACCGAATTCCTCATCAAATGGCACTCTACATGTTGATGCTGATAATTCTGGCGGTAGACATTTCCCTGATATTTCGCAAGCGCACGTTCTGCAGCTACGTCTGCCCGATAGGGCATTTGCTCGGCTTGTATGCCCTCATATCCCCATTTGAGTGGCGGGCTGACGATCTATCCATCTGCAAGAGCTGCAAAACAAAAGATTGTGTTGTAAAGAAGAATCATTATCGACTGACCTGTCGTTCATGCACGAGCAATCTCTACCCAGCTACGATTATGGACAATCGGGACTGCCTGTTGTGCACGCAATGTTTGAAGACATGCCCTTATAAAAACATCCGATTCTCTATCCGGCGGCCGCTCGCCGATTTGTTCACCGCCATTAATTTGCGGCCCGCGGAGGTTGGATTCATCCTGTTGGTGAGTGGATTTGTCGTCTATGAGATTCTCTCGGAGTGGTCGGTTTCCTTAGCAATTCTGATGTGGATGCCGGATCGTTGTACACATGCTCTTGGAATAACAGGGTCGATGGCCAACTTTGTCTCTGCGACTATCATGTTCGTCGTGTTGCCTGTCCTGGTGTTATTGGCTGTGGCTTCTCTGGGTAGATTAACATCCGGCCGGAAGGCGGCGCCTTTCGGGGCAACCGTCAAGACGTTTGCCTTGCTCTTACTTCCGACGGTTGCAGGTGCCCATATCATCAAATCCATACTTAAGATGTCCTCACGAATTCCCTACTGGCGAGGCGCCCTCTCGGATCCGAAGGGGATTGAGACAGCTCAAAAAATAGTCGCCGCGAAGCTTGTACTGGACAAATCTGTGACGAATGCACTCGATCCGGCAATAAGTTTTGCAGCAGCAGTTGTGCTGCTTGTAGCCCTGGCAGCGACAGTGCATGTTTTCCGCCGGTCTGTGGTTGTGCAGAAACACAGTCCTGGCGTCAAAGTTGTTCTGCTTTTATGTGTGCTGGCATATTGGGGTATCTTCGGCTTGACGATCTTCAAATGGAGATTCGGCTAACAAGGTGAATATTTTTGTATAGGCTCAAAATGTAAAATTATTGGTCATCGACTATAAAAGTTGTAATTACGGGGATTATCAGCCTCTTTGCTGATATGACCTATGAAGCGTCATGGAGTCTGATAGGGCCTTATTTTTTCTGTACGGTATTTTTTTATTTACTTACGGCATATTTTTTCATAATCTATATGTATTGCAAAAAGGTAAATATTAGATATGCCAACCAAAACAAGAATCATCTTTGTTAGTATTCTCATCCTGCTTGGGGGAGCTTTGTTCTCCTATTGCGTGTTTTTTTATCCGATAGAGATTGCAACTCCGGTGGAAGGCGGTTCAACAACGGTTACCGGATTAGAAGCGGCACGTGCTAAGGAGACTTCAATAGGAGGTGTAGAGCGGGATAAATCAGGTCAGACTAACCAAACCCGTTCCGAAGGCAGGTCCCGCCCTAAAGCTGGTGCAACGTGATAAGTTGAAAACAGACCCTGGTGTCCATGGTCAAAAGATTAATAAACAATTGCTACGGGGAAAACTAAAGGGGCCATTTTAATTTACGATTTGCGATTTACTATTTAATTATAGTCGAGAAGAATATAAGTTGTCCGCATGTCCCATAGGGAGTACATTTTTCGATGAGTTGTGCTTGATAATGCTGCGGGACAAAATTCTCTTTCTTGTTGATATGAAAGAAAACCCGCCGAGTCAATCGGCGGGCTAAACATTTTTGGATCGTTGAGATTTCTGTGCATCGAATAAACCGCGAGTCACGAGCGACTGGACACGAGTCACGAATCACGCAGTGAAGCTTTGGGCCGCAAACATCAGCAAGACAATTTAAAAATGAATCTTTATTCTGTCAGACGCTATAACTACAAGAACGGCGAGGAATGGTTGAGAACATCCATCCTCGCCGGGCTTATAAAATCCGTTCGAGCTTTTAACCGGACCGTCCCTGGCCGGGCCACGCAATTTATTCTTTTATAATATGATACCCTTATATCCCATATTGTAAGAGGTTTTTTACAGCTCCTTCTATTATATCATCACTGTCAAGCTTGCCGGACAATAACAGCTCTCGCGCCTGCCGGATGAGCTGGTCATCCGTTTCCGGGGGCTGCATCGCCTTATCGATAAGAAAAGCATAATTTACCTGAATCGACACATCCACATCATTACCTTGAAGCGCCCTGTTAGGATTCGTCTGCCCGGCTGATGATCCGGATTCAATCAATGGTTGATTATTTGCTCCTATTTGTTCTATCATAATCCTATAACGTTCCTGAAATTCATTGTCTACGACTATTCTCGCTGATTTTAGATGAACCTTTAGAAGTTTTTTGCTGAATTTTAATTTTTTTTCTAAAGTTAATACGTTATTTAGACGAAATATTTTTTTAAAGAGCTTTTTTTAGTTTTCCATCTTAATTTTTTGGAATCAAACCTCAACTAAAACGTCCCAGCCACTTCATAACTGACAAACTTGATAAACTCAAGCGGACTGACAGCCGCAAGTTTTTCATGCAGAGGAGCAAAACCCGAACGCTTCTCGGATTTAAAATAGCTCTTGATATGCTTTTCGGTTGTTTTGTCGGCGCTGTCCCAAATCTGCTCGAGGGCCCACTGTAGCTGCCCGTCTCTCAGGTCCAGAAGTTTCAAGCGCAGCCCAACAGCCATATGAGGATAGGGCCTGTATTCCGTAACAGTTCCAAGCAGCACTCCATCACATCTTAATGTTTCACGAATCGCTGATAACTTTTCAAGATTATATGTCGAGTCGCGGTCCAGTTGCAAACTTCGCCATGAAGGATCATGCTGACGAACTACAGTCAAGCCGAAAACCTGCCTCTTTTGCAGTGCCTGGTAAAGCGCCTGGGTAATATCGGCGGAAATCTCGGGATAGCTCGAATCGTTATCCAGCTCAACAATAGCAACCCTTCCAATGGTACTAAGTTTATTGTTCGGATTCAGATAATAATAATCCGATACCGGCGCAGAGGCGGTATGAGTTCGGCAGCCTGATAAAATGACCGCCAGCAACAGCAATATAATGCCCCATGATTTGCGGCCTGCTGCTCGCAATTTTTGCCTTGAATCACGGGCTGCAAATGACAAGTTAAGAGTCAAAAGATACGACAATACCGTTTCCGGGCTGTTCATTAGATTCACCTAATATTTGAGTTTTTTCTATTAAGGCCGATCAGGCTTATTCGACGATGCAACGGCGGAGCCTACAGTCGACGCGTTCTCAGCTCTGGCCGATTCTGTGGTGACCTGCCCGCCGAGAACTTTAAGAATCCGCAGCAGCGTTTCCAACTGAGCTGTTTCGGCATTACGCATTTCATCACGGAATCCGAGGATGTCTGCTTTCCAATTGTTCAATTCGACGCGCATCTCGATCAGAAGGTTATTGGCTTCGGCTAATTCCTTTTGCGCCTGCTGTAGTTGGGCATCGAGAGAAACAACCTGCTCATTAAGCTGACGGTTTTTGGCGATAAAGTCCTCGTTTTGCTGCCGTAATTGAGCCGCTTCCCGAGTCAGCCTGGCGTATTCTCCCGATAATTTCATTGCCGACTCGACTACAGTGGGGCTTTCCGGATCAGGCTCATAGAACCTCTTAGCAACAGGATCATTCTGCTGCCGGTCGACAGCGGCAGAATCGACGTCAAGCTCCCCCGGTTTTTGAGTGGACGAGCAGCCCGGAAGCAGAAATATTGGAACCAATAAAATCACTAAACCGATTATTTTCTTTTTGTTTTGCATTGTATTTTTCTCCATACTCATCTCATTTACTTTAGCATCCTGATAACAATATTTTACGTTTGGGGATCATCCGGAGCCTTTGCCGCGGCACCGGCATATTCGCACTTTAAGGACATTCTTGTCCCGCAGGAACAGGTTACTTCTATTACGGCGTATTCCGGATGATTTTCCAGGATACGTACATTCGGTGCAGATGAAAGCGCGATTTTTTGCTTGGGCAAATCCAATCCGGCGTTTGCCGCATCGAGTTGGAATTGGCCTTCGAGCTTAACATTATTACTTTTTAAAATCCGCCCTGCTGTTCTTATCATTTATTATCCTAACTCTTCTTTATCGATTACATTTAAGCACAGTAATCGATCCCAATGCTGTCGGAATTAATATCACTTTTGTTGCCGGTCTTCTTTTCCGGCGAGGTTTCTTCGCCCCCGGCGGATTGGTCTTTATCCTCATTTTCGTGATGTAAATTCTGCCGGTGTTTTCTTTCTTCGTGCTGTTTTACCGAAGTCATGCCCGAGATAGTTTTCAAACTCTGTACCGGCTTTATCATATTGGAATCATAATCTGCCATCTTTCCACTGCCTTAACTTTACAGACAAATTAAATAAAGCACCTGCGTGCAGCTGGCTGACACGTGATTCGGTAATTTCTAAAATTTCAGCGGTTTGTTTCATTGTCAGTTGTTGCTGGTAATAAAGCAGAATCACCTGCCGTTGTTTTTCGGACAATTGCCGTATCGCCTCTGTTAACTTATCAATAAGCTCTTCTCGTTCGATCTTTTCTTCAGGAGCGGTCGGATGCGCTGAGGCCACAAGATTGCTAAGTACGGGTGCATCCTCGCCAAAGCCGTCAAGCGAGATAAAATGCTGCGCCCGGGCGTTTTCGAACGTTTCATAAAGCTCCTCAAGAGTTATTCCGAGTTTTTCAGCCAATTCGGTATCAGTCGGAGCGGCTCCTGTCTGCTCGGTGATCTTCCGGCTGAGCTGATGGGCCATGCTGATCCGTTTTCTGAGGTTATCAGGCATAAAAGACCAGTCTCTCATTTCATCGAGAATAGCACCTTTGATCCTGATATAAGCATAGGTCTTGAATTCGACATGGTGAGAAGGGTCGAAATCGCGAGCGGCCCTGACGAGCCCGACAGTTCCCGCTGAGATCATATCTTCAAATGATAACGGAGGCTTCAAATATATCACTACCCGTTTGGCTATATTGTGAACCATGGGCAGAAGTTGGGCTATCTGTTCGTTCTCGATTTCTCCCCGGACAGACTTTTTTTGGACAGAGTATGCGCGCAGGGCAACATTATTCAGATGCTTTCGGCTCTTGCCGGCAAACCGGTCCTTACCGATGTCTTGAGTTTGTACCGCCACTGCCCTTTTCCTCAAATCTCATCTTGGGATTAGCTAAACCAGAGCCATCCTGCTGATTCACCTGGTTTGCTATCATCGCATCGACTAAAATAGCATTTATCGCTCTCACGGCCCATCCTCCCGCTATATACGCAAACACCGCCCCTATCAGCGCCCTCTTACAGCAAACAAACGGCGAAAGGCCGCAAAACCATCCAATTAAGCTCAAAACGAAAAAAAATATCACTGCAATGCTCACTGAAATTGATCTAACGTGTAGCGGCATAATTATCTCGTATATCCTGTTGCATATATCATATTGCGTTTATCCGACGCACAACATATCACCTCGAAACTCCGACAAGTTCCCGCCCTCTCGGCTCTATCGAGCCGGTCTCCCGGATGGATATTATTTCCATCGGCTCTACTTCGGTTCCAAGCACAACTTCGTCATACGCCACGACCGGCAGCATCGGCACTGTTCGCGACAACATTACCGCCAGCGGCGAGCGTAACCTCGCATCACAGAGCAATACCACCTTATCATTACCTTTATCCATCGCCGACTTCCAGGCTTGTGCTGTTTTTCTGCTTATATCCATGGCCATCTCGGTCGGTAAAGCCAGATTTATTCCCTCTGCATCCTGCTGCAAAGTCGAGGCCATCTGATGCTCGAGTGCGGGATCCAGCGTTATAGCCATAATCCTGCCATCGTCATTCTTGCACTGCTCGGTAATAGATCTGCTCAGGCGCTTACGAACCATCTCTGTTAAGACAGCAGTGTTCTTGGTTTTTGAAGCGTGTTCTCCCAATGATTCAAGAATAGCGGTTAATTCACGAATCGGAATTCCATCATTTATGATGTTTTTAAGCACACGTTGAAGCAGCCCGATAGATACTTCCCGCTCGGCTCCAACAACTTCCCCGACCAGTGATGGCTGAATCTTACGAAGTCTGTCAATGAGAAGCTGCACATCTTCACGGGTCAATAAATCGCCGGCGTGTTTTCGCAGTGTTTCGGACAGATGTGTAATAAAGACCGACTCAGGATCGATCACGGTATATCCGTTTAGCTCGGCCTTTTCCTTATTGGCCGCTGTAATCCACAAAGCCGGTAGCCCGTAAACAGGTTCGGTGGTTTCTATGCCCTTGACTTTTGTTTTAACAGTACCGGGATCCATAGCGAGGAACATATCAGGCTCCAACCGCCCCTTCGCTACCGGCAGCTCTGCGATTCGAATCTCATAAGCAGTCGGATCGAGATTAATATTGTCACGCAGCCGAACCAGTGGAATAATTATGCCAAGCTGCCGGGCAAACTTTCTCCTCACTGCCCCGATGCGGTCGAAGATAGTGCTGTCTTTGCGAGGATCCACCATGCTGATTAATCGCACGCCGACCTGTACGGAAATGCGGTCGACGTCCAGCAGCTCTTCGACCGGCTGTTTCTCGGTCTTTGCCTGGGCAGAGGCAACGGGTTTCTGCTTGTGGCCCTTTTCGGATTTCGCCACCATGCGTCCAAGCAGGGCTGCCCCGACGCCCAAAAACAAGAACGGCAGCTTCGGCAGGCCGGGCACGAATGCCATCGATACAATAATGATAGACGCTATAATCAAAGGCTGGCTCGTTTTGAGAAACTGCCTGGACAGATCCTGGCCGACGTTGTAGCTTGAAGATATCTTTGTCACCAGAAATCCCGAGCTGACCGCGATGATGACCGACGGGATCTGGCTGACCAGTCCGTCGCCGATGGAAAGAATGGAATAAGTCCTAACGGCGGCTGCAATTGGGAGACCGTGCGAATATCCCATTGCTATGCCGCCGATTATGTTGACCGCCGTGATGATCAGCCCGGCCTTGGCATCGCCGCGTATAAATTTACTGGCACCATCCATCGCGCCATAGAACTCACTTTCTTTCACGATTTTCGCCCGGCGCTCGTTGGCCTGAGTCTCGGTAATAGTCCCGGCGTTGAGGTCCGCATCAATGGCCATTTGTTTGCCGGGCATCGCATCAAGTGTAAACCGGGCGGATACTTCGCTGATTCGCTCGGCACCTTTCGTAATGACGATAAACTGGATCACGACAAGGATCAGGAAAATGACCAGGCCCACCACGAAACTGCCGCCGGCAACGAAACCCCCGAAGGTCTGAATGATTTTTCCCGCATTTCCGTTTAAAAGAATCAATCTCGTCGAGGCAACATTAAGAGAGAGGCGAAACAACGTCACGAAAAGAAGCAGAGAAGGGAACGTCGATAATTCGAGCGCTTCTTTTGATGACAGGGTCACGATCAAAACACCCACAGCCAGCGAGATACTACAAGCTAAAAACATATCCAACACCAGCGTAGGCAACGGAATTATAAGGGTGGCGAGAACCGCAACCAGACCAACAACTAATATAATATTGCTACAGGACGCCAGAGGTGTGCCGAGTAAGCTCGATCCGTGCTGATTTTGTAAATTTGATTGTCCATGTCCTGTCATTACAATTCCTTCTCAAACTCACGCTTTGGCAGCTCTTGCTGCAGAATCGTTGAGGCCGAGAATCTGCTTTATCCTGACAGCAAACCTGCCATCCACCACCACTACACTTCCGGTAGCAAACTTAGTGTCCCTGAGATACAAGTCCGCCGGCTCATCGATAGATTTGTCGAGCTTTAATACCGAGCCGGGCCCAAGCTGTAAAAGCCGCTTAACCGGCAACTCAGTCTGGCCGATAACGACCGTAACGGAAACGTCCATAGCCAGTAAGACATCGATACTTCCTGCGCCGGTTGCTGCCTCGGCTCCAACAGCTTCGGAAAATTCGACCGATTGCGCCTGCGTTTTATCGTCTTGCTGCAACGTATCTACCTGCTTATCATTTTTTTCTTTTACGGCACTAGCTTTTGCCATATCCCTATGTCCTCTCAATCATTTAGTCCTGGCACTCGAATTCATGTTTTAGGCGGTATCTCCAAACGCCGTCGCTGTAGTCGTAATTGTGACAGCATACTTGCCGGCTGATTTTGCAGGCCGGCCATAATAAACCGTCCGGCCGTCTACAATCAACTCAACGGGCTGATCGACTCTCTTATCCAGTAAAACTATATCATCCGCCTGAAGATTCATTAGTTCTTCAAAGCTAAGCACGGCAGAAGCCAGTTGACCTGTAATGAGAACCGGCATTTCCTGCAAATGCCCAAGTATCAATTTCGAAATATCCTCAGCAGAAAACTCGCCGGAATCCCGGGCCGTTTTTCCCGCCACAGGCGTCAGCTCACTACACAGTATCAAAAAATAGGCTTCAGAACTCTTCTCCGAGCCGGCTTCCTTAACATCAAAGGAGATTTTGCAGATTTCTTCCGTACCTTCCAGTTCAAGTGGCCATTGCCCTTTGACAATGCTTGCTGCCGGATGAAAATCTAAAGATTTATCAGGACCGGAAAATACATCAACCAGAATAGAGGCCAGATCCAGCAAAAGGGATTCTTCTAATTGCGATAAATGCCTGCTCGAATCCTTTTCGGACTCGGAATCACCGAGCAGTTGTGTCGCCCAGTTAACTGCGGTTTGCCCGGGTATGCCAATAAGCCCGCACATATGCTCCTGATCGGTGCCAAATGGCAGATAATAATCCATCTGTTCACTATCCGAGAGATGACCAAGAATTTCATCCACATAGTGCTGAGTGGTCGAAGAAATTGTTACATTGAACTCGTTCCGGCATAACTTGGCAAATTTTTGAGCCACTTCTGCAGCCACCGCATTTGTGAAAGAGTCGAGCTTCACAAGCTGTTCTTTATTGAAGTAATGAGGCTCCTGCCAATTGTACTGCTCGGCATCTACTTGAGCGGAATCATCCTTCGACTCAGAGCCGATGGCCATGATAAGCTGCTGTATCTTTTCTCTGCTCATACTGTTTGTCACTCTGCCGCTCATTGTACGGGGAATTCCTTAATCAGGACCTGCTTGATTTGAGACTTGGAATCAGGAAAAAGCTTTTCGCTAAAAGCATCACGAATGTGTGATTGAATACTTCTGAGGTTGTTATCACCCCTGACATCTTCCAGGCCAAGACTTGAAAGATATACGGTAAGCCAGTTTATCAGGACGGGTTTTTTCTCATCAAGAAAGGCTGTGCCTTTCTTCACATCCAAATCCGCATTCATCTCAAGAGTTAAAGATGCCCGAACGTAGCGGGTTATGTTGGGCTCATTGAGGTTCGCCACAACAGGACCCAAATCATAATACCAGACCTTACCAGAGTCTTTTGCCGAATCATTATCCGCTTTGAGGTCCTCTATCTGGGCTGATGCACCGGCCTTTGAGCCGGATTCGCCTGTTTCAGGTGCACCGGAACCGCCAAACAATCGACCGACGCTCAAACCGGCACCGGCACAAATTAAAACCACTACAAACAATATTATCCACGGCAGGAATCGTGCGATTAAAGACTTTTTCTCGCTCTTTTCGGCTTTCGTATCTTTTTGCTCTTCCTGCCCTTCCCGCTCTTTTATATCATCCGCTTCTGCCATTTTTTGCCTCAATCATTTCTTACAAGGAAATTGTAATCATGCCAACTGCAAACAGCCTTCTCGCCGATAGCGGTGAATTCTATCTCGCAAGGTTCGGTCGCTGATGCCCAATACCTTTGCCGCCTTCGTCTGGTTGCCTCCCGCCTGGCGCAATGTATCCAAAATCGCCCGCTTCTCCACCTGCTCAAGCGGCACTCCTCCAAGTCCTAAGTCGCTATGTGCATGTTTTTCACTCGACAAGTCATAATCGGCGCGGTCCTGCTGTGTCAGCGGCTGTAATTCGTCAAAGAGCCAGGAGACATCTGCCAACAACAGTGTGGGGCCGGCTCCCAAAGTAAGCGATGTTCGTACGACATTGCGCAATTGCCGGACATTACCCGGCCAATGGTATTCGGCAAAAATATCCATCATCACAGGATCGAGCTTCGTGATACGACGCTGTACCTCGTGGGCATAAAGGTTGACGAAATACCACACAAGGTCGGTCAAGTCTTCCTTGCGTTCTCTCAGCGGACAGATAACCAATCTTGCCCCGCTCAACCGGTAATAGAGGTCCTGTCGGAACCTGCCCTGCCGGACTTCCTCTAACAGATTTTTATTCGTCGTACTTATTATTCGAACATCGACTCTGACACTTTCATTTCCGCCTACACGCTCGAAATCCTGCTGTTCGAGAACCCGCAACAACTTGGCCTGAAACTTTACAGGCGTTTCTGTAATCTCATCCAGAAGCAGAGTTCCTCCATGGGCCATTTCGAATCGGCCCTTGCGTTGAGCGCAGGCGCCGGTGAAAGCTCCTTTCTCATGGCCGAAAAGCTCGCTTTCAAGAAGCGAATCACTTAACGCTGCACAATTGATTTTAATATATGAGCCCTGGGCCCTTCTGCTTTTGTGATGAATCAGGTAAGCAATCAGCTCTTTGCCCGTCCCACTTTCGCCGTTTATTAAAACCGGCGCCGAAGTAGGTGCGATTTTCTTGGCAAGTTCGACGACTTGAGCGAGGTTTGCGCTTCTGCCTACGATCCTGTAGAGGCTGCGAGTGTCCTCATGAGCTGAAGCTATTGTTGAAACGCCGTGGTTAGGCAGGAAAGTATCCAGCAGGATTTCTATCTTTTCACGGTCAGGCGGCTTGATTAGAAAGTCACAACAGCCCTGGCGAACAGCTCTTACTGCAGTGTTGATAATTTGCCGTTGATTTTGTTCATCCGCCTTTTGTGCTTTTGTGATCATAACGACCGGTAGTTCCGGCCAATTCTCCCTGATTTTACCGAGCAGCTCAAAACCATCCTGCGACCGGCCGGGCTGGTCCGGCCGGGGATTTATCGTGTCGCTGGTGAAAACAAAATCGCAACTGCCCCTGCTGATAAAGTCAATCGCTTTTTCTTTGTTGCCTACGAGATGCCCGCGGATTCCCTTGCGGGCCAGAATCTCAAGCATAAATCGAGCCAGCTCGGGATCGTTATCGGCTATAAGTACGTTCGCAAAATCTTCCTGTTTGCCCATGCTTGTCTCATTTAATGTTGCTTTGTTCACTTCCGGCATGCTTTATTTCAGCAATCAGCTTAACGGGTTCGTCTTTCAGGTACCATGCGATTAAATTACTCCGGGCCGTCGCCATGCCTGCCCATGGTGAATTCGGATATTCCGTAAGAAGCTGTTGATACATCTTCGCCGCCGCCGGCAGATCTTCGTTTCGCAGGCAGTTGCCTATTTGAAACAATATCCAGGCCCTTTCCTGGGATGCGCCGGCGTCATTCGGATCTTTACGCTTCAGCGCCTCGGAGTAAAACGTCGCAGCTTCTTTTACGTTTCCGCTGACAAATAAAATCTCTCCCAGCTCAAAAGGATTATCAAGCTTCTCCGGATTTTGCGCCAGATTTCTGAGCATTTGCAGCGTCTCGCCGGTTATCGGCTCGTTCGGCAGCCTGGGTTTGGCTGCTTGTTTCGCTTTTTCCTTCTCCACCGGCACGTCGGGTACAGTTTCTTCAGGTTTGATCGCCGGAGCTTTTTCAGGGATAACGACAGGCGCCGGGGCCTGCTTTTGCTGCCCAAACTCTACGGAGCGAATTTGCTCGATTATTTGCTTTAGCTGGTCCCTGCTTTTGGTATCGTTTTGACCTTTGGCAATATTAATGTCAGCCCGCAGAAATTCGAGTCCGCTGATATTCTTCGGGTCTCTCGAAATTATAACGCTGCTCTGCGATAATTTCCGACTATCCCCGGCGGCAGAATTCGCATAGGCAACACCTGTAAGAGACGTTAAGAGACGTAAAGACAAAAACGTAAAGCAGGCAATATAAAAGTATAACTTGAAACTCAAAGATGCGGAACTTTTGAGCTGTGAGTCATAATTGAATTTTTTACCGCTGTTTTTCATTTCCACTTCCATTGACCTGAAAGAGCTAATGTCGCCTTGTCGTAATTTTCCTGCTGGTTATAAGCCTTTGCGAGCATTCTCAGAATTTCCTGTTTGTTCTGCTTAGACAAATTTGTCTCCATAAGCTGCAGACAAACCGAGACGGCTTGCGAACCTCGTTCCAGTTTCAGACATACATCGGCCAGCTCCATAGCGGTTTGCTGCGCCAAAGGTCCGGGTTCGACGGTACCGAGAATTTCACTTAAGCCGATGCGGGCGCTTTCCAGATTACCTTTGGCAATATGGCACAGGGCGAGCTCAAAAGATATTTTCGCGTTCAACTGCGAATCGGAAATATATTCCGCCCTGTCACGCAGAGTGACAATCGCCGTGTCAACCAGCCCCAGCATCCGGAAAATTCTGCATTTGAGCATCAGCATCTCAAAGGATTGTTCCTTTGACAACGCAACCGAACGTACGCTCTCCAGCGCATCAAGCGCTTCAACGAAATGCCCCTGTTCTATGTGACCTTTCACCAGCGATGCGACCGCCTCGACATATTGTTCTCTCGAGATCTGCTCTTCCAGCGCATTTTGAAACGCATCACAGGCCTGCTGATATTTTCCCAGTGCCAGGTTGGACTGACCCAGCAGAAAATAGGCCGAATACAAGTTTTTGTTTTTGTCACTCCCGGCTAAATCGATGTATCGAGCCAGCCATTTCGCCGCTTCTTCATAAGCTTTTGCCTCATACAGACACCTGGCTGCCCCGATGGCCGAAGCAGTCTTCGATTCCGCGGACAGGCCGAAATTATATACCCTTTGATACAACTGTGCGGCTTCGGCGTTAAGTCCCGCCTTCATTGTGGCATCCGCAAGGCGCAGATAAGCCTGCCCGTAAATCTCGACATCAGGATATTGCTCGACAAGCTGCTTCAAATCCTCCCGGGCGCCCGGATAGTCACGCAGAGACGCCTTCAATTTGCTCGAATACAATAAAGCGAACGGCGCCAGTGACATTTGCGAAAAACGATTAGCCACTAATTTATATTCCGCAATCGCCTCGATCGGCAGATCTATCTGAGATTGCAGGAGCCCCATTAAAAAATGAGCGTTGCCCAGCCGCTCGTCGCTGTAAAACGTCAGCACGAATTTTTGCCAAAGTGAAATGGCCTGCTCACTCAGAAAAGTTATGTGCTGCCGTAAAGACGAATATTCGGCCGGATCGTAAACAGTCACTTTCTCCCGGCCGGGCTCTCCTTCCGTATATGCCAGCAACCCGGCACAGCCTGCCGCTGCCAGGACAACCTGCTGCGATGTCGCCGCCGGCAGATATAAGCTGACCGGCCTTTGCCGCAGAGATTTTTCTCCCGAATCCGTTCCCAAAGCACCGTTGAAAGCCCAGTGTAAATCAATCTCTGCGCCGGCGGCAAATTTCGCCAGCAGCTCCTCAACCGGCGCCCCATAAGAGGTTACAGAGAAGCGAGGCAGCCCCCCCTGCTCTTCGAGTTTTCGAATCTCAGGATCGAGCAATCCCCTGCCCAGGTGCTCGGTGCCGGAATTCAGTAATCTTCGCAGCTCGGCCTCGTTCAAGTTGTCAAAGGGATCCGAAGAAGCTGTGGATTTGCCCCATAAATCAGCGGGAAGATCCGTGTCGGTGCTGCTAAGTAAAAGAATATGCCGCGTCAGACATTCGGCGACCAGAAACGAACAATCGCATTCGAATGACAATGCCCAGTCATCATCGAAATCAACCGCCTTGATTAGAGCAATAGTATTATAAGCCCTGGTTCTTGCCCTCAGGTATCGTTTCCTTTGTATTTCAAGCAGGCTTAGATGATAATTAGCCACTATCCTGACGGCGGGCGAACGGCTCTGAGAGACCATTGTCAACAAACGGCTCGCCTGTTCGAGATCAGCAGCTTCCTTCGCACATAAAGCCATTTTTAGCTGAAGAAAATCTTTGAGCAGCTCATCGCCCGCCGGGAGAGCCTGGCGAAGCTCGTTATAGGCGGCGAAAGCCTTTTCGTAATCCTTTTGCAGATAAAAGTCACGAGCGAATTTTAAGGAAAGCGGCTGTGTTGGTGAAAGCACAGGCTCCGGCTCCTGAATCTGCGCCTGCATTACCTGCCGGGAACCATCCGCAGATGCCCTGGAAACGGGCGTTTGCCCGGCGGTCTGCCCAGACTGGTTGGCGGGAATTGACCCCGAGCCGGCAACAAGTCCTGAGGGGGATTTCAACAATACATAAAGAAGCATCGATACGACGGCAAGAATACTGACGGCAAGAATTTTCTGAAGGATTGTAAAACGTCGATACTTATACTGGTTCAATCTCTGCAGCCAATGACGTTCGCCGGCAGGCTGTTCGACTGGTGTCTCGCGGGCGGACTCCGCCAGCAGGTTATAGAAATCCTCATCGCCGGCAAAAAGTTCGTACTCTGAAAGCTCTTCCTGGATACCTAAACCCGATTGTTCGATATCGGCCCTAAGGCTCTCTTCGTCAGCATCATCTGTAAATATCTCGCCGTCCGACAGCACATCGGAAGTACTATCTTTATCGAGAACATCTTTTTGTTCTTCTGCCGCCATAGCTTCAACTTCGCCCTGAAGCCCGAAAAAGGCAAATTCGAACCGGTTCATTAATATGAGGGCGTATTTCACAACCTATTTTTCAGAGAACTGCAATAACTGTGCCAGGCTTGTTATAAGTGGAGACTAAGGAGTGTTTTGGAGCTTTTAACGCGAAAAATTAATCTATTGCGCCTGGTCAGGCTAATGATATTGCAATGAAATGTCAGGATTCTATACGAACCGGCAGATTTTCTGACAACAACCAGAACGCTGTAACCTCATGAGTGGATCGCTACAGGCCTGGACAAAGAGGAGACCGGAAAATCGTTTTGCCAAACTTCAACACCGGCAGAGTCCTTGGCAATACAAGAATCCTTTTCTATTTGATACTGCTTAACCTTAGCGTAAAGTGTTGCTCTGGTTATGCCAAGAAGAGCAGCGGCTCGTGTCTTTTGCCAGCCCGTTTCCTGCAGAGCACGGGAAATTAACTCGCGTTCGGCCTTTGCCAATGAAAAACCTTTGATCAGGTTGGCTGTGGGGCCGCCCGATACACGACTGCATTCATATGGATCGATTATAATTCTGCTTAATCCTATCTTATCCGTTGTCTCCAGCAGAATCGCCCTTTCGATTACGTTGCTAAGCTCACGAACATTTCCGGGCCAATCGTGTTTCTCCAGAGCCTCAATTGCCAGTTGAGTCAGGGATTTTACCTTATCGCGTTTTTCCGGACAGATGTTTGATGTCTTTAGAAAGTACTCGGCCAGAAGCCTGATATCTTCGCTTCGATCAGGCGATCTAAGAGGAGCAAGTGTTATAGGACCAACATTCAGACGATAATAAAGATCACGCCGAAAACGATTGGCCTGAACTTCGTTATTTAAATTGCGATTGCTCGAAGCCATTATTGTAGCTTTGCACTCGATATTCTTGATACCCCCGACCTTTCGGAAACTTTTTTCCTGCAGCACACGCAATAATTTAGCCTGCAAATCCATCGGCATTTCGGAAATTTCATCAAGCAGGAGCGTACCTGACCCGGCCAATTCCAAAAGTCCCGTCTTCTCGCGATCAGCCCCAGTAAAGGAGCCTTTGACGTGACCAAAAAGTTCGCTTTCAAGCAGATTAGCCGTAAGAGCAGCACAATTTACCGGCACAAACTGCTCGTTCGGATGTCGCAGAGTATGAATCGCCCTGGCTACTACCTCCTTTCCGGTACCTGTTTCACCGACTATCAAAATCGGATTACACCGGCTCCGGGCAACAAGTTTTGTCATCTTGAGGGTATTGATAATTGCAGAACTTTTGCCGACCATAGATACAGAGGCAGCCAGGTTACCGGCAAAAAAACGGCTCGTGCCCTGCTCTGAAACGGATTCCAAAATTCTTTTTTCGTGTTTGGCGCCCGTATCCGCAGTTCTTAAATTATCCTTTATCCTGCCAATAATCTGCTCCAGCCTGTTGTAATCCTGCTTTCCCTGTAAATAATCATAGGCCCCTATCCGTATGAATTCATCAGATAATCCGGTGTCACTATCATCGCCGCCAATCGCCACAACAGGAATATCGCCTGAATTTTTATCGGCCTTTTTTAGGAATTCGCGAATGTGGCCCGGATTAAAGCGATGGTCGAAAAGAATCAAATTCGGACTTGCCGTTTTAACGATATTCAGAGCATCGGTCAGGTCATCGGCTCCAAAAACTTCCCGGCCATACTGTTGAGCAAGCCGTTGAATTTCGGGGTCCTTGCTTACTGCAACAATTCTTCCAAGTAAACTCGTCCTTTCCGGAACTATAAGCGTCACCTCTGAATCTTCTGTATATCGTATGGGTATGCCCGTCCAATATGTGGTCAACCCGTAGCCATAAATCGACAGACAGCCTGAAACAACTTTAATTTTTTTATGGGACGAGCCCATAATGTCACTACTTCTGTCGGACCAAAATGCTTATTGATATTTTGCGATGATGTTATAGGACATAGCATAGATGATTCAGCTTAAAGCCGCCCCGAACAAAAACGAGACTTCTAAGCAATACTTGCAGCAAGACAGTGCCGTTTCTTATGGGACGTCACGCCGGGACTCGATGCAGTTGAACAACAAAAAATATCCTCAATATAACAATCGAACCAAAACGGTAAAATTTTCTGGTATATAGGAAAATATGTCCTCTATAAAAATCTCCGGGAAAGCTGATTTCAATATTCATTTAATTTTTTAGCCCCTCTAACATTCTTTTTGACAAGAAGTTGTGCATCACAGAACCGCCGGCAATTCAAATGTGGCACAACGATTGCTCAGTTCTGCTGTATGGTTATTTAGTGCCGACTGGTTGTAACAGGATTCAGAAAGAAACTTCATAGGATTTTAAGAAAAGGTAAAAGTTATGGATTCATCATCAGCCATCAACAGTGCAAGCAACATCCAAATGAACTATATGAAACTTCTGATAACACAACTGCAAAATCAGAATCCGCTGGAACCACTGGATAATAACGAAATGGCTTCCCAGTTGGCGCAGTTCTCACAACTCCAGCAGCTCGAATCGATGAATTCAAGCTTTGCAAGCGTTCTTTCCACCACGGAACGTAACTACGCCAGCTCGTTGATAGGCAAGGAGATTTCATTCGCATCGGAGGACAAGACTGGAACCAGGGATATCACAAGCGGCATTGTTGAAGAAGTAATCAATAATGTGGACGGGCAGATAGCTTTGGTCACAGGTAGTCATACCCTCGCCTTAGAGGACGTAATATCAGTTAAAAACTAATTTTAGATCTTAAAGTTTCAATATAAGGAGAAACAAAAATGAGTTTTGCATTGTCAGCAGGAGTTACTGGATTGCAGGTCCACCAAAAAATGCTTGATATAGCAGGTAACAACCTGGCCAATGTCAATACGACTGCTTTTAAGTCCAGTCGAATCACATTCGGGGAGCTGCTGAGTGAAACGATTAAGAAGGCATCGCAGCCCACCTCTTCAATCGGCGGCACGAACCCTCAGCAGATGGGCAGCGGTGTCGGCGTCGCTGGTATAGCTCCAAATATGGCCCAGGGTAATATCGTAAATACAGGCAATCCACTGGATATGGCGATCGAGGGAGAAGGCTATTTTGTAGTGAATAATGGTTTGCAAAACGTCTACACGCGTTCAGGAGTATTTGCGGTTGATGCAGCCTCGAATTTGGTTGACCCTACCACGGGCTACCTTGTTCAGCGAATTGGCTCGGAAGGTGTAAGTGACGGATTCCAGACTGCCGGCAACAGCAATATTCATGTCCCTTACGATGTAGCGATGGCGGCAAAGGGAACAGCCGAAATAAGTATAGTCGGTAACCTGAGCGCCGATTCTCAACTTCCTGCAGCACAAACCAACATGCTAAAATCGAATGTGCCATATACTACCAATAACGGTACGACGGCTACGGAGGCCACCTTAATCAATAACCTCGACCAGACTACAGCCGGGACATATGTTGGTGCCACAATTACCGTTACGGGTTATGAGCATGATGGTACTGCCTTAGTTGACGCAGCCCCTCTTGCTGTTGACGCTACCACTACCATGCAGGACCTTCTCGATCATATAAATACTGTTCTTGGTGCTACCAACGCGGAGGCAACTTTGGCCCATGGCCGGATAACGGTAACCGATGTCGATAGCGGATTCAGCGAATCGGATATAAAGCTGGCGTTTGCGAATGGCGGCACAGCCGATTGGACTGAACCGTCGTATTTCGAAATAGGGACTGTCGGCGGAGAGGAAGTCAAAAGTATTAATATTACGGTTTATGACACTCAGGGAGGTAAACATGTTCTTTCCGGGGCGTTTGTCCGAACTGATGCTGCCAATACCTGGGATATGGTACTTACCTCAATTACCGGCGATATCTATGATATAACTTTCGACAATCGGCGCATTAAAGATATAAGTTTTAACGCAGGTGACGGTTCTTATGCCGGCTTGACCGGTGCAGATGATGCTGATCTTGCAATAACGTTTTCACATGATACCACAAATCCACAAACCATAACAATAAACATGGGTACTTCAGGTCAGTTAAACGGATTGACACAGTTTGCCGGAAACTCTACCGCAGTGGCACGGGAGCAGGACGGCTATGAAGCAGGCAGTCTTGCCAACGTTTCGGTCGATAATGAAGGTACCCTTATTGGTGTTTTCTCCAACGGCATCAAGAAAAACATTGCTACCCTTCAGATAGCGTTATTCCAGAACACGTCAGCTCTGGAAAGCATGGGTAATGGTTACTTCAACTTCTCGGCCAATTCAGGCGGGGCTGTAGCCACACAGGCAATGACCGGCGGTGCAGGCTCGATCCACGGCGGGGCATTGGAAAAATCCAATGCCGATGTGGCCACCGAGTTCGTCAATATGATTCAGGCCCAAAACGGCTTCCAGGCAAACGCCAGAACCATCAAAGTCGCAAATGATATCCTGCAAGAATTGACAAACCTGATTAGATAGTAACTTTGGAAATGTGAGATGGTAGCTGCATCTGTAATAACCACAGGATTGAACGCTGTTTTTTCGGCACTAACGCCGATCGAGCGGTGGCATGCCGCCCGCCGGCTTGACAGCGCCTCGACAGACCAGCGATGGTTTATATTACTGAGTGTGGTTGCCATAATTATATTGACTGTGCTGCTCATCGCAGCCAGCTATAACAACAAGGTTAAAGAACGAAAAGCCGCCAATAAAATATTTATTAATTATGCCCAAAGAATGGGTTTGAGCCGGCGCGAACGTCATATCCTGCTGGATATAGCAAAAATAACGAAACTAAAGCGAATCGAATCAATTTTTACCATGGTCACGGCTTTCGACCGCGGAGCCGCCGAATTAACAAAAGATGTCCTTGCACGCAGTGGAGCCAAGACGGGCAAAAATCTAAGCGCTCAGTTGTCCGTCCTTCGCGAAAAGCTCGGCTTTGAGAAAAAAAGTTCAATCCCGGCAGGCTCGTCGGCAAACTCTAACAAACCAAGCAGCAAACAAATCCCTCCCGGCAAACAACTTCATATGACTCGCCGCAAAACCGGTAACGAAGCAAATATCGAGTCTACTGTTATAGAAAATAATGATGTCGAGCTTACCGTCAAACTTAAAGTGTCTTTGGAAAGCAAGCCCGGCGAGCACTGGTCCGTGCGTTATTATTTTGGAGCATCGGTTTGGGAGTTCGAGACATCTTCGATAAGCTGCTACGGCAACATTCTGGTTCTTAATCACAGCAATAACATACGATTCATCAATCGCCGGCGTTTTCTGCGTGTTCCGGTAAACAAGCCTACCTTCATCGCACACTTCCCATTTGCAAAAATGCTTCAACCAAAGAGTGACAGCGGCAAAGGAACTGGAAAAGATCCCGCTAACATTTCCGGAAACAGTTGGGGACCGCCGGAATTCGTGCCGGCATCCGTTACTGAGCTGGCCGGCCCCGGTCTGCGAATAGAAGCTCCGCTGGAAGTAAAGGTGGGCGACAGAGTGCTGGTGATACTTAAGTTGAGCGAAGAAGATGACAATAAACAGGATTCGAGTAGAACCGACCAAATTGCCCCGCAGAAAATCGTGGAAGATATTGGCGAAGTCAGGCACACCAAAAGAATAAAAAACGGTTTTTCAATAGCGGTTGAATTGACAGGGCTCAGCGATCCGAATATTAGCGAGCTGGTTCGCGTAACTAACACGGCTTCACTGAAGACCAGGGCCAAAAGCAAAGGCGCCCAGACCTTCAACGGCAGCAACGATAATAACAAGTCAAAGCAGCAGGAGCCCGCCGTGGTGCAGGGAGTCTGAAATGTCAGAGATTACAGAGCAGGTTAGTACAAGCATTGATGCGTTAACACAGGAATTCGATATCATTGCGCACAACCTGGCCAATGTAAGCACAGTCGGATTCAAGCGGAGATGCAATGCTTTTTCAAAATCCCTCGAAGCGCAAAACACTGAGACATATTCGCCCGGCACTATCGACTTGAACTCAATCTTTGATTTTTCCCAGGGCAGTATTGTCGAGACCGGAAGGCCGTTGGATTTTGCCCTGCATGGAAAAGGCTTCTTTGTGATAGAGACTCCCGAAGGGCCGCTTTACACCCGTAACGGCACTTTTCAAACTAACCAAAACAGCCAAATCGTCGATTCGCAGGGGCGAATTGTGGCAGGCCAGGCCGGCCCGATAACGATACCAGGCAATATCGGAATCTCGCAACTAAGCGTATCGAGTGACGGAACCATCGGTGCCGGCGAAATTGCTATCGGAAAATTCAGGCTGGTCGATTTCAACGATAACGATATCAAACTCGTGCCGACCGGCGATAGCTGCTACCGCATGCCCGATGTGAATATACAACCGGTAGCAGCAGAACAACTCGTCGTAAAACAAGGATACCAGGAAGCTTCCAACGTCCAGATCGTTGACGAACTGGTGGACATGATACTGGTTTCCAGACTCTACGAAGCGAATATGAAATCCATTGCAGCAGAACAGCAGGCTTCAAGCAGTCTTATGAGCGTAGCTTTGGGCTGAGAAGTCACCAAGATAGAAGGAGAATAATATTATGTTGAGAGCATTTTCCACTGCAGCGACCGGAATGACCGGCCAACAAACAATGGTGGACGTGATCGCTCATAACCTTGCAAACGTCAACACTACAGGTTTCAAGCGAAGCCAGGTAAATTTCCAGGATTTGCTTTATGTCACAATGGAAGAGCCCGGCACGGAAGTCGCTTCGGGCATTAATTCTCCCAGCGGGATAGAAATAGGCAGCGGAGTCCGTGCTGCATCGACGATAAAAGTATTCAGTGCCGGCGAGCTCGAGAGTACCGCCCGGCCTCTCGACATAGCTATTACGGGTGACGGCTTCCTTCAGGTGACTATGCCGAACGGGGATTTACGGTACACCCGCGACGGCTCTCTGATGACAAATGCCAACGGTGAATTAGTTACCTCTAACGGATACATTATAGAGCCGGCCATCAGCATTCCGACAGACGCAGTTTCCGTGAGTATCGAAAAAAACGGGGGTGTTAATATTACCGACTCTTCGGGAACTCAATCGGTCGCAGGTACGATTCAGCTGGCCCGCTTTCCAAACGCGTCAGGCCTTTCGAGTGAAGGAGATAATCTCCTGTCGGAAACTGAAGCAAGCGGCACGCCCACAACGGGAACACCCGGAGAAAACGGCTTCGGTACTATCCAGGCGGGATTTTTGGAAAAGTCCAACGTGCAGATGGTGACAGAACTGGTCAACCTTATCACCGCACAAAGGGCATACGAGATCAACTCGCGTGCAATAAGGGCGGGCGACGATATGCTTCGAACGGCAAATGAGATCGTTAGATAGGGAACCATAATGAGCGGAAAAAAAGGCATGAAAACAAAAGGGTACAAGAGCACAAGAATATTAATCACTTGTGTGGTTATGATTTTTGCGATTTTTTGCCCGGCATCGGCAAATAACAAAACCAGCGGCTCCCAGAAAGACTCTTACTTAAAGATTTACCTGCCGAGAGAAGTCACGGTCAAAGACAGCAACTTAAGCCTGGGCCAGGTCAGCATCATCCAGGGCGGAGAACCTCTCGCAGCGAAGGCGGGCGAAATCGCATTAGGCCGGATTTCAGTGCCGGGCCAGCAGATCATTATCGACAGGCCGATGATCTTAAGCAGATTGGCGTGCAACGGAATTCCCACATCGAAAGTAACAATCACCGGCGCAGAAAAGATAACGGTAAAACAGCAGAATCAAACTGTCAGCAGTAGTGAATTTGTTTCACTGGCAAATTCTTTCCTGGAAAAGAATCATCCCGATGATTCGGCTCGTAAATGGAACCTTATACACAAACCTAAGGATTTTGTTGTCTCCGCGGAGAACAAGGACATAAGATTTTCTCCTCGATTAGTCCAAACCGGCGTAAGAAACCAGGCGAGAATCGAGATTGCCGTGCTTTCCGGAAGCAACAAGATCGGCGTGCGTCAAGTGACTTTTGCACTGATATATGACCATCAACAGGCGGTCACAAAAGAAGATATTCCGGCAGGCGGCATAATCAGCCCCGAGAATATAAAGATAGAAAAGATTCAATCGAACGATCCCGAGCCTGTCGATTGGAAGCCACCTTACGGTCTCATTGCCAAACGCCGGCTGCCGGCAAACACCGTTCTTCGTCCAAATATGTTGGGATCTCTCAATGCTCCAATTATTGTTAAGCGTAATCAAAATGTTGTTATTCGCATCGAGAGCCCCGGATTCATGATTACGGCCGTCGGAAAAACCATGCAGGACGGCAGAGCAGGTGATTATATAAAAGTCCGCAATGCGGATTCACAGCGGATAATCTTAGCCAGGATCAGCGAAGACGGCAGCGTGGAACCGGTGTTATAGAGAAAACATTCTGAAATAATTAATAAAAGTAAAACCGACAAAAGGAGAAGTAATGAACAATAAAATATCATTATTGATTGCCATAACAACCCTGGTATTGCTCTCAACCGCCTGCTCACAGGCAGGCTCCATCTGGGCCAAGAGGAACAAGAACACCAGGGCAATATACGCCGACGATATCGCTCGCCAGATAGGTGACGTGCTGACAATAAAAATCACCGAAAACAGCACGGTCGATAACAAGGCAAAAAGAGACATGAAGAAGGAAACCGACCGGTCTACTGTTTTCAACGGAGACGTAGGCAAACTCGTGGACCTCGGCGAATTCGGCATGAGCGCAGAATCGGACAATGGGTTGAAAAGCAAAGCCGACTACAAGGACGAACGGAAGTTTGCCGACAGCATTACGGTAGTCGTAATGGACATCCTGCCGAATCGCAACCTTGTAGTTTTGGGAACTCGCAACCGCAATATTTCAGGTGACATACAAACCATCGAGGTAAGCGGCATAGTCAGGCCGAGTGACGTTGCGTTCGACAATACGGTCAAAAGCGAGCGGGTTGCGGACTTTCGTATCGTATCCAGGAACGACGGGATTTCGGCACCATACACTAAACCGGGCTGGCTCGGCAGTATCTTTGATATTCTTTGGCCGTTTTGATCATGCCGTCCATGGAGATTCAGTTTTGTAAAGAGTAACAGCTTATGAAAGCAATAATAAGAAAACGAGCTAAAATGCAAAAGAGCGTAATAACACTAATGACCTGTGCAGTTATAGCTTGTGCTTTTACGCCCGGCGTCGGGCAATGCGAGCGAATAAAGGATATTGTCGACATTCAGGGCCTTCGGGGCAATCCGCTCACAGGTGTCGGCCTGGTAATCGGCCTGGCCGGCACCGGCGATACAACACTGCTGTCGCGACAAATGCTGACCAATATATTGAGAGATTCAGGTCTTGTTCTCAATCCCACCGACTTGACCGGCGGCAATATTGCCGTTGTCCTGGTAACGGCATCGCTGGGCCCCTTCGCTCGTGAAGGTTCGCGAATCGATGTCGATGCCTCCGCGATAGGAGACGCCAAAAGTCTCCAGGGCGGAAAGCTTTTGCCGACACCCCTGAAAGGCCTCGATGGTCAGGTTTACGCCGTGGCCGAGGGGGGAATCTCAATCGGCGGCTGGACGGCGGCGGGTGATAAAGCATCGATTACCAAGAACCACCAGACTGTCGGAAGAATTCCGGACGGCGCGACAGTTGAGCAGGAAGAAATCGCCACATTTGTCGAATACATCGCCGGAAGCAGGATAATTACATTAAATCTCAGAAATGTCGATTTTACGACCGCAAAGCAAGTCAGCCAGGCCATTAACCAGGATTACCCGCAAAGTGCCGTAGTCGTTGACGCCGGCACCATTAAAGTTAAAGTGCCCGACGAAGTCCTTCACAAGGACATAGCCGGCTTCATAGATGACATTACAAAGCCGCAAGTCGAGGTCGATGTCCCCGCGGTAGTTGTTATCAATGAGCGCACGGGCACAATTGTCGTCGGCGAAAACGTCGGCATATCCGCAGTGGCAATTTCCCAGGGCAGTCTTGTTGTAAAGATCAAGGAAAGCGAAATCGTTTCACAGCCGGTCGCTCCTTTCTCTGACTCCGGTACAACGGAAAAAATACAGGATACGAACATAGGGGTGGAAGAACAGCAGGCCTTTCTGATTCCCATATCCCGATCAGTTACCGTCTCCGAATTGGCTAAAAGTATTAATGCCATAGGGGCGACACCGACGGACCTGATAGCGATATTCAATGCCCTTAAAGAGGCCGGCGCCCTTCAAGCCAGGCTGATAATAATGTAGGAGCATTTTCATGGATAGTTCCAAATTGATACTAACCGAACCAGTCTCACCGCCTGTGCCGCTGGATAATCTTCGTAAATCGGATTTCAATAATATTCCGGAAGAGAAAAAAAAGCAAATAGCCAAAGATTTTGAGTCTGTCCTGCTCAACAAGATGCTGGATGAAATGAAGAATACCGTCGGGGATTGGGGCTTCGAAAAGGACGGGGCTTCCAACCAGGTACAGGGAATATTCTGGATGTTTCTTTCTCGCGATATTGCAAACAACGGCGGTATCGGATTATGGAAGGACATACACCAGTTTCTAACCAATGCTGAGAAGTCAAACACTGCAGACGAGTCACTGGATGGGCAAATATGAAAGCGGCAGCAGCTTCAATAGAAGATAAAGTCGATCGGTTGTTGGCTTGTCTGGACCGGGACGTGCAGCATATGCAGGAAAGTCTGCTGCAGTTGAATGAAATGCGCAGATTGGTTATCAAACGCGACGAAGCCGCTTTGGGCAAACTGCTCGAGAGCATCCAGGCCGTAACGGGCTCTTACAGAGATCATGAATTAAAGCGGAGATCAATACGAAAAGAATTGGCCGATAGTCTTGGCTGTGACTTCAAGCAAATGACTTTATCAGCACTCCAGGCAAGTCTCCCGGAAGCAAAAAAAGACCTGGTAACTCAGATGAAAGAAAAGCTAAGATCGCTGAGTGCGGAACTTAAGAAAGAATATTTGAGCACCACTATGCTCCTATCTGAATGCGCAAGATTCAATAACCTGCTTTTAAAAGGTATTTTCGACATCGGCAAGACACAGACGGTTCATTACAACTCCAATGGTGAAACCAGCCGGCAAATTGATATGGCCTTTGTAAATTTACAGTTTTAAGAAATTATTGTTTGAGTGGATTTAAGAGATGTCGAATTTTAGTATAGGTCTTAGCGGTCTTGACGCTGCCCAGAAGGCACTTGATGTAATCGGTAATAATATTGCAAATGCAGCTACCGATGGCTATCACCGCCAGAGAATAGAGTTCTCGCCGTCCTTTTCATCGCTGGATGGACCGGTTTTGCTTGGTGGAGGTGTCGATGTCAAAGGCATAACGAGGATGATTGACAATCTCGTGGAACAGGAGATACTCCGGCAGCAGTCAGCGTTGGGGCAGGTTTCGCAGGAATATGACATGCTGCGTATGATTGAAAACGCACTCGGAGAGCTTTCCACAGAGGACGGTGGTTTGAACGCCGCGATAGATAAGTTTTTTAATTCATTGCAGGACCTTAGTGCTCATCCGGCGGAGACCATCTGGCAAAATCAGATTGTCAGCGATGCAAACGCCATGGCCGGCCAGTTCAGGACAACAGGAGAATTTTTAAATACATTAGAAAACCAGATTGCTTTAGAAATCGAAATTACTATTGACTCTATCAACACTCTGACAAGCCAGATTGCTGAATTCAACGGTAAGATAGAAGCAGTTGAGATGATGGGCGGCAATGCCAACGCTATGAGAGACCAAAGGGGTCAGTGTATATCAGAGCTGTCCGAGTTAATTGACATCCAGACGGTGAGCAGAAAGCATGGTGTGGTTGATATAATAAATACCGGTATGATAGCACTTGTGGTAGGTACTAATGCAAGTGAGCTGGAGAAGGGTTTCGATGAGAATGGTAATTTGGGCATTAATATCACCGGTGCATACAATTACATCACAGACATGCAAGGCGGAAAGATCGGTG
>Ga0154684_1053_pt1 | contig 27895 bp, 17 predicted proteins | sample Rifle2008BG13ft_FD_116113 | JGI IMG/M metagenome (GOLD analysis project Ga0154684, IMG submission 116113) | Planctomycetes bacterium RBG_13_50_24 | reverse complement strand
CTTCTCCGGGGAGTTATTCGGCCAAGGCCGCGATTTCTTCTGCGCTCAGTGCACAAGTATAAGTGCAGAAATCGTCAATCAAATCCCATCAGCCGGACTCACGGTGACTTGCTGGCTTCGGCTGTGCCACCGTAGGCGCCCATATTGATTCTGCCGCCGTTCGGCGCTGGCTCATCACTAACAGGACTACTCGGATCGCCGGCGTCAATGCACTGGCTGGTTATATCATCTATTAACCAGCTTCGACTATTAGAGTTCCATCTGCCTGCTTGTGACTTCAAATGATAATCACTATTGTCCGAATCTGCAAATAGCGGATCGGCATCAATATTTCCTTCCCCAGACCAGCCGCCCTGAACATCACTGTAAGTTACTACTGATGTGCCGCTAAAAATGGTCATTTCATCAGGCATATCGCTCCATAAAATGCAGTTGGTCAGTACCGGGCTGCCACTGCCTATGTATATCCCACCGCCGAAGGAGTCGGCCGAGTTGCCGCTAAATGTGCAGTTGGTTAATATCGTTTTACTGAATTGGTTGTATAGCCCACCACCGGCGACATATGCTGAATTATTTATGATGGTGCAGTTGGTCAGCTCAGGTTTGAGTTGAACTAGTCCAATGCTACCACCTTCTATATATATCCCGCCTCCACCCATAGTTGCCGAGTTGTTAGTAATAATACAGTTAGTGATTTTTGGAGCGCTTTTGTTTCCACAATAAATACCGCCGCCGTTTTCGGCGTTTCCACCTGTTATAGTAAAGCCGGCAAGAACGCAGCTTGCATGCTCACCTCCGGAAAAAGTCACTACCGAGCCTTGTTCACTGCCTTTGATAACGGTAGACGCCACGACTGATGGATCATTGGGGTCTTCTGATCGGAATATCAGGTTTTTGCCTTTGAAATCGACATTTTCTTCATAAACCCCTTCGCTTACCACTATTTCATCGCCCTGCAAAGCGTCCGCGATAGCAAAACGGATATTATTATATGTTTTGCCAGCAGTCAGATTTTTAATTCTCCCGGTAGTAGGACTCTCAATTTCACCACTATCAGCAGTAAATGATATAGGGTACGAAGGTAAATTCCCTATTTCTTCTGCGTTTAGTGCACGAGTATAAATGCGAACATCGTCTATCAGGCCGGAGAAGAAAGTGCCTGTATCAAGGTCTTTTCCAGCACCAATGTACAAACCTCCATCTGCAGCCTCCAAGTTGGTAGTTGTGTCACGGGCAACCTCAATATCATCCACATAGAGAATCCTGTTGATACCGTCCCTGACAAAACCTACCCGGTGCCAATCGCCGTCGATAACAACGGTTGAGGAAGTCAGTGGGGGGCCCGGTGGAGTTCGTGTCCGACCAAGAGTTGCTGGTTCCTTGAGGTCCGTTTTCATTGTCCCATCAATAGCATTGGCCATCAACCAGTTTGCACTGCCTGCCTGAGAGAGAATCACCTGTCCGGCAGCACCGCTTTTTATCCAGGCGAATACACTGAAATCGCTGTTCGCTGGATTCAGGATAAATGGAGCGCTAAGATAATCGTCTATGCCGTCCAACTGAAGCGCACCACCTACTTTTCCATCGGCTGGCAGCCAGACTGGATCACCAACAATATAAGCATAGTTGTCGAAAAAACTATCGTGTGCAACTATGCCTTCTGCTTCGTCCAATGACCAGTATGCAACTAAAGCAGGGACGACTTGTCCTGTTATTAGGGTAGTACAATCAATTATTATTGGCTCATAGCCTTCCGAAAACTCAATCGCGTTGGCAATGAAGCAGTTTCTGATTATCGGTGATGCATCACGGCAAGAGATACCTGGCTCCCCGCCGGTTACGGTAAGCCCATCAAGTACACATACTCCGTCTCTGCTATCTCTACTACTTGACATAGTTATCGACTGGTGTTGTGGCACGCCCTCAATAACAGTAGAGCCTACAATATCCGGATCATTGGGGTCCTTTGATCTGAGAGTCAGGTTCTTACTTTTGAATAGGATATTTTCCTGATAAAGACCTGGATTGATCACTATCTCATCGCCTTCGGAGGCCTCATTGATAGCGAATTGGATACTGCTGTATGTCGTGCCCGTAGCCAGATTCTCGATTCCACCATTCTCAGCGGATAGAGATATGAGGTACAAAGCTGCCGGCAAATTTTCCTCACATGTGGTGATTATCCGGCTTTCTGCAGGAATGAATTGAGTACTCAGTTCGATGCCGAACGAGTAAATGCCAAGCTCTCCGTAGCTCCAGTCCCCCGTATCACCACCAATCAAATACCCATTCTGCGCTGTCCAGTCAGTATAAATTGCGCCGCTCTTTTCCCTAATTAAATTTCTCATTTTGAGAAACATAGAACTCATAGGAATATAATCGGCGCAAGGTTCCCAGGTATATCCCCACGGGTAGTATATCTGTGGTCCATAACTGTGGTAGCTCATAAGAAGTTGAAAATCATCGGCAAGAACCAAATCTCTGACGGCCTGTGTCTCAGGCTCGGAAAAAGCACTTGGACCACGGTAGTTTTCCTGTGATGTGTTCGGGCTTGCATCCGGGCCACCCCACGCGTAGCCATAATTTCTGTTCAAATCCACACCGAATGTTCCATCGCCGTTATCTCTTCTGTTTTTTTCGCCACATCCGGTCTACAGTACGGCTGTATTCATAGCCGTCTGGATTAACTACCGGCACTACCCATATTTCGCAGTTATCAACCAGATGTTTGACTTCTGCATCAGTCTTATAGTTATCAGCCAGGTACTGGGCTATATATAACGGGACTTCAACCGAAATCCATTCGCGGGCATGATGACAGCCTAAAAAAATCGCACCAGGCTCGTCTTCAGCATCGGAAGGATTGTCGCTTATTTTTACTGCCCAGATGTTCCTGCCTTCGTGAGTGCTGCCTATGATATAAGTCCGAGCAACACCTGATTCTTCAAGAGCTATAAGTTCTGTAATAACTTCATCGTAGGAATGGTATTTGGCCGATGTAATCTCTGCAAACATGGAAAACTGTTCTTTCCTGATTTTCTCCGTATACTCGTAAACATCTTCTGTAATTGTCTCAACAGCAAAGCCGCTTTCTTTAACCTGGTTTCTTTCATCGTCCGTTACCCTGATAATCAAACCGCCCTCGCGATATTCCCATATATCAAGGCCTATATTTGCGAGTGTTGCGACATCATTCCTGTCAGCAACCTGTACCTTTATCAATATGCATCTGTCGCTCGGAGGCTTCGCATACAATGCCGACGTCAAGACTCCTACAACTACACATATTACGATGAAATTAATGCTTGTTCTCTGAAACCATTGCATTTTCCACCTGCCTTTCCGCCCTTTTTCCAAGGGCCGTGCCGTAATTTTAGTTATCGCCAATGGCGAATCCACCAAAGGCTCCTGTAATATAATCCATGAAAATTTTTTCAAAAAACTTAAATCTATAACTAACTCCGAGGAGCTACGATTCGGAATTAATGGAAAAACCATGTAAATGATTGAGAATAACTGGTCTTTCTGAATATTTGCCAAACTAATCGAAGCAGATGAATATAGTCGGAATCGGTAGCGTCGTCATTAAGTGTAAAAACATCCTTATATGAGTCGTTCGGTTCACTCTCTGGCATCGTTACGTCCTCCTGATATTTTTCACTCACAAAGGATAATATATGATTTTACAGTGAATTTGTCAATAAAATATAGGACTTTTCCGTGGATTGATTTAGTAAATTACCATTCGAATCACAGGGCACGAAATACATACAAAAGTGCCGTCTCATGGAGATTTTTCCGGATTGTTTTAGACATTTTGAGTAGTTGTTCGTATAATACTTAACAAAATGAAATTAGAGTGGAGAACTTAGTCATTTATGATTTATGATTTGCGATTTATGATTTTTCCTTTTCTTCCACGTAATTAGCGAAATCTGCGGTTTTAATTTGTTGCTTATTTGAAAAAACAAAGCCAATGTTAAAATAGATAAAATAATGCTAAGTCAGTAATAACAAGGATTTATGGAGCTTTTAGTGGTTTTGGGTAGCAAAAAAACAAACCCAAACAAAGCCAATTTCTTCAAAGTCCGCTCTGGGCTTACCAAAGGTAAGTGCAGATGAATGGAGGCGGAATGAAAATTTCGTTTGTCGCTTCATAGTACCGGCTGAATCTGCCAAAATGGCACGAAAATTGACATTTGGAAATTTCAGGTTGGGGGTGGAAAAAAAGCTAAATTCTTGTGATAAGGTGATTTAAGTTGTTTCTGACGGTAGAATTTTATCTTTGGCACGTTTTTTGCACATATGGGCTAAGAGGTATGTAATTATTTCGAAAGGAATATAACTATGGGTAAAATTATTGGAATAGACCTGGGAACAACAAATTCTGTGGTAGCAGTTATGGAGGGCTCCGATCCGAAGGTGCTGATTAATTCTTCAGGATCCCGGCTTACTCCTTCAGTGGTCGGTTTTACAGATAAGGGCGAAAGGCTTGTAGGACAGATTGCACGCCATCAGCAGGTCACAAATCCGGAAAACACCGTGTTTTCCATTAAGCGTTTTATGGGCCGGCGACACAACGAGGTCTCGTCGGAAGAGAAGATTGTGCCTTATAAAATAACCGGGGCTTCGGATGAGCTGGTGAAGGTCGATATTCGGGGCAAGGAATACACTCCGCCCGAGATTTCGGCAATGATTCTTCAGGATCTGAAGAAGACTGCCGAGGACTATCTGGGCGAGAAGGTAACGAATGCCGTAATTACGGTCCCGGCATACTTTAACGATTCACAGCGTCAGGCCACCAAGGACGCCGGCAAAATCGCGGGACTCGAAGTCGAGCGTATCATAAATGAGCCGACCGCCGCTGCGCTTGCCTACGGTCTTGAGAAGAAAAAGAATGAAAAGGTCGCCGTCTTCGATTTTGGCGGCGGGACATTTGACGTTTCTGTACTCGATATCGGCGATAATGTCTTTGAGGTTCTCAGTACGAACGGCGATACGCATCTTGGTGGTGACGATCTGGACGCCGTGCTGATCAATTACCTGGCCAGTGAGTTCAAGAAAACCGAAGGCATCGACCTGCGGGAAGATGCGATGGCCCATCAGCGTCTCAAGGAAGCCGCCGAAAAAGCCAAGTGCGAATTGAGCACGCAGCTTGAGAGCACGGTCAATCTGCCGTTTATCACCGCCGATGCCTCGGGCCCCAAGCACCTGCAGATTACCATCAGCCGCAGTAAGTTCGAATCGCTCGTGGAACCTATCTTCGAACGGCTTAAGACTCCATGTCACAAAGCTATCGACGATGCCAAGCTCAAAACCGGTGATATCGCAGAGGTTTTGCTCGTCGGCGGTTCGACAAGGATTCCGAAAGTCCAGCAGATCGTCAAAAACATCTTCGGCAAAGAGCCGAACAAGAGCATCAATCCGGATGAGGTCGTTGCGGTCGGTGCAGCCATTCAGGGAGCGGTGCTTGCCGGTGACGTCGGTGTTAAGGATATTCTGCTGCTGGATGTTACGCCGCTTTCACTGGGCGTCGAGACGTTGGGCGGGGTTATGACAAGATTAATTGATCGCAACACGACGATTCCGACCAGCAAGAAAGAGATTTTCTCGACCGCCGCCGACAGTCAGACGACCGTTGATATCCATGTTCTGCAGGGCGAGCGTGAATTCGCCCGGGACAACCGTACGCTCGGCAGGTTCCAGCTTGCTGACCTGCCGCCGGCACCGCGCGGTATTCCTCAGATTGAGGTGGCTTTTGATATTGACGCCAACGGTATTTTGAACGTCTCGGCCAAGGACCTCGGAACCGGCAAGCTGCAGTCGATTGAGATTAAATCCAGCTCCGGGCTTAGTGACGAGGAGGTCGAGAAGATGACCAAAGAAGCCGAGTCTCACGCCGAGGATGATAAGAAGAAGAGGCAAGTGGTGGACCTGAAGAATCAGGCCGACCAGTTGATTTATTCGACGGAAAAAACGCTCAAGGAGCACGGCGATAAAGTCTCCGCCCAGACCCGCGGAAATATCGAGAACGCGGTCAACAATCTTAAAGAAGCGATCAAAGGTGAGAATGCCGACGCGATAAAGAAGGCAATCGATAATCTCGGTACCGCAGGTCAGGAATTGGGCAAGGTCCTTTATGAAGAGGCCGCTAAAAGGCAGGCTGCTTCGGCATCAGCCGGCAATGCCTCAAAAGCTTCTCCTCCACCCGAGGAAGAAGTTCGAAGGAAAAAGCCCGATGACGTCATCGACGCTGAATTCGAGGCGAAAGATAGCTAATTGAAATCCAAAAACTGAATGCTAACACAGTTTTTGACTCTTCCACCGGCTCCCAGACAGGCCGGTTGGAAAATAGAAGGTGCAAAAAAAGCCGGAGCGCAGGTCCCAAATTAAGTGACTTGCACCGGCTTTTTTGCCTTTTGGGCTCGGATAGTAAAATAGCCCATGACGAATCCTGAATAGAATTTTCTCGTGGCAGTCAAACATATTACCTTCTCGTACGTATATCCTGCTTAAATGACCGGCAATATTCGTAAGCTGTAATGGTGGCCGATGAAGCTGAGGCAGGACCTCAATCTTCTTGATGTATTTTGTATCGCCTCCGGAGCGATGATCAGCTCCGGATTGTTCATTTTGCCGGGACTGGCCTATGCCAGAGCGGGGCCGGCAGTTATTGTCAGCTATATTCTGGCGGGACTTCTGTCGGTGCCGGGGATGCTGAGCATTGCCGAAATGACCACGGCCATGCCCAGGGCCGGCGGAGATTGCTTTACCGTAGTTCGCAGCCTGGGCCCGGCTGCAGGAATCGTCGCAGGCCTGCTGAGCTGGTTCTCGCTCTCGATGAAAAGTGCATTTGCACTTGTCGGTATTTCCATTTTCACCGCCCTTATTCTCGATGCAAACCTGCATTTGTTATCGGTTGTTTTCTGCGCCGCTTTTGTCGTGATCAATCTTGTTGGCGTCAAGCACGCCGGCAGAACACAGGTCGTTCTTGTGATAGCCCTGATTGTCCCCATGCTGCTTTATATTATCTTCGGATTGAACAAAGTTCGGGTCGAAAACCTCGCTCCATTTGCTCCGAATGGCATTACTCCGGTTCTGTTTACGACAGGTTTTGTTTTCGTTTCGTATGCGGGTCTGCTGAAGATTGCCAGCGTCGCCGAGGAGATTAAGAATCCGGCCCGCAATATCCCGCTGGGGATGATTATTTCACTTCTTGTCGTGAGCCTGCTGTATGGGCTGATGGTTCTGGTGACAGCAGGCGTGCTGGAGCCTGCGGTGCTGAGCCGGTCGCTGACGCCGATCTCCGACGGTGCTGCTGTTTTCATGGGTCAGTTCGGCAGAATTGCACTGAGCCTCGCGGCCATCTTCGCTTTTCTCTCGACTGCGAACGCAGGGATAATGACAGCCGCCAGGTCTCTCGTGCCGCTTAGCCGGGATGGTCTTCTGCCGCAGTCTCTCGGTAGAATAAGCAAAAGGTTTGGTACTCCTCATATCGCACTTATAATAACGGGTCTGATGATTGCGCTTGCGCTTTTGCTCAGGCTCGAGATTCTGATAGAGGCCGCTTCGGTCGTTCTTATCCTGACGAACATTCTCTCGTGCCTTTCGGTAATTATTCTAAGGGAGAGCCGGCTGCAGAATTACCAGCCGAAGTTTCGCTGCCCGCTGTATCCGTGGATGCAGATTGCCGGGATAGCGGGTTTCGGCCTGCTGTTATTCGAGATGGGCTCGGAAGCTCTTTTAATTACTTTCATCCTTGTCGTCGGAGGCCTGTTTGTGTATTGGTTCTACGGCCGGATACGAGCCACCAGAGAGTATGCGCTTCTTCATCTGATCGAGAGAATCACCGCAAAAGAATTAACGACGCGTTCGCTCGAAAGCGAGCTGCGTGAAATCATCAGAGAAAGAGACGAAATCATAAAGGACCGGTTTGATGAGATTATCGAAAAAATAACGGTCCTCGATATTGAGCGGCCGGTGCAGCTCGAAGGATTCTTCAGGTGTATCGCCGAAGCGGCGTCGCCGCGTCTTTCTATCGGGGCCGATGAGCTTTTCCGATTACTTCTCGAAAGAGAAAAACAAAGCAGCACCGTTCTCAGGCCGGACTTGGCCATACCTCATATCATCATTCCGGGCCGGCATGCTTTCGATATAATCCTTGCTCGCTGCCGGGAGGGTATCTTTTTTTCCGAGAAGGAGCCGAATGTTCGTGCCGTCTTTGTGATTATGGGCACGAAAGATGAGCGTAATTTTCACCTTCATACGCTTGCGGCCATCGCCCAGATAGTTCATGATCCGCACTTCGAGACCAAATGGGCCGCGGCAAAGACAAAAGAGGCACTACGGGATATCATCCTGCTGGGGGAACGAAGGCGCACGCCAGGCGAAAAGAGCTCGTCTTGTTTCAATTAGCCTGATGCTTTTTACTGTTTTTTGTCGGGTTCTCCCGTGGCGTTCAGTGGTTCCCGGACGATCAGCTTTTCACCCAGTGTAGCAGCCAGATCGGGAAGGTCGTACGTCGCCAATGCCCCTTGCACAGCGTTAACCTGCTGATTGTAAGAACGGCCCGACTCTATCACGTTCGACCATGAGCTGAGCATACCCGTCAGCTTCACCGAGCCGAAGAGTTCCGGTTCGAGCGCCGCGGCGTGAAGTGCCGGGATGGTGACGTTGCCGGCGGCAATTAATTCGACCCGTCCGGCCTGCTGCTGCTTGAGGAAACGAGCACAGACCAGCACGTCTTCGGCTCGCATGCCGACGTAGGAGCGCCCGAGCAGGTACGCCGTGAAAACATCCTTCCAGTCCGACCCCGCGGCTCCGCTTAATTGCCCCTGCTTGCTCTGCTGCGTTTCGCCCGTTCCCCGAACATCGACGGCCAGCACGCATTTGCCGGCTTTGACCATAGCCTCGATCGGCCCGCCCGGCGCAGCGACGGCACTTTTACCTTCCTCGTGAATATATAAGACGGCAGCCTGTTCTGCGTCCATGCCGGGGATAAACATCAGTGCCGGCAGATAGATACCATCCTCCGGCGTTAAAATTATCTTCTTAACCTGATAGCCGTCCCGCTCAACGGTTTCGGACCTTGTGACTTTTGGTTCGGGCAGTTCCGCGAGCTTACGTATGCCGGCGATCCTGCGTACCTCGTCCAGCAGCGCGACACGGTCTTGATTTGCCCACAGCTTTTTACGCCGGCCGGCAAGGTCTTTTTCCAGGTCCCGGTTCAGGTCGTACGTTGACCTTGCGCCGTCCAGGTTCATCACCTGGCCGCCCGGAGCGCACAGGACCTCCTCGTCGCTTAGTAATTTGATTTCCGGCTCGGTAATCGGCTGGTCTTTATTGAGCAGCCATCGTGACATCCAGCGAACGACACCCTGTCGCTGGAGCCGGTTATAATTGTGCCCGGCGTCGTTTTCCAGCAGCTCGATGCGTTCGGCGAACTCCATGCGAGTGTAGAGCCTTTTGGCATAACGGAACGAATTCCACACTCCTGTTATATCGAAGAAATCCTCCGTGGCGGCACAAATCAATATCGGCATGGGAGCACGCATCATCAGGTAGTCGGCGTGGTCCATCCCGAAGGCGAGCTGGCCATAGATGTTCTGCTCGGCGTCCTGCGGGCCGATTGTATCCAGCAGGCGCTCGAAGCCTGTGATATAGCAGCTCGGCGCTGCGGCAATTATACGCTCATCCAGCGACATCAGGTACGAAGTCTGCGTGCCTCCGCCGCTGTTGCCGGTGCAGCCGATGCGCCTGGAATCGACCTCGGGCCGGGATTGCAGGTAATCGATGGCCCGCATTCCGTCCCAAATCTCGAATAGAGCGGTGTTGCGGCCGAGCAGAATGCTGCCGATCCCGAGCATCGTGTGTGCCCTTGTGCCGGCAAGGCTGGGCAATTGAGAAAGCATCTGGCTTCGTTCGCCCTGGTCGATCGGATCGAAAACCAGCGCCGCCATACCGTTAAGGGCCAGGAATGCCCCTATGGTCTGATAGGACTCGTAGGCCTTGCCGTTGTCGCTGTGACCGCATGGCACCAATACACCCGGATAGGGGGGCTCATATTTGCCGGCATCAGGTAGAAACAATAAAGCGCTGACATGATGATTCGGCTGGCTTTCGAAGATGACTTTTTCCACCCGGTAACCGTCACGTTGTATAACTCCTGTCACCCGGGGATTCAGCGGGGTTCGCTCGGGCAGGCCGCCGATGGCCTCGATGAAATTCTCGCGAAGCTGCTTTTGATATTCGGCTATCTGCTCAGGCGTTTTACGCTGCTCGTACTGTTGCTTCCAGTCCTCGAATTTCTGTCCGGCGAGCCGGCGCAGGTAATGACTCATCATGTCACCCGGCGACACGTTATCGATCTTTTCAGGCAATACACGCAAATCTTCCTGGCTAAAAGCCGCAGCGTTAAGCAACAGAGCCAGGCACACAACCATTTTAATTAAACTTTGTCGATTCATATTTAATTCTGCTCCAAATGAATAAAAAAGGTTTTACTGTTAGCCGAACGTAAACCGTAATAATAGCAAAATCAACGGGACGAACAAATCGATTTTTGTGTTTTTCTGCCGCTCTCACGGACACAGCTTACTTGCCGATACAAAAGCGGCTGAATATCTGTCCTAATATCTGCTCTTCGATATGTGCTGCCCCGGGCTGCTCGATATCGCTGACGGCCTGATACGCGGCTCGCAGCATCATTGCGGCTACCTCGTCATTGCCGGCGCTTAGTTCGCGGATGGATTCGCCGATCTGCCCGATCGCTTCGGTTACTGCCTTTCTGTGCCGGGCCGTCAGGGCGACACCACCGGCTCGCGGAACGTCGAATTTCTCGGTCAATTTGCCGTCGATTGTCTCTCGCAGCAGCCCTATTCCGTAACCGGACCGGGCAGAAGTGGGCAGAAAATCGGTATCGAAGGTTTGTTTCAGTGCTTCGAGCCGGCCGGGCAGAATCTGCTCCGAGGGTAAATCGCATTTTGTCGCAACCGGCACGAGAATTTTCGGCTCGATGAGTTTTCGGATAGCGGCATCCTCGGACCACTCTGATTTTGATATATCGACGCAGAATATAACTGCGGGACTGTTTCGCAGTGCCTCGATTGCCGCCTGTTGTGCCAGTTCGTCGAGTATGTCCTCGGACTGCATCAGAAGTCCGGCGCAATCGAACAGCACACACGTGCAATGCGGCAGCGTACAAACGCCGGTCAGGACGTCCCGGGTGGTTTTATGCCGGTCTGAGACGATGCTTCTTTCTTTGCCGAGCAGCTTGTTGAGCAGACTGCTTTTTCCGGTGTTCGGAGCCCCGGCAATCCCCACCGCCGGCAGGTCAATTACCGACTCATAATGGATACTGCACGAAAGCAACTGTTCGAGCTGGTCTTTTATCGCGGCGAGTCTTTTAACCGCTTCGTCTCGGGCGATAAATTCGATATCTTCGCCGCTGAAATCCAGCCCCGCCTCGATTAGGCTGAGCAAATCCATCAGGCCGGCGCGCAGCTTTGCTGTCATTTCGCCCAGTCGCCCGTCCAGCAGTTTTTCGGCGGCGCTGAGTTGATATTCGTTGGAACTGACAATAATCTCGTTGACGGCCTCGGCCTGGGCCAGGTCGAGCTTGCCGTTAAGATATGCCCTGGCGGTGAATTCGCCAGGCCCTGCTATTCGAAGACCTTTTTCCAGAAGATCGCCCAACAGAGCTTCGATTACAGCGGAATTCGTATAAGCGTGTATCTCGGCGACATCATCGCCTGTATAAGAATGCGGCGCTATGAACAAGTACAGTTGTGTATCGATTTTAAGTTCGTTATCAATAGTTAAAGAGCCGGATAGAAGGGTGGGACTTTCCCGGCCGGGGCCGCTTGGTAATTCGAATAGCGGGCTGATTATTTGCCCGCAAATTTCGAGTGTTTTCGGCCCTGTAATGCGAATAATGACTTTTTGATCCGAAGTCGGAGAACTGACAGCCACAATAGTGTCATTGACATCGTATCTCGTATCTCGCATCTCATTATCTCGTTTTTCGCTTGGCGCCTGGCGAGTTACGCTTAACGATTAAGTCCTGAAGAACGGCTTGGGTTTCTTCTTTTTGACTTTTCCGCCGGCTTTGCTCGTCGTGGCGACCAGTCCCTGAGACTCGGCCTCTTCTTGATTCCGGATGTGCTTGCGAATCACATACTGCTCGATTACGCCGGCAAAAGTGCTTGCCATAATATACAGGTTCACGCCGGACGGGGCCGTGTAAAGCATCAGCGGAAACAGCAGCGGCATCATGATTTTCATCATTTTCTGCTGCTGGGCCATTTGCGGATTCGTCGAGGCGTTTGCCTGGGACGGCATAAGCTGCTGTTGCAGGTAAAACGCCACACCCATCAGAAGCGGCAGCAGGTTAAGCGATTCTATCTGCCAGCCTAAAAGGGGCACGGTCAAAGTTGAAAATCTGACCAAAGCATCGGGTATCGAAAGATCTGTAATCCAGAACGGCAGGAACGCGGCACCTCGCAAATCGATACTGGCATATACCGCGCTCCAAAGAGCAATCCAGATGGGCATCTGCACCAGCATCGGCAGAAAGCCCATAATCGGTGATGCTCCCTGCTCCCGGTAAAGAGCCATCATCTGCTTGTTCATCTCGGCTTTGTTATTGGCGTATTTTTTCTTTATCTCTTCGGCCTTAGGCGCCAGCGTGCTCATTTTGCTCATCGATACCTGGCTCTTTTTGGTAATCGGATGCATTACGAGCCGCATCAGGAACACCAGAATGATGATGACTACGCCGTAATTGGGGATAAAACCGAACATCCATTTCATCAGCGCCAGTATCCCGAACGCCAGCGGGCTAATAATCTTTGCCGGGCAGCAGCAGCCCATAAAATCTATCGTCTGGAGAAAGCCGAGCTTTCGATACATTTCATTTTTATCGAAATAGCTCTTATCCTTGGGCCCGATATAGAGCTGGAAATTATATGTCCTGGAACTGTCTGCCTGACCGGTTGCCGCCAAAGTGCTTGTGGCGACTGTTAAATCCGTGCCTAACATCTCGTCGCCGGTATCGGCTTTCGCATCCCCGTCCGGATTGTAAAACCGGCCTGTCTTGCTGGTTATCCAGTCACAATAGTCCTTGCCCTCGTCCGGACGCGGAACGAGGATTGCCGCGAAATACTTATTGACGGCTGCAATCCAGAGGAAATTTCCGCCGGATTGTTTAAGTTGTCTTTCATCAAGACTGCGAGCCTTGGAGAGCTTCTTCTTATCGTGTTTTACGCTGTTGATTTGGCCCTTAGAATCTCTAAAGGCGGCAACGACCTTCCTCAAATCGGTCCTGAAGGCCTCTCTGCCAAGACCGCCTGGGCCGCTCATATTCAAGCGTACTTTCTGCTCGGTTTCTACGAGGTTTTCAACAGTAATATTGCAATCGAGAAGAAAGCTGTCCCGGCTGATTTTATAAATCTTGGTCAGCTTCAGAACCGGCTGGCCGGTATCGTTACGTTTAATAATCGCTTCGAAACGGGCGGTCTGCGAGCCGTCATCCGCGGTTTCGGCATCGAAGCTCTTCCAATCGAGCCTGTTCAGGGGTAGCTGTAACTGTTGCTGGACAAAAACAAAGTTCGTATTAGCCATTGCCAGAACTTCGCTGCCGTCCCTTCCCGGGATGGGTGATATAATGACCAATGGCTGAGGATTCTTATAATCGCGGTCATTGAACTCGCTGAAAGCCGCTTTTCTGATTGCGGCACCTTTGGAGCTTAACTCTAATTGGTACTTATAGCCGCTCTTGGGATCGACAGAGCCTAATGTAATTGTTCTGGCTGCTGCATTATCTGCGCCGAAGGTAACTGAATCGGCCGCTTCCGGCGGCTCGTTGTCTGATACGGTGATATTTTGTGTATCTGTATCTTCACCAACAGCTACATTCTGCAGCAGGATAACGCCGGGTCTGGTTTGCGAGGAATCGTCGAACAATCCGGACTCGACGACCAGCCCGCCGCAAAGTAGAACAAAAGCTATCACTAAAGAACTTAAAGCGATTTTCATAATTTTATATCTCGTTTTCAGTATTTAAGGTGTAATTCCAGGGCAGGCAGCACTCTATTTTGTTGTCATTTTCCGGGCACCTGCTTTTTATAAGAATGAATGACGAAAAGAAAAGTCACACAAACTATCTTCCGCTCTGTAGTCGCTCTGCATGAAAGTTATCTAATTTTTTGATTGCCAGTATCTTTTTCATTGTGGATTCGAAATCGTATTCGAGCCGTACAAAATGCACTTCATTCTCTTTTACATACACATAGCTTGCCCGGTTGTCCTTATCTCTTGGCTGCCCGACAGAGCCGATATTAATAATTGCCTTCTCGGTATCGATAATCGGGTACACGTTGCTCAACTCCGCCGGGAGATAGAAGTCCGGCTCATCAAGAAAGACGCCGGGCATATGGGTATGGCCTACAAAGCAGATGTGCCTGACACGCTCGAACAGCAGCCGAACCTTTAGCGGATTTGTGTAAACATCATCAGGAAAGATATATTCGTTTATCGGTCTTCTTGGCGAGGCGTGAACAAAATCTATTGTTGCTGAGCTTGTTCCAGCTTTACTTTTGAGTGTTCGTCTCATCGGCAGCTTGCCTAAGAAATTCCAGCGTTTGTCTCGATCCTGCTTTTCTTCTTCCGACTCAAGAACCTCCCGGGTCCAGAAGCTTGCCTGTTCTGCCCCGTAATTGAAATTTGTCGGCTCATAAAAGACGGCGTAATCATGGTTGCCAAGAACACACCACTTCGTATTCTCGATAATGAGATCGAGGCATTCCTTGGGATTTGGCCCGTAGCCGATCACATCGCCGAGGCAATAAATCGTCTTTATACCCCTCTTCTCAATATCAGCCAGAACCGTAGTTAAAGCTTCGAGATTCGAATGTATATCGCTGAGTATCGCAAACATACGTGTCCCAAATTTAGACAAAAATAACTCTCTTTTATAAGAGAAACTATTTAATAGCAGAAAAATGACAAAAATGCCAGAATATTTATCAGCTTTTCTAATATTCGGCTCTGAGGTTCACGAGATGGGTTATTTGTTTGCTTTGGCGGTGGGTATTGTTATAATGCCGAAGTGCGATATTTGATATGAGATACGAGAATGGCAGACATGACTCTTTTTGAAACTTGCGGGCTGGTAAAGAAATATTCGGGCAGAATCGTTGTTAACGAAGTATCGATTACGATTGAACGGCAGAGTATTGTCGGGCTTTTGGGCCGAAACGGGGCCGGCAAAACCACTTCTTTTAGAATGATTATGGGGATGGTTACCCCGAACAGCGGCTCGGTGCTCTTTGAGGGCCGGGATATCACGAGGCTGCCGATGTTCAAACGCGCCCGCTTGGGGATTGGCTATCTTTCCCAGGAGCCGAGCATCTTTCAGCGGCTCAGCGTTCGTGATAATCTCCTTGCGATTCTGGAAACGATGTCTATCGGCAGGGCCGAGCGTCATAAGAGGGCGGATATGCTAATCGAGCGTTTTTCGCTGACGGAGGTCGCCCGCAGCCATGGCAGATTTCTTTCCGGCGGGGAACGCAGAAAACTCGAAATCGCCCGCGCTATGGTAACCAATCCTTCGCTGATTCTTCTGGATGAGCCGTTTAGCGGAGTCGATCCTATAGCCGTGCAGGACTTGCAGGAGGAAATCCGGCAGCTCGTCGCTTCCGGCGTGAGCATCCTCGTAACCGACCATAATGTCGAAAGGACGCTTGAGGTCGTCGATAAGGCTTATATAATCGACCACGGCAGGGTCATAGGAGCCGGCCCGCCCGCTGAGATCATCCGTAATGAAGTCGTCATAAACTCTTATCTCGGCAATACTTTCGATGGCGACGAGTTCGATGATATATAGCGTAAGGCAGGAACTGTGAATATAATTGCCAACTAAAAACTGCGAAACTATAAAAGGCCGCTTGTGTGTGGCTGATGCGGGACAGGGAAAATGATTGATATAGAAAATTGTCATATTACACATTACCCGGCCGGGGTTCTGGGCAGGCGGGCCGAGCCTGTCGACCAAATCGATGATAATATCCGTCAGCTCGTGGATAAGATGACCGATATCATGCTTAAAAACAAGGGCGTCGGTCTGGCTGCTCCGCAGGCGGGTGTGTCGCTGCGGCTTTTTATTATTTCGATTGACGGTACAAGAGAAAAAGTAAAAGCGTACGTGAATCCGACAATAATCCCGGTCGGCGAACTCGAAGGGATCGATGAAGGATGCCTTTCGGTGCCGGGAATCTATACGAAGATACGAAGATACAAGCAATGCGAAGTGACCGCCACTGACCTCGACGGCAACGAATTCACCGACCAGGCCGAAGGACTCTACGCCAGGGCACTGCAGCACGAATACGACCATATCGAGGGAATCACCATCGTCAATCGTATGGCTCAAACCGCCAGAATCATACATCGAAAGCAGCTCAAGAAGCTCGAAGATCATCACGAGTAATATGAGCCTTCTACTTTTATAAGGCAGATATAGTAATGAAAATCGTATATCTCGGCAGCGGCGAATTCGGTATTGAATGCCTGGATGCTCTGAGCTTCTCGGAGCATGATGTGCGATTTATCGTCACGCAGCCACCCAATCCGGCCGGCCGGGGCAGAAAGCCCCACCCGACACAAGTCGCCTATTGGGCGGAGATGCATTCGATACCTTTTATCGAGACAGATGACGTAAATGCTTCCGATATCGTCAAAAAGATTGCCGGTTATGAGCCTGACCTGATTGTCGTCATTGCTTTCGGCCAGAAGATCGGCGCTGAATTGGCTAATCTGCCGCCGAAAGGATCTATCAATGTCCATTCGTCTCTTCTGCCGAAATACCGCGGCGCCGCACCGATAAACTGGGCGATTATTAACGGCGAAACAAAAACAGGAATCAGTATTATCGCCGTTGCTCAGAAGATGGATGCCGGCCATGTTTTAGCTCAAGTGCAGACCGATATCGCTGCCGATGAAACAGCCGGCCGGCTGCATGACCGGCTGGCAAAAATAGCGGCTCCTCTGCTGCTGGATACGATTGCCCAAATCGCCAACGGCACCGCTGTCTATATCGAGCAGGACCACGATAAGGCAACCTGCGCTCCGAAGCTGAGAAAATCCGACGGTTTTCTGGACTTCGCCGAGCCGGCGGAAATCCTGGCGAGAAAGATCCGCGGCTTCTGGCCGTGGCCCGGCGCTGCGGCTAATTACATATCGAAGAGAACCAGCAAGTCGATACGAGTTACTATCGCAGGAGCCCAGGTCGTAGAGGCAACCCTGTGTGGTTGCCCAGGGCAGGCACACGGGCCTGCCCCTACCGAGCCAATCCTTATATCGCCCGGAACATTTGATGAAAACCTAAATATCATTTGCGGCCAGGCCTGTCCCGAGCGAAGCCGAGGGAATGCCTTAAAGATTACTCGAATCAAGCCGGCCGGCTCGGAGTTGATGGACTTCAAAGATTTCGTCAACGGCCGGCAAACACGCCCCGGCGACTTTTTTTCGTCGCTCGGGTCACGGGGCACGGGGCACGTTTAATGGCCGGCGAAAAACTCAAGTCCGCACGTGCTGTCGCAATCGAGGTCCTGAACCGGTGTATGTGGCGAGGGCATCTTGCCCTTGTTCCCTACCGCCGGGGAGATGTCGACGGGACCCAAGGCGGCGAGGGCGTCCCGCGTGGCGAGGGCGTCCCGCCCTCGTATAGAACAAGGCCGGGACGGCCTCGCTACAGCCAGGATGGCCTCGCCACGAGAAGTTATGCCGGCCTGTTTCTGGACAGATTACGGCACCAGACCGAACAGTCACAGCGTGCGACCGACCTGGTTTTCGGGACCCTGAGAAACCGCACGGCTGTCGATACGGTAATCGCAGCATTCTCCGGCCGGCCCGTCAAACGGATTCAGGCCGGCCTGCTCAATATCATCCGCGTCGGGACATACGAGCTGATTTACTGCCCTTCCACGGAGCAGTACGCCATCGTCAATGAGGCGGTCGTCAACGCCAAAGCCGCAGGCTCCGCCAGGCAGGCCGGCTTCGTAAACGCCGTCCTGAGAGAGATTACCCGGCACATAAGCAATCGCCAGGTTCCGTTAGCCGGCTGCGATACAACACGTACCCTTTTCGCGGACTTTTCGGCCGGCTGCCAGTTCGACACTTCTTTCCTGCCGGACCGGAAGATAAGTCCTGCCGAATATTTCAGTATCGTTTTTTCGCTGCCTGAATGGCTCGTTGCCGGCTGGATTGACGAGTTCGGCGAAGAAGCGACTATGCGGATTTGCCTGGCGTCGAATCGCAGACCTTCGGTTTATATCAGGCCCAACAGGCTCAGGACTTCGATAGAAGCACTCGCGGAAAAAATGGCCGACGCTCAGGTCGGTTATGAGATCCCCGGTGATTCGGAAATGATACGAATAAAGAGCCCGCGTGATGTGTCGCAGCTTCCAGGCTTTTCCGACGGGTGGTTCACCGTCCAGGATATCACCGCCTCCGGGCCGGTCCGATTGCTGGATCCGCAGCCTGACTGGACGATTCTCGACCTCTGTGCCGCACCCGGCACCAAGACGACACAACTGGCCGAGGCGACCGGCGATTTACCCCATGAGATAACGTCTTCGACTATCTCACGGGGTAAAGCTAAGATTATCGCTACCGACATCGACGCCCGGCGGCTCGAAATGGTCAAAGAAAATACCGCCAGGCTCGGTATAAAGAGCGTCGAAGTCGTGCCGTACACGTCAGTGGTCCACGAACCGGCCGTTCGTGAGAATCAGGCACAATTCGATTGCGTTCTGGTCGATGCGGCCTGCTCGAACACCGGCGTGCTGGCTAAGCGCATCGAGGTCCGTTATCGAATTAAACCGGAGGCGATTAAAGAACTGGCACGCCGGCAGGCGGAGCTGCTCGGAACCGCCGCGGGATTGCTAAAACCCGGCGGAAAAATCTGCTACAGCACATGCAGTATTCAAAAATGCGAAAACTCCCAAGTCGTCGAAAAATTCCTCGAACAAAACAAAAACTTCATTCTCGAATCACAGCAGTTGACATTGCCTTCGGCCGAAGGCTTCGACCACGACGGTGGATACGCCGCAATACTTGTCAAACGCAAAACCTGAATCTAATCCCAGTCCGGCCCCTCGGCGTCTATTTCGGCATGGAGTTTAGCGAGAATTTTCTTCATTGCTTCAAGATGCCCGGGTTCGCTGTCAGCAAGATTGTGCCGCTCGGCAATATCTTTTCGCAGGTTGTACAGCTTGAATTTCGTCATTTCATTATCGGCGAGAATCTTCCATTCACCCTGACGCATCGCCACAGTGAAAGGCTTGCTGAGCGCATTGTTATATCGCCAGTACAGCGGTACTTTGCGTTTGAGTTCGCCGTCCTTTAAGATGGGCAGAAAGCTGGTTCCGTCAATCGGCCTGTCGGCGGGCACTTCGACGCCGGCCATCTCGCAGAGGCTCGGCAGAATGTCCGTTCCGTTGACAGGCTCATGACATACGGATCCCGGCCTGGTTCTGCCCGGCCAGCGGATAATTCCCGGCACGCGAATCCCGCCTTCGTACATGTGCAGCTTCATCCCTCGCAGCGGCCCCGGCGAGCCGAACGAGCCGTTCGCCCCGCGATAACGGTTCAATGTCTCCGGGCCGTTGTCGCTGGTGAACATTACGAACGTTTTGTCCCGCAGCTCCATCTCATCCAGCGTTTTCATCAGCCGGCCGAACTCGTGGTCCATCTGTGTGACGTTGCCGTAATATATGGCCTCATCTTTGCCCTCGTACATTTTCATGAACTCCGGCGCGGTTGCGATTGGTTCATGCGGAGCGTGAAACCACACGAAAAGGCAGAACGGTTTTGCGCGATCCCACTTTGTGCCGAGCCAATCGATCGCTTCCTGCACAATCAGTTCCGAAGAGTATCCTTCCAATGGGCCGACCCGCTGACCGTTACGGACGAAATTCTTCGGATTATAGTGTGACGGACCGGCGTTGTTTTGCGTGGAGAACCAGTGCTCGAAACCATGGTTGTCCGGCTGGGGCTGCTCGGGCGAATTGAATTTGCCGTTGCAATGCCACTTGCCCGAGTGGCAGGTCGCATAACCGTTGTCTCTTAAAAGCGTGGCGACCGTCTTCTCCTGCCTTCTTAGGTGCATCGGACTATTGGCGGGTATCCAGTCATATATGCCGCAGCGGTATGGCGTACGGCCGGTGAGCATTCCCGCCCGGGCCGGCGAGCAGACCGGGGCCGCTGCGTAACAATTGGTCAGCCTCATGCCCTCGGCGGCAAGCTTGTTCAGATTTGGTGTCATGATATGCGGATGACCGTAGCAGTTCAGATCCCCGTAACCCAGGTCGTCGCATAGTACGATTAAAATATTGGGTCTACTCCCGGAAGACCGCTCGGAGGTAATCGAACATCCCGATAAAGCCATTGAGGCGGTGCTTAAGCCTATAATTTTGAGAAAATCACGTCGGTTTACTTTGGCCATGATTTACTTCCTTAACATTGTTGTAGTCCAGCTTTCGATTTTGCGTATTCTGTACAAAATAGGATACACGAGAGAGAAAGTAAAAATAAAAAACCATTCCTTTAACCCTTAGAAGCTGTTATACTAAATTATTTCAAATTTTTTTATAAAAAATTGGATATTTACGTTTAAGCGGCTGCACATTGGGTTGAAATTTTTAGTAGTAATGAATTTAGAGAGTCTTTGATGAGCAAATTTCTTGATCAGATAAACAGTCCGGCGGATGTAAAACGGCTTTCAGTCCCGCAGCTGCAGGTCCTTGCCGAGGAGATACGCCGGTTTATACTCGAAACTGTCAGTAAGACCGGCGGTCATCTGGCGAGCAATCTGGGCGTAGTGGAATTGACGCTGGCGCTGCACTGCGTCTTCGATTTCAAGACCGATATGCTCCTCTGGGATGTCGGGCATCAGTGCTATACGCATAAGATCATCACCGGCAGAAAGGACAAATTCGTCCGTCTGCGTCATTCCGACGGTATCAGCGGTTTCCCCAATCCCGCCGAAAGCCAGTACGACCAGTTTGCCGTAGGGCACGCGGGCACGTCGATCGCCACCGCGATCGGATTAGCTCTGGCCGAACAGTTGAAAAATCGTGATCCGGGTCACGTGACCGGTGACCCGAAAAAAATCGTGGCGATAATCGGCGATGCCAGCATCGTTAACGGCACATCTTTCGAGGCGCTTAATAATCTCGGGCTGGTCAAGAGGCAGCTGCTCATCGTACTCAACGATAACTCGATGGCGATCGATGCGACGGTTGGGGCTATGGCGAAATACTTCTCCAGAGTCCGGCTGAGTCAGACCTATGAGAGTTTGCGTAAGACGACACGCAATATCCTGGAACACATGCCGGTTATCGGTAAAAGTGTTGAAGAGACACTTGAGAGGATTAAGAAAGGTATCAGGATGGTTCTGCCGGCCAGCCAGATGTTTGAGAGCCTGAATATTCCATATTTCGGCCCTGTCGCCGGCCACGATATCGGTTCGCTGATAGAGTTGTTCGAGGCGATGGGCGAGCTGAATCACCCGGCCATTCTGCACGTATACACGAGGAAGGGCAAAGGTTTTCGTCCGGCCGAATGGATCCCAAACGCTGTAGATGACGTTTGTGAATCCAATCAGGGCACCAGCAAATTTCATTCGACCGGCCCGTTCAAAATTAACGGTGACACGGTTGAATGGGACCCCGTTTTGCAGAATGATGGCAAAATGGGAACCCAAAAAGCCGAGTGGCGAGGGCGTCCCGCCCTCGAAAAGAAAACAAGGCCAGGATGGCCTCGCCACGAACCGAGCGGGCAGAGCTTTACGAGCGCCTTCGGCGAAAATCTAACGGAACTGGCACAGCACGACGAGAAAATCGTCGCTATCACATCGGCGATGTGCGACGGCACGGGACTGATGGATTTCCGTAAAAAGTTTCCCGACCGCTTCTATGACGTGGGGATTGCTGAAAGTGCGGCCGTCGATGTGGCGGCAGGTATGGCCAGGAACGGATTGAAGCCTGTGGTCTGTATTTATTCGACCTTCCTGCAGCGAGGTTTCGACTATATATTTCAGGAAGTGGCTTTGCAGAATCTGCCGGTGGTTTTCTGTATCGACAGGGCCGGCTTCGTTGGCTCGGATGGGCCTACGCATCATGGATTGATGGACATCGGTTTTTTACGAATGATGCCGAATATGGTGCTGACGGCTCCGGCCAATGATATCGAAATGAAGCTGGCTCTGGAATTTGCTCTCAGTGAAGGTAAGCCTGTGGTAATCAGGTATCCGAAAGATATTGTCCCGTCGAAGGAGTTTGTGAAGGCCGCCTGTGCCAAGCCGTTTAAATTAGGACAGAGCGTGACCATCAAAAAGTCGAAACGTTCTGCCGTTGCGGTTGTCAGTTACGGCAACGTATTAACGGAAGCATTAAAGGCCGCGTCGCTGCTGGCTGAAGAAAAAATCGCGATTGATGTTATCAATGGTCGGTTTGCCGCCCCCGTCGATGAAAAGATTATCTCGCTGCTGGAGCAGGGAAAAAGTATCGTGACGGTGGAGGACCACGCTGTTGCATGCGGCTTCGGCTCGGCCGTGCTCGAATTGGCTGCCGAGAAGGGCTGTTCGACAGAATCTATACATTTGCTTGGTGCGCCAAGGCGATTTATCGGACATAATTCTCGCGACGTACAACTTATGGAAGCGGGCGCAAATGCCGATAAAATAGCAGAGACGGTAAGGAAAATCTTGAAAGCATAAACGGCGATGCCAGAGAAAAAATCTCTACCTAAATTGGTGATTTTCGGGGACCTGAAGAAGCAGGGTGTCAGCGAAGCTATCGATGAATTCCTCGGCTTTGCTAAGGGTAAAGCCCAAATCGTGGCGAATTACGGCATCGGGGACTTAAAACAGACCTGCACGAATGCTTTGTCGCCCGAAGATACCGAGGTCCTGAAAAAATGCGATTATGCTATTGTTTTCGGCGGTGACGGCAGCATTATCTCGACGGCAAGAAACGTCAGCAAAGCATCTTTGCCTGTGATTGGCGTGAATGTCGGCAAGCTTGGTTTCCTGGCGGAATTCAGCGTATCTGAGCTGGAAGATTTTTTTCCTCGCTTAAAGAAGGGCACGGTTCCTGTAGATAAGCGCATGATGCTGAATTGCAGGGTTTTCAGTGATTGCCGGGAAGAGAAGTTTTGCTCGGCTGCGATTAATGACATTTATATCACGGCCGGACCGCCTTTTAGAATGATAGAACTTAAAATTTTAGTGGATGGTCAACCGCTTGCCGGCTGTGTTACTGACGGTTTGATAATTTCCACACCGACCGGTTCTACGGCCTATAACCTTTCTGCGGGGGGTCCGATTTTATCGCCGAAAATCGAGGCTGTGGTAATTACCCCGATATGCCCTCACTCGCTGAGCTTCAGGCCGATTGTCATAAATGCCGACAGCAGAATCGAGGTTTTCGGCGTAAAAGTCAATGAAGGCACCACTATTTCTATTGATGGGCAGGTTTCACTGAACCTGACGATTAATGATGTTGTGAGGGTTGGGAAGGAAGATAGTGATTTTCTGATTGTGAATAATCCGCTTCGCAGCAAATGGGATACTTTAGCTACTAAACTCAGTTGGGCGGAAAGGCCGAAGTACAAGCAATACCCGGACGTATAGAAGCGCCGGGTTGTTGCAGGTTACCCGATTGGGTCGTTATAAGGTATTTGGCATGAAGAATCGGATGTTCATAATCGCAGTGATATTGTCGGCTGTGCTTTGCTGGCCGGCAAGCTGGTCGGTAGAAAATCCGGGGATCGGCAATCCGGTTGGTCCCAGCACAGTACCTCCGAGCACTTTCAGCAGTTCTCTGGTAAACAGTCCTGATCCGATAGATACGAGTGGAAATTTGGTAATTACCGGTAATGTGCGTCGCGGCAGGCACTTCCGCGGCGATGTGCCGTACAGATCGCCTACGAGTTTCGGTTCGAACCTCGGTTCATCCTCTCTTAGTTCTTTTTTGAGGGATACAGCCGGCTCGGAAGATTTGCAGACGCATTCCAACAACTACGGAACTCAGCCTTATTATTCTCAGACCGAAACTGTTGCGACTATGGCCCCGGGCCGGTCCGAGATTTTCATGCCGGAACGTGCAATGGCCAGCGCCCGTACGCAGCAGAACACCCGCTCCGAGGGAACCGGCTTATTTGGTTCGGAGTCCATGCAGCAGGAACAGGCTTTGTTCAGCCAGGGTGTTACAGCCGCTGATTCCGGTTTACAGGGGCCTGCAAATCAATATGGCCCGTTGGTCCAGTCACGATTAATGCTGGAAAGCAAATTCCCGACAAGTATGTCACAGAGTTCGCGGAATACGGAGCAGCTTACGCCGGAACAAATCGGCATACGCGGGCAAAGCCAGACGTTGGCTGTTGAACTATTCAAGGAACAGGTTCAAGATATAAGAGACAGAACGCAGTCCACAGGATGGCCAGGCCCGGACTCAACAACGGTTCCGAATCTGGAACGCCAGTGGGAAAAGAGCGAGTCTTTTAAATTCCCGAGTCAAGAGACAAACGTCGAGAATCTCAGACCGAAGTTTGAGATGCAGACGCCCCCGCAAAATCGGGATGGGGATGGAAAGCAAACCGCTTTGACCCATCAAGGGATTTCCGCTTTGGAGCAGCCGGCGCCCTCGATGGAATTCAGATCGCAGAAGAATCTTTTTATGCAGAAGGACACAAATTGGTCCGCCGCGAGCAGAGAGTTTCAAACTGTTCAGGGGCAGACTGCCGCCGGGACTCTCGGGGCCCTTGAGAGGGCAAGAGGCGATACTTCCGGCCTGACAGGAACCGGGCAGAATCGGCAGCAAAGCGACGTTCTTGACCGGATGAGGCAGCAGCTCGAAGATTTGACGAAGTCACTCGATGCGGCTATACAGAGCCGTGATGCATATAAGGATGTAAGCACTGAGCCGGTCGCAAAACGCGAGCGGACGCCTCTGGAATATCGGCAATACGTGCCTGATTCCCGCCAGACCGTCCCCCGCGAGCGGATTAATTCGAGCGGGATTTTGAGCTCATATAAGCAGCAGGGTGCTGGGCTCGGCTTCAACGGAGAGGAGCTCGCCCCGGAAGCAGGTGGGGGACTTAATCGGACCGATGTCGACATGCAGGCCGGTTTGGAGTTTACAGGAACACCGAATTACGAAAATTCTCAAAAGAAAAGTTCTCCGTTGGATGAGCTGAATAAACTTTCACAAGCCGACATTTCCGCCGAAGCAAACCGCATTATGGGCCGGCATAAGAGTCTTGATTCTCTATCAGAGTCCAAGTTCAATCAGCACATGCGCGATGCCGAAGAGCATCTGAAGGCGGGCAGTTACTATCGTGCAGCGAGCAGCTTCTCTCTGGCGTCTGTTTATCAGGCGGACAATCCTCTGGCCCTTGCGGGCAGGGGACATGCATTATTTGCCGCCGGTGAATACGTCAGCAGCGCCTTGTTTCTCTCCAGGGCCCTGGCGGTTAGTCCCGAATATCTGCAGATGAGAGTCGACCTTGTTGCCATGCTTGGTGACGGGAACATACTTGCCGGCAGGATTGCCGATATTGAGCAATGGGTGGCGCGCAGCGGTTCGAGCCAGCTGCAATTTCTCCTTGGTTATGTTTATTACCGAACGGGCCAGGTTCTCCAGGCGAAACGGGCGATCGATGCCGCCTATGAGAAGACGCCGGAGTCACCGGCTGTGCAGGCAATGAAAATTACGATTGACAATATTTAGCGCGAGATATCTTTTTCAAGCTGGGCAAGCACGGTTCTCGTTTTTGATATCTTGTTGCCTTCCGGTCCGTTCCAGTGAAGCTCGGCATTTTGCTGTATCATCCCTTCGATTTTTTTGCAGGCTAAAAGGACGGTGGCGTGATTTTTATTGCCCATTACCCGGCCGATCTCGGAGGAGGACATCTTTGTGTGCTTTCTCGTCAGGAACATGCTGAAATGGCGGGCCAAAGCCACTGTCCTGTTTTTCTTGGAAGAGTGTATGCTCGTCGGCGTGATCCCGAAAAAAGTCGCCACGGCTGACTCGATATCCGATACGTGCACAATCGGATCGCATCTTTCCATGTGTTCGGTCAGAACCGCTTTGGCCATTGAAGTTGTGATTATTTCATTTTTCAGTGCCGTAAACGCAATTAATTTCAGCAGGGCACCTTCCAGCTCCCGCACGTTGGTACGCATATTTTCAGCGATATATCTTATGACACTCTCGGGGACCAGTTTATTAGTGTCTGCTTTTGTATAAGCGTTTTGCGAGCCGCCCCTGTGAATATTATTTACATATTGTCTGCATATCTGGCAGCGAGTCTCCAGGTCGGGGATGTCAATTTTGACGACCATTCCTGAGACGAACCGGTTGACCAGCTTTTCGGACAGTTGGCCGATCATCTTCGGATGTGCATCGGAAGCAAGGACCACCTGCTTGCCGGCCAGATTGATTGTATTGAATGTATGCAGAAATTCTTCCTGCGTCGAAGGCTTACTGGCCAGAAAATGGATATCATCTATTGCCAACAAGTCCGTTTTACGCATACGCTGCCTGAAAGATTCAAGTTTTTTTGTCTTGAGGGCCAGGATAAACTGGTTGGCGAAATCCTCGGCCGAAAGATACATCCAATTTGTTTCAGGCCGCTTCTCACATACTGAATTGCATATGCCCTGCAGTAGATGGGTTTTGCCGACGCCGTATCCCCCGTGAATGAAGAGGGGATTGAACGGACTTTGCTGCTCGTTGACGACGACCCTGGCGGCGTTATAGGCCAGCTCATTTGACGAACCGACGACAAAAGTATCCAGGTTGAGCTTTAGCCTTTTCTTTTGTTGTCCACCCGCGGCGGATCTTTTGGTTCCCTGGTCTGTTACGAAACGGGATTGTTGCCGGTCCTTTTTCGCTGTCGTTGAAGAAGTGGCTTCCAAACCAGCCCTGCGGCCGGAAAGCTCCGGTTCGATGGTGAATGTAACTTTTGTGTTTTTGCCGGTTACCGAACGCACAACCTGGCTGATTTCATTGAGAAAGTGATTTTCGATCCAGTTTGCGATGAAAAGGTTTGGCACGCCTACTTTCAGGTATCCGCCGGCGAGAGTCAGTTTCGTTGAGTTCTTGAACCAGATGCGGTATTTCTGTTGTCCCAATTTATTGGCAAGAGCTTCATTGATTGCCCGTATTTGGGACTCCGCCTCGCTCCGGCAGGTTCCGTCCTTCTGACTCGCACTAAGACTTTCATCCGTGATTGTGCTTTGCATTATTCAATCCCTGGTTCGTAATTCATTGCTTGTTTTCTATATTATTAAGCAATAAAAAAGTAAATCAAATATGTTTTACAAAATTTCTTTTCCACTTATTGGAGGTTGCTGTCAGCATTGACTTTGCGCGCGAAAAAAAAATGTTTTTCACAGGTTTTACACATTGTAAAGTCGGATTGTGGAAAAGCTGTGAACTGGATTTGTGGCGTAAGTTGCCCGTAAACTGCTTCTGTATCGGAGAAGGAAGGCTTAAAATCGGCTTTATCAGTACTGAAAAACAAGTTCTTTTCGTATTCCGTAAAGCCTGTATCTTCAATCAAACAACATTACTCGTTTAATCCATTTAGGAGCGGTTTGCTAACCGCTCCTAAACGTCCTGCATATCTCCTGATGTTTGAAAATCATAGTACAGGTGGATTCACACCTTCTCGTCTTCTTGTTCGTTCGAGGTCTTGGGCGGTCGCATGTCCGCTCTGGAATGCCGCGGCATTGCGATGGTTCCGGTTCTGGCGAGGCTTTTGATGCCGTACGGCTTGCATACGTTAATGAAGGCCTCGATTTTGTCCTCGGGCCCGCTGACTTCGACCA
>Ga0154684_1089_pt1 | contig 29185 bp, 19 predicted proteins | sample Rifle2008BG13ft_FD_116113 | JGI IMG/M metagenome (GOLD analysis project Ga0154684, IMG submission 116113) | Planctomycetes bacterium RBG_13_50_24 | reverse complement strand
GCTTTTGCCCGGCGAAGCATCAGCATGTGGGCTTCCAGATCCTGATCGCTGTTGGAACTGTAGCAGCCAAGCCTGGGGTAGAAGTTAGCGGCAATATAATCTCCGCCGGGATAGTTCTTCGGTTCACCTTCTTTTACAAATTGCTGATGGTTCCAGTGATAATGGAACTTGTCGGTTTGGGGATTGCCGTACCACGGGTAGTAAAAGATATGAACTTTATCGTATGGTTGTGAATCACCCGCCCGGACAGAGTATTGGTTGAGGCACATCGACAAGGTAACTGCAAGTAACACTGCTATGAGAGTCTTTTTAGATTGTTCCATCAGGTTTTAGCTCCTGGATTTGTTGTCGGCATCTTTGCGTTCTTTTTTATATTCTACACTATTTAGGCTTTCATGTGCACCCTTGGTATTAACGCGTTAGGGTAACATGATTATCTCATACGTACCGGAGAATAGTTGTCATAATTATACCGACCGGCGGGCGGCACTTGAAATTCAAAGCAACTGAGGATAATATAATCAACCGGTTTCGCAAGCGAATACCGGGAGTGAACTCCCTGCTTAATGCTTGCGTAAGTAATGGATACCAAATGGTTCGTGATTCATGGCCATCGTAACGTTGTCTGACATTCATGTAGCCTTCGGCCCGGAAGTCGTTCTGGATAAGTTGAATCTTCGACTCCATTCGGGCGAAAAAGTCGGTATGGTAGGTGCGAACGGCTCAGGAAAGAGTACGATTTTAAAGCTGATTGTCGGCCAGATCGAGCCTGATATGGGCAATGTGATCAAGCAGAAGGCACTGCGTATCGGCTTATTATCCCAGGAAACTACATTCAGCGGCGATCGTACAATTATGGAAGAGATGCACGCCGGAGTAGAGGATTTGGTAAAACTCCAGCGGGAAATTCAGGCCGTCTCTGGTGAAATGGAAAGCCTGAGCGATTCGGAGCTGCAGGCCATGATGAAGAAATACGATCGCCTGTGCCACGACTTCGAGATAGCAGGGGGGTATGCTTATGAAATCCGCATCCTCAGGACTTTGGCGGGTCTGGGCTTTGAGCCCGAGCTGCATTACGTCAAGACGTCGGCTCTCAGCGGCGGCCAGTTGTCACGCCTGGGCCTGGCCCAGGTTTTGATGCTGGATACCGATCTGCTGCTCCTGGACGAGCCGACCAATCACCTGGACCTGCAGGCTACCGAATGGCTGGAGAAGTTCCTGACCGGCTATGATGGGGCTGTTGTCATTATCAGTCATGACCGGAGCTTATTGGATAAAGTGGCGTGCAAGATAATTGAAGTTGAAAACCGGCAGGCCCGCGTTTGGAATGGCAATTACAGCAACTATGTCCAAACCAGGCAGATCGAACGGCTGCAACGGGAGCGGGAACATACCAGGCGCGTCGAGATGGTCGAGCGCACGCTGGACTTCATCGCCCGAAACAAGGATCAGGAAGGGATGCGAGGAACCGCTCGCGGACGTAAGACTCGCTTGAACCGCCTGCTCAAAGTAAATCCCGGCTACCTGGACAAACCCTCAAGCCAGAAAACAATCAGCTTCTCATTCGGTAAAACCGACCGGAAGAGCGATCTTGTGCTGCGCTGTGAGGGACTGAGTAAATCCTTTGGCGATCTGAGGCTGTTTGAGAATCTGACCTTTGATATTCTAAGCGGGCAGCGCATCGGTATCACCGGCCCGAATGGTGCAGGCAAGAGTACCTTTTTACGCCTGGCCCTCGGCCGGCTTGAACCCTCGGCAGGCAGCATCCGTATGGGGAAGAATCTCTGCGTGGGATATCTCGACCAGCACGGTGACGTTCTTGATCCTTCCAGAAGCGTTCTGGAGGAGGCTCTCGGCGTAAATCCCGGGCTCTCATCGGAGCAGGTGCGCAACAGACTGGGTGCTTTTCTGTTTACCGGCGATGATGTGTTTAAGCAGTGCGGGGATTTGAGCGGGGGGCAGCGAAATCGTCTGATGCTTTGCAGGCTGGTTCTGGCCGATCCTGATGTGCTGGTCATGGATGAGCCTACCAATCATCTGGATATTGCCAGCCGGGAGATGCTGGAAGCCGCACTGGATGATTATACCGGAACCATGATTGTCGTGAGCCACGACCGTTATTTTCTGGACCGTGTCGTAGACAAACTAATGGTGGTCGGCGTGGATGAATTTGGCTCTCGATGCCTCGGCAAAACGGAGTTCGTCGATGCAAAACCGGCATATTCGTATTATGCATCCCTTGTCAGCAAGCGGGTAGAAACCCAGCAGCAGAAGCTTCAATCACGTGCTGCCGGCCCCCGAAAGCGCCGGCCTGCCAGCGCCGGGAGCAAGCCACGCTCCAGAATGCCTGAAGAACTCAAACGCTTCAATAAATACTCCGTCGAACAGATCGAGGAGCTGATTATTAAGCTTGAGCAGGAGCTGGCCGGCATGAAAGAGCGTTTTGGTGACGAGATGATCTACAAGAATCCACAGATGCTTGTGGAACTGCAGCTCAGCTTCGATGCCAAGACGGCCGAACTGGACCTGCTTTATCGGGTGTATGAGCGTCGAGCCGGATAGCAGGCGGGCGAATACTATAGCCGTTGAATTTTCAGGTACATTTTTCTCTGGCTGTGGTATAATACCAATTGTACATAATTAGTGAGCTTGTTCGAGTCATTTCGAGCCCATTCGGCTTCGCTCAGGGTAAACTCCGCGAAGCGGAGTCGAGAAATCTGGATTGTGACTAAACTTGCTTTTCGTTCGCAGCCGGATCTCTCCACTGCGGGCCGCTCCGCGGCCCTTCGGTCGAGATGACAAAGGCGCAATTTCTAATAACAGTTGGTATAAGTGGTAATTGGGAGATTTTTTACGGTTGAAGGGGATAAAGTTGCTGGAAGTGCATATTCGTGCTTGCAGCGTGTTTTGCTGACGATACAATTGGAATAACTAAGGAAAGACAAGCAGCATAAGGAGTAAACTATGAAAAGCCTTTGGATTGCCCTTATAATTGTTCTGGTTGCGTGTCAAGGTGTAAGTGCACGAAGTAATGAGCCAAACGATCCGAATTACCCGGATGACCCGAATGAGTTGATTCGAGTCAAGTGGGACGCCGTAATTTCGGTCTTACGGATGAAGGATCTCGATCAGGACACCCGGGAAAAGAAAATCAATAAGATCGTGAATCCGATATTTGATTTTCCGCTGATGGCTAAACTTGCATTAGGGAGAGAGAACTGGTTCAAGTTAACGGCTGCGCAGCAGGAGAAATTTACCCGGCTGTTTATTGAACGGCTGAGGACTTCATACCGTGAAAAAATAGCGGTCTATACGGATGAGCAGGTTGTGTTCAAACCGGCCGTGAAGAAAAAGAGCACGATTTTCATTCCTATGGAGTTGAAAACCAAGGACAAAAATATAGCCCTGTTGCACAAACTTCGCAAGGTAGATAAACGCTGGAAGGTTTACGATGTGGAAGTCCAGGGCATTAGCATTCTTTTGACCTACAAGTCCCAATTTGATGATATACTCAGCAGGGGTACTGTTGAGGATCTTCTATCCCGGTTGGAGGAACTGACGAAGCAGTAATATCGATTTGCTGCGTCGAGTTCGTGTCATGACCAGACAACGTTCATTCGTATCGTTTTTTTTCGACCGGATGGTCCTGCAACATCCCGGTGCGGTAATTGTTTGTGTGCTGGCAGTAGTGGGTCTTCTTACCTTTCAAGCCAGATATTTCAGACTGGATGCTTCGGCGGAAACGCTGGTTCTGGAAAATGACGAAGACCTTCGATATGCCCGCGAGATCAGCTCTCGCTACGGACAGAGCGATTTTCTCGTTCTGGCATACACGCCCAAAGCCCCCATGTTTTCGCCGGTTACGCTGAGCACCCTGGCCCGCCTTCGGGATGAGTTGAATTCGCTGGAACATGTCGAATCGGTCAGTTCGATTCTGGATATTCCTCTGATGAGCAATCCTCCTGTTTCACTTAAGGATATCAGCTCTGATCTGCCTACTCTTGATTCGCCGGGAGTTGACATAAACCTGGCCGGGATCGAACTTGGCGACAGTCCCCTTTGCCGGGACCTGCTGCTTAGCTCTGATTCGCAGACGACCGCGTTTCTTATCAATTTCCCTGACGATGAGGTTTACCGTGAGTTGGTTGAGAATCGCAACGCTTTGCGACAGAAAAAATCAGACGGTTCGATAACCATGGCGGAGCGTTCCGAATTGAAGCGTGCGGAAGAGCAGCTCCAAAAACACCGGGACGTAATGAAGCTTCAGCGTCATCAGGATATCGCCGCGATACGGGTGATTATGGATAAATATCGCCGGGATGCGGACTTGTTTCTCGGTGGTGTCAGCATGATCGCGGACGATATGGTAAGCTTCATCAGGAACGACTTGAAAGTGTTCGGATTCGGAGTTCTTCTTTTTCTGATTCTGACGCTGGGCATTATCTTCAGGACAATCCGCTGGATATTGCTGCCGATGCTCTGCTGCGTTTTATCGGCGATTTACATGATCGGTCTTCTGGGATGGCTGGGCTGGGAAGTAACGGTCATAAGCTCCAATTTCATTTCGTTGCAGTTAATCATTACGATGGCCATTACGGTTCACCTGATTGTGAGGTATCGCGAGCTTCTCAGTCTGACGCCGGATGCGCCGAACCGCGACTTGATTTTCGAGACCATCCGGTCAAAGCTCAAGCCCTGTGTCTATACGGTATTGACGACTATTGCCGGTTTTGGTTCTCTGGTTCTTTGTGATATCCGGCCGGTTATCGCTTTCGGCTGGATGATGATCGTCGGTTTGGTTGTGTCATTGATTGTGACTTTTGTAGTGTTTCCCGCCGTTCTGATTTTGATACCTAAGGAAAAACCACGTGAAAGACGAGAGTGGCGTTTTTCGCTTACTTCCGTAATGGCGCGATTTACCGAGGCCCGCGGAACGCTGATCGTTGCTATCAGCGTCCTGACACTGGTGCTCAGTGTCATTGGTATCTCGAAATTGCAGGTGGAGAACTGCTTCATCGATTATTTCGGCAAAGATACAGAGATTTACAAGGGGATGAAAGTCATCGACGGACGCCTTGGCGGGACGACTCCTCTTGATGTTATTGTGGAATTTGGGGGGCCTGAAGAGCCGTCGGATGCTGCGAAGCCTGCCGTTGCGGATAATGACGACGACTTCGATGTGTTTGACGAATTCGAGGAGGATGGTTCCAGTGAGAAGTACTGGTTTACCTCTGTGAAGATGGCAAAGATAAAATCCATCCACGAATATCTTGAAAGCCTCCCGGAAACGGGCAAAGTTATGTCGCTGGCCACCATGTTGAGTATTATGGAGAAGGTCAACGACGGCCAGCCGCTGGACGGTCTTGAACTGGCACTGCTTTATAACGAGGCCCCGGAAGAAATCAAGGCAATGCTGATTAAGCCTTTTGTTTCCGTAGAGCATAATCAGGCGCGATTCTGGATTCGAGTCAGGGATTCCGATAAGACGCTCAGGCGGAATGATCTGTTGAAGAAGATCAGGGCGGACCTGACCGGCACGCTCGGGCTTAATCCCGGGAATGTTCATCTGACAGGCCTGCTTGTCCTGTACAATAACATGCTGCAAAGCCTGTTCGGTTCCCAGACGCTGACTTTGGGCATTACCGTGATAATGCTGACGGGAATGTTTCTGGTGCTGTTCAAGTCGTTGAAAATTGCCGTGATCGCGATGATTCCGAACGTGCTTCCCATAGCGTTCGTACTGGGTATAATGGGCTTGTTGGACATCCCTCTCGACATGATGACCATTACTATCGCGGCCATAAGTTTGGGAATTGCGGTTGACGACACGATACATTATATTCATAGATTCAAGCAAGAGTTTCAAACGGACCGGAAATATTTGCCAACGATGCATCGCTGCCATGGAAGCATCGGGCACGCTATGTATTATACGTCGATAACGATTATCATCGGTTTTTCCATTCTGGTCTTGTCCAATTTTATGCCGAGTGTTTATTTCGGCCTGCTGACGGGACTGGCGATGGTGATAGCGCTTTTTGCGGCTTTGACACTCCTGCCGGAGTTGCTGATTCTTGGAAGACCTTTCGGAAAGGAGGCTTGAGAGTTCGGGTACATGTGTATGGTATTGAGTGACATAAAAGCGGTTGTGAACAGATATCACACCAAGCTCCGAATACCGATTATTATTGTTCTTGCCGGTACGGTTTGCGGCTGTGCGACCTCCGGGAATTCATCTGCTGCCGTGCAAGCGGCATCATGTACAAATAACTCGGCCCAAGCGGCAAACAATGACGAATTCGACCTGCTGGAAGAAGATTTCGCCGAGCAGACGGTCGAGTTAGCCGACCCGCTGGAGCCCTTTAATCGCGCGATGTTCAATGTTAATGACACGCTTTACTTCTGGATTGTCAAGCCGGTTTCCCAAGTTTATGCTGGTGTTATCCCCGCGCCGGCCCGGTTGGGAATTCGTAATTTCTTCAACAATCTCACGACGCCTGCGCGTTTTGTCAATTGCCTGCTTCAGGGAAAAGGCGAAGGCGCCGGCACGGAGTTGCGCCGGTTCGCTATCAACACAACGTGTGGTATTCTGGGCTTCGGCGATCCTGCTCTGGATCAGTACGGCCTGGAACCCGTACGGGAAGATCTGGGTCAGACCCTGGCGGTATACGGCCTTGGCGACGGTTTCTATATCGTCTTGCCCCTGCTCGGGCCATCGACTGCACGGGATTCGGTCGGTAAAATAGGCGACTGGTTCCTCAATCCCATCTCTTACGTCGAGCACACGGAAACCGCCATCGGCATTAATGCTGTCAGGTACACGAACGAGAGTTCGTTTTACATCGGCGAATACGAGGCTTTCAAGTCCATGACCATAGAACCCTACGTGGGGATGCGCGAGGCCTATATCCAATACCGGCGCAAACGAATCCATGAATAGCAAGGTCCGGCTTTTGAGAGATTCTTCTAAAGGAATTGCTGCATCCGGCCTCAATCGCAGCGCTCACCTGGGCAAAGTCGAATGGGTTGTGGATGGTTTCTCTTGTATTCACCATCCCCAAAGCCTTTGGCTTTGAGGCTGCCACCCAACTGTGGGAATGACAACTTACAGATTTAAGCTTGACAGGCCCCTAATGACCGGAATGATGGACTCCGAAATCAGCCATTCATCAATGCCGTAAGGTATCCTGTGGATAATCAATAATCATTTTCCTGGGCTGCAGATAAACGCTGATAAACATACTCACCATGAAGGGCATTGAGAGTCACGAAGCCTGCTCTAAGCGAAGCCGAGCCGGAAAGATAACATGAAATAATCAAAATCTCTTTAAAGCTTTGTGTTCCTTTGTGAGTTTCGTTGTTGTGCTGCTCACAATGAGACGAGGTGTGTTTTCAAGTTATTGCTGACCCGGCCCCAAGGAGCCGATTCGAAGGATCGTGCGGCAATCTCAGGTGTTACGGTGGCACTTTTTCAACAACCCAAATTCCGTTTTATTTAAGTCCTATTCTCTATAAGTAATCAGTTCGTCTTGATCATTCTCAGGTTCTGTAATATTATCAAGCACTTTAAGATTGTCAGGCACTTTAATATTTTCAAGCACTTTTGGAGGGGAAGCCTCACCAAGATTCCTGAGAAATCCCGGAGAAATTTCCAATCCCAAATTCTGTGCTTTATGGACATCTTCCCATGCCTCGTCATACTTTCCCGTGAGGTAGTAGGCCAACGCACGTTTGTTGTAGGCCTTTGCAGACATTGGACTTAGTTCAATAACTTTGGTGTAGTCGGAGATAGCCAGGTCATATTCACCTTTAGTACCGTAGACAAGCCCCCGACTGTTATAGGCTTGAGCATCTGTTGGATTTAACTCAATGGACTTGCTGTAATCTAAAATAGCCTGGTCATATTGGTTTTTCTTGTAATAGGAAATCGCCCGATTGTAATAGGCTTGAGCGTATTGTGGCTTTATCTCAATGGCTTTAGTGAAATCCAGAACTGCCTCGTCGAATAATCCCTTAGCGATATATGCAGCCCCGCGATTGCAGTAGGCCTCAGCATAGTCCGGATTAATCTTAATGGCCTTAGTGCAATCCGAGATCGCATCATCATATTGCCCTTTGGTGAGATATGCAGCCCCACGATTGCAGTAGGCCTCGGCATAGTTTGGATTAATCTCCAGGGCCTTGGTGAAGTCTGTGACGGCCAGTTTATGCTGGCCCATTTTATAGCAGACAATCGCCTGATTGTAATAAGTCTCAGCCAACATTGGATTCTCGTTAATCGCCTTGGCATAATCAGAGATAGCCTGATCGTATTGGCCTATTGCTTTGTAGGCATTACCACGATCGTTATAGACCATTGTATATTGTGGGCATATTTCCAGGGCCTTATCGAAGTCGGTGATCGCTTTATCAAATTGCTCTTTGGCAAAGTATAGAACTCCACGGTTGTAGTAGGCTTCAGTCAACCTTGGGCTTATCTCCAGGGCTTTTGTAAGGTCTGAAATGGCCTGGTCATATTGACCTTTAGCCTTGCAGGCAATCGCCTTATTGTAATAGGCTTCAATATATTGTGGATTAATCTCAATGGCTTTTGTGTAATCTGAGATAGCCTGGTCGAATTGACCTTTAGCATTGTAAGCATTGCCTCGGTTGTAGAAGGTCTTAGCATCTCCTGGTTTTATCTCGATGGCCTTGGTGTAGTCTGAGATAGCCTGGTCATATTTGCCTTTGCTGTAGTAGAGAACCGCCCGACTAATACAAGTTTCAGCGGATTCCGGGGCTTCTTCAATCGCTACGGTCTCATTCGAAACGGTCAAATTTTGTTCATCTTTAATCGGTGGGGCGACCTTCCGATCGTAGCTGTCAAGAGGTTTGTCTTTGCATCCCATGAAGAATACATAAAGAACCATCACACACTTCAGCAGTATTCTAATAAATGCTTTTTCGCTTCGAATCTGCACGATAACGCACCTCGCTTCTCTCATTGAACATTCTTCGAATTTTTGAGTTATTTTCTATTTCGGCAGGATTTCCTGGCAGTATGAATTCTTTCGTCGTGCCGTTCAATATCAGGATATACATTAGCCGGAAATTTTCTCTATGGCCCGATAAAGTTCTGTTGAACGATAGAAATAATTATCGTCAGAGGGAATTTATAATTAACGTTGGTCAGTGCAGACATATACAGCAAAATCAAAGAATCGGATGTATAGCAAGGAATCGGATGTATAAAAGAGGGAGAATGTAAGGTGTCCGGTACATTTTGGTTAGTGTGCTGCTTGCTCCTGCGGTAAAAACCGGGGGCGGTTGATTTGTTGAACAAGTCTCTTGATTCTGGTATATATGTTATCAGTATAAAGGTAAGGTTGTCTTCTTTTCCAGGAAGGGAAATTTGAATTCTATCGGAGATAATTCCGGTTAAAACAAACGAATCCAACTGACAATGTTAAAATTAGGCAATCTTATTCTAAGCGTCCCTTTCATACAGGCCCCCCTGAGCGGCTACAGCGACTATGCGATGCGAAGATTGGGGCTCGATTTCGGCGTGCCTCTGACATTTTCCGGTGTCATGTTAGCCAAAAGTGCGGCCCATCCCAAGGTATTGAGAAATCCCGCCTTCAGGCCGCACGATGATGAGCATCCTGTCGGGGCACAAATTCTCGGAGATGATCCTGCAACGATGGCAAGAGCCGCCAGGGCACTTCAGGATGTCGGCTACGACATAATCGACTTGAACTTCGCATGTCCGGCCTCCAAAGTTCTTCGCAGTCGACGAGGCGGCTATCTCCTGAAAGAGCCTGATACCGTAAAGCAAATTTACTGTTGCGTAAGAGATGCGGTAACATGTCCGGTTACAATGAAGCTGCGAACAGGTTTCGATTCCAGCCGGGAATCTTACGATAATTTCTATCAGATCGTCTCCGATGCCTCACAGCAGAACATTGATGCTCTGACAATCCATGCCCGCACCGTTGTACGAAAATTCGCCGGCGCTGTTGATTGGCACCTTCTTGCGGAACTAAAACATCGCTTCGAAGGGACAACACTAATAGGAAGCGGCGACCTTTTCGATGCTCAAACAACCGTTCAGCATCTCAAAGCCGCTAAGATCGACGGCGTCCTCATCGCTCGAGGCGCGATTGGAAATCCCTGGATTTATAAAAGCCTTAATGCCGTTTTGAGCGGTATGCCGGCACCGGCTCCTCCAACCCTTGCCGAGCAGGCCGAAGTGATACTAAAACATTTCGAAATGATCTGTCAGCTTTATGAATCAAGTAAAGCTGTCTGGTATTTTCGCAAATTCCTTGTCCACTATTGCAGGCTCCACCCCAGGCGGAAACAAGCTCAAAAGGTCCTTCTTGATGCGAACGACAGAACAGATCTTCTCATAGCGATAAAAAGATGGTATGGAAATAATCATTCGGGAGAGGAAAAATAGGGATGCCTGAAAATCTGCTGTTTTTCTCTTCTGCCGCTAAGAATTGTACCTGTTTCTTCGAACCTGTTCAGAACTTGCCCTGAAGAATTCGAGGGGGTGAGCTGAGCGGAGGGATCCGGCTTGCGAACTCCCACACCGACCGGATTGGCCCCTGGCTTTAGGGCTCCGTTTTTCGTATACACGGAGTTTATTAAGGCTTCGTTGCGAATGAGTGGAGATTATACTTGTTGCGCACCGGCCTGTTAGTACTGTACTTAAGAGAATATGCGATCAACCTGATAAATTTGTAAATGCTTATACCGACAAGCCATACAACAGCCCATGTAACGAGGTATCCGCTTGCTGCGCTGACCAAGCCCGCTAATACGAAAAGTCCTACCAACTGTGCTTTAGGAAGTTTAATCCAGTAATTATCCCGTGCCTTGTCTATACTTGTCAGGCAGCTATTTACTGCTTGTTCGTTGGCCTTGAAATATTCGGGATTAGTTTGCCGGCAGGCCTGCCAACCCTGGAGTTCCCGGTCGTAAGTATCCAGATTGAAGTGTGCCGAGTGATATTCGCCGGATATTAACAGAACACAAACACATGCTGAGACAACACTTGCACATATCGCCAGGAAAGATGTAACACCTTGTAGTTTGCTTTTACCGTTCATAATTTTAGTATCCCCCTATTAAATATAATAAATCTATGTAAAGAAGCAAAATGCGCAGAGCGTTTTTTTGGCTTCGATTTGCATTATTAAAATAGCTGCTGTGAGGACATCAGCTTTTTTGCGTTTGCTTTTGCCGGCAATCATGTCTTACCTGGCACGTCGGCAAAGATTTTTCCAAAAATAAGTAGTCACCACAATAGACGTCGATAGATTGCCATGGTATTTAATCAATTGATGGCTGTAGGCATGGATGCCTGCAACCATTTTGAGCCCCTGCCTGTTCATCCAGTACTCTCGTGGTGGCAGGTGTAGGGGCTTTTATTGTGCCCCTACGCTCAAATTCCGCCCATCTTGCGAAATTTATACCATTGGAGCCGGCTATTATGTGACGGCAAACTGCCATAAAAGCTTGAGACTTGGATGTGCCGGTGCTATAGTGATGTACGGTTGAATAGCTCGAATTGATATTTCGACAGGATGGATAAAGATAAGGAGACAAGAATGAATCGTCGGGATTTTTCCAAACGCGTGCTCATGCTTGGAGCTGGAGTTCATGCCGGGACAGCGATGGGCGGTTCGGCGGCAATGAGTCAGTCCGGGGCTTATTACGAGGAGCCGGCGAAAAAGCTGCCGGTCAGGAAGTTCGATGTCGTCGTTGCCGGCGGCGGCACGGCGGGAGTATTAGCAGCCATAGCAGCAGCCCGGCAGGGCGCGAAAACGGCATTGATAGAAGTTAAAGGTTATCCCGGCGGGACTGTCACGGAAGGCGGAACCGCTCTGCATAGCTTTTATAACCTGTGGAAGGCGTTCCCCGGCGTGAAAAAACGCCAGGTTGTGCGAGGGATTCCGCAGGAGATTATCGATCGCCTAATGAAAATCGGCGGCACTTCGGGACACGCCGAGATGTCGAAGGGCGACAATTACGATTCGGTCTGCACGTGTATCGACACGGAGATTTATAAACTCGTCACGTTCGAGATGCTCGTGGAAGCGGGGGTCTTCGTATGCGTTAACACGCTGCTGGCCGGGGCAATTATGGACGGGACCAGGATCAGGGGCGTTATCGCCGAAAGCCGCTCCGGCAGGGAAGCCTTTTACGCCAAATCGTTCGTTGACTGCACCGCCTATGGCGACCTGGCCGCGTACGCCGGCGCAAAGTATACCGAGCCGAACGATTATCCGGTTGTGAACAGTATCGGCGTGGCCAATGTGAATCTGGAGACGCTGCACGACTTCCTCGAAAAGCACGATGCGATAGAGCAGCTTGCCAAAGGCCGGCGCAGCGGAAAAGACGGACAAATCGTACGAATCCAGGGAACAGCGGCTAAGCTCCCCGGTGACTTTGGTAAAGAGGCGGATAAGATCGGAATGTCAATGGTCACCACAACCGTTCACGATAACTATTTCATGTTCATCAAGCTGAATTTCAAAATGCCGGTTAGCCCGACCGACAGAGACGAAGTTGCGAAAGCGGAATTGGAGCTGAGAAAACGCCAGCTCAGAGCCATCGAACTGTTCAGGGAATATATCCCCGGCTGTGAGAAGGCCTTTATCGCCCGAACGAGCCCCAAGCTTTGTATCCGCCGGGGAAGATTAATCACCTGCGACTATGACATTTCGCATGAAGATGTTATTGAGGGCAGACATTTCGATGATGAGGTTATGGTGTACGGTTTTCACGACAGCGCGCCTCGCTACCAGATCAGGGACGGCGGCACATACGGCCTGCCGTACCGGGCGCTGCGCGCCGCTGGAATCGAGAATCTGCTTTTAGCCGGCATGTTAATCACCTCCGATCACAGGGCACACATGTCCACAAGAAACACGGTGTGCTGTATGGGCCAGGGCCAGGCAACGGGCACAGCAGCGGCTCTATGTGCCGGCAAAAACTGCGGTACACGAGAACTCGGCTATGGCGATCTGAGAGAAGCTCTGGTAAAAGGCGGCGTCAATTTTGAAAGTTGAGTAGCTCATTTTATCCTTGACGGAGAGGCGTCCAATCTGGTATAAATATATTATCGTAATTAGTAGATTTTTAGTCTGCCGGCAAGAGGTTTTTATGGCTTATTTCAGACTTTCATCCCATACTTAATCACAATATTGGGTATTTGAAGGAAGGATGCGGTGTCAAATAGCGAAATATCATTCTTGCGATACGGATATAATGTAGCGAGAAGTTAAGATTGCTATTTTGTTAAATTTATAAAACCCTTGAGTGAAGGAGGATTATGATGTGTCGAAAATTGGCTTGTTACTTTACTTTTGTCCTGTTATTGGCTTTGACTGCAAATACTGCGGTCGCCGAACTGGTTGCCTACTACCCGCTGGATGAGGGCAGCGGCACTACAACCATAGATGCCACCGGCAACGAACACGACGGGACACTGAGGAATGGTGCAACGTGGATTCAGCCGGGATACTTCGGTGACAGTGCAATCAATGTGGACGGCAGTGCGGGCAGCAGAGTAGCCATCGGAACGTGGGATCCTTCGGAGGGAACGGGCCAGTTAAGTCTTGCTCTCTGGGTCAAGTGGTCCGGTGAGCAAAACATGAGCGATCATATGGGGCTTATCGGCAAGCGGGATTCATGGGCGGCAACGGGCGCACTGCGATGGTTCCTGGAAGTTCGACAGAATGGTCAAATCCAGATGAGAAATTACAGTCAGGCAGTGTCTGCTCCCGCCGGCACATTAAACCCGTTTATCAATGTATGGACACACGTAGCCGTCACGTTTGACGGGGACATCGCCAGAATTTATCTCAACGGCGAACAAGTAGCATCGGGTGAATTTTCATTACATGATAAAGCCAACGCTGCTATGGGGATTGGTAGCACATACGGCGGCACCAATGGGACCTCGGAAGTCTTCTCCGGCGACCTGGACGAGGTTTACATCTTCAACAATCCCATAACACAGCCCCAGGTACAGGACCTGGCTAAAGGTATCGCACCGATATTTCCGAAAGCCCGCTGGCCGCAGCCGGAAGATGACGCAGCTCTTTGGGAAACCTGGGCGAGCTTTTCCTGGGTGGTGGGAGATGGAGCGGCTTCCCACGATGTCTATCTGGGTAAAAGTTTCGAAGACGTCAACGAAGGCACCGGCGCGACGTTCCGGGGCAACCAAGCCGGAGTGTTTTTCATTGCCGGCTTTCCCGGTTACCCCTATCCTGACGGGCTTGTCCCGGGCACGACTTATTACTGGCGTGTCGATGAGGTAGAGGCCGACGGCGTTACGAAACACAAAGGAGACGTCTGGAGCTTCTTCATTTCGCCAAAGAAAGCCTATGCTCCGAGCCCGATGGATGGGGCCGGATTGATTGCCACGGATGTGACTCTGAATTTTGCCCCGGGTTTTGGTGTCAAACTTCATCAAGTGTACTTCGGCGAGAATTTTGCCGACGTTCAAGCCGGTACGCCGGACACGTATAAGGGCTCCACAGCGGTCACAAGTTTTGTTCCCGGCACCCTTGAGTTTAATAAAACCTACTACTGGCGAATCGACGAGTTTGACGGCGTCAACACGATTAAAGGCGATGTCTGGAATTTTAAAACAACTCCGCCCGGATTGGGGACTGTTGTGCTTGATATTTGGGATGAAATAGCCGGCAGCGGTGTGGATAACCTCAGGAGCGATCCCCGCTATCCGGGCCAGCCGGACTCGACCCAATCGATAACGGAGCTTGCCTGGGATCCGGACATGGACAATTATGGAGGCCGGATTTATGGCTGGCTCTACCCGGCTCTAACCGGCGATTATACATTCTGGATAGCCAGCGATAACGACAGTGAATTGTGGCTCAGCAAGAACGATGATCCTGATAACGTCGAGATGATCGCCAGCGTGACCGGCTGGACCGGCACCAACGAGTGGAACAAATTCAGCTCCCAGATGTCCGAACCTGTCTCATTGACGGCGGGCGGCAAATATTATGTTATGGCCATCTGGGTAGAAGGCACCGGCGGCGATCACTGCCGGGTGGCCTGGCAGGGTCCCGGCATCGAAAAACGAACGGTTATTTCCGGCAATTATCTCTCGCCTTACGAGCCGGTAAATGCTTACGGCCCTAATCCCGGCGACGGTGCCGTGGGCATCAAGAGGACGCCTAAGCTTACATGGAAGCAGGGGATACAAGCCGCTTCGCACGAGATATACTTCGGAACAGACGAAGAGGCCGTGCGTAATGCTACCACAGCGTCGCCCGAGTATATGGGCCCCCAGGCTCTTGGCTCCGAGAGCTATGGACCGGGCAAACTTGCCTGGGAAAGCGTATACTACTGGCGCGTCGACGAAGTCAACAGCGTAAATCCCGACAGTCCGTGGATAGGCAGCGTCTGGAGCTTTACATCAGCCGACTTTTTAATCATCGATGATTTCGAAGATTATGATGCCGGGGATAATCAAATATGGTACGCCTGGCACGATGGTCTTGGCTATGGCTCGCCGACGATTCCGCCGTACTTTGCCGGTAACAATACGGGAGCGGCGATAGGTGATGAAACCACCCCTTCTTATACCGATGAAACCATCGTTAACGGAGGCAACCAATCGATGCCGTTCCTCTACAACAACAATAAGCAGGGCTACGCCAGTTATTCGGAGGCGGAACTGGCATTGACAACCGTGCGGGACTGGACCGAAGAGGGCGTCGGGGAATTGTCGCTGTGGTTCAGAGGTTATCCGGCGTCCGTCGGCAGCTTCATCCAGAATCCTGTGGGAACCTATACGATGATCGCCTCGGGCGCAGATATTACGGGCACGGCTGATGAGTTTCATTTTGCCTATAAAACGCTTACTGGCCCGGGCTCGATTGTTGCAAGAGTCGATAGCATGGAAAACACAAACCAGTGGGCCAAGGCCGGCGTGATGATTCGCGAAACATTGGATCCCGGCTCGGCGCACGCCATGGCTTTTGTCACGCCGGGCCAGGGCGTTGTATTCGAATATCGCCCCGTGGCCGGCGATAACAACCTTGGTGCGGCGGGACAGCAAACCGGCGTTACGGCCCCGCACTGGGTGAAACTGGAGCGGAGCCTGTCGGGCAGCTTTACAGCTTCCCATTCCGCTGACGGCTCGACCTGGCAGCAGATACCGAGCACTACGATGGCGAACATCCAGATGAATGCGAATGTCTATATAGGTTTGGCCGTAACAGCCCATGATGCCGCTCTGACGTGCCATGCCGTATTCTCAAACATCACGTTTACCGGTACGGTCGGTCCGCAGTGGATGAATCAGGACATCGGTGTAGCCAGCAATGATCCGGAGCCGATGTACGTCGCGGTCTCGAACAGCGCCGGCGCGCCTGCCGTGGTTTACCATGATGATCCGGCCGCGGCACAAATAGACACCTGGACCGAGTGGGTTATCCCCCTGCAGGCTTTTGCCGACAAGGGCATAAACCTGACCAACGTCGACAGGATCGCTATCGGTCTCGGCACGAAAGGTAATATGGCGACACCCGGCGGCTCGGGTAAGATGTACTTTGACGATATCCGGCTGTATCGGCCAGGAAATGTTCCTTAACGGTAAATGCCATTTTTGCCGGATTAAAATCAGCAAATTTATCACTTCGGGGCCTATACCGATTAACTCAGTATGGGCCCCGCATGTTCTTATGAGCATTTCGGTCGACTTTTTTTTGAGAAAAAAAATATAAAATCGATTCGTATTCTCTTGCATCTGCGGCGCTTTAGCGTTATTATTCTTAAATGATAAAGTACAAGCATGTTTTAGCATTAAATCCGTATTTCGGGGATTCTACCGCAGCAATGGGTATGTTTCCTCCTACCGGCCTGGAGTATATCGCCGCGAGTATGAAAGGCCTGGTCGGCAAGGTGACACTTCTTGATCTTCGATATGAAAGTGCCTATCGTAAGCCGGGGGTACTTAGTGAGTTTATCAGGAGCCAGATCGATCTATTGTGCATAAGTATTCGATGGGAAGCCCAGTTCGAGAAGATCTGTGATTTCGTATCTCAACTGCCTTCTGAGATATGTACGATTGTTGGCGGCTACAAAGCAACGCTTGATGTGGAGTACCTGTTCGAGCGTTGTCCCAATATCGACATGATCGTACGGGGTGAGGGCGAAGAGATTATCCAACAGATCGTCACCGGCGTTCCGTACAAGGATATTCGTGGTCTTTCTTATCGTCAGAACGGCCGAATTATCCACAACGAAATCCATGATTTACCTGACATTACGCATATCCCGTTTCCTGACCGATCCTTGAGAAGGCACGATTATTACTGGATTCAGCACGGCGTTCGACTCAGCAACCGTACCTTCGACACGATACTGACAACTCGGGGATGTCCGTTCAAATGCAAGTTCTGCACGCTCAGTCTCAATCCGCTCGGGCAGAAGAGGAGCTACACGGAACGGCCTCTCGAATCGGTTATCCAGGAATTGAAGACGATTAAGGCTGATTTTGTGCTGTTCAGCGATGATAACTTCTTCACCAATCCCAGGCGGAGCGAAGAGCTTTGCGATCTGATTATCGAGAACAAGATCAAGAAGATCTTTGCCGTCCAGTCCAGAATTGATATGGCGAAGTATCCTAAGATTCTCGATAAGGCGGAAAAGGCGGGTTTCAGGCTTTTTCTTATCGGGATCGAATCGCCGCATGATTGGATACTAAAGCTGCTTGCCAAGGGTATCACCCAGCAGCAGATCCGGGATGCTTTTGCAGTCCTGAATCAATACAATTTCTTCTTACACGGTTACTTCATCTACGGCAACATCGGAGAGACGGAAGAAGAGATGCTCTATATCCCGAAGTTCGCAAAGGAGATCAAGGTCGATTCCATCAGTTTCCAGAAACTTCGCATCGAGAAGTTCTCACCCCTGAAGGAAGTTGTTGAAAAAACGCCGGGTTACTATTACGGACATATCGGCGGTCCCGTGTATTCGGACCGTTACGGGCACAAGGAACTGAAACAAATCCGGAATCGGATTCGGTCGGAGTTCTACGATCTGCCGCAGTTCATGCATATAGCAAAAAAAGCCCGGCGAATTGGTCTTGTCAATGGGCGTGACTTAGCGGTTGTGTTATCTAATCTACCTCAGCTTATTTACAGAATGGCCAAACGAAAAATCCGAAAGAAAAAACATGTCCGGACTCCCGGAAAATGAAACCGACGATTCTAACCCAATCCATTGTTACCTATCGGCAAGTGTAAGATAAGCCGGCTTACACTTGCAATTTTATGATTAACCTGATAGCTTAATTAACTTGAAGGCTCGGTAGTGTTGGTTAGCGTTCAATATGAGAAATCCCGGCTTGTTATGTTTGCGAAAAACGCAGAGAAATGAAGTTTACAGACCTTGATCTAAAGCCCCGAATCCTCGCAGCGCTAAGAGACATGCAATACGTCGATCTGACGCCGGTCCAGGAAAAAACCTTCCCCCACATCCTGGCCGGAAGGGATATCATCGCCCGAGCTGAAACCGGTTCGGGAAAAACCGCCGCCTGTGCCGTTCCCCTTGTCCAGATGGTCGATCCTTCTATTAAAGCTGTACAGGCCCTGATTCTCGTTCCGACCCGCGAGCTGGCACTGCAGTACGTTGGAGAAATCTCCGACATTGCCAGGCGAACCGACATCGCACCCTCTGCCGTCTATGGAGGCTTTCCGATCCAAATCCAGACGGCAAAGCTGAATCATGGAGTCGAGATTCTCGTGGCCACCCCGGGAAGGCTCATCGACCTGCTCCGCAATACTAAGCTTAGCCTGTCGAACGTCAAAACCTTCGTCCTCGATGAAGCGGATGAAATGCTTAATATGGGATTCATCACGGACGTTGAATTCATAATCTGTTGCCTAATACACGAGCACCAGACCCTTCTGTTTTCCGCGACCATGCCGAAAGAGATTTCGAAACTGGCGCAAAAGTACTTGAAGGATCCGCTCACTATCGACCTGAGCAGGGACCAGGCCGCACCGCAAAACCTCCAGCACCATTTCCTGCAGGTCAACAACAGGAATCGATTCGAATCTCTGCTCAAATACATGAATAAAAGCCGGCCAAAACAGGTCATAATCTTCTGCAATTCGAGACTCGGTGCTGAAAAACTGCACGGTAATTTAAAAAAGAAACTTTCTTCCACCGAAATTATCCACGGAGGGTTAGACCAGTCCAGACGAACATCGCTATTCAATCGCTTTCGTAAAATGGAAATAAAGATCATGGTCGCTACGGCGCTCGCCAGCCGCGGGCTGGATTTCACCCATGCTACTCACGTAATTAATTATGACTTTCCTGCCGATACCGATGCCTATACCCACCGCACCGGCAGGACGGCAAGAATGGGCCGCACGGGCGTAGCCCTTACTCTATTCACAACACAGGATTTATACAGCTTAAAAGACTTAATTAACACCAATCGAATTCAGCCCATCTGGCAGGGCGCCGAACCCGACCTCAAAAATATCTCGCGTCCGCGCAGGTCGCGCAAACGCCCTTCACAAAATTACCGCCCTCGCAGAAAAAAATAGGCTTGTCTGCAAAAACCGAAATCCCCGGAATTAATTGTAGTCAGCGTTCAGGGCTCGACTCGAAAGTTTTGTGATACGTCGCCACATCGCACCTGATAGGTCCCGGCACCAGGTGCGGTCAGCTCCGTAAATATTACCTCTTTTTTCTCGCCGGCCCGCAGCCACAGCCATCGGATAGTCTTCTGTCCGGCTACGGCAAGTTCTATTTTCGCCAGTCCTTCCTGTGTGCTGTTTTCTATCGTTATTTCGGCGCGAAAAGGCTTACCCGCTGTTATCATGCCGATGGTTTCGTCCGCGAGCAGCTTCAATTGGGTGCAGCGAGGCTCGATAATGGGAAAATCGGCATTGTGTAGCCGGACATGCATAGTGTCGTTCAACACCATTGCTTCCGGCGCCTCGGGCGGCAGCGGAAATTTGAAGTCTTCAAGTGTGAGCTGGTCCACACCCGTGCATATCAGCACGGGCCGCAAGTCTTCTTCCTCGAAGCGCAGCCGGACATTGTCGAACTGCAGATTCTGCACATTTCGAGCGTGGAAGCCCCAGGCCGGCAGGGGGCGGGCATCAACACCCGGTGATTTCACATTCCTGCGAGCATCTTCGAGCGTGCCGCCGCCTTTGTATTCGACAGTCACATCCCGGAAGACCACGTTCGTGAACTTGGTTTCGGCCCAGCTTTCAACCGCAGACGCGGCACGATATACGCCGGTGGCCGTCACCCGGTTGACAGTGATGTTTCCGGCGGTATTGCCGGATTTCAGCGTAAAGTGGAACGGCGTCGAAACGTTGTGCATCGTGACATCGGAAATCATTACATCGTCGAGCGTGCCTTCTGTAGTATCCCAGCCGCCGGGCTGCAGGTTTATGCCGGCAAGCATATTATAACGGTCCGACGTGCGGTGAGGATGTACGCCGGGACCGTAGAAGAGGCAGTTGTGGATGATCAGGTGCGTGGCCGGGCCGATCAGCCGGATGCCGTTGCAGGATGAGTTGACAATGCAATCGGAAATCAGGGTATTGACCCAATATCGGCCGGCGATCGAATCGTCCCCGGTGAAGAACTGGCAGCCGATGATGCTGACGTCCCGGCAGGGGCGGTTCGGTGCCCCGCGGAAATGTACACCGTCCCAGCCGCCGGTAATTTTGACGTTGCGGATTTCCACCTGGTCGCTGATCTGAAAGAAGATGGCGTAATTGGCCGAGTCCACGAAAGAAACGTTGCGAATAGTGACCTTGCGGCAATTGACAAAGACGAAGGTATGCGGGCCGCGCCTCCGTTCCTCGCCGGTAGGATCGAAGACTTTGTTGCCGTCGATTATGCCTTGTCCGGCAATCGCGATATCTTCCTGCCCGTTGCCGAGAATCAATGCCCTGTGCCACTTGCCCCATTTGGCTTCGGGCATGTACTCGGGAATTTCAGGTTGCCGGTATTGGTCGAGATCAAGAGTACCGACGAGTGTGGCGGCCGCTTCAAGAAATAGTGTTACATGGCTCTTGAGATGCACCGTGCCGGAGAGATATCTGCCGGGCGGCAGCAGGACCTGGCCGCCTCCGGCCGCGGAGCAGGCTTCGATAGCTTTGTTTATCGCGGGCGTATCGAGCGTCGAGCCGTCGCCCGCAGCGCCATAATCGCGTATATTGAATACACCGGTAGAGCCGGCGAGAGCAGCCTGAGCAACTATGCAGATTAATATTATTAATGCCGGGCGAATCGCTCCTGATTTACAGTTACACGGCCAATGAATAAAGTTGCGTCGTATCATCGGTTTATCTCCTTTCCGACAGCGATAAGTTGCCTGAGGTGCGGCTCATAAATCGTGCCGTCACCGGAGACGTTGACATCGATCGAGACTGTGCCGCCAAGCGTGTTGACCTTCCGTACGTAATCGACCATATACTCGTCGCTGCTGGTTGGGCCATCCTGGCCGGCCCAACGGGTACCGAGGAATGAAAGGATGTGCCACTGCACGCCGCTCGGAGCCGGATTGGTTTCCGGCGTTACCTGGAATTTGTTCTGCTCGCCCGCGGTGTAGTCCTGCTGAGCGGTCAGGGCCGAAAACGCTTTGTCAATCCGGGTCCCCGGATTGAACGCCAGAATGCTTTCGGGATTACCTGCCCGGCAGGCGGCCGCCCATGTGTTCCAGTTGTAAGGTTTGGTTAGGTCGTCCCAGCCGGCCGTATTGTATGAGCCGTCAAACCACCAGCCGGAGATTTTTTTGCCGTAACGCAGCGACCATTCGGCTATGACCTCGGACCATCGCCCGGTAAACTCCTGCGGCGCGGGCTGCTGCTCGTGGACATCGTGCAGACCGGCCATAGCCTGTATGTCGGTTTGTGGCGAGCGCGAGGGCAGGTACAGCATCAGCCGGATTCCCCGCTCGGCAATCGCTTCGGCGATTTCCATCGGCAGGTCTCGCCTCGAACAGCGCTGGCCGGTTTCGTATCCGGCGTATTTTTCGTAGGTTGTGTTGGGGCTGCAATAGTAGCCGCTGTTCTGCCCCAGCGTCAGGATAAGATAGCCGGCCCCGGTCCGCTGGATCTGCTCGGCGAATTTCTCGACATCAAAAGACTCGACTTGATTGTTCCATGTCGGACCTCCACCCAGATAATGAACGAAGACACCGAATTTAGCGTCTTTTAGCCATTTCTTTCCTTTCTCGCGGGGCGGCATCTGCTGCTTCTGAGCCAGCGAACAACCTGCCAGCAGGGCGATGCCGCAAAACAAAGCAACCACTTTCCTGAATCGCATCATAGCACACAAAGCTCCAAAATCACGTATCAGTTTGACGGGTTTTAACATTATGATAGTATATTTACACATTCGTTCGTGTCAGTCAACCTTCTTGCATTTTCGTACGATTTTTATAACGAAAGGGTATTTTGTCTGCTTCGGTTCGTACCTGTGCGTCGGTGGCTAAGTCCTGTCTATTCGACTTCGATGATCGCTTCGGTCCATTGGGGCAGATTCCATTGCTCCTGCTGTACATCCGTGGTGATAACGTATATCCCCGGATCAACGGAGGAATCAACGACAAGGTTGAAATCCACTTGTTTTTCGATTCGCGGAGGGATTGTGACAGAAGCAGTAGGGGGTGTAGCATCAAATCCGTCAGGAAGATTAAGAGCGAAAGTGAGCGTGCGGGAATTGCTGGAATGATTGAATGTCTTTAAGCTGACTTGAACGTTCCGGCCGGGGCTGACTTTGCTGTGGTAAGGGCTGAAGCGAATCCACCGTTCATCTATGCCGTAGTTTGGCTCATCCCAGGGCAGCAGTTCTGCAAGAAGAGCTTTTCGTTTGGTCAAACTATCCGTCATGTGGTCGAGCTGTCGTGCGTTGAAACTGAAAGTCTCAACGACATGCTGATTGATAAGCAGTGTTCCGGGTGGGATTTTTCTCAAGAGGCTGAGGCAATAGAAGTAACCCATCGACTCGTGCAGAAGATTGCGATTCAGCAGGCAGTAGTCATCGATTCCCGAAGGGGTGAAGGAGTCGCCGATGAAGAAGATTTTTTCGGCGTTATCCTTCTCGACGAGCAGTGCATCGTGGTAGATCGTCTGGCCGGGGAAGTCGTGGAAAGTAAATGTAAATTCTTTCCATCGCATCTTGTGGGCTTCGGGCATGACTTTGATGTCAGCGATAGGATTGGGAGTCAGGCACGGCAGGCGATAGTCGGCGGGATGTTCGAGGATATCGACAAGCGGGCCGGTTGCATAGACAGGGCAGTTGAACTCGGCCAGACAGGCGGCTACATTATCTGTATGGTCATCGTGATAGTGCGTGATGAACAGGCCTTCGAGACCGGTCAGTTTACCTGCTTCTCTTAGCTTGATGACATCTTCGACTATCCCGCGGCTGCCGCAGTCGATGAGAAATCCGCGGCGGTCTTCCGAAATAATCAGACGCGAGTTGCTAATGGGAATTATCCATGCCGGGGGCTTGTCTTTAATTACTTCGGCCCAGGGCATCCAGTTGACCTTCGGATTTTGACCGAGGACACGCCGGGCGAGGATGTCGTAGTTATCTTTGAAATACCATTGGCCCGCGCTAATGGACAGGTAGTTCTCATAGACCGCCCGAAGCCGCTCGATCAGAAGGTTGATCGCCTCACCGGGATTGCGTATGACCGGTCCGCGGGCCGGTACGAGGATATCGGGCTTCTTGTCGGCGACTTTTTGCAGGCTGTCGATCAGTGTCGCCATGCGGCCGGCCCAGCCGTGATAGCCGCCGATCTTTGCCTCTGCGATAGCGTCCTGGAGGGAGTAAATGTCGAAAAGTTTTCCGTTGCCGTAGATGATGTCGCCGACGAAAGCGTATTTGATGCCGTCGATTTCGATCAGGTATGATAGAGCCTGGCGAGTGTAGCCGGGCGTATTTATGACCTCGATGGGTATTGATTTCCAGGAGAAATTTTCGCCGGCCTTAACGGTTCGGACTATCTTCAAAGATTCGGTCAGGATTTTGGTTCCCTGCTGGGCGTAGTCATGGAAGCGGCGGGTCGTAAACTCATTCCAGAATTTCTCGACGTTGGTGAAATTGCCAACATCGCTTTCGGGAACGACAGCCATTGCACCGTTTTCAATAAGTTGTCGCCCGGCCCACACGACATCACGCCGGCTGTGAGTGAACAGAACCAGCTCGGCATCTTCGATTTTTCCGGCCGGATCGCCATAGACGACTAAGCGTGTATTATCTTTTTCGATACTAATGCCGTTGACCGGCCCGGGGATTAATGAGACGTGCTCACTTAGCTGTACGGCCGATTCTCCTCCGGATTCAACGGCTAAAAACATGATGGGTAAAACAGCAATGATCGCCGAGATTAGGTTTTGCATAATCTTCTCTGTTGTCTAAATTCGTTCAGGCGGAAAATACTGAATCATACACCCAAATACGCCCGGCAGGATTCGAACCTGCGACCTTCGGTTTAGGAAACCGACGCTCTATCCTACTGAGCTACGAGCGCTTTAATTCTAACACTTTGTAGCATAACGACTTCTTGCATGGGATGTCAACCATTTTTTAGACTCAATAAACATCTGCACCATTCTGCACCATTATTTGACGCATGCCCTTGGAGACTGCAACCCTCGCACGGTCAACCAAACCATCTGCCACGGTAAGGTAAAACGTATGCGTTGTGGCAAAATCCGAATGTCCTGCAAGCCTCATTACCTCGTACTCACTCATACCGTTGGCAAACCACATACTTATCACAGTTCTTCGGATGTCATGGAAAGTTCCAGTTTTGACACCAGCTTTCAAGAGGATTTTGTCAAAACTCCTTTTGAAATTATTTACTACCTTGAGTCGGGCATCTTCAAGAGTCCACTTGCCTTTTGGCCTGAGCACGTTCTGGATGTGGTCATACCTTGCTGTGGGAACAAAAACATAGGGATAACCTTCCGGCTGTATTGTATGATGGTCTACGAGCATCTGGACGATTTCGTCTGTCAAAGGCAGAGTCCTGTGTTCAGCGTCCTTAATAAACCATTCCCATGTATCTCTGGTGTTTTCCTTGGAGTTGACTTCAATAGTCTGTGCATCGAAATCAACATCTGCCCAGGTACAATTCATGAGTTCTGAACGTCTCATGGCAGTGGCCAGAGCTACTGTGATCAGCAAATCCCATTTAACAGATTTCACTGGATTCCATTTGGCAGTGTATCCCTGAGCAGCCATCTGAATCCTCTGACATTGGGCATTGGTATAAATATTGATTTTCTTCTTTGGCAATTTCGGCATAGCAATATGTTGCAATGGATTTTCATCAAGTTGTTTGCGATTGACCGCCAGCGTGAACAACCTTTTAATAGCCGCAAGGTCTTTTTTCACGGTTGCATTGCTCTTGCCATGATCAAGGCGCGTTCGGTGCAAAAATGTATTCCGCATAAATCCTTCTATAATAGATAGTTAATGTTGCTTCGGACGAATATATTTGCCTGTTTGAGTTAAATTCTGTAGCCTTTTTCGACTATGAAACATAAACTATGGTTAACACTGGTCACCTGTTTGGCTTATTGCATCGACAAGGAGTTGTACAAAGCGATCGATTACCTGCGAGAACAGGTGCGAGTCCTCATCGAGCATCAGGAAAAAGAGAACAGACGTATTCTATTGACCGACAAACAGCGGATGCGGATGGCGTCTAAGGCAAAACAACTCAGTCGAAAGATGCTGGAGCAATGTACTGAACTGTTTACACCAGACACTATCATGCGTTGGTATCAAAAACTCATTGCCGAAAAATATGATGGATCGCAGAATCGCACGTATGCTGGTCGACCACCGATTTCACAAGAGGTAGTGGATCTCATCATCCGGTTCAAGCAAGAGAATCCCCGCTGGGGTTTCAAGAAGATCAGGGATCAAATCGTTTATTTGGGCTACAATATCTGCAAGTCCACTGTGAAGAACATTTTAGTCGAACACGGGTATGATCCTGAGCCAGACTTGACCGTCCGATCGACGTGGCATGAATTTATCAAGAGCCATTGGGACATATTAGCTGCCTGTGATTTCTTTACCATTGAGCTCCTTTTAGGCCGCAGACTCGTCCGCTGTACGTTGTTCTTTGTGATGGAGCTTGCTACGTGTAAGGTGTTCTTTGCCCCAGTTGAGCTACAGCCTGATGGAAAGTACATGAGACAGGTAGTGAGGATTCTGACGGATAGTGAAGATGGATTTCTGTATGGAAAGCGCTATCTCATCCATGATCGAGATCCGTTATATAGAACAGAAGGATTTCATGAGACACTAAAGAGTTCAGGCATAGAACCGGTGAAGCTTCCAGCCCGAAGTCCGGATTTGAATTGCTTTGCAGAACGCTTTATCAAATCCATCAAATCCGAGTGTCTGGATCATTTGATATTGTCGTCGGTAAAGCATCTTGACTACGTCATTGAGCAATATTGTGAGTATTATCATCATGAACGGATTCATCAAGGAGTAGGGCGGATCATTGAGCCCCAACACCCGATTGATGAGAGGGCTGAGATTGTCTCCATTAAGCGTTTGGGCGGATTGCTGAAGTCATACCATAGGTTGGTTGCTTGAGTAGGGGGGTAGTGACGCCGGCAATCAAACTTGTTGTAGAACGTGTTTTCGCCGATTTCGAGCAAGTGATGTCTTTGGGCATAGTTCCCTCTTGAAATGGGATCACATCCGGTCGTATATCAGCTATCAATGTGGATATATCCTTGTTTGAACCATGATTTTATGCTGCTGTTGAGTTTTTGCACCCTACGGGATTCCTATTAAGGCAACGGTGTCAAAAAAGTGTAAATCCCCACCAGTAAACCTCTTCACGTTTCCACTTATTGCTCACTTGTTAACCACCTGTAGATGGCCGAGGCCGGGATCATCCTAAATGCCGTCTGCATCTGTGAGGTAATAATTCGTTAAACAATTCATCGAGCGGAAAACCGGCAATGGCTGAAGAATAATCTGACAGGGCATAGGGAATAATGAGTTCATTATTATGAATCAATGATCCACAGGAATATACGACATTCGGGACATACCCATCCCGCTCTTCTTTATTGGCTGTCAGCAGGGGTTCTTTCAGTCGTGCGACCACCTTTGTGGGGTCGTCCAGATCAAGCAGCATTGCTCCGAGGCTGTACGTTCGCATCGGACCGACGCCGTGGGTGACGACGAGCCATCCGCGTTCTGTTTCAAGGGGAGAACCTGCATTTCCGACCTGGACAAACTCCCAAGGATACTGCGGTTCCTGGATTTTCCGGGCGTTGTCCCAGAACGTGATGTCCTTCGAAAACATCACATAATTGTTCACACCGTCCAGGCGGGATAGCATAGCGTATTTCCCTTTGATTTTTTTGGGAAATAGAGCCAATCCTTTGTTCTGTACATTTTCTCCATGGATCGGATTGACTTGAAAGTGATAAAAATCCTTGGTTACAATCAGTTTAGGTAAAATTGCAAATCCGTCATAGGCGGTATAGGGAGCGTAATAAGTAATAGAATCGTCTTCATCCCTGAATCGAACGAACCGGGCGTCTTCGATGCCGTTGCTTTCTGCAAAGGAAGTTGGAAACAATACACGATCGGAGATGGCCGTATCCAATGAAAAAGTGACCTCATAATGCGATTTAGCCAGCCAGTTGATGGCTTGTACGACCTTTTGGCGGGTATAGGACAGATCATGGTTTTTCAGTGTTTCGGCAATGGCCGCCTGAAGTTGGCCATAGTTAAAGTTCTCATCCAACTGGTCCATGACCAGGGGGATTACATCCTTTTTAATATTCATCTCGGCTAATTTTGTGAGAAACCGCTTCTTGTCGTATATGTGCCGTCTGATGATTTCGGGGACATCAATAAAATCACCGGGGGATTCGAAGTAGAAATCGTTATTCTCATAGATGATGCCGCTTCGAAAAACAATGGAGGAGAGGTGCCCCTCCCCAGTGGCCCTGAAACTCAGGATGACTCTTTTCTGGCCCTTTTGAATATTACCCTGATAAGGATCTTCTACAATGGAAGGATTAAAGAAGGCAGCAGACTCAATGGAGTATTCCTTAGTGAAATAAGCCCCAATGACATATTGGGTTTCCTTGGACAAGGATTCGACAGCGATGTTCAGGTTGACGAGCAGGTGTTTGACACGTTCAAAATTCTGGTCAAATATTTTTGTGATATTGCGATGGCGGCTGGAAAACTCTCTCAACACCTGGTTGAACAACTGTATCCGTTCCTCGCGCGACAGAGCCAGAACCATCTGAATGATTACACGTGCTCTGTCATCATTTCCGGGCCAAAAGAAACGGGTGATGACACGCTTAGGATCAGGATTGAATTTAACAGCTTTTCTCTTGATAGTTACTGACATTAAGAATCTCTTTCACGATCTTGGATATCCCAACTACCTGACATTTAAGTTTAACGGACAAAAAACCATAATCTGTCTATTTTATTCAAGCCTACCGATTTTCCAGTCATATGTCCAGTTCAAATCGTGTAGGTATTCCCGTCTATATTGGCAAAGTTATCTTGCCTATAGTAGAACCAGTGTTTACACCAATTGTCTACTCCTACAGTCGTCTCCGTACCGACCAATATAGTATTGGCAGGCCTGTTACTTACCATGCCTCCGGTCTGATGCACTGGATTGGTGACGCCGGTTCCAAAAACAGAAGCTGTAGAAAAGTGACAAGTCAACTTTTTCAGGAGCTAAAAACGCCGCAATTTTCGAGGTGACTTCTTGACTCCATTTTGACACTACAGATGCTGATTTTGCTCGTCTCTACCGCAAACAAACATGGGATTATAGCCGAAAAACAAACATTCTAAAGAAAAATTTTATCATTATTGTTTTCAATGAACGCCATCAATTAATGAGTGACTGTGAATGATGAGTCGAAAATAGCTCTAAAAAAACTGTGGCAACGTGGATTATAGTGTTTGACTTTGAGCTCTTCATAGGTGACCGTTGCTTATGTTCCTTGGATTGAGGATATCAGTCTACGAAGGGCAGGAAATCCCGGTTGATACTTGTTGAGCAAACAGATAGAATAATGGGCTGGATAAATTCGTGCCAGTATGGAGATCAAGTATGGTTTTTGCACGTAGGCACTTTATGGCG
>Ga0154684_1065_pt1 | contig 30829 bp, 20 predicted proteins | sample Rifle2008BG13ft_FD_116113 | JGI IMG/M metagenome (GOLD analysis project Ga0154684, IMG submission 116113) | Planctomycetes bacterium RBG_13_50_24 | reverse complement strand
TGTTATTGCGGAGACCAGATGCGGAATTGGCCGCTGCAGTGGAGCATGCCAAGCAGATACAACATGCCGTCGAAGTAACGGTATCGACCCGATGGAATCGATGTATTCCAGAGTGCCTCGACAAACTGTTTTGCACGCTCATGAGTTGCCGCGAGACCGGCTGTGGCATTCATGGCCACCAGTCCGGTCGAATGCCCGCCGCCGATGAGGGTGCCATCGAGTTTGAAATGGCTCTTGTAATCGGACATGCCCTGGGACTCAAAAAATGCCTGGAGGCGATCGCTGAGCTGCTGTTCTCTGATGTCCTTTGCCCACCATGCCCAGTCCATCGACCAGTTCATAGCCGATCGCCACGCGTCGACCTGAAAATTTCCGGAGCGAGGGTTCCAGGGGCTTGCCCAGGGCGTGGCGTCGAAATTGGCGTAATCCGGGGCCAAGCCCGTGGCCGGATGTGTCACGCGCTCAAAGAAATCGCGACTCGCTCGGGCAGCCTGTGCCCAGAAGGGCCGATCCTGTTCGGGACCCCATAACGCCCACAGTTCATAGAACGCGGGCAGGTGATAAGATGGATTGGTGTGCTCACGGTTGTCGACGTCCGGGGTGAAACGAACAATCTTATGTTCCGGCTCAAAAAGATCGCCGGCTGTGCGAGGACCAATGACCGTCGGACCGGTGATTAGCGTGCGATGCCTCATATCAGTCAGTAACCGGTTTGCTTCGGTCTTGTAGTTATAGATACCTGTGCCATTGCCCCATCGCGCCGCGGCAAAGTATAGCGCCATAGCGAAATATTCTTCTCCGTCCGGCGCGGGCATCTCGTCGTTCGGTTTACCATTTCTTTTCGCCGACCAGGAGAAGTACCCGTAGCTCGGATGTTTAGGATCATCGTGATACATATATGTCCTGGCCCAGTTCCAGATCGCATCGAACTCGGCCTTCTTGTCTAACTGGACTGCGACCATCATACCATAGGACATCCCTTCGGATCGTACGTCCTTGTTGTTGATGTCGCAGATATAGGCAAGCGGCCCATTTGTGTTTTTCCCGGCCGGGAAATAAACGGCTTGGTCATTTGGATCGCCGTGGAACAATTGCTTAAACGCGGCGTTGATTTTTGCGGTTACTTCCTCGGGGGAGTGTCCGGTCTCTACAAACAGGTTACGATATCTGCCGGTGGCGAAGGCGCCTGTACCTTCGGAAGGATTTTTCATCGGGCTGCTCATGTCGCCGCAAGCCGCTGAAAGCAAAACTATCATCAGAATCCATGCTGTACCGATGATTATCATGAAAATATTTCTGCTCTTCATTGTGTGTGCTCCTATATCGATTAACGGTTGTTATTGCGGGGTCCAGATGCGGAACTGGCCGCTGCAATGAAGCAGGCTCATGAAATACAACAATCCGTCATAGTAGCGGTATTGTCCCGAGGGGATCTCGGCGTTCCACAGGGCTTCTACAAACTTTCGTGCACGCGGACCATTCGTGGCCGCCAGAGAGGCAACAGCATTTGTACCTACCAGACCAGTCGAATGCGCCTTGCCTAACGGGGTACCGTCAAGCTCGTATTGGTCTGCGTAAGTATCTATCCCCTGGGACTCGAAAAACGTCTGGATTCTGTCGCTCAACTCTCTTTCTCGCGGATCTTTGGCCCACCATGACCAATCCACGGCCCAATTGCCGGCGGTACGCCACGCATCATGCCGAAACGCATCGCTCCGGCCGAAGGACTTGAACGGCGTGCCGTCGAAGTTGGCGTAATTGGGAGCCATGCCCGTTTTGGGATTCGTCGTTTGCTGAAAGAAATCACGGCTGGCAGTGGCAGCACGCTGCCAAAAAGCCCGGTCTTCCTCCGGTCCCCATCGCGACCATAACTCGTAGAACGCGGGTAGATGATAAGATGGATCGGTCATATTGTTCCGCTTGGAGTCAGGCGAAAAGAGGATCATGGCGTGTTCGACATTGACTTGCCTGCCAACGGTTTGCTCTCTGGCAAACCGACCCCTGACCATACCCGTAATTGGTTCGCGATGCACCATGTGGGTCAGAAGTTTTTCCGCCTGAGCCTTGTAGTTGTAGATGCCGGTGCCATTGCCCCAGCGTCCCGCGGCGAAGTAAAGTGCCATGGCGTAATATTCTTCGCCGTCTGGTGCCGGCAGTTCACTCATGGCGGTGCCGTCGTAGCGCATCTGCCATGAGAAGAAGCCGTATGATGGATGAGCGGGATCGTCATGATACATATAGGTCTTAGACCAGTTCCACAGGGCGTCGAATTCTGCTTTCTTGTCTAACTGCACGGCGATCATCATACCGTAGGACATGCCTTCGGAGCGTACGTCGTTATGATTGATATCAGGCATATAGGCCAGCGGCCCATTGGCATTGGAGCCGGCAGGGTAATATAGCGTCTGCGAGTTCGGATCGCCGCGAAAAAAGTGTTGATAAACCATGTTGATTTTTGCAGTCACTTGTTCTTCGGAGTGGCCGGTTTCGACGAACAGATTGCGATAAGTGCCGGTAGCGAAGGCTCCCGAGCCATTAATGTCACTTTGAGCAGGACCGGCTTTGGCCTTAGACGAGCCGCCGGTAAAGTAGCTTTCAGGAGGACCCAGATAGCTCGGCTTGACGCCGCCGGTATCGACAACAATTTTCTGCAGCACAATGCCCGGATCGACCATCCAGAATTTTAGAACATGCTCGCCCGGCTTTTTGAGGATGTGTTCAGAGGTAATCACTTTAATATTTTCACCGACCGCCTGATTCCAGGCCGGAGGGTATTTCCAGTCAGGAACTGTATCCTTCTCATGGATGTTGATAAGTTGCGGTGTCTGGTCATCGAATGAAATAGCGTAACGCAAACCTTGTGTGTTGTGAAAGTTCTGGGTGGGGCATAAATACGCATTGACATTGACTTTGCCGCTATTAAAAAGATGCATGCAGTATTCTAATCGAGGACTGTTTCCTTCAGGTGTCTGGCTTTTTGCTGTTACCAGCACAGGAGTGATCCCGGAAAGTGTCCGGCCTATATTGGGAATACGCAGCCATTTAATAGTATCTGCATTGATTGCTTTAGTGTAATGTTCAGCCTCGATGGATACGTATCCGTTGCTCTCGACAAAACCTGTCACCATGTCTCGTTTCGGAACTGCAGGATTATTTATAACAGCCTGAACGACAACGCTGTGATTCGGCCCGGTTATTGTAATTGGAACCTGCTGTGCTCCATTTGGCGCCTGTTGCCAATTGACGCTTACCCACACTCGCTGCTCTTTATCAACTTTTCCCTGGTTAGGCGAGACTTTTAGCCACGACTGCCCCGATTCGATTTTGTAATCGAAAGGCATCTGTCCGCGATTAAATATTTCTATATAATACTTCTGCTGATTAAAGGGATCAAATTCAGGCAAAACTGCTTCGGTCTTCTCCATCGGCCACCAGCTATCCGAGCTTTCGATAGACACGCCCATATCCGTCGCAGCAGGTATCTCAATCTCGTCCACTGTGGGCATGACATCCTTTTCCGGCTGCTGCCAGTATGTGTAGCTGATATGCGTTTGATCCATCATGTGGTTCCATTTGCCGCCGGCCATGATCTTGTTGTAATAGCGGGAAATCTCTTTATCTTTAGCAAATAATCCTCTGGCTTTTTCCGCCATATCATTAGTAGCGGCACGTCCTTGCTTTGCATAGAGATGATTCTTTCCAACAGTTAAACGAAGTTCGTTTAAGTTAGCACAAGCTGTCACGGGATGCAGCACAAGCTGGTAATAGGCATCCTTACATTCGGAAGGTATGGCCTTGTTAATCCGCTCGGCTTCTTCGGCCAGTTTGTTGTAATCGGACACGACAGTTTCCGCTTCGCGGTAATTTATCAGGCTGTAGGTATCGGAATCCAGCATCTCAGGTTTCCGGCGGCTATTATACTTTGTATATTCGGAGAGGATCTCGGCGATGGCTGAAGCGTGTTCGGGGCCAAATTGCTGCTCTGCCCATAGCCGAGTATATTCGGGTAAATGTTCAGCAGGCCATTGTCCAGGATTCCGTGCATAATCCAGAAAGAAGGAGATAGGAAACTCCATGGGCTTAAGGTCTCCCACGTTCACCAGCCAGATACGGTCCACGCCGAGGCGATAACAAAGGTGCATCTGCTCCCATATCCGGGCAATTGGACTGGTGTTGAGCCACTTATAATTTCTGGGGCCGCCTACAAAGTCAAAATGGTAGTACATTCCGTAGCCGCCCGACCGTGGCGGATCGTCAGGTTTGGGTAACCTGCGGACGTTGCCCCAATTGTCATCGCACAGCAATAAGGTGACATCTTCCGGCACCCGCATACCTTTATCATAGTAGTCCTGAACTTCCTTATATAACGCCCATAATTGCGGGATGCTTGTTAAATCTTTGCCGGTAACGTCGCTGAGGATTTTGCGCTGGTCGGCCACAATTTTCTCCAGCAAAGCGATATTTGTGCTTTCGCTCATGGCCTTGTCACCATCGCCGCGCATGGCCAGGGTTACGATGCTCTCGCATGAACCCATTCGCTGAATACCTTCCGTCCAGAATTGTCGAAGTTTTTCAGCATTGGTCTCGTAGTTCCACGCGCCTCCATTGATTTTTTTCCACTCGGCATGAGCGCGCATCATCGGCTCATGGTGCGTGGTGCCCATTACGATGCCGTATTCGTCCGCTAATTTCGGATTGACGGGGTCGTCGCTGTTGAAGCTCGCCCACCACATAGCCGGCCAGAGGTAGTTGCCCTTCATCCGCAGGATAAGCTCGAACAGTTTCTCATAAAACTCATGGTTGAATCCGCCGTAATTTTCCACGGACCAGCGGCCCAGCGCCGGCTCTTCATCGTTTAGAAAAATTCCCCTGTATTTGACCGCCGGCGGTCCCTCCACATAGCGTCCTGCTTTCACGAACAGGGCCTCTTTTTGTTTGACCGGCACATCCGCCCACCAATACCACGGCGATACTCCGATCTGCTCGGACAGGTCATAGACGCCGTAGATGGTCCCTCTTTTGTCACTGCCGGCAATTATTAATCCGTTGGCCACGCCGGGCAGCGGTTCCGGCACAACTTCAATGAGAAATGACTCCCATTTGCCGGCGACATCCGTGACATCGATCTTGCCGTCTCGGATCAGCCGGTCGATGATGATACTCTTTCCAATTGTGCCTATGATGACCGCATTATTTCCAAGGCCGGCTTGTTCGTGCAGGACTTTGGATGCCTGGTTCGTAACGCGTTGGATGTCGGCCTGCAAGTCCTTGACCGCGCGTACAACGCCGGCATGATCCTGTGAATCAACGTAAAGCGTGGCGAGTTGGTCCTTCTGTGCCAGGCAGAAACTGCCCCGGCTGTTAAGATAATCCACGTATCGCGTCTGGCCGACGGCCAGGACAACACAGGGACACAAAAAGATCGGGCCAATGGTTACGAGAAGTTTAAGAATTGATTTCATCATCTCATCTCGATTCTAAATTTAACTTGGCTATCATCATTATTTAGACAATTCGGCGGTCTTTTCCACCTCTTGATTCACGTGAAGGTGTCTTTGGGCGAACGTCAGGAATATAGGCCAGTTCGGACCGGGGGTGTGCCCACCGCTATGTTGACGGAAGGCAACGTCACCGTCGATCAATGCAGTCTCTATGGGAGGGAATTCAGTGGTGCCCATATCCTTCTTTCGCAGGAGCCTGTAGACCGGCCCGGCACCGGACGCTGCCATGAACATGCCCCTGGCGTCCACCCAAGCATCGCCATTATTCGAACCGCTGCTGATGAACACGGGACGCGGGGCGCATAGGGTGACCAACTCGTGAGCGTCGATTGGTAAATCATCCCAGGTCAAGGGGCCGGCGTACTTTAGGAAATTGCCGGCCATCCAGTGGTACTCACCACTCCCGGCGACATTTTCCACTATCTCGCCATAATCACGACGGAATAGACTGGCGCCCCCTGCGCCCGAAGAGCTGACAAAAGCGATCGCGAAACGCTGGTCATACGCCATGGCCACCAGTGTGGCCTTGCCATAGCGTGAGTGACCCTCAAGCCCGACTTGTTTGGCATCCACAGATTTATCCGTCTCAAAATAATCCAGGGCGCGACTGGCGCCCCAGCCCCAGGCTCGTAAGGCGCCCCAATCATCGGCCTTGCGTGGCCGGCCTTTATTGCACAAACCGATTATGCCCTGGGTCAACCCGGCACCGTTGTCGTCCTGGATGCTGTTCGGCACAATAATGGCACAGCCCCATCCCTTGTTGATAACTTGTTGCTGCCAACTGGGTCCGCTACCGCGTTGGGCTCTACCAAAGCGGCCGCCAAAACCGAATTCCATGATCACGGGCACCGGTCTGGTTGCGTCGGCCGGGGTGGTTAAAGTCAACTGGATATCGACGGATATGGCAGGGGACGATGAATTGTCAACGTGGCCCACGAGCTCTTTCGTGATGACCGGCACATCGCCGTTCTTTTCGTTGGTCGTGCTGGTTACTTCCCAATTGACTTTAGGAGTGTCCTTGGGAACTCGGCCATAGATTTCCCTGTCAAAATCCTCCACAATCTCCGGACGTCTTTGATTCCACCACGTCTGTGCAGTCGTGACCTTCTGTCCGTTCTTCAATATCAAAGGATCGGGCAGGTTCGGATAGGGATTGGCCTTTGACTCGTCGTAATTGGCGTAATTGTCCGCTTGGGGATTCATGCCGTTTCTTCCCGGTCGAAGTGACTTAATGCCCAGAAGATCCATCATTCTCTTATGATCTTCAGCCGTCAAACGACGAATCTCCGCCAACCGATCATTTGCAGGAAGCCGGTTTTGCTGAGCATGGATTCTCACGCCCGGCAACAGAACCAGTAGTACACATAAGACTTTCATGGCAAATGTCTTAGACATAATGTAGCTCCTTGATGTATTTCCTGACAAAGCGAGGACTTATTTACACTTCTTACTTCATTAAAGTAGTCACAAAAGACTTTAGGCTTTTAGAGTCTATTTTTTTGGTGCCTTTTCGCTTTTGAAGTTCCTTAACATGCTGCATTACTATCTGGGTCATTACCGCACCCGGTCTTGGATAAGCGGCTACGATATAATGAGGGCCGGGGGCCGATTCTCCGGCTTCCTGTTCCCATTCAGCCCTGAGGTTATCCGGACTTATTAATGAATTGGCATGCTGGAAGATAACCTTATCCATGGCCTTGTATACTTCTTTACTTTCCTTAACCAGACCGTAATAATCGAGAAGCTGGGCGAAAACATAATTGGACGTTGTATAGACATCCTGCCCCTGTTCCGATTCTACCTGTCCTCCATCCTCTGTTCGGCACATGGCCCAGCCCATGAGAGTATGGTTATTCCTGTAAATTGTCTTGAGGATTTTTTTTGCCCTTTCTTCAGAGATAAAAGGCTCTTCACCCATTGCGATCAAAGCCCAAACAGCGTCAAGTTGATTGATCCACGTATCCGTGTTTGTTTCTCCCGTATCGGAATCATAGCAAGTGACATAATATTGCAGTCTTTCGCCTTTACTGTTTTTCTCGTCTCTCCATAATTTCTCAAAAATCGCCGAGACTTTTGCAAAGTGTTCTTCATATTGTTTTCCGGCAGCTTCATCTTTCATCATCTCAGCCATTCTTATCATGGCACGACAACCAGCCATGAAAATAGTCGCGTCATAGGCATCGACGCCGAACAGGGTTAAATTGTCAAAAGTATTCTTAACTTCACCCGGATTGCCCTCAGGGATGCCATCTCCGTCTATATCAAGCTCGTTTAAATGCTCAAATCCGAATTTAAGCGTCTTCCAGTTCTTCTTTAGAAAATCTATATTGCCAGTGAATTTGACGTTGCGCAGTACTCTTGTTGCCAGCTTGGGAAAAAGGTCGACCCAGTAGTTGTCATTGTACCAGGCGTAGTCACTGACATTACGTAAAGGATGGCCTTTCGGTAAAGCACCGACATCATGCGACACAGCACCTTTAACCTTAATAACATCTCTTATCTGGATCAGTGATATATCTTGATATTCTTCCGGATGGTCTTCAAAATGCTTTCTTGCTTCAACGAAAGATGCGTGTAAATGATAATAACGCTCGTTAGTATTCTCCCTTTCAATTGAGTTAATAAAACTCTGGCAGAGCTCTTCTTCTATATTGGGAAAAAGTATCAGCATTACCATGGAATACCAATCCACGTCCGAGGGATCGATATAGGCATAATCAAAGCATTCCAGGAATCTGGCAGTTTCATTGCCGTTCTTGTCTTCAACCCATACTGCTGTATTTGACAACGGAAAACTAAATTCGTTAAGAATCAATCGGGTCAGTCTTAAAGCGCCACCCTTATCATTCTTATAGGAAGGACTCTTCTTTATTTGATCGAATATCCTGCTTTGGATAGTTAATGTACGCCTGAGCCATTTTGGATAATTATCCAGAGCGACTTTTGCCATATCCACGGCCCTGGTCTTTTTATCATTAAAACTTTTGATATATTTGCGATCGAGATTTTTCCCGTCGATAAAATGCTGTTGTGGAAAATCCAGAACTACCGCGACCGGAATCTTTATTGTTGCTTTCGGCTTTAATTTAAAAGAAAGACTGATGGCTGCTCCGTAATCCTGATTAGGTATAGGTTTCCTCTTTTCATAAAAACTGCCATCATCATTCAATAACAAATCCTGTTTAAGCCGATTCAGGCAAAAATAAGGTTGAGTATCTATTGCTACGCCCCTGATTTCCGGCACGGCGATGACCATTCTGTCCTGTTCTTCCTTGCTGGCCATAACCACCCCTCTGGTGCCTGCATATCTAAATTCTTCATGCATGTGGCCTTTCACCGGTGTCGAACAGATATAAACAGTGTCCTGGTCTGTCGGCTTTAATTCCTTTTCCTGAAGATTGACCAAAGAGGGTCTGGGTATAACCAAAGTGATTTCCTGAGCTTGATTTGACGTATTCTTTACCTCATACTCCTCGACACCGACGGGCATCAAAGCCTGGTTATCTCCGGACAAGAAAGGAGAAACCAATCTTCTTGTCACGTTAACTTTTCCCAGCTTATAGGCCATTTCCAGCAAAGGAGTGGCAATAGAAATTGAAGTCTGCTTTTCGGAAACAGCAGGATGATAATAATTTTTCAAAGCAGGAACATCATCGGGGCCTTCCGCTACGTTGGGACTTCTTGTAGTGAGCATAGTAAATTTGTCGCCGATCCGGATAAACGGCGCAGAAGCAAATTGAATTGCATTCTGATTTAGCAGAATCAGTCTGCCGGCGTCATTCAGTCTGTTGTACAAACCCTCGGGCGATATGCCTATTGAACAGGTCGGAGCACCCTGAAGGGCAATAGTATGAGGGAATTGAAGGGTTTTTGACATTCCCTGAAAATGAACCGTCATTTTATTTTTTTCATAAATCCCGGATATTTGTGCTCCTGAAATTCTAAATACATCGCTAATCTTTAAAGTACTGGTTCTCGGCATTAAATGTCTCCTTTGTTCGCTCCGAATTCTATACTCCAACTAACAATATGATAATTTTAAAGGCAGCCCTTTCTTCTTTGCCGGCTTTTTAATGGCGACTGCTTTTTGCGAGCCAAGATTTATGGGTAATTTAGTCGAAGGGCAGGGCTTAATCTTTCCAAAAAGCAGATCAACCGCGGCTCTTATAGAGTCGGGCGTGCCGCTGAAATTACAGACCACGGCATCGGCCTCCTTTGTCGTGCCCTCTATATAGGGATAGTTGGTTACGACAACTACTCTTTTCCCCGCCGCTTTTAGCTTCTTGACGAGCAGTTGATTATTCCCCGATTTGACGATACGCGCGTAATAGTTGGTCATAACCACAAGGTCCGCCTGTTTGGCAAGCTCCATGCACTCTTTAATCTCTTCGTCAAAGGCCGAAAATTCCGTATCGACCAGGATTAAATTTGTCGAATGCTCTGTCATTGCCTCACAGAACATATGCTGGTGCATATAAGGATCTTTTCCGCAAAATTCATAAGGAATTCGCTGTTCAATAACCAGCATCTTGTTTTTCGGATTTAACGGCAGCATTTTCTTGTCGTCCCGCATTATCACCAGAGTTTTTTTTGCGACGTCCCATGAGAAATCAATGACCGGTTTGCTAAGGGCGTAATCCTGCGCCTTCTTCGGGTCCTTTTTGCCGGCTGTTTCAAACAATCCCTGGTCGTACTTCATATTCAAAAGATGTGTAACAGCCTCATTTAGTCTTTCTTCGGATAAAAAGCCCGTCTTGACAGCTTCTAAAACTCCAAAGAAGCACTGCGACCTTGATTCATCATCGGCTTTTAAGAGTATCGTGTCGCAGCCCGCCTTTATCGCCATTGCGCAGGCTTGCGGAAGGGGCCATTTCTTAAGGATTGCGGCCATTCCGATAGCATCGGAAACAATAACACCATTAAATCCTAATTCTTCTCTTAATAGTCCGGTGAGGATTTTTTCAGATAAAGTCGTCGGATACTTGTCGTCATAAGCGGGATAAACTGAGTGCCCCGTCATAATGGCTTTTACTCCAGCGTCGATTGCAGCCTTGAAAGGATACAATTCAATTTCCTGCATCCTCTTTTTATCGGCTTTTATTACCTCCAGCACATCATGAGCGTCAGTGAACGAATCGCCTCTGCCGGGGAAATGTTTTGCGGTTGCCGCTATGTTGCCGTCCTGAAAACCTTTCAGCAGAGCGACTGCGTGTTTTGCGCATGTCTCAGGATCGTCGCTAAATGACCTGATTCCGATCTCAGGATTCTTGGGATTAATATTCACATCGCAGACCGGCGAATACATTTGCGTAACGCCTATATTGCTTAATTGCTTTGCAATTGTCAGTCCGATTTGGTAAGTCAGCTTAGTGTCGCCGATAGCAGCCATACCCATCGGCGGCGGGAACTGCCTTATGCCGCCGGCCATGTAATCGTTCTTAAAATCGCCTTCGAAGTCGATGGTCATATGAAGCGGAATCTTTGACGGCCTTGTGAGTGCGATTTTCTGTAATTTATTTAAGTCCTTCGTATAGTCTCCCGGCGTTATGCTGATGCCAAAGGTTTTACCGGCGAAGTAAGTATTTGAAATGGCAAAATAACCTTTCGGCTTTTTGAAATTCCGGTCTATCTGGGAATTGCCCCAGTAAAGATTTTTGCAGGTCTCAACGGCGTATGGCTCCAGGCAAAGTCCGCCGCAGTATAATTTTGTGATTTGTTCGATCCCGCTCGGTGTTATCATGGCACCTCGCCGGGTAAATGTTAAGACCTGGCCGACCTTTTCCTCCAGACTCATTTTTGCCAACTTTTTATTGACGAATGCTTCTCTTCTCGCACTGCTTGTTTTTGTTTTTGCCATATATATCTCCTCTTATTCCCTGTTTACGATTCCCATTTACCGCTGTTATCAGGTCCCACCCAGAATCCACGTTCGTGCTTCCAGCCGTCCTCGTCGATTTTCAAATCTTTTGTTTTCCATCCTGCTTCAATTCGTTTCGTCAAATCATCGAAACCCTTGTTCCATGTAAGACCGTCAGGAACGGTAACGTTCATACTACCGGCGGCATTTGCATATCTCAAACAGGATTCGATGGTATGTCCCCAGACAAATGCAGAAAGAAATCCTGCAATTGCCGAATCGCCTGAACCGAGCGCCCCCACGAATTTTTCTTCTTTATAAACGGGGTGCCACAACTCGCGATTGGCCCAGTTTTCGAGATCGGAACACCCCGCTGCACCTGACTTTTTGAGCCGGTCCTGACCAGCGGTTCGGATATATAATCCCCTGTGTCCGCATTTAACCATGGCGATTGCTGCACCCATATCAATCAAATCTTTCCCTATGGTGGATATTTCATTTACCGTCATAAGATCAAGCACACCCTCTTTGGGGCCGAGATTCGCCTTTTTTTCAAGGAATTTGTCTTTATACAGAAAATAGAAAAGCTCCTCTGCGCTGGGTACCATAATATCTGACAACAGGACCCAGTTCTTTAGAATGGCCAGCCAGTCAATCTTATCGCCATAGCCACTTACATCAGGAATGGAAAGATCAAGCGCAGTGGTAGTTCCCAACTTTTTGGTTTTCTTTAAGATTCTGGTCAACTCGTCACCCGTGTTTTCATACAGCTTTCGCATCCATGGCGGATAACCAAAGAGCATCAATTTTGAACGTTCCACCAAATCGAAACTCATATCATCATAACCGAAAGTATCATTCGCACCGCAGTGATGCAGATAGAAACGGTCTATGCCGGGGATACAAATGGCAATGGTATATGATGTCGATTCACCATCGACCATATGAATACCTTTAAAATGGCCTTCGTGCTCTTCATACCAGTTAAGTATTTGCTTGCCGAAATCGTCGTTGCCGATTTTGCCGATTAATTCGGTTTTAACACCGAGTCGACGAATTGATACTCCCGCATTTGTGACGGGGCCTCCTCCCACAACGACACATTGGCCCATGTTAATCATTTTGCCGGGTACGAGGACATCCGTCATCTTGTCCACTTTACCCTCGATAGTAAAAGCAGGTATTAAGTCAAGGCATGTATGTCCCGCCGCTACAATTTCAATATCTTTAATATGCTTCATTTAAGCTCCTCGTTTAATAGTCATAAGGTAACTTTTTGGATCGAGATTAATGTTACTTTTTGCTCTGAGCTGTTTTTACTACGGCATCGAATGCCGGTTTCGGTTCACAATTACGATCGAACAGCAGGGGGTAGTCTTTCCTTCCGCTTATGGGCATATAGCTGCGCCACGATTGGCCGTCGTGCACACCCCAAAATGTAACCCGGCTGATCTTGTCACGATGCCTGTGAAAGAGCGAAAACAATTCAGCATATCGATTCGCCAGGTCTTTTTGGACGGAGTCCGGCAGGCCGTCCGGGTACGGATTGTGCTTTTTCTGCGTCTCGGGATCGAAGGAAGAAATGTCCACTAATTTCGAATCGACAGGATAAAAAGGAAGCACGCCTATGTCTATCTCCGTAATCATCAGCTTGACACCTGATTTGGAAAGAGCCATGATGGAAGCCTCAATCTCCTTGATGCTCGGATAGTCCAGGAACCAGTGTCCCTGTATGCCGATGCCGTCTATGCGGACGCTCTTTGACTGCAGGTTGCGTATCAGCCGTATGACGCCTTCGCGTTTGGGCTGCTTTACAAATTCGTATTCGTTGTAATAAAGCTGGGCGTTGGGATCTGCCTGGCGGGCGTATTCAAAGGCCTTGAGTACGTAATCTTCGCCGATAATTTCGAGCCATTTGCATTTTCTGAATCGGCCGTCTTCTGTAATTGCTTCGTTGACTACGTCCCAGCCGTGGATTCGGCCCTTGTAACGGCCCATCACGGTGAAGATGTGCTCTTTCATCCGTTTCAGTAAGGCCTCTCGGCTTAAAGGTTTGCCGGACCCGTCCTGGAACACCCAGTCCGGCGTTTGAAAAAACCAGACGAGAGTGTGACCAACGATATGCATTTTGTTTTTCTCGCCCAAAGCAACAAACCGGTCCGCCGGCTCGAAGTTATATTTGTTCGGTTCCGGATGGACCTCTTCCCATTTGAGTATATTTTCCGGCGTGATGCTGTTAAAGTGCTTTTCCACAAGAGCTACGGAGTCCGGTTCATTGCCGGAAATCTGTTGCAGGCTTAGAGCGGCACCGATATAAAATCCATCTTTAAACACATCTTTCAAAGCAGGTTGTGTTTTTTCATCGTTCTTCAATTATCTTTACTCCTCAATTTTATAAACATTATTCATCCGTTCTAAAAGATGACGCTGGTAAGCCTTCTTTATTATATAAATTTGCGCCTTCAGGATTGTCGGCCCATGCATAGCGTACAGCAACCGGATCGGTTATATCATCATTCCAGACGATAACTTTATCGTCTTCTATTTTCGCCTTTGCCCAGACAAATTTCTTGTCAGCTCCGGCAATGGCAAAATGTTTCAGTTCGCTACCCCCTTGACCGACCAAACCGCTGCCAATATGTTTAAATGTGAGAATGATTTTGTTTCCTTCGATCTTCATGGATTGATAGATTGGACCTGAATAAACAACTGTCTCATCGCCGTAAGCCACCTTTTGTGCCCCGAGCGCAAGCCGTTTGCCGACATCTTCCTTATTTAACGGATGGACGTCATTCCATTCACCGATATCGGTGGCCACGACCATTGCGGTATTGGGGACAGTAAGTGTTTTAAGCTGAGCTTCCCTCAGCTCGGCCCAGTTACTCTCGGAAGGCTGGTCTTTAACCTGCATATAATTAGCCAGTTGTACATACAAAAACGGAAAATTTCCCTGGTTCCAGTTTTGCCTCCAGTCGGCAATCAGAGCAGGAAATAGTTTTCGATATTCAAGAGGCCTTCCGGTGTTGGATTCGCCCTGATACCAAATCACTCCTTTAATTGTGTAATTCAAGAGCGGAGCAATCATTCCATTATATAAACCCAACGGCTGCCACTCAATAAAAGTTTTCGACTGCAACGGCTGCATAGTTGCAGCTAATTTATATTGCCATGGACCTTTTAAGTCGATTGTCAGGCCTGCCGCGGTGAGTTGGTACGGCTTATCCGGAATAAAACCGCCCCGGTCCGTATTGTTGATGATCCTTACCACAATGATATTTTTCCCTGCCTTAAGCAGGTTTTCAGGTACATCATATCTTCTCGGCGGGTATTGGTATGACACACTGCCGACAAATTTGCCGTTAAGGTAAGTTGTATCACTATCGACAATCCTGCCCAGTAAAAGTCTCGCCGGCTTGCCGGTCATGGAAGCCGGGACATCAATTTCTTTTCTGAACCAGACAACGCCGTTAACAGGCCCCAGCTCTTCGTCCGCCCAGTAGCCGGGCACATTCATTGTTGCCCAATTGGAAGCGTTATAGGTCGGATCAAACCATGGCTTTTGGCCATCCGCCAAACCTTTATCCTTTTGCTGCAAAAGGCTGTACCATGCATCGCTGACGGTTTTGTCCTTGTCGGCGATTTGATTGAGGTAGTCGCCGTCTTTAAATTTTTTCGCCGTTTCGAGGTGGTCCGGAAATTGTTTTAAGGCTTCTTCGCTTAGCCACGCCTCGGCGGGCGATCCGCCTACGCTTGCATGAATTAAACCTATGGGGACCTTGTATTTTTCGTATAATGCTTTTGCAAAAAAATAGCCTGTGGCTGTGAAACGCAGAACACTCTCAGGATTTGCCGATTCCCATGAGCCTGATTCCAGGTCTTCCTGCGGCGTGTTAAAATCATACCTCCTGGAAACAAAAAACCGTCTGATAGCAGGATTGTTGGAGTTTGCTATCACATCCGCATAGCGTTCTTCTACCCGTGCCATAGGCAGATCCATATTCGACTGGCCCGAACATACCCATACCTCGCCGATCAGGATATCTTTAAGAATTATTCGATTGCTGCCGGCGATTTCCATGCTGTAGGGGCTGCCTGCGTTTAAGTCGGAAAGCGTTACAGCCCATTTGCCGTCGGTGCCGGCGGTGTCACTGTATGTTTTGCCGTTAAAGTTTATTGTTACTTTTTCATCTGCAGCAGCCCAGCCCCAGATTTTTGCACTCTCTCCTCTTTGCAAAACCATTCCATCGCTTACCAATCGTGGAAGTCTGAGCCGGCAAAAGGCGATATTGGAAAACAACAACAAATAGAAGCATAGCAATGAACGAGACATTTTCATACTCTATTCCCTCGGTTATTCTATTACGATAGTGAATGATTTCTCAAAGTTTAATCGTTTTGAGCGTTTTTCCAGCGTTCGACCAGATCGGCCTCAATCTCCAACATCTTTTTATTGTTGAGTGGATAAAAGAACATGAACACCATACCCAGCAAAGCGAAGGTAAGGCAAATAATATCAAGCACCTCATAATAGTTTTCCATTGAATGAGATAAGACACAAAACAGCGTTGCCAGTTATAATCTGTAATTCAGCAATCATATTTCCTCAATCATATTTGTATTGTTTTCGCCGCTCAATTAGTTCCCGCGTCATTTGAAATTCTGTATGTTTATTGATTCTGTAGAAGAAAAGTATGAAGACGCCTACAAAGAACGGAATAGCCGGAATAATACTCATCATCAATCGAATCCCTTTAAGAGCAAGCTCTGTTTGTTCCTGATTGGCGACGTATCCGTAATAGGATAATAGCCACCCGGTCAATGCCCCGCCCAAGGCAAGCCCCATTTTGAGCCCGAAGGTTGTTGCGGAAAACGTCATACCTGTAGCACGCCTGCCCGTCTTCCATTCCCCATAATCCGCCACATCCGCCATCATGGCCCACAGCATCGGTATTGTCGGGGCATAACAACCTGAAACTAAGACCTGCAAAATGAACATAATGGCGATAGCGTCACGCGGTATGAATACATACGCTGATGCGAAAACAGCAGTAAGGAACAGGCACACCAAAAAGATATTACGCTTCCCAAAACGTATAGCAAGCGGCTTTGCCAAGAGTATACAACCAAGTGTAACAATCATACCCAGCATATTGAATTTGCCCAAGAGGTCTTCTCGTCCAACGTAATATTTGAAATAATAAGGTGTCATTGCACCTCTAAGTGAAAGATATATAAATATAAAAATAGTCAAAAAGACGATCGCCACCCACGCCGGGTTAAACACCAAATCCTTGATGTCCATTTTCAATGACGTTTTCTGTTTCGGATCCGGCTTGACTCGTTCTTTGGTAGTAAAAAACGTGATAAAGAAGAATATCACTGCCAACGAGCAGAAAACAGTCATGGTAAGCTGATAGCCTTTGGCATCGTCGCCCTTGCCGAAATATTTGACCAGTTCCGGTGCAAAGCTCTGCACTACGAGCGTTGCCAGCATCGCGAAGATAAAGCGATATTGCGACAGTCCCGTCCGCTCTATGGAATCTCCCGTAAGAACACCCGTCATTGCACAATATGGAACGTTATTAATGGTGTACATTATCATCATCAAGTTATAGGTTATAAAGGCATATATGATTTTGCTGTTCTGGCTCAGATTGGGTGCCGTAAACATAAGTACACCGATAATTCCGAATGGAATCGCAGTAATCAGTACCCACGGACGAAACTTGCCCCAGCGGGTGTTTGTACGGTCAGCTATCGCGCCCATCATCGGGTCATTAACAGCGTCAAATATTCTTGTCGCTAAAAATATCCAACCGGCTACTACACCGGAAATCCCTAATACGTCGGTGTAGAATATCATCAAAAACATCATTACAGTCTGGAAAATGAAATTGGCAGCGCTGTCCCCCAGACTGTAGCCGATTTTTTCCTTTATGGAGAGCTTTTGCAGTTCTGTATCCATTTGTGACTCCTTTAGTTTAATGATTGATAACAGTTATATGCAGTAAAGCCTATTATTTCAATTATATTCAGGTATGGGCATTTTACTGAATTTTTGAAAATAGCCCAAACATGTATCACGCCAAATGTCGGCATCTTTTTCCTGTGTTGCCAGCTTCTCCTGAACGTGTGAGAATATATCCGGGTCAATATCCTTTTCCAGCGTAGCCCACTTCTGTCTCATTGCTGTTACATAATCGACTCCCTTATAGTATCTGTAGCACAACTCTTCCCACAAAGTCCTGCCCGAGTCCATTTTATGATTCCACCGAACATGATGGAACCAAAGCAGATATTCTTCGGGACATGTTTCTATTTTGTCAAATCGCTCTTGCCAGGGCGAAAAATACTGGCTTGTGGCATTGCTCCCGGTCGAACTTCGATCGAATCCCAAACCGGCACTGTCGGCGCGATGATAATAAACGCTGGTCCAATCCAATCGTGACGATTTCTCATAATCCGGTTGCGGGCCGTAATGAAAGCCGGCCTGCATGATATGGTGGAGTCCCAAAGGAGTCATGTAGTTAACACAGGCCTCCCGTGATCCCATCATCATTGCCTTGACCGTCCCGACAACATTGCTATCATGGCTCAGTGTCATGCGAATCCATTCTTCGGCGATCGTCTCACTCGACAGGCTATGGTCCCATGCCAGCCGGCCGAATGCGTACCAGTTGGCCTGAGCGAAAAGGTGCCCGCACCAGTTGCGCTCCGAACCGGTATTGGCCACGCCCGCAATCCCGCTCATGGAGTAATCGTACAAAGACCCATCAATCACCCGGGAAACAAATGAGCCTTGCCCCTTTGCATACGTGTCGAAATCCAGACATTCCTTCCACATGGGCGCCAGAAAAACCAGGTGCTTCGAATGTCCCAGATACTCCTGGGTAATTTGCAGTTCCAGCATCAAAGGTGTCTTTGGCATTGCCCCAAACAAAGGATGTGCCGGTTCTCGCGGCTGAAAGTCAATAGGGCCGTTTTTAGACTGAACGAATACATTGGCAAGGAACTGCCCATCCTGCGGAACAAACTCCTTGTAAGCCCGTCTGGCACGGTCGGGATCGACGTCGGCGTCGTAGACAAAAGACCGCCACATAACGATGCCGCCATAGGGAGCTATCGCTTCGGCCAGCATATTGGCGCCATCGGCGTGGGACCTTTTGTAATCCTGCGGGCCTGGCATACCTTCGGAATTAGCCTTTACCAGAAAACCGCCAAAATCGGGAATCGATTGATAGACCTCTTTGACCTTGTCTCTCCACCAGCGCCGGACATCAGGATCCGAAGGATCGGCCGTTTCCAGGAAACCGATGCCGCCCCGTTGGCTATTTCTATTCGATGCCGGCTTAAGTGGGGACGAAAAACGAACGGAGACGAACAACCTGATGCCGTAAGGCCTGAATACATCGGCCAGAACTTTGAGTTTGGCAATATATTCAGCCGTCAGGAAAATGGGATTGGCATTAACGTTATTTACAGCCGTTCCGTTAATGCCCAGAGAGGCGTTCGCCCGGGCATAATCTTTGTATCTTTGATCTACGGTTCCGGGCAGTTCTTCCCATTGCCACAGCGATTTGCCCGCATAACCTCGCTCTACCGAGCGGTCCAGATTGTCCCAGTGATTCAAGAGCCGGTATTGAATTCGAGGCTTGGAGGCAATGTCTGCGTTCGCCAGGGATTGCCCGTTTTGTATAAGTCTCAACAAATGAAATGAACCATACAAAAGACCAACATCCTCGTTTGCCGCGATGACTATTGATGGAACATCTTTAATCTTTATCGACCGAATCAAAAATCCTTCACGCCCTAAATGAGACAACTTATCCGACAAGTTTAATTCCTGTACGACCTGAGACCGTGCCGGTGTGCCAATCACAAGAGCAGCACTTTTGGAAAGCGTACTGCGTACAGGCACATCGACTCCTAAAAGTCCCTCAAGTCCTTTTTTCAATTCATCCCGAACAATGCCGAGCGTTTCGGAATCGCCCTCAATTACAATAGATGAAAATGCCTGTCGGTATTCATTCAATATCGCCGCTTCATCCAGCTTCTTGTATGACATCCAAAGCTCGTAGCCGTCGTCGGCACTTAGAATAGGGCAGACCGAAATCACAAAAAAGAGCGGGAAAAGCATATAACATAAAGAGCATTTCATGGCCACTCCAATCATCTGAAATATATGAATCCAGTTTTAAGACATAATGGCGATTCTACTTAACAAATCCGAGTTTATCAGGCAGCCACATGGATATTTCAGGCACGAAGGTACAAATCAGCAGCGTAATTATCATTGTGGCAAAAAGGGGCAGAATATGACGCATTACATTAGTCACCGTAGTTCCAGCTATGCCGCAGCCTAAGAAAAGAGCTGTCCCGACAGGCGGTGTGCATAGACCTATATTTAAATTCATAATCATAATGATGCCAAAATGCAGTGGGTGCACTCCGAGTTTTTCAACAATGGGTAAAAAAATCGGAGTGAATATCAGAATAGCGGGTGTCATGTCCATAAAACACCCCACCACCAGCAGAATGGCATTAATCATAAGTAAAAGAAGAACTTTATTATTTGTAGTATTCAACAACACCTCGCTTATCTTCTGCGGAACACTTTCCGAAGCCAGGACCCAGGACATCGCCATACTCGTTCCTATAAGCAGGAAAACAACCGATGTCGTAACACCGCATTGAAGAAGAATCTTCGGCAGGTCCCTGACTTTTACTTCCCGGTAAACGATCACAGCGAGAAATAAAGCATAGATAACGGCGACGGCGGAAGCTTCTGTCGGGGTAAACCATCCCATAAGGATGCCGCCAATTACAATAACCACAAGCAATAAGGGCGGTATCGCCTGAAAAAAACTTATCAGCACCTCTTTGAAAGGGAAGGTTTCCCCTTTGCCATAGTTGTGCTTTATGGATATAAATCCGCAGACCACCATCAGTCCCAGCCCGACCAGTATGCCGGGTAGATATCCAGCCATAAATATAGCAGCGATTGAAACGAAACCACCGGTGGCCAGTGAATATACAATCATAACGTTGCTGGGAGGAATCAGCAGCCCCGTCGTTGCCGCGGTGATAGTTACCGAGGCGTTGAAATCCCTGTCGTAGCCCATTTTATTCATCAGGGGTATCATAAAGCCTCCCACGCCGGATATCGCTGCCGTCGCCGATCCTGCTATTGCACCAAAAAGCATGCAGGTCACAATATTCACTAAGGCCAGCCCGCCTCGGAACCGCCCAACCAGCACATTGGCAAAGTTGATTAGCCGATGAGCGATGCCTCCATGGCCCATAAGTTGGCCGGACAGAATAAAAAACGGTATCGCCAACAGCGCAAAACTGTCAATGCCAGTTGCTATCTTGTGTGCTACAGTAACGAATGTCGGCAATCCTCCTATGGTTAAAATCGCCAGGACAGTTGATATACCCATGCAGAAAGCCACGGGTACATTCAACAGAATCAGAATTGCAAAACTCACCACCAAAACTAATATAGGCAGATCCAAGATATTATCCTTTCAGATTCTTATGCCCGGTTTGGTCGCTATGATCGATTGCTAATCAATTCCTTCCTCAATATGGATGACCTGCTGCTGTTGAACATACTCATTTCTGAGTAATCGTATCAGCCTTTCGAACATCCCGATAGTCGAATAGAGCAAGAGGAACAAGCCGCTTATCGGTACTGCGAGATATACGTAACCGACTTTGATACCCAGAGCCGGCGACATTTGTTCCAGTTTCAAAGTGCTTCCGACAAGGTCGATTCCGCCGATGACCATGATGGTCAGTGAAAAGATTGAGATGCACAAAAAAGCGAAGATTTCGGTATAAAGTCTTTTCCTGGGCGAGAGCTTGCCTACAAAGTAATCAATGCCCAGGTGCGCTCCGCGGTTTAAGGCCACTGCTGCTCCGAGAAGGGAAACCCAGATTAGCATAAATACAGCCAGTTCCTCCGTCCAGGTGCTTGGATTTTTAAGGACAAAACGAGTAAAGACCTGCCACAAGACATCCACGACAAGCACGGCTACAACCACCGTGACGAGTAATTCGAGCGAACGATCCAGAACCTTCTTTATCGACTTGAAAACTGTCATTTCACTTCCTGTATCTGCTTAATGATTCCACCGATTTCGGTGCCCTCGAACTCTTTCCACACGCTCACAACTGATTCTTTGAAAAGGTTCTTGTCGGGACTTATAAGCTTGATTCCTGCATCCTGCACTGTTTTCAGGTCTGCCTCTTCGGCTTCCGCCCAAATTTTACGCTGATATTCGACTGACTCATCCACGGCCTCCTGGAGTATCCGCTGAAACTCGGGTTTCAGGTTATCCCACACTCGCACGCTGATTATCAGTATATCGGGCAGTCTTGTGTGTTCGTCCAGTGTGTAATATTTACATACCTCGTAATGTCTTGACGTACGAAACGACGGCGGATTATTTTCTGCAGCATCCACAACACCCTGTTCGAGAGCAGTATAAAGTTCACCCCAGGGAATCGGTGTTGGCGAACCGCCCATCGCCTCGACCATCTTCATGGACATCACGCTGTTCATAACACGAATCTTCATACCCTTCAAATCTTCAGGAGTATTGATTTCTTTCTTTGCGTAGAAGCTTCTGGATCCTGCGTCATAGAAGCACAAACCTCGCAGTCCCTTGCTTTTACCCGCCGCCAGCAGGTCCTTGCCTATAGGCCCTTTCAATACCTTCCAGTAGTGCTCCGAGTCTCTGAAGAGATAAGGAATACCGAACACTTTCATCCGTGGAACAAATCCCTCCATAACCGCCGTAGATATCTTCGTCATCGCCAGATAGCCAAGCTGAAGTGCCTCTATGTTTTCCTTTTCCGTACCCAACTGCTCGCTCGGAAAGATTTGAATTTCCATGCGCCCGGACGACTTTTCACTGGCTTTCTCGGCCATATACACCATAGCCTTGTGAACAGGATGGGTAATGTCAAGACTATGAGCTAACTTCAATACTACTTCCTTCTCGGCTGTGTCTTGTTTCCTGCACCCGAGAAACATTACAATAGCCAGATATATAAAGAACCAAGGCAATATTACCCGTTTCTTCATTATATATAACCTTTACATTATTCTAATTCATATTACTTGTGAGACTAATCGCGTAAGGTTTCTATTTAGACATCTAATTGCTTCTTTCTAATTGCGTTTTTACCTTCTTTTTATTTGCATGTCCAGCACCATTTTGCCCAACATTCCTGACTGTAGCCCTTCTGGTGAAAGACAAGCATGACACTATCCTTGGCTGTTTTGTCGCAGGAATTGTTGTTGTAGCCGGCGTCTTTTTCGCGTTCAGCCTCGAAAGCGTTGTACAAGGCCTTGAAGTATTCTGGAAGGTCTCGGCGATGATGGCCATCCCATTCTGGCTGGGACTTTTCTGGCGGCGTGCCTCGTCGATAGCTGCCTGGATATCGGCTCTGTTGAGCTTTGCCGTGCTTCTGTTTACAAGCAGGATTGAGATATTTGGAAATATGCTGTGGGACTTCAATGCGAGTCTGGAAGGGAAACTTCCTGCTTTCATGCTTTTTGAAAGCAAGCTCTACCTGCCCTGGCAAATGATTCTGTACATCTCCGGCGGCACGGGTGAAGGTGAGTTGATTAGCGGATTCGAGAATTAATGATTAGCCGCGACTCCTGTAGTCGCGGATTGCAAACAGTTTAGTCCGCACCCTTGTGGTGCCGGGTCGGATCTCGGAGCACGAGGCACGAGCGAATTAGAGAATTAGATAAAGCTGCGGTGGCTGGTTTACCTATCAATGGGTTTAGCGGCGTTGCTTAGTGTTTTTGCATTAAAAAGAATTTTCCGGGCAAAGTCCACCAGAGACACAGGGGATTCTTTTAGGGATTATTGTCGGATTTGGTGTGCTGGTAGCTATAGAGGAGGCTCTTTTTGTACTTTTGAAGCTGGAAACTGAGGTTCGCTCGATTATGGAAAATCACTAAACAAACATCCTCTACGAAACACTCGCCGTTCGAGTCGGCTGGATGATTAAGTAATACTGAATATGCGGCTCATTTATATTCCATGAGACTACCATGATCCGGATTGGTCACAATCGTTGTTCTTGGTAAATTTTAGACTTCTTGATTCTGAAAGTCAGCTTCGGCTTTTCTCTTGTTGATCGCTGCCAACTACAGAAGGCTTTCTCCTGCCGGAAACCTGCTCTGAAAGTTGCGTTTTTTTATCTGGCGTTTTTGTAGAGCGAACGCAATTGTTTTCTTGCTATCCGTATTGGATTCGATATACTTGTTTGTGAGAGGTTGATGTATATAATTAGGTAGAATGAGGTTATATGGGCAAGCATTACAGCGTGGCATCGAAAAGGTTTTCTGAAACAGGTGTCATCATTTTTTTGTCTTCGTTGCTGGTTTTTAGTATGATCGGTGAAGCATTTTGCGGCCCACAAACCCAAAGTAGGCTAAGAATAAAAAAAATGCCTTCTGCGAGAGAGGAAATGGATCTTGGAGGAATCCCTTTTAAGATATTGTTTGAAACCTATCGTGATACTGACGGGAGACTTAACTGGGAACTGTACCAGATGAATGCCGATGGTACCAACCCGGTCAATCTTACCCAAACGCCCGACCTTGATGAGATGTATCCTCACGCTTCCCCTGACGGCACGAAGATCAGCTTCGTTGTTGATGAGGGAGATGGAAGAGATAAGGTTCGCAGTGTCTATTATATGAATATCGATGGTACCGGGATGATCAAGGTCGCTGCAAACGCACGCCAGCCGTGCTGGAGTCCTGACGGCAAAAACATTGCGTATCTGAGGGGAGAGTACGATCGCTACAGCACGAGAGAATATGCGACTTCGGAACTTGTTATTTACAATCTGCAGAGCGGGCAGCATAAACCGCATCCGAATACATCTCTGCATCACATTTACGCGATCTGCTGGTCGCCTGACGGCAACTGGTTTTTTGCTGCCGTGCATGGGGGCATGGAGTACAGCGATACCGTCCTGGCTTTCGACGCCGATGGGACAAGGGTTTTTGATCTGGAGAAGTGGGGGGTCAGGGGATGCAGACCGGACCTCAGTCTCGACGGCGAAAGAATTACATGGGGTGAAACCGACTGGGATTTGTGTGTGGGCGATATAGACCTGACAGGCCCCGAGCCCAGGGTTTACAACGTGCAAAAAATTGTCGAATGCCTGCGTTCGGCGAAAGTCTATCATGTGGATTTCTCGCCGGACGGCAAGTATATTGCGTTCAGTTTCGGCCCATCCAGCGGTGGACAGCAGGTAGGCGGTAAAGCGATGGGTTGGAATATCTGTGTAACCGACCTGACAGGTAAATGGGTCAAAATTACCACGGACGGCAACCACAACAAAGAACCCGATTGGGTGCCGATCCCATCAACTGCCCCTGAATAAAGGAGATAATATGAAAAATCAGTGCTGCACCGGGACATGTAAGGTATCTATGGGAAAAATCCGTATCGTTTTAGCTCTGTTGCTGGGCCTTCTATTGGTAAATGTAGCTCTCTGTCAATCGCAGCAGGGCCAGTCGGAGCGGGAAAAAAAGCCGTCACCCAAATCTGCGCTGAAACTCGCGGATGTCCCGTATAAGATTGTGTACGAAAGCTGCCGCGAGACCGACGGCAAGGAAAACTGGGAGCTGTATCTGATTAATGCCGATGGTTCCAATCCTGTGAATCTCACTCGCAGTCCCGATGTAGATGAGATGTATCCTCACGCGTCCCCGGACGGCGGTAAAATCAGTTTTGTCGCTGACGAGAACGTGGACGGCGAGAAAATTCGCAATGTCTATTATATGAACATTGACGGAACCGGGCGGACCAAAGTGGCGGACAACGCCAGGCAGGGATGCTGGAGCCCCGACGGCAAAACCATTGCCTATCTAAAAGGGGAATTCGAGCGTTACACAACCAAGGATTACGCCACGAAGGGGATTTACTTTTACGATATTGAAACCGGAAAACACAGAGAACACCCGAACAAGGGCCTCCACCATCTCTACAATATCTGCTACTCGCCCGACGGGAACTGGTTTCTTGCGACCGTCCACGGCGGCATGGGATATGAGCACGCCATCCTTGCAATTGAAGCCGATGGAACAGGCGTATTCGATCTGACGAAGTTCAAGGTCACGGGCTGTCGGCCTGACTGCAAGTTCGACGGCAGGCAGATCACATGGGGAGCAACCGACTGGGACTTGTGCGTGGGCAACATCGACCTGGCCTCCTCGGAACCGAAGGTGACTGATGTTCATATCATTGTCACCTGTGAAAAGGAATGCGAGGTTTACCATACGGACTTTTCGCCGGACGGCAGGTACATTGCCTTCAGTTACGGCCCGGAGGCAAACGAACAGGTGGGCGGCAATGCCCCGGGATGGAATATCTGTGTCAGTGATCTGGCCGGGACATGGGTTCAGATAACGACCGACGGAAACCAGAACAAGGAGCCCGATTGGGTCCCGGTTCGAGCGACGAATCGTTAAAAAAATTGAAAAGGATTATTCAGGAATAGAACCGATGCGAATGCGATTGAGTCAAGTGACAACAGGAATCGTTTGCCTGATGCTGATGTTGCCGGGCAATACCGGCTGTCGCCGCAGCGGGCAGGCAGTCAGTAAGCCCCTTTTGATCAAAACCAAAACCGGCATCGAAATGGCTGCGATTCCCGGCGGGTGGTTCGAAATGGGAAGCGATAATGGAGGTTCCGACGAGAAGCCCGTGCACAAAGTGTGGGTCGGCCCGTTCCTGATGGATGTTTATGAAGTGACGCAGGATCAGTTCAGAAAGTATCAACTGCCCGACCCTTCACACTTTAAGAGCCCGGAAAACCCTTTAGAGCAGATCAACTGGAAGGACGCAGCGCTGTACTGCAATGAACGCTCGCTTGCCGAAGGGCTTAAGCCCTGCTATGATGAAGAAACCTGGGACTGCAACTTCGCAGCCAACGGATACAGACTGCCCACCGAGGCTGAATGGGAGTATGCCTGCCGGGCGGGAACAAATGCTGAGTACAGCTTTGGAAACAATATAGCGAAGCTTGGAACCTTTGGCTGGTGCGTTGACAACTCAACCGGAAAGACCCATCCCGGCGGACAAAAGCAGCCAAATCCGTGGGGACTTTACGATATGCACGGCAACGTGGCGGAATGGTGCAATGATTTGTATGCCGACAATTATTACAGCCAAAGCCCCGAGAAGGATCCAAAAGGGCCGAAAGAAGGAAAAGAAAGGGTCCTGCGTGGTGGGTCCTGGAAGTCGAGCGCCGAGACGTGCCGCTCGGCATATCGAACGAGCGATCCATCCATCGACGATACGTGCCTGGCCAGTGACGCAATTGGATTCAGGTGTGTCAGAAACGCACCTGACAATGTATCAAGCGAGACGAAAATGAACAGTGAAAAACAAACGCGAAACACGGCTAAAACGGGACTGGTTTATGATGATATATACATCGAGCACAAAACCACTTTCGGCCATCCCGAAAGCCCCGAGAGACTTGTCCGGATAATAAAACAGCTTAAAGCCGGAGGGCTCTATTCTCAACTGGTTGAACTAAAGCCAACGCCGGCCGACCGGCGGTGGATCGAGACGGTTCACGCGCCCGAGTATATTGACCGGGCCAGAAGCAGATCTGAGAACGGCGCCGGTTATCTTGATACGGGCGATGTGCCGATATCGCTGAAGTCCTATGAAGCTGCGGTAATGGCGGCGGGGGGGGTGCTGACCGCAATCGACGCTGTAATGGAGCGGAAAGTCACTAACGCTTTCTGCGTCGTTCGCCCGCCCGGTCACCACGCGCTTGAGAATAGAGCCATGGGATTCTGTATATTTAATAACGTAGCCATCGGCACGCGGTATATTCAGGCCAAACACAACCTGCCGAAGATCCTCATCGTGGACTGGGACGTGCACCACGGCAACGGAACACAGGCGGCGTTTTACGACGATCCAAACGTTCTTTACTTCAGCGTCCACCAGTATCCGTTCTATCCGGGCAGCGGCAGCCAGGCCGAACAGGGCAGCGGAAAAGGTCTTAAAACCAACATTAATGTCCCGCTGCCGGCCGGTTCCGGGGATGACCGCTACGTGAAAGAGTTCAAAGAGAAACTGGTACCTGCGGCCTCTTCGTTTGCCCCGGACTTTGTTCTCGTCTCTGCGGGATTCGACGCTCACATGGACGACCTGCTCGGCGGCATGAAAGTCACCGAAAGTGGGTTTGCGACGCTGACGCAGATCGTCAAGAGTATCGCCGAGAAGTTCTGTGCGGGCCGGCTGGTTTCCGTTCTTGAAGGCGGCTACGGCCTGGAAGGTCTTGCCGCCTCCGTCGAAGCACACATTCGCGTATTGATGCAATAGAAAGTCACGAGATGCTGTTTCACACTTGGCCGTTCGCACTTTTCTTCCTGGTTTTCTACCCGATTTATCTCGTCCTCAAGGGTACCAGGTTTGGGCTCCCATGGCTCCTGGCCGCTTCTTATTTCTTCTACGCCTGCTTCAATCCTCTGTATCTGATTCTCATCGGCTATTCGACACTGCTTGACTATACGGTAGTCACGAGAATGGCCAAAAGCACGCACAGAAAGATGTGGCTTTCGGTCAGCATCATCAATAATATCGGCCTGCTGGGTTTCTTCAAATACGCCGGGTTCGTGACTGAGAACCTGAATGCACTCTTGTCGTCATTGAACATCTCATACTCTATCCCCGAGCCCGGTTTTCTCCTGCCGATCGGCATATCGTTCTATATCTTTCAGTCGATGAGCTATACCATCGATTATTATCGCGGCAATATGGAGAGGGAAAAGAGTCTCATAGCATACGCAGCCTTTGTTTCACTTTTCCCTCGACTTGTAGCCGGGCCGATCGAACGGGCGAAGAACCTGCTGCCCCAGATGCACGAGACGCCCAGAGTCTCTGTGCAGGATGTAACCGACGGCCTGTCACTCTTCATCGTGGGTTTGTTCAAGAAGGTGGCCCTGGCCGATTACCTGGCTCTTTATGTGGATAATATCTATGCCGCTCCCGGGCAGTATCAGTCGCCCGCGTTGATCCTGGCGACATTTCTGTTCTGCTGGCAGATATACTTTGACTTCAGCGGCTATACGGACATGGCGCGGGGAGTGGCGCGGATGATGGGTTTAAACCTTATGTTGAATTTCAATAATCCATATCTGGCGACCGGCCTGGGCGATTTCTGGGCGAGGTGGCACATCAGCCTTTCCTCGTGGTTTAAGGATTACGTTTATATTCCACTTGGGGGCAACCGCAAAGGCACTATCGGCACATACAGAAATATGTTCATTACAATGGTGATTTCCGGCTTGTGGCACGGTGCGGCCTGGACGTTCGTTATCTGGGGTGCGGTCCACGCTCTTGGGCGATTTGTGACACGGGAGCTGGAAAGGACGCCGTTCTACAGGGATAAGGTGCCGAAATTAGTCAAGCAACTGCTTGTATTTGCATTTGTAACATTCGCGTGGATTTTCTTCCGGGCGGAAAGTATTGGTGACGCATGGTTAATCATAACAAGAATATTCAGCTCCGGCTGGGCAAATCCTTATTGCCCGGTTTGGGCTTTGATTCTTGTTCTTATCGTTTGGCTTTATCAGTTCGCGCACGAATCCAGGCTCAGATGGATTTTTGACCTGGCGCCCGTGCGCATCGGACTCGTTGCAGGGATGATTCTATACCTGGCTGTTTTTGCCCCTTCGAGTGAACAGGGATTTATCTATTTGCAGTTCTGATCGATCGAATATGAAACACAGCAGCACAAAAAGAGACAAGATCATGAAAGATGCGAACGAGGCAAAGATTCCGTTTAGCTCCAATAACATACGATTATCAGCACGCGAATGGATAATCGCTGTGATCGTCTGCTCAGCGTTACTTTATCTTGGTCCGGCGCTCTGGGGACATCTCGAAAAGTTCGATCCCAGTGCCGACTACCGGCTGCCGTACACGTTGGGCAATGACTACTGGTTGTACAGCCGTTATTGCCGGTGGGCCTGCTCGAAGTACGATACGCTCGTGGTCGGCGATTCTGTCATCTGGGGACATTATGTCTCCGAAGACAATACGCTGTCGCATTATCTCAATCAAAACGCGGCTCAGGACCGCTTCGCCAACCTGGGAGTGGACGGTTTTCATCCCGGGGCGCTGGGGGGACTTCTCAGGTACTATGGCCGCGACATTTCGGGCGGAAACGTGATTATACAATTTAATCCTTTATGGATGAGCTCGGCGAAGCACGACCTGCAGACAGAAAAAGAATTCCATTTCAATCATCCGAAGCTGGTCCCGCAGTTTTTCCCGAAGATTCCCTGCTACAAGGATTCTTTTTCCAAACGGTTCTCCGCCGCGGTGGAGCGATATGTACCGTTTTTTAGCTGGACGTCCCATTTGCGGATCGTCTATTATGAGAACATGGATCTGCCTAACTGGACACTGGAGCATCCCTATGAGAATCCTTTGAGCGCCGTCACTTTCGAACTTCCGGCATCGGAAGATAATCTGCAGGAACATATTTCCTGGACAGAGAAAGGTATCGCTCAGGAAGATTTTCAGTGGGTCGAGCCGGCACAATCGCTGCAATGGCGATTCTTCCGGCGGACTATTGATTTGTTGAAGGCAAGAAATAACACCGTATTTGTTGTGGTCGGGCCTTTTAACGAGCACATGTTGAAGCCGGAAAGCTATAAAACCTACCAGAAGATGAAAAGTGAAATTGAGACTTGGCTTCAGCAAAACAACATTGCCTATTCTGTCCCACAGGTGCTGCCAAGTGAGTTATATCGTGATGCCAGCCATCCCTTGGGGCCCGGATATGCCATGCTTGCAAAGCAGCTATTTAAAAATCAATCTTTCAAATCGACCATCCTCAAAGCGGGCAATGATTAGAAGCTGATTGCCGATTTCAAATCGTAAGTCGTAAATCAAAAATCGAAAATGACACTTGTAGGGTGTGCAAAAACGTTTTTTTTGCACACGCATAATCTTAAATAAAACCGCGTGTGCAATAAGTTGCACAACCTACAATTTTATTTCCGAAATACAGTATTAGATTGCTGATGGACATATATAATGAATGTAATACAATACCGGGTGCTATGAACCAGAATAAGAGACTGCCGTTACGAGCTGTAACTATATTTCTTGCCGTTCTGGCTGCTGCTTGCCCGGCACAAACTAAAAAGATGGGAGATATTGAGTTGAATCTGAAAAAGAAGGCCGAAGAATTGGCTCAGAAATATATGGTTATCGATACCCACCTGGATGTGCCGTACCGTCTGAAGAAAAAGATGGAGGATATTTCAGTAAGAACGGCAGGGGGGAACTTCGACTATCCGCGGGCGAAAAAGGGCGGGCTCGACGTGGCCTTTATGGCCGTTTACGTTCCTGCTGAATATGAGGGGACAGGGAACGCATACAAGTTTGCCGATGAG
>Ga0154684_1197_pt1 | contig 30986 bp, 32 predicted proteins | sample Rifle2008BG13ft_FD_116113 | JGI IMG/M metagenome (GOLD analysis project Ga0154684, IMG submission 116113) | Planctomycetes bacterium RBG_13_50_24 | reverse complement strand
AATATTACGTCGTTTGTCGCTTGTTTTTAAGATGCGCCTCACAAATCTTCTGTTCCACCAATTTAACATTTTTGCTTTATTAAAGCTAAAGCCAGTATATTATAACCTACGTTTGAATTTCTTTCAATATAAAAATAGGGAATTTCCGGCATAATTTGCGATGGCGATATAGTCTTCGTGGCTGAGTGTTTCAGGGCGTTTTGTTGGGCAAATTGAACATTTCTCGAATATTTCCGGCCAGTCAGTAATTTTTGCCAGTTTGCCGCGGGCCAGTTTGCTGCAGGACAGAAGAGTTTTACGGCGATGGCCCATAAAAAGATGCACAGTCTCGCTGAACAGCTCTATATTTTCAATGCGGTCGGACTTTGCCCGGTTTCGGATAAAGCAGACCATTGCCGAATCGACCTGCGGCCGGGGCCAAAATACCGTCGGTTTCAGAGTTCTAATCGTTTTTACATCCCCGGCAGCGGCAAGGAAGATGCTCAATATGCCGTAGTCACTTGACGCCGGAGCGGCTGTCATTCGGTCGGCAACTTCTTTCTGGACCGTGACATACATGCCATCTGCTATTGTAGGGCCTGTAATAAAATTCATAATCACCGGAGAAGCAGCGCTGTAAGGCAAATTTGCGACTAACAGCATTCGCCCCGGGCATTTTCTGCCGGCAAGGTCCAATGCTTTTATGACGGTTTGGCTGAGTGCATTTTTGCTTTCGAGGATATCGGCGTTAATAATCTCGATATTTTCGGACGTTACGAGCTGCTTTTCTGCTATTTCGCTAAGGTTCCGGTCGAGCTCGACGGCGATTACCCTGCCGGCTTTCTCGGCTAAAGCCTCGGTCATAGAACCTGTGCCGCAGCCGACTTCGAGCACCACATCATCCTTCTGAATATTCGCGGAATCGACAAGCAGCCGCATAAGATTCAGGTCGATGAGAAAATGCTGGCCGAGCCGTTTATTTGGAAAAACACCCGCTGACGATAGCAGGGCCCGGATTTGTAGCTTAGTCTGCATTGGAATTAAGAATTTATTCAACTTGACTGACTTTTGCGTAAGTGTTGTTCTGATAAGAATATATGAAACCTGTCATTCTGAGCGCAGCGAAGAATCTCTAACGGCAACCTGACATAAATCCAGTTCAAATCCCAGATGCTTCACTTCGTTCAGCATGACAATTAAAAACTCAGTCAAGTTGTAAATTTAGAATATAGAATTCTCAATTCGCAATTCTACATTCTAAATTCTTTTTCGTTTTAGCCATTTGTATTGCCGTTGAGATTGCGGATTTCATGCTGGACGGATTGGCGCGGTTTCTGCCGGCAATGTCGAATGCCGTCCCGTGAGCGGGCGATGTCCTGATGATCGGGATGCCGATCGTTATATTGACCGCATGCTCGAAGTCGAGCAATTTTATGGGAATCATTCCCTGGTCGTGATACATTGCGACGACGCCGTCGAATTCGCCACGGGCGGCCCGCAAAAACAGGGTGTCGGCACTGATCGGGCCGATGCAGTTTATTCCATGTTCCTGGGCCAATAACATGGCGGGCGAGATGATCCGCTGCTCCTCGTCGCCGAATTGCCCGTCCTCGCCGGCGTGCGGATTCAGTGCAGCCACGCCGATCCTGGGATTCTCGATGTCAAAGTACTGCTTTAGGGCGTCGTTCAGCAGGTCGATAGGCTCAAAGACACAGCCGATTGTAAATTTATTCCTGACATCGAACAGCGCTTCGTGAATTGTCGCCAGCGCCACTTTCAACGGTCCGGCGATAAACATCATAATTTTTCGAGGGGATTTGCAGCGTTGGGCGAGCATTTCGGTATGGCCCGGCCAATCGCTGCCTGCCAGGTTCCAGCTTTTCTTGCTGATCGGTGCCGTGACGACCGCATCGATAATTTCATCGCGAGCGGCGTCAATCGCATCGAGACAGAATCTCATCGATGCTTCGCCGGCCATTTTGCTGGGGCTCTTGACCCACGACGGCACGGAATACTCGTCATAATCGGCAACAACGACTTTGTAAGGATATTCACGACTGATTTTTTCGTGCTGATGCCGGCCCCAGAACGGTTCGATCTCAGCGGCGTCGGCGGCGTAACAAAGCTGTTCGTTCATTCCGAAAACGACGAATTTCGCCGCTCTTCGAATCGCCGGGTCAGCCAGGGCTTTGACAATAATCTCCGGCCCGATGCCGGCCGGGTCGCCCATCGTTATGCCGATAACCGGCTGCTCTGTGATCGAATTATTGCCGTTGGTTCTCATTATAAAGCTCAATGCCATATATTCAGCTATCTATTATACAACATTTAATATCCTAATTGTCTTAGTTTTTCGGCTGTTAAGCCTTGTTTCTTTGGCAGAATCTTATCGAGCTGTTTTTTTATCGTTTTTACGATGATATCAGTCTCAATATTGACACAATCGCCGATTTTTGCTCTGCCTAATGTTGTTCTTTTCAGCGTTTCAGGGATTACTGAGACGCCGAAGCTCTTAACATCTACAGCGGCAATTGTCAGAGAGATTCCGTCGACGGCGACCGAGCCTTTATGGACTATCGCATCGAGCAGTTCGGCCTTGGCTGCGAATTTAATATTGGCAAACTCGCCTGATTTGTCGATTGCATCTATTGATGCCGTTCCGTCAACGTGGCCCAGGACGAAATGCCCGCCGAATCGGTCGCTTGCCTTCAAAGAACGCTCGACGTTAACTTCCGATGAGGGTTTTAGTTTGCCTAATGTCGATTTTGCAAGAGTTTCAGCGCTGACGTCGAAGCTTGCAAGGCTGCCTTGAAGCTTGGAGATAGTCAGGCAGGCTCCGTTAATGGCTATACTGTCGCCAATTTTGCTCTCATCGGCAAACGCGCCTAAATCGATAGTCAGGACCATTGACTCGGCGCTCCGGCGAACGGACTTTACTATGCAAATTGTCTCTATTAACCCTGTAAACATTTGCGGTTGACTATTCCTTATTGACCATTTAATATTGTAAAGATCAAGCTAAGCACTAAGATTGATTATAAATAGTCAATAGTCATTATTCAATAATCAATATCAGAAAGGGGTGGGATAATTATGGATACTATTTGGCTGAAAATTGTGGGATTCGCGGTTCTCGTTGTGGGCGTGATTGTCCTGATCGGCTTTTTGACATCGGGTACGAAAGAGCCGGAGAAGACGATTTACGATCAGTGGGAGCAGGATGACAAGGAATTGTTGGCCGAGCCGGAATATAAAGAGCCGCCTGCTCCGACGGCGCCTGTGCAGCAACCTGCGCCGACTCCGTCTGTGCAGCCATCCACCCAGGTCGCGTCAGCCCAGCCTGCCGAGCAGCCGAAGCCCCAGTTTAAAGAACTCGAGATGGAGGATGAGATAGAGGCACAGAAACTCTGGATTTGGATTGAAAACCAGCGAAAAATGGGAAGGCTGCCGGTAATGGGATACGGACAGATGGTCAAAGGTTGCCGGGATATTATTCAGAGGTGGCCGGAGAGTAAGTACGCCTTCTACGCCAAAAGAGCACTTGCCGATTTGCCGGAGCGTTACCGCGAAATGTACAATATAACCAAAGAGGAAATTGACCTTGGAAATTTGAAATAGGAATAAAAAGGAAAAAAGATTTGTAAAGGAATGTGTAGATGAAAACCGCTGTATCTGTTGCTAATATCCCTGTGATTTCGATAACCGCTGATTGTCTGCCTGAAGCGTGGGAAAAAGCTGTTCTGGCAGTATGGGACAAGGGCTTCGAGGTAAGAACTCAGTACGATAAGCCGCAAGACCCGCCGAGCAAAGACGCCACGGTAATGATTACTGTCAGCGACCCTTTCGCCGAGCCCCGGATTCACAAGAATTTTCCCGGCGGTCCCGAGGAGCTTGAGTCATACCGGCAGGAAGTTGTTAACGGGATTCACGACCACTGGATCGATCCTGCCGCCGGTAAGTGGACCTATACATATCACGAACGGCTCTTCTCGTATTGTCCGGTTGAAGATATCCGGGACCCCGCTTCGCCGAAGCCATTCAGGAAAATAGACCAGATTCAGTATATCATCGATTATCTCTCGAAGGCCGGGCACAGCCGAAGGGCTCAGGCCATAACCTGGATGCCGACGGCGGATCCGCCTACGGACGACCCGCCCTGCCTTCAGAGGGTATGGTGCCGGCTGCTGGCCAATGAAGCGGGCGAGCTTACGCTCAATATGAATACGCACTGGCGAAGCAGGGACCTTTACAAAGCTTGGTTCATGAATGTTTATGCCCTGACCGACCTTCAAAAGAAAATAGCCGACGGCATCGCCGGCAAACGGGGCGAGCCCGTAAAGGTTGGCAGGTATGTCGATATCAGCGACTCGCTGCACATCTACGGCAGCTACTTCGACGAGGTCGAGCCCGAGATAGAAAAGATGCGTCGAAGCCCGTTTACGGGGCGGTCGTGGCGGAGCACTCATCCTGCCTTTGAGATGATGACATCCGAGGCGAGAGAAAAGCTGGCGCAGGACCCGGACTGGTACGCGAGAGCAAAGGGCGGTTAGATGAAGATTTTATCAGAAACCTTTAGGCGCGATATGAAAGGCTAAATATGGCATTGATTGTGAATGGTGAAAAGATTGAGGATTCGGCGATACGGCGGGAAGCTGAGCGGCTCAGGCCGGATTATGAGCGGGTTTTTGCCGACCAGGACAAAGAAGAGCGAGAGGCCCAACTGCTCGACTGGTCCAGAGAAAATGTGATTGAAAAGGTCTTGATCGATCAGGAAGCGGAAAAGAACGGTGACAAAATACCGCCCGATCAGGTTCAGGCCGCTCTGGCGAAACTCAAGGAGCAATACGAGGAGCCGGAGAAGCTCTACAAAGATTTCAACGCCGAAAACGACGAGCAAATAAAGAAAGACATCGAGAAGCAGATGAGGATCGAACAAAGGATCGGCCAGGTTTGCAAAGAACTGCCTAAACCGTCTCAGGCTGCTATCCGGAAGTATTACGAGGAAAATCAGGAGCAGTTCAAATCGGGCGAGCGTGCAAGAGTGGCTCATATAGTCAAATATGTAAACTGGCAGACGGACGAACAAACTGCTTATGAAGCGATAAGCCAGGCATACGGAGAATTGAAAAGCGGCGTGGTTTTTGAAGCGGTCGTTGATAAACATACCGATTGTGCCGACAGCGGCGGTGATCTGGGCTTCGTTATGAAAGGACAGATGGTGGAGGAGTTCGAGGATGTGGTTTTCAATTTAGGCGCCGGCCAGGTCAGTGACATTTTTCGCACCCGTTTCGGCTTTCATATCGCTAAGGTATATGCAAGAGAGCCGGCGGCCGTAGCAAGCCTTGAAAATGTAAAAGACCGGATCACGGAATTACTCAAACAACAGATGCGGTCGGAAGCGATTGATAAATTTATAGATGGATTGAAAAGCGAAGCCAAAATCGAAGAGGTATAAAGCCGGCCGGAACAAGACGAAAAGCCGTGCATATAATCCATACAGGAGCTATAGTTTTATCGGGCCGTAAAAAAAGGAGATAAACTATGTGTCTCGATTTGGCTTTCGAGGTTTTTTATAGTACATTTTAAATGTAGCACGAAGGAAGGAGTTGGCGGATTAGAAACGACGCTTTCACAGGACGTGAAAGCTTAGTACCAGACCTGAGGGGGGGTTGTATAAGTTTCTTTCCGAGTTGGCCTCTGCGTTCTCTGCGCAGAGGCTTTTTTTTGTGCAAAATCTTTTTCTACGTTTTTTTTCTTCGCTATGAGTTCTGCAAAATTGAAGTTAGGCATGCTTTTGGAAAGAAAAAATCTTTTCTTTTGATTTTTTCTTTCTAAAACAAGATGCGTAACGTTTTACTCGATAATGTGTTATCATAAAGTGCCGGATTATTTTTAGAAAATCGTGAAAGAAGATTTTCTAAAATAATATATGCCTAACTTCAATTTTGCAGAAGCCTTTTCTTCGCTCGAATTGAAGGATTCAGTATGCCATGACTGCCGAAGCCGGAATCCTCGCTTTTACTGTGTATCTCGATTCCTGTTACCCATTCTTGTAAGAATAAGCTTTAAAAGGAATGGCATCCTGAGATATGTTCCGGTTGGGACGGTACTTATGTACAGGTTCGCCTTAAGACGGCACGTTGAAAGTTCTTTAGGGCTCACTAATCCATAAATTGAGGCCGGTAAAAATTTAGCAATCTGCTTCAAAATTTTTTTGACATACTATATATTGTTGTTAGAATACTTGTGATATTCTATATATAGGGTTAGCTTGATGAGCTTTGAGGAGCGGATTGCCTGTGGCAAGACAAGGGATCTGAGTAAAAAGATCCGGATGAAAAGCGTTGGCTAATAAATGTATCTCGAACGCAAGACGCAATACGAGATGCGAGAGAAGAAATGAAATGTCCCTTTTGTAAGGAAGACCGGGATAAGGTTATTGATTCGCGTTCGAGCGATGGCGGCAGGGTAATTAGACGTCGTCGGCAGTGCCTTGAATGCAGGAGACGTTTTACTACCTACGAGAAGATCGGTGAGGGCTTCAAACTCTATGTTGTTAAGAAGGATAACTCGCGGGTCCCTTATGACAGAGACAAGATCGTCACCGGTTTGCAGAAGGCCTGTTACAAAAGGCTTGTTTCGGCCGAGCAGATTCAGCGAATCGCCGACAAGGTCGAGGAGAATATTTTTCGGAATTTCGATAAGGAAGTTTCATCGGCTTTTGTCGGCGAAAGCGTGATGAAACAATTACGCAGAGTTGACAAGGTGGCATATATTCGCTTTGCAAGTGTCTATCGTGACTTCAGGGATGCGGGCGAATTGCTTAAGGAAGTCACCGAAGCGATTACCGAAGCTGAGCCGGCTGCTCAGCCGACGCTCTTTGATTAATATTTGACTTTGACAATTATGAGATTGGGTGGGTTTTGCATGGAGGCGCAAGGACGGTGATACAGACACAGCTCAAAGTTATAAAAGCCGACGGCAGTATTGAAGAATACCTGCACACTAAAGTCATGGGAACTATCAATAATGCACTCGGCGAGATCGACCAGGCAAATATAGATATCGCGGAACAGTTTGCCGAGGTGGTGACGTTTTTTCTGTACAATCAATACAACCGCCGCACCGTCACCAGCGGTGACGTTTTTTCCATGATTAAGGTGGTTCTGGCGGCTACCGGTTATGAAGATGCCGCCGTGGCGCTTAGCGAGCATTATTTCGAGCGGAAGCTCAAGCGTTCCAGAATTGAAGTTGTCTCTATCGATGTTCAGGATCTGACCGATGCCGAGCTTCTTGCCGGGGCCGGGGAGACTACCGGCAGATGCAGGTGGGACAAATCCAGAATCGTTGAGGACCTGGTCGCCGGCCACGGTGTTTGCCGACAAACAGCACGGATGATCGCAGCGATGGTTGAAGAAAAAGTTTTCAATGTGGGAATGACGCTGGTTCCGTCCAGTCTGATAAAGCAGCTTGTTCTCGGCGATACCGCCACCGTTCTGCGGGCCCAGCGACAGTTACAGGCCGTCTAAGCGATAATCTCGCCGAGCAGTCTCTTTGTACGGTCGAGGATTTGTTCCGGTGTTTCATCTTCGGCAATATCGAGCCAGTGAACGTTCTGGAAGGTTTTGAACCAGGTCCGCTGGCCTTTAGCCAATCGGCGACTGTTTATCTTTATCGACTCGACGGCATCTTCCAGACTCATCTTTCCGTTTAGATGTTCTATTATTTCTGCATAGCCGATAGCGCACCGCGCCTGTTTGCTCAGAGGTTTCTCCTCGTCCAGCAGGGATTTGACTTCATTGACAAGCCCCGCATCGATCATCTTTTTCACCCTTTTGTTTATTCGGCTGCTTGCATCGGCTTTTTCTCTCCGCAGCCCGATTATTGTCCAGTCGCATTTCATTTGACGCTGCTCCCACTGCTTCTGGAAGCCTGATATGGGTTTGCCCGTAAGCTGATAAACTTCCAGAGCCCGGATGATTCGCTTGGCATCGTTGGGATTGATGCGCTCGGCGGCGTCAGGGTCGATTTTAGTTAACTCCCGATGCAGTTCCGCCAGACCTTCGGCCTCGGCTCGTGCCTTCAATTCGGTTCGGATCTGCTCATCGGTTCCGGCACCGTCGAAAAGGCCGTAAAGCAGAGATTTAATGTACAGGGCGGTTCCGCCGACCGCGACGATTTTTCTGTTACGGCTGTTTATCTGCTCCATAGCATCGGAGACGGCGTCCATAAATGCTCCCACGCTGAAGGAATCGCTCGGCTCAACCAAATCGATTAAGTGATATTTAATACGCTGCCGGGCTTCTTTGGGCGGCTTGGCTGTTCCTATATTCATCCGACGATAGACCTTCATCGAGTCGATGCTTATGATTTCAGCATCGAGATATTCGGCCAGATCGAGGGCCAGCCGGCCTTTGCCGGATGCGGTAACACCAAGAATAAGAATCATTTTGCTGTTTACTATTTACTATATATTGTTTACTATGAGCTAATAATCGGCAATCAACGCCTAGTTGTCAAGGGTGAGCAGTTGGGGCGGGAGTGAATATGACAAATAGTACGTCAATAATGGATTTCGATACTCGACTACGCCGAAAGGCGCAATCGGTGAATTTTGCTCTGCAGCGGATATTGGACTGCCGGCAAATAAACAGCGAATTGAAAGAAGCCATTAAATACATGCTTGGCGCACCCGGCAAACGTGTCCGGTCGGTACTGGTTCTCTGGTGCTGTGAGCTTGTCGGCGGTCGTGTGAACAGCAATGCCGAGATCGCCTCATCGGCAATCGAAATGGTGCATACGTATTCGCTGATTCATGATGATTTGCCGGCGATGGATGATGACGACCTGAGGAGAGGCCAGCCGACGTGCCATAAGGCCTTTGACGAGGCCACGGCGATACTGACGGGAGATGCACTTCTGACGCTTGCGTTCGAGATCCTGGCGGATGAAATCGACCAGCCGGCCGTGGCGGTAAAGCTCATAAGTCAATTGGCTCAGGACGCCGGGGCTGCCGGGATGATCGCCGGACAGATGGCGGACCTGAGAGCTGAAAAAAGTGTCGGTACCAAAAAAATGCTCGAATATATCCATATCAACAAGACAGCCAAGATGTTCCGATGTGCCGCCGCCATGGGAGCTATCTGCGGCGGCGCGACACAAAAGCAGTTCGAGTGCCTGTGCGAGTATGGGATGAATGTCGGACTGGTCTTCCAGATTGCCGACGATATTCTCGATGAAACCGCATCCAGCGAGCAGTTGGGCAAGACGGCCGGCAAGGACCTCAAAGCCGCCAAGTGTACATATCCGGCGGTAGTCGGTTTAGAGAAAGCAAGAGAAGTCCAGAAGAAGCTGACATCGGAGGCGATTACAATGTTGAAACCGTTCGGATCAAAAGCCGACACCCTCCGCCAATTCGCCACGGCCCTGCGGGAAAGAACAAAATAGCAGCTTCTCAAAGCATTTTCATTCCGCGATAATTACACTTTCATACCGAACAAGAACCGGGTTGCCTTGGTTTGTTTCACGATCAGTTCGTAGCTTCCGAGTGTTGCGGCAAAGGTCAGAACGCTGAGGATTACGAACTCGGCTGTCAGTTGCAAACGCCACTGCACAACGTAATAACCGATGACGAGCATCAGGACGAAGTGCAGGATATAAAACGGGTACGAGGCCCGGGCGGCGTACTCCAGGAAACGATTTGTGCGGACTCCGAATCGCCTCGACAGGGCCAGCAGAGCCAGGATCCAGCACCATGTGTGAAGGCCCAGAAAGATCGAGTACAGCATGTATCGCGGCGTGTAGGCCGGGCGGGAAAACGCCGGCATCTCGAAACGCATTACAAGGACGAAGACCGTACTTACAATTGCCAGCGGCAGCGAGATTCGCAGGTGCCGGTCCACGGCCTGCCAGAGCGATTCGTGCAGACAGATGATGTAGCCGTAGATAAACACCGTCAAATCATAGCAGAAATAAGTCCAGTCATCATATAGGTTCAGTTGGGCCATCGGCCATTTCGGCGCCAAGATAATATTGATGGCCATCAACGGAATGGCCAGCAGCAGGATTGCACCTCTTTTTGTAAAAAAGCTTACATATTTGCCCGCCAGGCCGCTCTCGTCCTGTCTTCTAAGGCATATCAATAATGGCAGACTGATCAGCGAGAAAATCAACAGGTATGCCACAAACCACAGATGGGCCCATCCGGGCATTGGGGCTCTTCCCGGCATCCGGCTGTGATGAATTGTCGCCAGACAGTTCAGCCAAAAACGGATGAGATAATCCGAAAGGCTTTTGTTATCGCAGACGCCCGGCCAGAAGTATAGCAGTACCGGATAACAAACCAGCATGAAAAACATCAGCGGTACGAACAGCCGCCTGGCTCGCTCCCTGACAAAGGCTCCCGGCGAACGATGGCTTAGCGACAAACACGCACTCGCTCCGGCGATGAAAAACAATAGCGGGATTTGCCAGCGAAGGGAAAAGCCCGTGTAGTACCGCAGGATAGTGACGCCCAGACCCTCACGAGTGGAATCTGAGAATCCCGTCACATACGCCATCAGCCAGGCCGCGTGCCACGGGACAAGGTTGAGGATAACCAGCACCCTGAGCCAGTCGAGATGGTAACGGCGTCCGTGTCGGCTTGTAGATTCGGCTGCCGGAAGGGTTCTGTTTTCTTCTTGGAAGTCACTCCGGTGCATCTTCGCTGCTCCCGTTCTCGCCGGTAGATGTCCTCTCGGTACAGGTTGTCTCGCGGCGAGCTGTTGGATTCTGATACATGCTTTAGCAAGCGGAATAAACCATAAGCAGAAGGGCCGGTCAAGTAAAATTGGCAAGCCGTATCATGTCTGCCGGATACGTCTCTAAAAAATGTATATATCAGTGTTGAAACATGTAGCGATCGGAGTCTGTAGAGGGACACAAACCTGCTGATTGAGACATTGTATTTGCCGTAAGTGATTGTCTGGCAATGGTATAGAGCTGATTATTTTTTTGGTCATATCGACAATATCTCACGGCTTCGAGTCCGGATACTTCGTTATCCGACCGATTTTTAAAGTAAAATCCGGCTAATTCGAAATCATTAAGGAAAAAATCAGGCGACAGCCGATAGAGTGGCATGGTTTAGAGGCTATTTTATGATAGTGCACACTTATATAATCGAAATTATGTTGTTAATTCTTGTCATATTGGACAGCTCATTATACGTTTCCAAATTAGGTGTATTGATCAATCAACTAGTGATTCAGGAAAGTCTGCAAAAGAAGCCCCATTTCAAGAATAAAATCCGTCCCCCGCCTTTGTTTTACTGGCGCTTTCAATAATCTCTTACTGTATAAAAAATCATATTACGAACCAGTGGCCATAAGAAAAATGCTTATGGCCTTTTTTATAAACATATATTCCGAGCGAAATGTTCTTTATAAAAGCCGGCAGAGCGGAATTCTTTTTGGGCGACTGCATTTTTCTGCTTTTTCCATGCCCGTGACCTTTTGCGAAACTTAGCGATTGGAAAAATATGTTTCAGGATGAACCTTTCGAAACTCCGCCTGAGACGATAAAGGCCATTGCCTGCGAGCTTTCTATGCTCAGGGGCTTGACCGCTTCTTTGGGAAAGAGCAAAACGTTGCCGGCAAAGTTGTACGATTGAGGCAGATACACCGCGACGTGGTCCGAAAGCCCGAGGTTTTCAAGACTCTCCTGTGTCACGAAGCCGACGACCTTTGCCGCTCCTCCAGGCGCGATTGTAGCAATGACCGGCTTATCGAAACTCTTTTTTTCGCCCGCGAACGCTTCGATCATATCCTTCACTGCCGAATAGAGCAGCTTGACAAGGGGCAGCCCGGTGAAAAGTTTCTCTACAAGTGCGAATAATCTTTTGCCAAGAAAGTTCGATGCGACAAAACCGATAACGAAGATCATTGAGACCGTAAGCAAGATTCCCATTCCCGGAAAAGAGACCGGTAAGAAATCGCGAAAGACAGTGTCCAAACTCGTGAACACCCATATCAGCAGAAAAACGGTCAGGGCCATGGGGACGAAAATCACCAGCCCCTTGATGAAATAATCTATAAGTTTCTTCATTTCACAACTCCAGAAAGATTCGTTTAAGTGATAAATCGAACAATAAAACCGGTCATATTCTCTGCCGGATTCTTATAAACATCCGGCATGAAAATTAGTTTTAATCTAAGGTTTCCTTTACCAGATTTGTAAGACTTATACAACATTTTTGAACGATTTCATAGGTCGGTTGTTATGTTGCGGCGTTTTCGGGCAGTTTTTCGGCCGGTTTTCTTGATTTTTTTGCAACGTTTTTTGCTCCCTGTACGTTTATAATGGCGATGACAGTTGAAATTAGAAATAAGCGGATACCGAGGCACACGAGCTTGAGTTTGAGCGAAAGTGAACATACGAGTCTTATTCGAAGGGCATGCAGTGATCCCGATGCTTTTGCACAGCTTTATCTGATGCATTATGAGGACGTGTTTAACTATTGCCTGCGCCGATTGTTTGATCGCCACGGCGCCGAGGACGTAACCTCGACGGTATTCTTTAAGGTTATGCGTAATCTGGAATCTTTCGACGGCAGGGCGACTGATTTTCGAAGCTGGCTCTTTCGCATTGCAACCAACGCTGTCAATGATCATCTGCGAGGTGCAAAAAGAAGAGCGGGTATAGTTGAAAAGGCTGTCATCAGAACACGGGAGAAATCCGCTTATGCAATCGACTGCGATGAGGAACTTCTTGAGAAGAAAGCTCTCTTAAAACAAGCTATGTTAAGCTTAAAACCGAAGTACCAGACTGTCATCACGTTGCGTTTTTTCGAGAATATGAAGTTAACCGAAATAGCCGCTTGTCTGGGAAAGAAACCCTCTACGGTTCGCAGTTGGCTCCAGCGCGCTACTGTAAAGCTGCGTAGAAAGTTAGATACCGCTAACAGGAGCGGAGGGATTGAATTATGAACGATAACGAAAAATATATCGAAGAGTTTTTAAAGGATATTCCTTTTGAGGCTCCTGACTTCGGGCATCGCGATGAGCTGAAAATGCAGCTTCTGAAGGCCTTTCCCAAACACCGGCTCCAGCCGGCGGTTCAGACCGTCGGAATCCGGAGAATCATTATGAATAAGTCTCTGTTAAAATTATCAGTCGCGGCGGGGATAGTTGTCGCCGTGCTGATAGGCCTTAACATTCTTGCCTCAGGCGGAGTAGCTCTTGCCGAGGTTCTGGATAAGGTCAGGGATATCAAAACAGTTTTTTATAAAACAAAAGCCGATATAAAGGGCCTGCCCGGCGCACCGGCCCAGCAGATAACTCGCATTACTACGCAGGTAAAGCTTTCGTATGATAGAGGTATCCGCATCAAATCGCAGATACAACTGCCCGGGAGAACCGCCGAAAGGGATACGTATATTCTGTTCGACAGGCGTGTGCTCTACACATTGATACCCGCCGACAAGGAATATATCGAAATGACCCTCACGGACGAGCTCATGGAGAAAATGGATTCGGAAGGCGGCGATCCCGTGACCCTGCTGAAGGTTATGGCCGGCTGCGAGCACGTCGACCTGGGTCACGATACTATTGATGGAATTAAGGTCTGGGGAATCGAGGCGGTGGATCCTGTGCTGGGTACGAAGCTGGGGTCGGTTCTTAGCAGCGGGATGTTCGATAATATTGTCGTGAGGCTTTGGGTTGACGTACATACAAAACTGCCGGTCCGCCTGACGGCGAAAGGCTCCGCCAAAAACGGTGAGATTTCAATGGACCTGGTGATTGACGAATTTCAGTGGGATGCGGCAATGGACCCGGCTGAGCTCGAGCTTACCATTCCCGAAGATTACAAGCTTCTCGGGCAGGCAACCTGGGACGTTACCGACGAGGGAGAGGACATTGTCGAAGTTTTGATGTTATTTGCCGAGTATACCGACGGCAGGTATCCTAGCCGCCTATCAACGATGACGGTAGCGAGGGAGATTGTCGGTCCCTTGCGGCGAAAATTAGCGCAGTATCAGCCCGGAGGCTTGCCAAAGGAGGTCATGGCGAAGCTAACAAAAATCGAACAAGTCGGTCAGGTGTATGCCGCGCTTGAAAACGGGGGTAAAGATCCTGCCTACTACGGCGACAAGGTCACCGCTGAGTTTCCGCACGCCGTGCTGCTGCGGTGGAAAATCGGAGATGACAGGTACAGGGCGGTATTCGGCGATTTGAGCGTCAGAGACGTCACTTCGGCAGAACTTGCCGAACTCGAAGCCGCTCCGCTCAATCCCCTGTCAAAAGCCATCAGGCCGCAGCCCGCCGACGGGCTGATAGGTACGCGGATCGAGAACCTTGAGCTGAGCTGGATGCCGGGAGCGAATGCAGCCGGGCATAAAGTGTACATGAGGACCAGTCCTGATTCGTTGAAATTGCTTGTCGAAGTAAACGACTCAACTTCAACTGTTGTGCCCGCCCTCGAACGTGGAGTGACTTATTACTGGCGCGTCGATGAAATTCAACCGGATGGTTCCGTGATGACCGGTGACGTCTGGAGTTTCAGTCCCGGCGGTCTTGTCGGCTTCTGGAAATTCGATGAAGGCTCAGGCGGCACGGCGGCCGATTCGAGCGGCAGCAATCTGCACGGTACGATCGCCGGCAATCCGGCCTGGATCGATGGACCCAACGGTAAAGCACTGAAGTTCGACGGCGATGGAGACTATGTGGACCTTGGCAACGATTCGAGCCTCAACATGACCGCTCAAATTACCGTGGCGGCATGGATTAAGGTCGATGCGTTCGATTGCGAATGGCAGGCAATCATTACGAAAGGCGACGGCTCCTGGAGGCTGCAAAGAAACGGAACCAAAAGCTCGATCGAGTTCGCGTGTACCGGTGCGTTCGTGCCCAATGCGCTTGTGGGCAGTCTGTTCGGAACCGTCGGCGTCAACGATAGCCGGTGGCATCATATCGCCGGCACTTATGACGGCTCTAAAATTTGTCTGTACGTGGACGGCAGGATCGACATATCATCCGAGGCGGCCGGTTCTATCGAAGTCAACGACTACAATCTTTTCATCGGAGCAAACGCCCAGAAACCGAACCGCAACTTCAAAGGCTCGATCGACGATGTGCGAATTTATAGCTATGCCCTGAGCGCCGAAGAAGTCCAGGTCGTCTCTGCCAGGCAAAATCCCGTTACAAAAAAATAGCGGCGGGGGAGCTCTTTTAATATTTGCTCAGGTCAGGATTGAGCAATTCATGGATTTCCTGCTGGTCGATGTTTTCCATTGTCACTAGTATGGAGCCTGTATCGATTCTGCGGGGCGCTTCCCGGCCCCGGATGTGTCCGACCAGGGTTGTCACGCCGAGAAAGCCTATCTTCATGGGATTCTGCACGACAAAACCGCTCAACTCGCCAGCACGCAGAGCGGCAATCATTTTTTCGGAACTGTCGAAGCCGACGAATTTGACCTTGCCTGCAAAGCCGGCATTCTGCAGGGCGCGCAGAATCCCCAGTGCAGTCGGCTCGGTTGCGCAAAAGATGCCGTCTATCCGCAAGTTTCCCTCGGTCCCGCCGAATCGAGAGAGCAGATTCTCCGCCGCCTGTAACGCGCTTTCCGTGGTCACTCCTGCGTACTGGTTGGAAGTGACAATCTCGATATCCGCAAAGGCCTGAATCGCATCGAGAAAACCGTCCTCGCGTCTGGTTGTGCTGTCGGAACCTTCGGCGTATCGCAGAACCGCGACGCTGCCTTTGCCGTCGAGCAGTTTCGCCATGTATTGGCCGGCGAGCTGTCCCGCTTTGAAGTTGTCTGTTGCCACGTAGCTGATGTAGTTATCACCCTTCAGGCCGGAATCGAAGATGACTACGGGTATCCCTCTGTTCATCGCCTCATCGACCGGCCGGCGCAGCGCAGCGTCATCGAGCGGCGCCAGCACGATTCCATCTACCCCTCGCGTGATAATATTTTCCACTACGGAAATCTGAGCTTCGCGGTCGTCCTCTTTTAGCGAGCCTTTCCACAGGATATCGACATCCAGTTCCCGCCCGGCCATATCCGCGCCGGTGTGAACAGTCTTCCAGAATTCGTGAATCGTACCCTTAGGAATCACAGCAATTGTCAAACGCCGGTTTTCGCTCGGGGCGTCTTTTTTACTGCATCCTGTCAGACAGATGCCGATTGTAAAAGCCAGCAATAGAAATACTCTTGCTCTTGTCATATTCAATCCCTGTAAGGCTCGATATGAATTCGAGCGTAGCGAAGATTCGGGTTGTCGTCGGCGGTGCCGAAGATGTCGATGATGTCGGATGGTTTTGAGCCGCCGCGAGGGGTGTTGGTAAAGAAATTTCCAAAGGGATGCTTCAGCTCGATATGCTCGAACTTCGGTTTGTCTTTGCCTGCCGTTATTCGGCCGAGAAAGTTGCCGTATGTGCGCTGTCCTTTTTCGTTGCTCGTACCGGCTGCGATTACATAAAGCTCTCCCTTACTGCCGATATGAAAGCGGCCGAACGAAGGCTCGAAACCGTCCGCTCCGGCCAGCCTTTCGGCAAGTGTCTGCTGTGATAGAACTTTGCCGTCTTTGACGATAACATGCTCCAGATAGACCGCCATTGTCTCGCCGGGGAAGTACTTGTCGCGAATGAACTCGTACTGGTGTGGCTGCTTTGTATACAGCAGGTGAGCGGCGCCAGTGTCGTCGATATAGAGATCGAGATTGCGAATATGCCCGCATGTCTTTTCCACGGTGTCGATTTCAATCGGGGTGCAAAAGTCGGCTGAGCGGATATTGTCGGTGTACGTATAAAACAGCCGCCGGAAGACATAGTCCCAGTCGCTTTTTAGTTTTTCGTATTTGAGCTTCTTCCACTCTTCAACCGGTTCTACTATATCGCCGATCGCCATCACATGAGCGGCGCCGTCCCGCAGGGCTACCTGGGGATAGCACGACCTGACGGGGAACGTGATGGTTCCTTTTTCATGCCATTGGCCGTTGCTGTGGCGGTAGGAAATGAACTGCTCGCTGGTCCTGGCGTTAATGTTAAGGAGCAAAAGTTCGCCGTTAGCTCCATCTGCTGCAAAGCCCCTGTAGGAATGGTCGGTGAAATAAGTCCCGTCGGCCCAGGCCGGCGTATGTGTTTTTGCCGGTGCAGCCGGATTGGCTGGATTGAACTCAAGCACGAGCGGCTTGCACGGTCCGTATTTCGTGCCGGCCGGCTCGGTGGAAGGATTGACCGACAGAAAAACAGGCCCTTCCTGAAATACCGCCAGTGGGCACGGCTCACGCTGCCGATATTCCTTCTCGGCCTGTGCAAGCTTCCATCCGTCCGCCGAACGATGCCACAATTGCCAGCGCGTATTGCAGAGCAGTGGAACATCTTCGCCGGTCTCGATGACCGAAAGATAAACGTCGCCGCCTTGCCGTGCAATCACCGTCGAGCCGTAACACCACAAGGGTCCGGCACCGTTATTCGCAGGCGTATAACTGGTGACAACCTCCTCGACCTCAACCGTGCGGCGAACGACTTGTTCTTTGCCGGCTTCATCCGCAGCGTATATTGCGGAAAAACAACAGAGACAGCATATACTTACACATAGAAAATTAAGGATTTTTGATCGGTACCTCATAAATTACTCACTTGTTAATCAGCGGGGCAATAGGTTTTTCCCTGGCTTGTTAAGGAAATCAACTCGCTATTTTCGTTATCGGAGAAAATACTTTTGACGGGACCGATTCCGGGAGCCAGCCAAATCGTAATCTGTGATTCATTTTCTTCTTCAGTGAATTTGCCGGATAACTTCAGGCATTGGGTGAAACTACCCGCTAAGACTTCGATATCTTCGACGCCGTCGAGTGTGAGCTCCCTTCCGTAGGGACTGGAATTCATAATGTTGCCGGCAGCATTGTATTCTGTCATAGTGCAGGAATGTTTGAAGGTCTCACCGATTCGGATCGAAACAGGAGCCTCGATGGCCGGCGGGTCACATATGGAATATGAACCATCCGAATATACAATTTTGTAAAGCTTGAGGCCTTCTTTTGTCCAGGCTAATGACTCATAGCTGTAGTCGCGATTGTAAAGTTCGCCGCTATCGAATTGCCAGCGTTTGTGCGTGACGGCATCGTTTATCTGTTCGGTTCCTCCGATGCAAAAGACTTCATAGTTTTTGTGTCCATCGGCATAGGTTTGAATGTAGTTCCACGTGATCCCCTCGGCCAAAGAAAAATAGTCTTTCAAGAAGTATCTGTTGGAACTGTCGTTTTCGTCGACGGTTGCGGCCAGGCTAAACGCGGCCGTACGTGAGTTCAACTCTGAATATTCTGGAGCAGCCGTTGTTGCTGATTCAGTATATGCTTCAAGGACATAATTTTGCCCTGATTCCAGCCATAGACCATGATCGAATGTCGTTGATGTTTCATCATCTCGTCCATCCATGGCAACTTGCCATAGTCTTGTCAGAGTCCCTCCATCGTCGGTTGAGAGTCTCACATAGGCGAGGGTTTCTTCAGGATATAAGTTTGGATATCTGTCCATACCTACGCTGATCTGTCCTATGATATGTAGGTATGCCTGTGTTGAACCTTTGGTAAAATGCAGAACAAAGCTTACTCCACTTCCTCCATGGACGTCGTCAGCTTCGTAAGGATAATCATCCCATTTGGATGATGCGGAGCTTGATCCTTTTGCCGTGAACCGGCCCTCTTCGAATACAGAAGCAAGAGATCCTGAAACGGAAACTCCATATTGGGCGAGCGATATGTTCAAATCGGCATCTCCGAATCCTTGGGGCAGGTCAGGGATTAGCTCATCAATGAACCTATGGTCGATGCGGTCTGTCTGATATCCGATTCCGGCCCCTACTTGCTGTTCAGCGTCAGTTACTATGATCAGATCTGCCGATGTAACCGTGACCATTATGAACTGAAAGGATAAAACGATGATTGAAAGAATTGTTATTTGACGTAGCATAATATTATTCCTCCAAAAAATTGTTGAAAAAATCACATAATACAAAACGTTAGAAACTAACCGGTTGCTCCTCCTTGATATCAAGCTGACGTCAATTATACTGAACAGCCACAACTTGGTCAAGTACGAACTTGCAAGAGGTTGCAGGATGCTAATTTTCGCGGATATAACGTATCTGTTTCCGATAGACTTATCTTAGGGATAGGCGGGGACAAAATCTTACTCAATGCTTCGGATCCAGACTCGGCTTCTGGATGGGATGGTCAGGTCCAGAGTAATTTGGCTCTTAGATTCATTTGTGCGGACAAGAATTGGTTTTTGGGAAAATGCTTCAAAAAATTTATTGGATTTGTTCTTTTCAATATTAACCGAGATGGAGATATTAACTGCTTTGTCCTTGAAGTTCTGGATGACACAGTTTCCGGAGCCGGCTGAATCGAACGGATGATACGTTACACAACCGGGGCCGTCGAAAGCTGTGCCGCCGAATGCCTCGCGTAGAGCTGAGAGTGCCGGGCCATTAATATCAAGCAGACCGAGCGGCCGGGGGCAAAGCAGTACTTCACCAACGGCGTCGAAATCGGCCTGGCTGTACGTGTGCGTATTGAGCAGGGCGATACGGCCGCTCGCTGTTTCACTGACGGTAAGAAGTGCGAGCTGTTTGTCGCCTGAGGTGCACACGATGTTTCCCGGCACGGCTTTGCCTTCTATCGTCGACTCCAGATCGATGGTGACATTTGCTTTCCCCGAATCCTGCATTAGTTGGGTACGCGTCGGCTTTGATTGTATATCCGGTCCGACTCCAGCCAGGCGAGCGAGTTTGTCGCCGTCCGGGGATACGATGAGCAGATTTGTTGTGAAGATAAGGTCGGTGCCTCTTGTGCGGGCCTTGTTAATGTGGTCCAGCAGGTCCGGATCGGCGGCCGCCTGGGCCGGCAGAAAGATGACCGGGGCGTCTGCGGGGAACTTATGTACGGGAGCCAGGGGAATACCGAGCATGCCGAGAAAGTCCATGATATACATGTCACCAGCGGGATCGCTGTTCGGCGGCTTATAAGCGGGGATGCCGGTGACGGGATGCTCGCGGACAAACGCCGCCAGGTCTGCAAGCCGGTCGAATTGGGCAACGACTTTCTCGTGGTCGGGGTGGCCTGCCATGATGTTGCTGAAGTTGAAAAAGACCAGCTCCGAAACGCCCGCCAGGACGCTTGTATAAGCCTGGTCGATGAAGTCATGCTCTGCGCAGTCGCCGTGGTCGAACCATGCCCCGCCGATTTTGTCGCCGGCGATGTCAGCGAGCCAGCGATAGTTTACGAATCCCTCGTAAGGCTGAACGAATCCGAACCGCTGAGTATTCCGGCCGCGAGTCTCCGTGCCGATCCAGACCATATCGAACAGTTCCGGCAGCGTTTTCGTGTCATAGCCGAACAAATGAAACCGGTCGTACCACTGGGGGTATTTGACAATCATGGTGATATCGGGATTGACCTGTTTCGCGGGCCCGATGAAAACGGATTGTGCAACTTCAGTCAGCAGAGCGCGGCGGTACTCGCCCCATGAACGGTCGCCTTTTGCTGCTTTCGATTCGTCGCTGACGTCACCGGTGCAGAGGAAATCGTCCACGATGAGAGCATCGAAGATTCCCGCCGCCATGCGGATAATTTTTTCGAGGTCTCGCTGGGTTTTTTCGTTCTGCCAGTTGAACCAGCCGAGCGGGCCTTTTTGCCGGACGCCGAAATCGCCGCCGGGAACGGTCGCTATGCCGGCGACGACCTTGATGTTCATATCTTTCAGCCAGTCGCGGGTAAATATTAAATGTTCGGGCGAGACGATGTGGCCGCCCCGGTAAACCTCAAGATAGAGCTTTGTAATGCCCATGTGCCGGATGGTTTGCAAGGTCTTTGTTCGAACAGCCGGATCGATTGCGAGCTGCTCGACCTCTTGCGAGGTGACATAGGACGCCAAACGCAAATCGTTAACGCGTGCGGCGGCTTTATCCTGTTGCGTCTGAGCAGCGGAATGCCCGGGCCGGACCATTGCTGTCAGTGCGATTGTGCAAATCAATACGGCGTGTTTCATAAATTCACCTGCCGGGCGGGCTTTTGGTCAGCATGTCTGTCTTTCCTGCTATCAAATCGGCGATGGCATGTGTGTAGCCGAATCTTTGCAGAAGTATCTTTACGACGCCCGTAATCGGGACGGCCAGGAACATCCCGATGATCCCCCAGATTGTCCCGAAGAAAATCAAAGACAACAGCACTACAACCGGATGCAGATCGAGAGACTCGCCCATCATCTTGGGTTGGAGAAGATTTCCGATGACAAACTGGATGCCGCCTGGAATCACCAGTACCAGTATCTTCGAGATCATGCCGAGCTGCGGGTCGATCAAGGCGACCGGCAGGGGTAATATTGTAGCAATGATAGAGCCTATATTGGGAATAAAATTCAACAGGAACGCCAGGAAGCCGAACATCCATCCGAATTTCACTCCCAGGATTGTCAGGACCAGCCCCACGAGAAGCCCGGTGACGCCGGATGTAAAAATCATCGTCAGTACATATCGCTTGATGCGTGACTCGACTTCCCACCACAAGCTTCCCGGCAGGGCTTTGTACGTGCCCTTTCCGGCGATCATGAATATCATGAAGATTACGACGAGAAGGCCATTGGAAATCACACCCATGATACTGCTGGCCGTATCGGTGAGCACTCTTCTGATAGTATTGGTAGGAACGCGAATCAACGGTTCGGAGGAGTCTACGGAAGGATCGTTGGGATCCGTATACCAGTCGGGCGGAAGCAGGCCCCTGGTTTTGACAAGCAGTTGCCTGAACTGTTTTTCATAATCGTCCTTACTTTCTACAATCTGATTTGCCGCCGCTGTGACAAGGAAAGCTCCCAGGATTAGAAGCGCACAGCCGACGGCAACCGTTGTCAAAATCGCAGTTCGGCGTGGAATATGAAGCAGCTTCATCTGAATGTCGATAGCCGGTATCAGGCAGAGCGTCAGAAAAATGGCAAGGACAAACGGAATCAGCACGGAGGCGAAGAAATACAACGCCGCGGTGATACCCAGTGCCGTCAGAATCAACAGGCATATCGTTTGTATCCGTTGTTCGTAATTTTCACGATCTTTTGCCATTTTCACCTTGACCAAAGATTCGGCGAAACAGTGCGAGCCATAAAGTATGCGATGCACACCGGAATACAGCTTCGCAGCGATATCTTAATAATTCCATAGAATACCGAGATCTTCGAGTCATTGCAACAAGCTGAAGAACGGATTTGAGCGGATTTTTCTGAAAGGTTTCTCGAAGATGATGCCGCTAAAACAAACCTGCGAGACCGCTTAAATCCCCTAAAAGGACAATGCTTTTCGGACTATTCTCTTGATTTTTATATCTGATTATGGTATTTTTAGTATGGTTGAAAGAGAAGTGGTGAGAGAGTCGATCCCGCTTCAGGCTAAGCTTTCTCCCATCAAAACTTCGAAAGCATAAGTTAATGAGAAGAGGAGGAGTATTATGAGAATTTTTTACGATTCAAAACCATACCAGCAGCAGGGGATGCGGTTATGGTTCATTGCCCCGTTTGTCTTGGTCTTATTAGTGTTGAATAACTGGGCCTTTGCTGCTTTGGATCTGACCGAATGGACCCTGGTGGACCCTTACAATAGGTGGCGGTACACAAATCCCACGCCCGAAAGTGGCCGCATGGATGAAACAACGAGAAGCAGCCGTGTGGGGCCCGGCTGGGTTGTAAGTGACTTTCAACTGCCTGATGTGCCCGAGGTTGTTAGTTTCAGCCTCACTGTGGAAGTCACTGGTGGCAGTGACGACGATATCATAGGCTTCGGCTTTGGGTATCAGGACAATACTCATTTCTACCTGGTCGACTGGAAGAGGACAGCACAGAAGTTTAACTGGGGCGATTCGGTAGCTGTGAACGATGATACCGCTGAGCAAGGTATCAAACTCAAAAAAATAGACGGCTCCTGGACACAGGATGGCCTCTGGGGCGGCACGGATGGTCTCGGTGTAACTACGCTGACCGGACCCATCGGCAAAGGCTGGGTGCGTAACACTTCGTATCAGTTCGAAGTCGACCTCACACCCGATCGGATTGTCGTTAAACTCGACGGTTCCGAGCTGTTGAATGTAGAAGATGCCGACTTCCGGGGCGGTGCGGTCTTTCTGTACGGCTTCAGTCAGGATAACATCGTCTTCAGCAATGTAACACCCGAACCGGCGACTTTCATTTTTCTCAGTCTTGGTGCCCTGGTGCTGTTAAGAACAAAACGCTGAACCGGTTTCCTGGTAACAAATATTCAGCATTTTGATATTATGGTAGATGAAGTCTGCCTGTAACTATAGATGATAATAAACTATCTCAGGAGAGACGAAATGAAAGATACCAAAACAATCGCATTCGTAGCGGCGGGACTGCTTGTTCTTAGCGGCCTGAGCTTTCTGCCGAGTGTAGCCGGACAAGGCAGGGAAAAATCGCTTGAGCAAAGAGTCACAATACTGGAGGCACAACTGGCCGAACTTACAGAACAAGTGGATGAATTGAAAGGCGGGTCCTGTTCTTGCACAACATTAAACCTGCAGCCGCTTGCCGAACTTCCAATTGATCCGAGTGAAGGGGATCTGTGTGTCGTTTGGAGTGAATATCTGCCGGGAGAATTTGGCAACATTCCATACTGCTATGTTCATAGCGAATGGCATGCTTTGATTTATCACGCGCAGGAAAATCCAAACCCACGTCAATAGTATGTAAATAAAAGCCGTGTTTGTTCGCTATTGAGAGTATTTGGAGAATTCTTGATGAAAAGAGTGTCGTGCATCGTAGGGATCGGCCTGGTGTTATTATTCTTTTTAATGCCTGCCGTTTTTGCTGCCGACGGCTTTGGAGTAAATACTACCGGCGGAGAGGGCGGGACCACTGCTGTCGTCGATAACGCCTTAGAATTCAAAGAGTTTGTCGAGACGGCCGATGTGCCTTATGTTGTGCGAGTCTCAGGTACGATCGACCTCGGTTCGATAGGTGGGAGGGTCAACATCCGGTCGAACAAGACGATTCAAGGTTTAGATCCGAATGCGACAATTACGGGTCAGCTCAGTTTCAAAAGCGGCTCTGCGAACATAATCATAGAACGGCTGAACATCACCAATCCCGGCCTCTACGGCGAAGGCGACGGCATCAGCTTAAAGGAGGACATAAGCGACGTCTTTATCACCAAATGCACTTTTTACGACTGCCAGGACGGCTGCCTGGATATAACCAGAAGGTCCGACCGGATTACCGTATCCTGGTGCAAGTTCTATTTCACCGCTTCGAACAGCAAACAATCGCGGGTAAGCCTTGTCGGCAGCAGCGACAGCGCCGCCGACGACCTCGGCAGGCTCCATATCACCTTCCATCATAACTGGTTCGGCCCGCTTTGCTGGCAGCGGATACCTTCAGTGCGTTACGGCCGGGTACACATCTACAACAACTATTACAATTGCCCGGGCAATCTTTACTGCGTTCGCTCGCGTATTCAGGCCGAGTGCCTTATCGAGAACAACTACTTCGACAGCGTCAAAGACCCGTACTACATTTACGTCCATGATCCCGGCGAGATAATAGGCAAGATAAAAGCATCGGACAACGTCTTTGTCAACTGTACCGGACGCATCGATGACGGCGATGACGATGTTTATGTGCCGCCGTATTCATATACGATGGATAACACTTTGGATGTTCCTACTGTTGTACAATTGGGAGCAGGCGCCGACGGCGTCGACTTCTTTCCTCACCGGCTATTCGGTCCTTACGGCGATTTTGACCGTAGCGGAGGACGCCGCCGACCTTTCACAGTTTGTCGATTATTGGCTCGGTAATGAAATCGCCGATGCCGACTATAACCAGGACGGCATAGTCAACGACTTCGAATTCGCAATCTTTGCCGGCAATTGGCTGCAAACCATTGCGTATTAATCCGATAGCTTTTTGCCGATATCGGCACATCATGCCCTTAATGTGCACAAATAAAAAGTCCCCACTTTCCGTGAAGCTGAGAACGAAAAGCGGGGATTATTGAAAACTGGAAATATTATATTTCCAGTCCTTGTCACAAAAATTCGACAATACTTTTATAATGCTCTGCGTCTTCGCAGCCAGCCTACAAGACCTACACCAATGCTGCCAAGCAGAATCGCGCCGGGAGCGGGAATTGCCTGAAGAGTGAAGTCGTCGACTACATAAGTATTTCCGCTGTCGCTTAACTCCACATAGGCGATACCGTTAGCCGTGACACTAAGAAATATATTCGGCAACAATGCTGTTGGGGCACCGATGTAATTAGCTCCGCCTGTTGAAGCGGATCCCAGTACGGAACCGTCTGAGGCATATGCTGTCAAAGTCACATCGGTGTTTCCGGTTACAAACGCACCGGCCATGGCCCAGGGCGAACCGACGGCATCGATCCTGATGATTCCCGTGCCGAGAGAAGGATCATCGAAGATCACATTGCTGCCGGACTTCGGCGGGAAAATGGGATTCAGTGAAGTTCCTAACCTCAGAATGCTGGCGGTTCCACCGAAATCGGCGCCGAGCGCGAGAAACTGATCGTCAACGATCTCGTTATCCGCGAGGGACTCAAAATCAATCACAATTGTCGGGGTAGCTCTCACTGTGTTGACGCCGGACAGCGCAAGACACAAAGCAAAAATTAAGGTCAATTTTTTCATCTATTTCCTCCTCATTGTTTACATTTCTAAGCAAACAACATAATCTTTTGCCCGGAGTTACCTGACCTTAAAACCGGAGGATCTAGGCCTTTGACCCTCCTTACTATACATAAAAATAGTTTCTTTATCAGGTAAGATTGAACGGGCCACAAGATAAGTGGCAAAGAAAGGGGAAATGCGGATACAAAACAGGCTGCCTGTCTGATTCAAGGAACCAGGCGGTAAATTGTCTCTCATCACTCCTCGATCTTCGGCCGCATTACCTTACTCCAACTTTGCTCCAAACCTGATCACGCATCAGGCTTTTGCCCAGGAACCGTGGATACGTAATACGGTATAAAGCCATAGGAAATACACATCATCCTGACTCTATAAGTTAAATGTTAACATGGGGCCCATGGCCTTGTCAAGAAATATTTTGCAAAATTCATCATTTTTCCTATATTGACGTCCGGTTACAATGATTTTCTGGTTTTCGGGTTCTCTTTGGCCTAAGCCATCTCGGTATGCAATTGATAGCTGAGATTCGATCATTAAGCCAGGGCTGGATGAGATGAGCCGGGCAGGTCGGTGATGAACATCCTGTCGTCCAATCAGAAAAACAAAAGCCCCTGCCTTTCGCATAGCTGAAATCGAAAAGCAAGGACTTTTAAAACTGGAAATGTTTGATTCCCAGTTCTTTTTCAAAGGTATATTTCAATAATAATCGCGATATTTATATTGTTTTGCGTCTTCGCAGCCAGCCGACAAGACTCATACCTATGCTACCTGACAGAATAGCACCCGGAGCTGGCCCGGCTCCAATGAGCCGATTTTCCCGCCGCCTGACACCTCTCGTCCGTTTTCATGCCGCATTACGTTACTCCAGCTTTGTTCCAAACCTGATCACGCATCAGGTCTTTGCCCAGGAACGGTGGATACGCAATACGATATATGGCTACTCAAGTAGACTTAACAGCCATGTTTATCTTTTTTTGCCATATATCCCATGTTAATGCCAAGGGAAAATCTGAAAATTGGTGACATTATATGTAACTTCTTCACTCATAAGAATTAATGACGTTAATAACACGGATTAAGCGGCTTGAAATATTCCCGCAGATCGTTGAGGCCAGCGGCGGTCTATCACGCTGGGCCGTTATGCCTGAGCATTGCCTGCAAGCAAGAGTGAAAGCTGATTTTGTTCTTGAAAATCCAGCTTCCATGAAGTACCCTGAACGAATGGACGTTATCAGAACAATTTTTGATATTTCACCTTTCAACTGGACGGAAGTTCTCTGTGCTATGATCGCTGGGGCGATTATCGGCTTCGAGAGGCAGGTATCGGGAAAGCCCATCGGCATCCGAACGAGCATCCTGATCTGAATCAGCACCTATGCATTCACGACGTTCTCAGGCATCAACCACGAGCCGACCCTGGATCTTCGTGTAATCGGTCAGATCATCACGGGCATCGGCTTCCTCGGCGCCGGCGTCATCCTCTCGCGCAACGGCATCGTCATAGGCGTTACCTCCGCCGCATGCATCTGGATACTGGCCGCCATCGGCATTACGATAGGAACCAACCATCACATCACCGGCGTGAAGTTATCGATTCTTGCGGTCCTGGTACTCACGGGAGTGGACACCGCCGAGAAGAAGATAAAGTTCCTGAGCAAGGGCATGCATAAGAAATACGTTAAAGATCAGATTTAAGGCGTCTCTTTCAGCCGGCTTTCATATCGACTCAGCAATCAAATAGACCAACGACAGCCAATCGGCATACACCCAAATATCCCCCGTTCTGTGTGACATGATACTGCTCATTAATTGCTCATGCTTTCATCGCCGCGACGATTTGTTGAGTCTGTGAAGATTGTTCTATGGAGAATCTTTTGAATGCTCAGGGGAACGACGATATATTATAACCAATCCTTTAGCTTGGCATAAGCTGAAGCCTTTTCAAGGAGTGTCGTTTCTTTTTCGGCAGTTATATTTTGTTTATAATCTTCGATTACTTTTTGCGCTTTTATGAAAGCATCATCGGCATCGTTTTGTGAGAAGGTTGTGTCAAGATCATAGTCTGCGTCCTCACGTACTTGCTGTAAGTCACGAAGGTATCTCGAGGCCATAGTGCCTTCATCAACTTCAGACCATTGCAGGCACTGAATGACAAAGGCATGTGCTTCCCTTCCAGGTTGCTTTGTTTTCTCAAGGCCGATCTTTTTTAAGTGTTCCCTGAAATATAGAAGCGCGGCGTAATAAGAACGCCCGGCTGATGTCCGCAAATGTGCTTGCTCAGTCTGTGCTTTTAATAGTTCCGCAGTTTTGAGAAACTCAGCAGGCTCCATTCACACACGCTTGACTGTTATGGTAAAAAGGTAACCGTCACTAGAAGGTATTTCTGTAGCCATCCAGCATGCAAATTGGTCGTACTCACCAATCGCTGTTTGTTGATCAGATTTAACCTCTACCCTGATGACGACGTGAGGAGTATTTTCTTCTTGATCATCCCGAAAGTAATCTAAATCTGCTGAGAGTTTTATTCTACTAGAGAATAATTCTTTAGCTTTACTTAGACAGTCAGCCAGAATAGAAGTCAAACCTTGTGAATCACAAAACTCGAGGCACTCTTTGCTTACCGACTCAACAACCGGAATTTCAAGCTCGCTTATACATATCGTATCTGTTAACACGGACTTTATGAGGTGACTTACACTTCGACCAACATCGCCAATGACACGGTAACCAGTATTGGCCTCCGTTGATCCTAATGTATTGGGAAATGCTTCAATGCTAAATGTTGAAGAACCGATCATCCTATCCTCCAGATGAAACATTCAAAAAATCATACAACTCATCATTATTAAATTGTCTAGCTTTATGAAGGATGCCAAGAATCCTATCATCATCAAGATCTTTATTCATATCTCGATTATTAAAATCTACAATGACCTGTACTCCATACGCCTGAACCTGATCAACGCTAGGAATATCCGGATTTTTCTCTATTTTCTGCACGGCTTTTAATTGGATCTTTCTATTGTAGTCATCGTCGGGACGATTTATGCTCAGGAAAATTTCTCCATTGTTAGGTACGTTAATCTTTGTAAAGCGTGAACAAATCAGTTTTGTACTCTCCATATGACCCGTGTTAAAAACATATTCATTAACTAGTCCAACACGGCAGAATATTTTTCCGGGAAAACTCCCACGAAATATCTTGAGACCATCAAGGCTTACATCATCTATGTTATTTAACTTAATTTCCTCTTCAAACATACTTAATATCTGAGGAAAAATAAAGACAACACCACGCGGAGTAATTGCTAACGTTGGTAAATCTATTTCGCCTTTACCCGGAAAAATAAACTTTTTTCTGATTAGAAATTCAGTAGGAGATTGGACTAAACTTTCGAAAAGATTTGGGTATTTGTCTACCAATTTTTGACCTACATCAAATAACTTCACCCGGTCTAACTTGCATTCAATCACTGGGCGTATATCTACACCAACTTTTATTGTGTGTTCGTCAATTCTGGTTTTTGTGAATTTGAAATTCTCAGCCATATTGCAATTATACATTTAAAAGGAGAACATGTTCGCATAGATTATATCGGACATAAGATAAGTCCCTCTTGAATGACCTTTTTGGATTAAGCACAAATATATTATCTGATAAAAATCCTGTTAAGTCAAACCTTTTTTTGAGTACTATTCCTAACATTTTGTGAATAAAGCATTTATGGATGAGGGTTTATGCTTTCATTGCCGCGACGAGCTGGCGGGTTTGGGGGGATTGGTTTTGATGGGCCTGCTTGAAGGCGGTGGCCTGGGCCCGGTTCTGCTTTTTGAATAGCTCGTTGCCGGCGATGATTTCTTGCAGTGCGTTGGATTTTTCCCTGGCTTGCTTTAAGAAACCAACAGCTCGTGTTCCGTAAACGCCGCCCAGCAGGGCACAGATTCCGATACCCATCTCCAGCATAGAATTGGCCACCTGCCACGGGTCCGGCCGCTCGGTGCTTTCCTGCAGAGCCGTGCCGGCAAGCTGGAAGTTCGACTCGGCGAGAATATCCTCGGCGGTCTCGGCCGGCGGAAATTCTTTCGGCAGGCCACAATAAGAACTGAACGCCCGGCTCTGCACCTCGCCGAGCTGCGTCAGGGCTTGCAGGCTCGGTGAAGTCTCTTCGGTCCTGGCCGTCTCAGCGGTGACAATTGCCGTGCGGTTATGCAGCCAGGCGTTCTGCTTCTGAGCCTCGCTCGGTGCAAATCGAAGGCTGTCGCATCCTGCCAATAAAAGGCACAGCAAACTAAGTGATATTATAATTCTCCTCATTGGTTTTCTCCTTATCTGTTGTTTCAAAAGGGATTGTCATTTTTAGATTTCTGTTTCTCAATGGCCTGCAGGCGGTATTCGTGGGAGATGCTTTTGGTCCAGAGCGATTCGAGTTTCCGCTCGATACTGTTCTGCGATTGCAGCAACATGCTCACGTCCCGTTGTAATAGATCGAGCTGTCGCTGCAGATTGATCCAACTGCCGACGATAAGTGAGGCCAGCAATACAAGCTGTACGATCACGGAAAGATTGATCTGCCGGTTCAGCCGCCAGCCTTTGGTATTTCCTGGAGTCATGATTTACCCCGGTCTCGATAGCATGTACCTTACGATTGGGATTACGGTTTTACATGGAACACGTTCTTGCCGCCGACTCTGGCCATCACGGCGTATGTTCCTGCCGGCAGTGTTCCGGTTTGGGTGAACGATTCTGCCAGGTTTACCGCCTGCATCTGCTGGCCGATCTCGGTCGGCACTGACCCGGCATCGTTTATCACCACAGCTACGACGTTATAGACATTGTAGGACGAGTTGCTTTTGACCTTCACGGCCCATGCCGCGGTTCGTGCTCCGGGCGAAGTGACGACGGCAATCTCGCCTGTTCCTTGCGAACCTGCCCGGCTCAGACGATCCAGCACCTGTTGACGATTGACAATGTTTGCCGCGTTGCTCATATACGTCAGCTCCTTTGTCGAACGATTTTCAAGTTTGTGCACTGCTTTTCAAAATCCATCTGCACTCTTACAATCCGGCTTGTACTGCGGTTGTCGCTGCGACGAGCCAAAAGGTCCCGGCTGTCGGGGCTTGTGCTCACGATGTCACCAACCTGGTAATCGAGTATTAGACTCGGCGTCTGGATATCGAAGGTTTCGATGACCTCGGACGAGGTCGCTGCCGTATGGCGGACAAATTCATACAGAGCATCTGAACCATCGATTTCGTCCGGGACGCCGAGTGTTTCATCCGTCGCTCCTGAGAAAATGCTCTGGTCCGAGACTTTGCGAT
>Ga0154684_1094_pt1 | contig 33896 bp, 23 predicted proteins | sample Rifle2008BG13ft_FD_116113 | JGI IMG/M metagenome (GOLD analysis project Ga0154684, IMG submission 116113) | Planctomycetes bacterium RBG_13_50_24 | reverse complement strand
ACAGCATCATGATCGAGGCCATGGAGCCATGCGTAAGGGTTGAAACGCAGATACCCAGGCTAACCATCACCAGAATGAATAGAAGCGTAATCAATATTATGGCTAACAAGGCGAACCAGAGCCAGGACGACCAGAACGATATAGCGGATGACATATTCAAGATTATCAAAGCAGCCAAAAAAGCGATGACGAACGGAACGAGCAAAACAAGATAGTTACCCACGATCTTCGCCAGAAGTATCTCGCCCCGGCGGATAGAACCTGAAATCATTAGCCTTAGCGTCCCCTTTTCCCGCTCGCCCGAAATACGGTTAAAGGTGAAAATCAACGCTGCCAGTGAGACAATGAAACTCACGTTGAAAAGGTAATCAGCCTTTCCAAACAGGAGCGATTCAGGATTGTCAATCCCCGGCTCTTTGGCCGCACGAACAAGACCTGATCTGGAGGTAATGGCTTTGTCGGGCATGAAAGGATCAAGGCCCAGTGCAAATATGCTCAGCAGGGATGGCGGTCTGAATCCTTGTGCTTCCACGTAAGGCCCCACGTCCTTGCCATAATGCTGACGATACATCTGGTGTTCTTGCTGGTAATTCGCCAGCCGTCGTTCATAGTCTTTCCGGCTGACGTACATGCCCAACGGAATCAAAATCAAAAACAGTACCGTCACAATCCAGAACCGCATGTCCAGTATGGTTTCGGTAATTTCTTTCCTTATAAGTGTTTTTAACATTCCAATTTATCCTTTCTAACTTATCGCACATCGTATCTCAAAAATGATACAAAAGACGCCGCAAAGAAAACAAGGTTGAACAGCACGAGAAGCCCAATATCCCAGATGGCCAGTTTCAGAGACTCACCGAGGGCAAGGTCGCGCTCCTGAAACTTCGGCACGGTATCGAAATCGACCGGATTGTGCGAGATAGCCCGCCACGAGGATGCCATGTTGCGCTCCGGGCCGATAAGGTGAAGGCTCTCAGGATCCTCCATATCCCTGCTGCGGACGAATTCTTTCAAATCCGCCCCATACCGCTTTACTTGTCCGTACAAGTCGGCACAGCGATTGATCCCGGTCCCGGCAATCGCTTCACATGCCCGCTGATAGATCACAGCCGGCGAGACGGATGCGAAGTCGCGGCGAGCAAGTGCCTGCTCTAACCACCTGCTATGGTGCTCTTGCAGAATCTGATTTTTCGCATCCATTATAGCATTTTGGAGGCGGGCGCGGGCGGGTGGGTTGTTTATCGGATCGCTGAGATTGTTGGACATGCTGCCGGCGTTCTTCCCGTATTTCTCGTGATTGTTCCAAATCTCATCGCTTGCTTCCCTCAGCCGCCTTTGCAGCTCCTGCTCAGTGGACTCTATATAGGCTACGTCAAAGATAATCCTGCAGAAACTGGGCAGCAGGATGACCGATGCGACCCAGACCAGCAGAAGAATCGCCATGGAATTGGCCGAATGGCCCGTCCTGCTGGAGACGAACATGCCCAACAGGACAAAAATGGAGAGATACAGCAGAGATACCACCATGATAGCGAGGATTTTGATCCATTTACCACCGTCAATGGCGACATCTTTGGAAGAAATGATTATGATCAGGCTCACAAGCATCCCTATTATCAGAGGTATGGCCAATGTAACCATAGCACCAAGATACTTGCCCAAAAGCACCTTATACCTGGGGATCGTGCTGGCCAACATTAGACGCAGCGTGCCGACTTCTTTCTCTCCACAGATGATGTCGTAGGTAAAAACTAACGCTGCAAAGCTCAGTATAAGCGAAATGATCAGAGCCCAGTCAACACTGTTGAACTGAGGCAGGGCAAAGTTTACACGCCCCTTTGTCTTGGGCAAATCGGCGGTGAAAGCGTTCACCTCAAAGAAGTTGGGCAGTGCTTTGGCCTGCCCTTCGGCGCACATGGCAAGCGGCTGCGGCCTGCTATAAATCCCTTGTTGATAGAACGCCACCTGGTACAAGGCACTCGATTGTTTGCGCAGTGCCGCAAGGTTCTCGTTCATTTTCTTCCAGTAGTCCTTTGATTGCCCCTGGTAGTCGATCACGAACACATAACCACAGACCGCAAAGAGGCACGTGGTCAAGAGCAGTGATAGTGCAAAACGCAGACTCAAGAAGTTCTCGAGTATTTCCCTATAGGCAATCTGACGAATCATAATTATGCTCCAACCATGCCCAATATTGTTACCATGTAGATCTGCTTTGTCGTATCATCTCACGTCGTACCTTAGGAAAGCCACAAAACTTGCTGCGAAAAGCACGACATTAGCTATCGCCAGCATGACCAGATCGGGTATCGCTTTTTCCAGATCCCCCGCCAAAGTCGGCCGGTACTTGAACCAGGGGAAATCCTGCAGATTGAGGGACACAGCCTTCACCGGATTTTCGAGTTCCCATTCTTTAAGGGCCTGCTCGGCTCTGGCTTTCGCCTGCTCATCCCCGGCCTTTTCTTTTTGGAGGTACAGCTTAGTGTATTCGGCTGATTCCTCTTCGGTACACACGGCGAAAAAGGACGCTGAAGAGAAGTTGTCCGTTCTGGAACGAATGTATCCGACTACTTCGTTTCGATGGATTTTGACCTGGTTTATGAAATCCTGGAAGCTGGTCAGATCCGTACCAGCCAGTATAGCTATCACGTTCTCATAAATTGAAATGGGCGAGATTCGAGAGAGACGATTGGCAAGGGTTCTTTGTCCGAAAAAGCTGTTAAGGTTACTATGCTCTAATTCCCAAAATTTGTCCGCGTACCTGAGTTTAACGGGTATGTCCAGAGAATTCAATTTTTGCTCGGCATGGAGCCAGTAAATGTCCCTTCTCTTGGCGTAGTATCCTCCGAAAACATCGCCTTCGTCGCTTGTGATAAGGCTGCTCGAAAAATCCACCTTTATATCGCCGAGCTCACGGGCAAGGTCGTTCTTGAGGGATAACATCCGGCCGTCCCGCTTCTCCTCTGACTCCAATGGCCTGATTTGTGTGGCCAACTGAACACTTGCGTTCGGAATGACGATGGCAAAGATGATCCAGACAAATAATCCGAGCACCATCGATATGGCAGACCTTCTTGTCAAGCAGGAAAACAACAATCCCAATTGATACATAATTAAGGTGAAAGCGATAGAAGCAACGAACATTAATCCTATCCGGACCCAGTCCGAACCTGACAAAGCAACCATAGGGAAAGATATGAGAATCACCAGTCCTATCACAAAGGTTATTGCAACAGGAACACAAAGAGTAACCAGCCCGGCCATAATCTTACCGAGCAGCACCTGATGCCGGGCCGTGGCGCCCGAGAGCATCAGCTTGAGCGTGCCCTGCTCCCGTTCACCCGATATGACATCGTATGCTACCAGCAGAGCCAGGATGCTAATGATGATCTTGAAAATCAGTGATTCGTCGAATACGGCGAAGATTGGCAGGTACGGATTACCTTTGCGCTGCGTCACACTTAACTCGGGAACCTTGTCCAGCTCGATTTTTGCATTGCCGACCATTTGTTTTTCCATGCCCGCGCTAAAGGCTGACAGTACCGCGGGCGGCCGGTAGATTGTGTGTGTTATGCTCCTGTACACCTTGACGTTTCGAAGCTCGGTTTCGTTGTCGCCAACGTTGCGGTTATACGTTCCCAGCCGCTGCTGGTAATCCGCCGCCAGAATGGGCATGAAGACGGCCGTCAAAACGATACAGGCTACAGCCCCGACAGCAAACTTGAACGTCATCAGGTTCAGCAGGAACTCTTTTTTTGCGATTTTCCAGATCATGCCGGATTCCCTTTCTTTCACCTCACATCGTACCGCAGGAATGATACAAAAGACGCTGTAAAAAAGACCAGGTTGAACAAAGCTAATAGCCCAATGTCCCAGATAGCCAGTTTCAAGGATTGACCCAGAGCAAGATCCTGCTCCTGAAATTTCGGCACACTATCAAAACTCACGGGCCTTTTGGAAATTGCATTCCACTCTGCAACCGAATTTTCATCATCAAAAAGAAGATGGAGACTATCCGGGTCTTCCCGGTCCCTATCGCGTATATATTCTTTGAGCTGTACCTGGTACTGTTTGATTTGTTGATATATATTCACGCAGTGGTTAATCCCCACCCCGGCAATAGCCTCGGACGTCCTCTGGTAAATTACAGCCGGTGATATACACGTCAAATTTCGCCCGACAACCGCCTGGGTGATCATCTTGTTATGGTGATCTTCTATGACTCGATTCTCGGCGTCCGCTTCAGCATTAGCATAACGGGCTCTCGCCGGTGGATTACACTCCTTGGGATTGGGAGTTTGCGTGCCTGCGCGCTCACCGAATTTGCCTGCGCTCATATCATCCTCGACCCGCCGCGAGGCCTCAGCCTTGGCCCTGCCAAACTCTTCCGGCGTAGGGCTGCGCTGGAGCCTGTCAGAGATGAGCCTGCCCAAGCTCGGTATGAGGATTATCAGAACGACCCAGACGAGAAGCAGGCTGGCCATCGAAATAGACGACCGCGTCGTTCTGGCGGATATAAAAAGTCCGAGGAATACAAAAATGGATATGTAAAGGAAGGACAAGGCGACAATGCCAAGAATCCTGATCCATAAAGCAGGGCTGACCACATCGACCTTTGAGGCGATGACAATGATGAGACTAACCAGCAGGCCCAGCAGCAGAGGAATGCCCAGCGTAAGCATCAGGCCGAGGTATTTGCCGAGCAAGACGGTTGCTCTTGGGGTCGACCCTGCCAGAATCAGACGCAGAGTACCCTTTTCCCTCTCCCCGCAGATGCTGTCGTATGCCAGGACAAAGGCGATAAAGCTAAAAATCAGCGATACGATAAAGACCCAATCCAGGTTAGTGAAACGCGGCAACGTGAAGTTACTTTGGCCTGCCAGTTGAGGCAGATTAGTTGAAAAGGCATCGAAGGTAAAGTGGCCTGGAAGCGACTCCTCGAATCCCCCGGCGCACAGGGCGAGCAGTTTGGGCTGCCTGTATATATCGTAGTCGTAAAAGGCCAGCTTGTATAGCTGGGCCGACTGCTCCCTGAATCCTGAAAGGTTCTGGTTCGTCTTTTGCCAGTATTGCTGCAATTGGTCCCTGTGGTCATCCACAAAGACAAAGCTGCTTGCCGCAAAAAGGGACACCGTCAAAACCAACGAGAGAGTAAAACGCAGGCTCATAAGATTCTCAAGAATCTCTTTTCTAACAATCTGGTAGAGCATAATCACATCTCCGGTCAATTCTTATCTTGCGTCATATTTTTGGAACGCTGCAAAGGAAAGCGAGAAGAAAACAATATTGAAAACGAACAGCAGAATCAAATCGGCAGCCCCCCTGCGAAGACCTTCCGTGACGCCCGTTGAGTACGTAAAACGCGGCAGGTCTTCAAGATTGAGGGGCAACGTGTGTTCGCTGGCGGCCTGCACTGCGCCTTTGCTGAATTCGCCTCCTTTTGCCCATGCAATCCGCTCGGCCTCTGTGGATTGGGTGATGTACGAAAGATCTCGCAGATCATCAGTCTTGTTGCGAATATACGCCAGGATTGTCTGCCGGTATGTCCCGGCCGACGCTATCCAGGCCTGGAAATCAGCCATGTTTGTCCCTGCCAGCGCGCTCATAATATTGTCATAGAGGCATGTCGGCGAGATCATCCCGATGCTCCTCGCCAATTGTGTTTGCATAAGAAGGCCCTCGACATAGGCATGTTCGACTTCCCATAGTTTGCGCCCGTACTTGGAATTAAGCGACATCTCAAGCGAAGCTCCCTTCTTCCAGTATTCTGCCTCTGCCGGATCACATACGATAATGTACCAGTGACCTCTGCCCCCGAATGGGCCCTCCGCAGCGTATGCTCCGCCTCCTTGTGGCAGCTCATTGTGCTTTTCACTCCACTCGTGTCTGAGTTGTCCTCTGACTGATTCAATTTGTTCGTTTCTGGTCTCTACGTCTGGCACACGATGGATTCGACGCGCCAGATATACGCTTCCGTTGGGAATTACGACTATTGCGAGGACCCAGAAGAATAATCCCAGAACCAGGGCTAATGCAGAACTTTTCGTCAGACATGAGAACAGCAGGCCGACGTTGTATACGGCCAGCACGAAAGCCAACGATGCAATGTACATTATGCCTATCCTTGCCCAATCGGACGCTTGCAGGTCAATAGAGGGAAAGCCCAACAACAGCAATAGGCCCACTATGAATGCAACCGTAGTGGGAACTGCCAGCGTCAAAGCTCCGGCCAGCAGCTTTCCCATCAGTATGTGCGCTCGGGCGACGCGATTCGACAACGTCAGACTCAATGTGCCCTGCTCCTTTTCCCCCGAAACCACATCATAAGCCACCAGCAGTGCCAGAGCACTTATCACGATCTTAAATATTAGAAGAACGTCAAAGGTGGAAAAAATGGACAGGTATGGATTTAATTCAGCCGGACCGGCATTAATTTCGGGAATCATATCGAAATCCGGAATAATACCAAATCCGATCTTTGCGGAATCCCCCAGCCGCTTTTCCAGACCCTGGCTGAAGACAGACAGCACTTGGGGTCGGCGGAACAACGTAGGCGTAAGAACTCGGTAAGCCTTGACTTGCCTGAGCTTGGCCTCGTTGTTCGTGACTTGTTGGCTATATTTTTGCAGCCTCTGCTGATAGTCATTCGCAAGAACCGGAACGAAAACGGCTATCAGGACCACGCATAGTATCGTCCCCACTGCAAACTTGAATGTCATCAGGTTCAGCAGAAACTCTTTTTTGGCAATTTTCCAGATCATGCCGGATTCCCTTTCTTTCATCTCACATCATAGCGTAAGAACGATACAAAAGACGCTGCGAAGAAAACCAGGTTAAAAAGAATCAGCAGGACGATGTCCCAGATGGCCAGTTTCAAAGAGTGTCCAAGCCCAAGGTCCTGTTCATCGAATTTTGGAACGGTGCTGAAATCCACCGGCCTTTTCGAGATAGTTCTCCAGTCAAAGGCACCTCTACTGTTATCTTCATCGAAGATAAGATGGCGGCTGTCAGGGTCTTCGGCGTCTCTGCTGCGGATAAATTCCTTGAGATTCATCTGGTATCTTTTGGCTTGTCGGTAGAAGTCTGTACACCGGCCAATGCCAACACCAGCAACAGCCTCGGATGCCCGCTGGTAGACTGCGGTCGGTGATAAGCATGTGAAATTCCGACCTGTTAAGGCCTGTGCCGTCATCTTGTTGTGGTGGTCCTCGATGATCCCATTTTTCGCGTTTGTCAGCGCGTTATATAGCCGGGCTCTTGCAGGAAGATTCATACGCGGATCGTTTGCATCAGCATAACTATTGCCTGCGTTTTTGCCGAATTTATCCGAGTTGTCCCACATCTGTCGTTCTGTTTCGTATAGCTTTCTGTTCAATTCGACGCGGGTGGGAGTTTCAGAAAACATGTTAGAAGCGGTTCTTCCCAAACTTGGAATCAAAATAACCAGGCTCACCCACATCAGCAGAAGAACGACCATGCAGTTGGCTGAACAGGTGGCTCTACAGGAGACAAAAACCCCCAGGAACACGAAAAGCGAAAGATATAGAAGCGACAGAATAACGACAACAAGGATTTTCAACCATTCCAATCCGCTGATACCGGTAATGTTAGAAGTAATCACGATAATGAGGCTGACTATAAGGCCGACAAGCAAAGGTATGCACAGTGTAAGCATTGCGCCGCAATACTTGCCCAAGAGCACCTTGTACCTTGGGATTTTGTTTGCCAGCATCATGCGTAACGTACCTGCTTCTTTCTCGCCGCAGATGCTGTCGAAAGTAAGGACAAATGCCACAAAACTAAGAACCAGTGAAATAATAAAGACCCAGTTGACATCACTGAAGTAAGGAAGAGTAAAGTTGACCGAAGCTTTTACCTCGGGCAGGCCAATCGTGAATATGTTGAACTTGACGTAATTCGGAAAGGATTTTTCATATCCCTCGACACAGAGAGCCAGTAACTTCGGCTTATGGAATATTTGTTGCTCGAAGAATGCCAAGTCATTAAGACGTCCAAGATTTTTGCTCAAGTCGGCCACATTCTTATTTGTCTTTTCCCAATAATCCTGCGACTGCTGCTTGTATTTACCAACAAATATAAAGCTGCTGGCGGCAAAAAGCGAAATAATCAGAATCAACGACAGCATGAACCGCAGGCTCAAAAGATTTTCAAAGATTTCCTTGCGAACGATATGCCAAATCATGGGTATATCTCCGGATTCAATCTGACCGTACGTCATACCTGACAAACGCAACAAAAGACAGTGAGAACAGTAAAATATTGACAATGACCAACAGTGCAAGATCAGGAATTGCTCTTTTGATACTTTTAGCTATGCCGGGACGATAACTAAATCGTGGAAAATCTTGCAGGCTGAGGGGCGAGTGTCGCGCCATTATGCCATTCCTCCATTTATCGAAATTGTCTGCGGCCCTTTCCCTGTCTTGCTCATTCTCAGATTTGAAACTTTCAAGAAACGGCCCTATATTTTTTTGGTATTCCTTCGCATCTTCTTCTGTGCAGATTGTGAAGTAAGAATATGAGGAGAAGTTATCGGTTTTAGAACGGATATACTCGGTTATCTCATCCCTGTATGCCTTTACATTATATATAAAAGACCGAAAGCTGCCAAAATCTGACTGTGCCAAAATCGACATCACGTTCTCATACACCGAGACAGGCGATATTCGGGCGATATTCCCGGCAAGATGCTTCTGCTTCAACAAACTGTCGAAGTAGGACAATTCGAGCCTCCAGATACTATTGCTGTAATTACTCACAATCGATTGCATTAAAGAATAGGCTTTAGAAGCATCATGCAGACAAGACTCGTCGCATACTACGGTATAACCCGTCCCAAAAGCTCCATCCGCGTCTGATTTTGGCCCTCTCCAATGTGGAAATTTTCCAGATGCTTCGAGTTCCTTACTGCGACATTCCTGAATGGTCATCTCGCGTTGAGACTCCATCTTTTCCTGCGATTCGAGCGGGCTAATCTGTGTGGCCAGGTAAATACTGCCGCTGGGAACAACGACCACGAAAATCACCCACGCAAACAGCCCGAGTATCAGGGAAATCGCCGACTGCTTCATCAGAGACGAGAAGAAGAGGCCGAGGTTATACATCGCCGAGATAAAGATTAAAGAAGCAATGTACATCAGCCCAATTCCGGCCCAGTTCGCCGCATTTAATTCTATCATTGGGAAAGATAAAAGGAGCATCAATGCGAGTATAAAAACAATGGTGACAGGAACAATCAGGATCATCAGCCCCGCCAGAAATTTTCCAACCAGGACATGGTGCCGGGGAATCGAGCCGGAAAGTATCAGTTTCAACGTGCCCTGCTCTCGCTCACCCGATATAACGTTGTAAGCCACTAATAGAGCCAGAGCGCTAAAAACAATTCTTAGAACGAGCGAAATATCCAGGGCTGGAAACATAGACATATAGGGATTGACCTCATCTGTAGTCGCACTTACTTCAGGTACGTCAAAATGTGAGATCTTTGCCGAAGTGCCCAGACGTTTCTCTATACCCTCGCTGAAGACGGACAGTACGTTTGGCGGCCGATATACCGTGGGCAGGATGTTCTTATAAACTATCACCTTTCTAAGCTCCGCTTCGTTGGCTGTTATGTTCTGGCTATATTCTTCCAGCCGCTGCTGATAATCCTTTGCTAAAACCGGTACGAATACCAAAACCAGGACAACGCATAGTATAGTCCCTACAGCGAATTTGAATGTCATCAAATTCAGCAAAAACTCTTTCCTGGCAATGCTCCAAATCATAGACGCCTCCATGTCGCACTCGAACTCCTGACAAAAAAATACTAAGATGCATCTTTTATAAGCTTATCCCCGGCAAGATGCAGTTATTCTTTCGAGGCGTTCACGCTATGGGCAGGCCGCCCAATATCTAATTTCCACTTTCCGTTATCTTCAATGAAGCATAAATATATTTTATATTCCAAGGACGGGCTGCTGATAAGTAATCCCACGCGACCCTCAATAACAGTGGCAGACTCCGGATGCACAGTAGCCGTTGCTATTCCTGCACCTTCGCCGGCCATATTCTCCTTGAATTTCTCAAAATTTCCTTCACTCACTCTCTGTTTGAAGTATTCCGTTGTGAGCTCCCACGCCTGCTCGTACTTTTTTTCCTTGAGGCAGTTTTGAAATTCTCTTAAGGCTTCGGCAACGGCTTCGACCTGAACTGCAGGAACGGTGGAGACGGTGCTTTTTTCAGATGTTGCCGTGTCGGTTTTGTCAGTTTCTTTTTGTTTTGTGTTTTGTGTCTCTTGAGCCTGGCCAGACACATTTTCGTTTTGTGACATGCTAAATTTAATCATTGCATACAAACCACAGCATATCAATATGACCACTATGACAATCCATTTTTTCATAATACTGCCCTTTTAGAATTTAATAAGACTGAATTTAACTACTTAACTTCTCCATTGTTTCCCGATAGCTTCATGTTTAATACATTTTTCAAATTGCCGCTCTATTGCTTTTTATCTTCTGCTTAGTTTGACGCCCACGAATACGATTCCGGTTATTAGGACGACCAGGCCCAAGACCAGAACAAGCGTGGCTGTGATATTCGTTTCGGCGCTGATGCGGACTTTGAGCCGCTTCTCTAATGCCTCCACAACCTCACTTCCGCTTTGGCCTTTTGCCTCGATCTGAGCCTCGTATTCGCCAACTCCCACATCTGCACCCGGGGCCAGATGTATCTGTATCGATTGCTTATCATCCGGCGAGAGTTTTTCGACCAGCTTAGGCAAAACCTCGGCCTTCCAGCCTAACGGCGATGATATTTCAGGGACAATATTGAACAGAGTCAGAGTACCGTCATTATGCAGGTCTGCCTTGATGTCGACGTCCTGCCCCGGTTTTATCTCTTCGAAGAGATTGTTAATCAGGATATCCAGCCGGCCCGTTCCTTTGGGGATCAGAGCCAGATCAACCCGGCCAGCCTTGATTTGGGCGAACCGGCCGGCAGGTATTTCCTGATTAGCATTCTCCTTTTTCAACTCATTGAGCACTTCGGCTTGTTTGGCCGTGACGACCCAGAGCTCGAAGTTTATCGTTTTGTCAATCATCTCAACTTCAAGCTTCTGCGGAATAGACACACGCAGAGCAAGGTCGTGCTTGCTGACCAATTCAGTAAAACGCACGCTGGTAATGCGGGCGCCGCTGCTCGAATCGACAAACGAAAAGTTGATCTGCGGCGGAAGATTCGTCACCAATAGAGAAAAACTCGTGTCGGAAGTCACAAGCATTTCGAGATCGAGGCGATAATTGATATCCGTGCCAAGCTGGCCCTCCTGAGAGAACTGGGAAGCGACGACGGTTGGTATCTCCTGCAGCGATTCCTTCTCAAGGTATATCTTCTCTATGACATCCTGATCCAGATACTTCAGTTTTACCCCAGCTTCCTGGACGTCCGTGAGCAGAATAAACGTACGTTTCTCTTCCCTGCCGTAACGAAGCAGGGGTATTATCTGTTCATAGGGTTTGCCGATGCTGGCGGAGTCACTGATAATCGAAACAATGATATTTTCAATGTCAAGCAGGGCCTGTATCTGCTCCGGGCTTTGCCATTCCGATCCGGAATCCGAATCGCCGTCGGCCAGACCCAATGCAGAGGCGGCCTGAGTCAGATTGGAGGTGTTCTTGAGGACCAAATCGAGCATACGCCGGCCTTCGCCGTCGTAGTATTTCTTCGCCTCCATAATCGTGATGTGCGTTGCGTTGGCAAGAAAGCTGAGCTTTGTTCGTTCAAGCTGGATATTGGCCTGTTTGAGCTGCTGCTGGGCCTGCGTGTATGCCGACAGGGCTTCGTCAAGCTCCTTCTGGGAAATAATGCGCTTGTCGAAAAGCATTTGCGCATTCTTGTACGCACTTTCATAACGATCGTTTGCCTCCTGGGCGTGTTCGAGGGTGACCTGAGCCGTTCGCAGGCTAAGCTCATTCAACAATTCCGTGCGCGTCTTGGTCGTTTTATCAGTCTTGAGGATCGGCTGCTCAAGCTCCTGTTTCGCATTAACAAAGGTGCCCAGGGACAGGACGAGAATCGTTAACAAAACATACTTTGAACTATGAACTTTGCTCATCTGAAGTATACTCCTATTTAAAATAGCGTATTGCCAGGCGTAAATCCTCCTGACGTTCAATCATCACTTCCTGTTGCCTGAACAGGCGATCCTGGGCATTAAAGAACAACTGCCGGAAGGTCTCCAATTCATCGTCCGTGATTTTCCCAACATCCCTCAGTTCGGCCTTGATCAGAAACCTCTGGTTTTCTATGTTGACGTTTTCCTGCTCCAGATCCACCTGGTATTTCTGCTCGGCGAGGAACTTGTAGCTTTGGCGTACTTTCAGCTCGATTCGATCCTTCTGGTCTTCGAGCGCCGCTTTAAAGCTGTTGAGCGTTGCCTTCGCCTGTATTTGTCTTCCTCTGCGAGATCCTCCCTCGGTAATCGGTATTCGCATTTGCAGTCCCGTGAACCATCCGGGATCGGGCCCACCCAAACTGATTTCATCGCCGAACACGCCCAGGCTTTGCGGCCGCCCTTCTTTGAATCCCGGCACCCTCGGCTGGCCGAAAACATCCAGCCCCCAGGTATCGTCCTGATTGAGAAGGTCCGCTCCGATCTTTCCATTTTCATCCTGGTAGCCGGTGCTGAGACGCAGGTCCGGGATATACTCATAACGCAACTGCTCCAGGACTCTGCCCTGTTCAGCCAAAACGGCGTCAGCCAGCGCCACTTCGCTGCTCTGGGCAAGGGCAAGACGGATCATACCTTCGGCGTCAAAATCGTCCAGAGCGAAATTGTCCATCCGGCCCTCGAAATCAAGTGTGTCGGCTCCGACAGGTAACCCAATCAATCGCAGCAAGACCATCTTGCGGTTGAATTTCTCACGTTCGAGTGTATTGATCCGCGACTTTTCATTCAGGACGTTCAAGTTGGCCGTCAGGACCTCAATCTGGACGCTCAGATTGCCCGCTTCCATTCTTTGCTGCTTTATCTGGTATTGCCTCTCGAATTGTTTGAGCAGTTCCTCCCGAGTGGCAATTTGTCGCTCCTTCAGTTTTATGAAAAAGAAGGCTCTGCGCACCTGCGAAAATACAACGGCAACCGTATTCTCGTAATTGAACAGCGCATTCCGCTGCTCTGCACGCAGGTTAACGTCCAGAGGATTGTCCTTGCCGTACTCGAAAATCCGCTGACTGATTCTCGCACTGATGCTGTGGGCATCATCGGTATTGTTGTCGGACTCGAAATTTCGGAAATGCTCATATTGGGAAATCAGCTCAACGCCGGGCATGAATCGCGAATTATTAATCAGCTTGCTGCCTCCGACGGCAAGTATCTGCTCGCGAGCCTGTTTGATTTCGTTGCTGCCGGCGAAGGCCAACTGCAAACATTCCATCAGTGTAAGCACACGTTCGCCCTCTATTTGTCTTGGCGTTACAATTCGCGCAGGCTGCTCGCCCACGGCCCGAAGATACGCAAGCGAATTCGGCTCTGAAGGACTCTCCCGCGTTTCCTCTTCAAGACGTCTTTCAATTTGAGCAAGTGAAGGATCAAGCTTTTCCGCCGCAACAACATCACCCACCCTCAAATACAGCCATCCCGATGCAACCGCCGTCAGAAGCACAACTCTGTAGACTTGTCTATTTTTCATTTTGCTCTCTTTCTTAATTTGACAAGACGGGTACCTGTTCATTTTACAACCAGCATGGGCAAAATATTTGCCCATACTACAACTACAACCTTACCGCACATCGTAACGCAGGAATGACACAAAAGCCCCCGCGAAGAAAACCAGGTTGAATAGTACCAATAATCCAATATCCCAAACGGCCAGTTTCAGAGACTGGCCAAGAGCAAGGTCCCGCTCCTGAAACTTCGGCACGGTCGCGAAATCGACGGGATCACGAGAAACGGCTCGCCAGGCCCCCACGAGCCCTCCCTCGGGGAATAACAGGTGCAGGCTGAGCTGATCTTCGGCGTCCCGGCTGCGAATAAACTCCTTCAGGTCGGCTTGATATTCTTTGATTTGTTCCCGAAGATTCACACAGCGGCTGATTCCCGTTCCGGCAACAGCCTCGGCGGCGCGTTGATAGATGACGGTCGGGGAAAAACACGTGAGATTACGGCCGGCGAACGCCTGGGCCAGCATTTTGTTATGATGGTCTTCACGAGCCTGATTTTTGGCATTTGTCTCCGCGGTTTTAAGCCGGGCCCTTGCCGGCGGATTATTACCAGGCCATCTCAGGTCACCAGAAGCGTTACCTGCCCTCTCACCATACTTCTCGCTGTTGCTCCATATCTCGGTTGAAATTTCACCTAACTTTCTTTCCAATTCCGCCGGATTCGGGGCCTTGCCGGAAACCTCCGATATAATTCTTCCAAAGCTTGGGACAAGAACGACTATCACAACCCAGATCAATAAAAGCATAACCATGGAATTGGCCGGATGGGCCGTTCTGCCGGATACAAATATACCCAGGAAGATGAAGATGGAAAGATACAGGAAAGACAGTAGACTAATCGTGAGAATTTTCAGCCAATCCAGTCCACTCAAGACGGCAACATTCGAAGCAACCACAATGATGAGGCTGACCAGCATGCCGATAAACAGAGGAATGCCTATGGTGAGCACGACGCCAAAATACTTACCCAAAAGAACCTCATACCTTGGAATTGTGTTTGCCAGCATCTGACGCAGAGTTCCATCTTCTTTCTCGCCGCTGACGCTATCGTAGGTAAAAACCAGTGCCAGAAAGCTTAGAATCATGGAAATGACAAAAGCCCAGTCAATACTGCTGAAGCGAGACAGAGTAAAGTTCCCCTGACCTTTTATTTCGGGCAGGTCGCTGCTGAATACATCAAATGTAAAACTGTTGGGCAGAGACTTTTCGAATCCTTCGGCGCAAAGAGCAAGCGGTTTCGGCTTTCTCCAGATGCTCTGTCTATAGAATGCCAGTTTGTAAAGCTGGCGCGATTGCGTACTCAGGCCAGCCAGATTCTCGTTCGTTTTTTCCCAGTAATCGCTCGACTGCTGCTTGTACCCGCCCACAAAGACAAATCCGCCCACGGCGAAAAGCAGGATGATCAGCACCAGCGAAAGCATGAAACGAAAACTCAAAAGGTTCTCCAGAATTTCCTTGTGTATAATCTGACGAATCATATCAAGCCTCCCATGTTTAGAGGAAAATGTGTTTCAACGGATTCTGCTATATTACCTCACCTTACGTCGTATCCTGAAAATGATGCAAAAGCCATGGCAAAAAACAGGATGTTCCCAAGGATCAAGAACGCCAAATCGGGAACGACCCTACGCAGAGTTCTCACAATATCAGCCCTGTAAGCGAATCGGGGCAGATCGCTTAGCTCAAGAGGCGCAGCAGTATCACCTCTTGGCCGGGTCTTGATCTCTTCTTCAGTGCAGGGTGTGAAAAAAATCGTTGAAGAGAAGTTATTGGTTCGAGAGCGTATGTACTCGATGATGTCATTTCGGTACGGTTTGACGGCGTCGATGAAGTGCTGAAAGCTGGCCACGTCTGTTCCGGCCAGAGCAGACATTATATTCTCGTACAGAGAAATAGGTGAAATCCGGGATAGATTATTGGCAAGGCGTGTCTGTTCGAACAGGCTGCGGAGATAAACATCTTTGACTTCCGAGTACTTGTTGGCATATCTGATTTGAATTGGCACGCCAATGCTATAGTCTATAAGCTCGTTGTGGATAAAAGCCTCAGTGCCGGATCGAACATAACCATGATCAAAACCGCCCCCGGAAACATCAGACCGCTCATTATATCCGGACATATAGCTCTTGCCGGAACGCTTCAGCTCCCTTTCAAATTCCGTCTGAGTCTCTCCGCGCAACGAAGCGACTTGCTTGTTTATTTTTTCCTCCGGCTCAAAGGGTTGAATCTGTGTGGCCAAATACACACTTCCATTGGGAACCACCACGGCAAAAATAATCCAAATAAACAATCCGAGCACAAGCGAAAGAGCAGACCTTCTCGCCAGGCAGGAAAACAGCAGCCCCAGATTGTACATTGTAACGATAAAAACTAACGAGGCGAGGAACATAAATCCGATTCGAATCCAGTCCGAGCCGGTTAAAGCCACCATAGGGAAACAAAGCAAAATGACCACGCCCAGAATAAACGCGATTGTAACGACCACAACAAGGACCAGCAGACCCGCAAGAAGCTTGCCCAGCAACACCTGATAGCGTGCGGCGGTATTTGAGAGCACCAGCCGCAGTGTGCCTCGCTCCCTTTCGCCGGATATGGCATCATACGCCAGCAGCAATGCCAGGACGCTGATGACAATCTTGAATATCAATAAGACGTCAAAAACCGAAAAGATTGACAGATAGTGATTCGCCGCCGCCCCACTTATCTCAGGAACCTTATCGTACTCGATCGTTGCTGAGTTACCAAGCTGCTTCTCTAACCCTTCACTGAAGACCGCCAGCACGGACGGCCGCCGATATATGGTGGGCGTAATATTTTTATAAACGGTGACTTTATGCAGCTCGGCTTCGTTGTAGGTAACGTTCTCGTTATAGACTTTGAGTCTCTCCTGATAGGCCTTGCCTAAGATGGGCACAAAGACGGCCATCAGAACCACACAGAGTATTGTCCCCACGGCGAACTTGAACGTCATCAGGTTCAGTAAGAATTCCTTTTTAGCGATTTTCCAAATCATTAGGACACCCCATTGTTTTATCTTATACTCGATTTCACGAGGAAAAATACTATTCCTGCTACTACGCAGGCCAAAGCAAGAAACAATATCAGTGCCGTGGTTATGCTGCTTGTGCCGCTTGTCCGCTCATGGAGTTGCTCTTGCATGACCGGAGCCGCTTCACTCGGAGCCGCAACGACGCGCTTAAGGACAAGCGGCATCGTCTTTCCCTGCTGGCTGAATTGACCTTCGATGGTCGAACCATCTTCTTTCATCGTACCCTCAAAGTCACCCTGATCGGACATCCTTTTGAACCGGAGCGTGCCGTTTTCAAAAGTTACTTCATCTAAAGGTATTGTCGGTAATGTCTCATCAGGACTCTCAGTGACAATTGTAGCAGCAAGGGTACCATCAGTGTTTTTCCGGATTTTGATTATAACGTGTTGGCTGACTTGATCGGATACTATCCGCCAATCGCCTTCGATACCCCCAGGCACACCGGCGGGCGCTAACTGTTGTGGCCGGGCTTGAGACCCGGCGACCGCCGGCGGGGTGATAACCGCCGTTTTTGCTACCGCCACCGGATTCTCGCCCGAATAGAGCGCGCGTACTCCGTCGGCATCAATTGCGCCGCGAGTAATACAGACCTCGTCAATCAAGCCGACAAAATACTTATACAGGCTGCTATCTCTGTGGTCCGTGACAACTCCGATATAGGCATTGTGCTGGGATGCACCGGAAAGATCGTATCCGTCAGGAAGGTAGCTGCCTCCATCCAATGCGCCATCGACATAAACCCGCAACTGCCCTGCATTTCTCATCCCGACAATATGGTGCCAGGCCCCGTCATTTACGCGAGTGCTCCCCGTCGTTTGTACTTTATTATTTATGTTGTCGTCCGTGGTCAGAGTCATCATACCCAATTGTACTTCGTTCAGGCATAGCGCGTACCGTATGCCATCGACTTCGTCTCCGCCATTGGCAAAGACCGTTCCCCTATTCATGTGTGCATCATCTTCATTGGTGCCGGTCTGTGTCGTCTTTATCCAAGCCGAGATCGTCCAATCGCCGGTCCCGAAGTTCAGCGAATCCGGATTGCCGCAGTCCACGTAATCGTCGCCGTCGAGGCTGATAGCCCGGCCGACCTTGCCGTCCACATAGGTTGGGTTGCCATGTATGGTTCCATTATTGGACCCGGCGCTGTCGTTAGCATCATTTTCGAACTTCCACCAGGCTACCAGCTTGTTCGGCTGTCCTTGCTGAGCGACAACTGAGGCTGGACGATTTGCTTCCACAATCCGGGCGTCTCCGCTGAGGACCCCATCGTTGCCGTGGCCTGACAGGTCTTTGGTTGTGCCGTCGTCGAAGTTCCAGTAAGCCACCAGACCATCTTCCTTGCCGGTCAATGGCGTGTTCATCGCCGCCTGAATTTGCTCTTGCGACCGTGCAACGTTCCAGATGCGGATTTCATCGAGCTCACCGTGGAAGCATTCCCCGTGAAGATATTCCGGGTCCCCCTTGCCAATGTACAGATCGGACTGGTCGATACGCAGCCGCCCGGAGGCATTCTGGTTCGCAATGGCCAGGCCATCGACAAGAACTGTAATCGTGTGTCCGTCATACGTGCCGGCAAGGTGGTACCACTTGTTCACGTCAAACTCAGAAGGCACCCTCAAAGTCCCGACCTCGCCCAGACCCATCTGGGCATATAGACTGCCGTTCATATTCCGAAATCGCAGAAGAAAATTCTCGGCTCCTTCCGCGACGTTCTTCCGGACAATGGAACTGATGGCCCAGTCTTCTGCATAGAACGAGGATGCCTTCAACCAGACCTCAATCGTAATCGCATCTGAAAACGAACGAAGTGATTGCGAATCCGCAACGCGGACGCAGTCCTCCTGACCGTCTAAACTCAATACACGATTTACCGTTGATTCGTGTGGCGTTGGTGCCTCATTCGCAACCGCTATCGGATCCCCATCTGAGTACAGAGCGCTGACATTGTTGGCGTCGAGTGCACACGCGAAAATACAGACCTCATCGATCAGGCCATTCCACTCACGGTCGGCTTGCTCACTATTTCCTCCGATAATCACAGCCGAGTCGTTTGTTTGGATAACGCCTGATGCTTTGCTGGAATTGTCCAGCTCTCCATCGATATACAGCGATACATTGACACCGTCATAGACACCAACCGCATGATGCCACTGGCCGTCATTGACATTCTTTTTTCCTTCGATACCCTCGGGCCGCTGACCGGTAATAGAGGTAATCCCTGTGCAGTGAAAGGCGAGCGTGTTTTCCTCGGCTGTTCTTTGGAGCCGCCAGGCCGTGTCACCCTTGGTCACAAGGGCTTGCCATCGCTTATCGAAGCTGTTGACCTTAATCCAGGCGGCAATGCTTATTGGCCCTGCGATATCGAACGCCGATTCATTGCCGATCAGCACATAGTCACCGTCGCCGTCGAATTCGAGTGCCCCGCCGACCTTCCCGCCGGCAGGCCGCCACTGCGGATTCCCAACCAGCTTACCCTCGCAAGCATTACCCGAAGAATCAGTTACATCGTTGCCGTCAGCTTCATCGAGCCTCCACCAAGCGACGAGCTTGGTAAAATGTTGGAATTGTTTTTCCGAGCCTTGCACAATCCCACTGTCACTTCGGCCTTTATCCTCAATCTCGACGTCATCAACACGCTTAAGCACACACGGTGTTAGCATGCCGGACTTTTGCCACTTACCCTCAATTGTCAAGCCGTCTTCTTTCATCGTACCCTCAAAAACACCCTGGTTAACCTTCTCTTCGAAGCGCAGCTTACCGTTTTCAAAAGTGACTCCATCGAAAGGTCTGTCGTCGGGGCTATTACGGGTTGCTGCACCAGCAAGGGTACCATCCGGTTTTCTCCAGAACCTCATTACATACTTCTGATTAAATTCAGCAAGAATTGCATCCCATTTGCCTTCGATTTTGTTCGCTTTTTGCTGTAGAGTATTTGTTGCCGTTGCTTTGGTGTTCTCTGCTTCTGACTGCAGAATATTTCTTGTTAATGCTTCGGCTTGCTTGGCCTGTGTCCTCCAGTTGTCCGTCGCACTCGTACTGCCCGCAAAACGCCATGCTCCCTCGACATAGGCAAAAGACCAGACCTGGTCTATTGGCTTCTCTGGCGACTCACTCGAATAGATCGCACAAAGGTCTGACTCTTTCGGCGGTTCATTCTCAATCTCAATTCTGCAAAGAATCGCCTTTCTCACGGCAGCCAGCATTTGTGCCCCTACTTCCGGTGATGAAAATTTCTCGTATTGCTTCTGCCTGACAATCGGGAATATCTGCTCGAGAGTATTTTTGTCCTGGTGGTGATAAGCGGAAATTAACGTCAGAAGAGCATCAGCAGGTGTAGATTGGTTGCTGAATTTACGGCCTTGCAGTATTTCATTTTTCGTCTTCTCAAAATACTCGATGGTCTTGGTTTCTTCGGCGCTGATTTCTGTGTCTGGCAAGGGGTGCTTGACGCTCTGCATGATTGTTAAGGACACAAGCTGATAAGCCACACTTGCCTCAATTCCGCTTTTAGCCACAATCGGAGGGACTTCCAAGACCTTTTTTTCAGCCAGGTCCTGCAGCAGTTGCCAGCAGATTTCATGATATGCAATGACAAAAGCCACGCCGGGTGAAACGTCCAACATCTCGGCAACCTTCTTTGCATCTAATTGGGTCATTATCTGCCGGCCGAATTCTGCGCCAAGCTCTGCATAAGATTTTGCCGCCTCGGAGTCGGATTCAATTGTATAAAGACGGGCTTTTCCCGCTTCGTTTACTAATCCGTATTTACCCAAAGCGTCTTTAGCTTCAGGAGACTCGATGGCACGATCCTGTTCGATTGCCTGAATCAACTGACTCGCGTATTGCGAAATGACTCTGCCGATAGCGTTCGGACTTGGAGTATTATGGCTCCAGGTTACTCGCAGTTGTCCGGAAGAGTCGTTCCAACTGTTTGTCCCCGCTTGAAACGGATGGGATGGGTACAGCAGCCAGGCCTTATTCTCAGTCGAAGTATCACCGGCACCAATTTTCTTGTTCATTTCCGCCCGAGCGGCGTCCCACGCTGGCCCCCCATCCATGACAACCGACCATAGAACATGGTAAAGCATTTCATCTCGCCCCGCCAGGTGCAGCCGAATTTGGGCAATCATTTTTTCGGCCGGCCGAACCAACTGCCGGGCTGCTTGTTCTGCGTATTCTCGCAACCGGTCCCTCTTGTCACCTACAACAGCAGGAAATGTCAATGCGTAGCGTCCGTCGATCTTCTTAATCAAGTTCCCACGTTCCAGCCTTTCCAAACGCTTCTGAACGTCGTGTATTCCGGGTGGTTTAAGAGATTCGTCTGCGATTCCCTTTATGCACGCCACCAATATGGGATTATTGTTGGGATCATTAAGAGCCTGCCAGTCGATGCCGCCGCTCCCGAAGAAACTGAAATATTCCCTAACCTTAAATTCATCCGGAAACTGCGGCTCGGCTGCATAAATAATAGAAAAGCTTTGAACTATCAGAAGAATGTATGCCAATCCACAAATTCGGATCACAGCCTTCTTATTGATTAAATCAGTATTTTCCATAATTAGCCCTTTCCTTTGGTTTTTTCACAATTGCTATCATTGCAAAGTGTGTGCCAGAGAAAAATTGATTCAGAATTACCTTCTCAAGTTGTTGTTTGACAAAGAGATAGATGCTAAACCGCACCTCTGAGAAATGCAACTGTTGTGACGTCCAATGGGTCATTGCCGACACTCTCGGGTCATGAATGACACACTGATATCAATAGGGTGGATTATTCTATTCCGTAATGCCTCAGCTTGCGGTAGAGGGTCTTTCGACCGATGCCAAGCAATTCGGCAGCCTTTTCACGATTGCCCCCCGTTTCCGAAAGGGCCTTGTTGATTGCTTCCCGCTCGGCTTTCGCTGTGGCCTGGGCGGCAGTCTCCGCGAGCGATATTCGCCCTGATATTATACTGGTCGGTTCAGGTGCTTCCGAATCGGAATAAATTCGTCTCGGCAAGTCGGCCGGTTCAATGGTTGGCCCGCCTGCAACCGTTATCGCGCTGTAAAGGCAGTTCTGCAACTCTCGCACGTTGCCCGGCCATTCGTAAGCCATTAATAACTCAACCGCTTTCTCAGAAATATTCGGCTGTTCAATCCCCAATGGTGTTGAATACCTCTCGATGAATTGTTCAACCAATAATGGGATATCTTCCTTACGCTCGCGCAACGGACAGATATTCAGACTCAGAACGTTCAATCGCCAGTATAGATCCTCTCTGAATTTTCCTTCCTCAACCATCTTGGCAAGATCGCGATTCGTTGCAGCCATGACACGAACATCAACAGCAATCGGCTCGTTGCCGCCTACACGTGAAAAACTACCTTCTTCAATAACCCTCAAGAGCTTAACTTGTGCTTGAAGAGTCAGTTCACCGATTTCGTCAAGAAACAATGTTCCCCCATCAGCCGATTCAAATTTGCCTATCCTGAGCTCCTTGGCATCAGTAAACGAACCAGCCTCATGGCCAAAAAACTCGCTCTCAATCAGATTGGAAGGAATAGCACCGCAGTTAACCACAACAAACGGCCCTGATTTGCGATTGCTGGCCTGATGAATTGCCCGCACAATTAACTCTTTGCCCGTGCCGCTCTCACCGTACACCAGCACCGTACCATTCGTGCCTGCGAACCTGTGCATTAAAGCGAACGTGGACTTCATCTTATCCGAGACACCAACAATATTCTCAAACCTGTAGGTTTCTTCAAGCTGGTCTTCCAACTCCCTGACCCTTCGCTTGAGAGTCACCATTTCCACCGCGCGCGAAATTATTGCCAGAAGCTCATCATTATCAAAGGGCTTTTCGAGATAATCAAAGGCCCCCTTCTTCATGGCTTCTACGGCAGAACGAACCTCCCCGTGAGCAGTCATTATAATAGTCTTACAGTCGGCATTCAGCCGCCTGTCCAGAACATCCATAACCTGCATGCCGTCGATTCCGGGCATCTTCAAGTCCAGCAAAATAACAGCCGGCTTAAACTGAGCATATACATCAAGCCCCGACTCCCCGGAATCGGCAACCTGCACATGGTAGCCACTTTTTTTTAACAACGTGGACAAAATGGAACGTATGCTGGCTTCGTCATCAATGATCAATACTCTGGATTTTTCCACGTAATCTCGCTCCCAATCGCAATATTTACCTTATCGGCAAAGAAATTTTTACCTCTGTACCACCGCCCTCGGCTTGCTCTATCCAGATTTCACCATTATATCTTTTGACTATACTATTGCAAATGGCCAGCCCGAGACCTGTCCCGCCGGCCTTAGTCGTAAAGAAAGGCTCAAAAACCTTTTGCCGCAAGTTGGCGGGTATTCCGGCTCCCTCGTCCTCGATCTGAATCAATATCCTCTCACTGCCCGCTATAAAGTCATGGGCTTCTTCTACGAGGCAGCAGGCTTTAATAAAGAGCATTCCACCATCCGGCATTGCCTGTAAGCCATTCATCATAACATTCAAAAGCATCTGTCGTAACTCAGCCGGGTCGAATCTAAGTTTCGGCAAATCCTTCTTGAAATCAGTTTGAAGCTTAATGTTCTGGCTCTTGGCTTTAGCATCGATAAAATTCGCACAGCGTTCAATCTCCCGGCGAATATCTATTTCCTCGGGATTGCTCTCGGCCGGTCGGGCCAGTGATAATAAGTTACCTATAATATTATTCAGCCGATCTACGTCATCTAAAATGTCATGCGCGAGCTTTCGCTGGTCTGTGCCCTGGTCGAATTCATTCTCAAGGTACTGTACCGTACTGCGAATAGCCGTCAGGGGATTACGAAGCTCGTGTGCAATACCAGCAGCAAATTGGCCCATCATTGCCAGTTGCTCGGCACGGAACATTCGTTCGTTCTGGCGCAATCGCTCCTTAAACAGCAGAGCATTCTCGAAAGCCAGGCTGGTCTGCCTGCTGAGCACCTGCAGGTTGGCAATCTGAATTCCGCTTAACGGCATCTGATTTAAATGCAGAAATACTATGCCGATCAACCTGTCCATTGAAATAAGGGGACAAGCAAGATTTACATCCAAATCCAAAAAAGGCTGAAGCTCGGCACGCAGGTAGTCTGTTACTTCTTCGTTTTCCTCAAAGAACAAAATTTGACGATTAGCATGAAACCACTGTGCTGTGATACCGTTGGCAGCCAAAGCCGGCAGCCGGGATTCGCCATGGCCGGCCTTATCTACAAGAGAAAAAGTGCGAGATGATTCGCCGCGATCCGCCAGATACACAAAGGCTTTTTCCACATCCATCAGTCCCTGCAATTTGCTAAGCAGATTATTCGTGAGCTGCTCGGGATCGACTATCAGCATTAAACTATCTTCGAACTCGGTCAGCAGAGTCTCGTCCCCCGCCGATTTACGAAAAAGAGTGAGAATTCTCTGCCACATGGAAAAATCCCTTGAAACTATGAGACAACCGGGTCCCGTCATATAAAGCAGACAATATTATATATCGCTGAATTACATAGTCAACATAGAGCAGCAAAACCGTAAACAAATAGACTTTCTATCTTTGAATTCTTACAAGATACCACGTTGTAGCAGGTTCCCCAATGGGTATTTCGAAACCATCTGCAACTATTTGTGCCCGAATTGACTGCCCCATTCTCTTGCCGGCACCATTTAGTGGGACGGCTTCTACATGTTCTGCCAGTCCGATGTTCCGGAGAGTCACGCTGCCCTTGACCGGCTCGATAACGGTCGGCCCCGAACCCCAGTCGGACAGGGACGTTCTGTCCTCATTCCAGGTCATATCCTGGTTCGCTGAGCGTGCCGTTGCGACCAGAAGTAGACTTTGGGAACTGGAAATAGGCTCTGCATTTAGAGATGTTACGATGATTGAGCAGAATTCGTTTTCCGCCGTAAGGGAAATGTTTTTCAATGCTTTGTTATTATCTTTAACAAATCCAATAAGAGCCTGCGATTTTTCCGTCTCAATAGTGACAAGTCCTTTTCCCTGCTCAGAGCGGTACCAGGACAGCTCGCCCGTATCGGAAACAATCGGATTGTCCATGGCAACCTCCGGATACTGCCCCGGCTGAGCATCAAGAGCAGCGATTCGTGTTGTATGCCGTAAAGGCGTGGAAACTGAGAACCCGGGTGTAAAATATGGCCGCTCCGAAGATGGGGAACGGATGCTCTGGCACACTTGTTCCAGTGAATATGACCTCGATACTGTCTCAATCGCCCGCCGCACGTCACTTCTTAAAAACATAACGGCACAAGCAGCGAGATTTGTCATTTTAACTGGATCCGGCCGAATCTCGAAATGTCCCGGTATTTTCGGCTCCCATTGCCCGGGTTCTTTGTGCTCGAACGTGTACAAGAATATGCCGTCCCAGTCATGGAAGGCCGAGTACGCCGCGAGGATGCCGATACCTTCACAAGCATACTCATTAGGGAAAGGATGATTGGTCTCCGAAACGGTGTACGGCTTGCCGACTATCGCAGACCTCGAAAGCTGAACCACCGTGGAGTTCAGGGGATCATTAACCATGGGGGTGTTCGGTATTGAAAAAGTATTTCGTCCCGTTTTGGGATCGGTTAGATAACTTGGATGCTGCCAATATACGTGACCATCCACAACATCCAGCCTGGAGGTGGAAGTCAGCAGAGGATAGCCGCTCTTCCAGTGGTTATGGTCGCTCGTGCCGACAATCAAAGATTTGACACCAAGCTCGTCCTTCAAGTATCGATACATCTGCCCGAAGTAGTTTTGTTCCAATTCCATGTAGAATTCCGCTTCGATGTGGAATCTCTTCTCAGATGCGGCGTCGAATTGGTCCTTCGTCAAACGAGGTACAAACTCATCCTCTTTTACACCGGCTATCTCACGTAGTTCCTTCAGTTCGGCTTCGGACAGGCGTACCTGCAGCCAGGCATTGTACTTCTTTGTCAGTTGATCGGCGTACCAGGCCGTTATGTCGGCCCACGTACCGGGATTCCTGCTCTCGTTTTTTCCCAGCAACCGGTCACTGAACCATGCTTCCACGATGGAATTTTCATTAACGATTTCAACAATCACAATAGCCGGTTCGTTGCGGTACTCCGACTTCGTATAGGGATTATAATGGGTTAAAAGCTGCTGTGCATATTCTTTGTGCAGCATCTGAATATGCTCGTCGAAATAGTTCACAACCTTCGCCAGACCGAGATACTCGTAATCTCTGACGCCATCGCCTTTTCTGTAGTTTCTGCCCACATTGAGATTGAGATTTGTGTAGATCCCCCGCTCCTTCAACTCGGCAACAAAATAATCCAGCCGGTCAAGCTGCTGCCGGTCCAGGGCACGAGTGTCATTGCTGTCCCTGACAAAAAGACTGCCCGACCAGTTCGAATCAAGAAAGTGGAACCGGACACAGTTAATGCCGAACCGGGCAAGATGCTCAGCCACAATCGGGGCATCTTCTTTGGATGGAAAACATGCCGAACCTGTGAAATTGACGCCCCAAATGCGAAAACGCTCGCCGTTTGGCTTGACGAGGTGGCCATTATTTACGCGAATAAATCCATCTTTGCCGGCCGGTGCTTCTAATAGAAAAGACATATTCACAAGCGAATCAGCATTATCGCGCCAGTCCATGGCAAAAGGCTTCATTTGAATATTACCGGCACAAGTATAATTCGAAAAAAGCACCAAAGACAAAATCCAGCTACATATATCTCTTGATGGCATGAGTTTCTCCTTGAGCAATACAGATATCGTTTCAAAATACATAATTTTTAGCATCAGGTTGCCTACAACCTGCTATGTAATTATGTTATGGGAGAAAAATAGTAAAGTCAAAAGCGTAGTTGAACTACTAATAAGAAGTTCTCCCCCTTCCTTTTCCATTGCCCCGCGGCATTGCGAGAGAAGAAAGCTCCAGCTTGTAATGCTTCCTCCATATGAAGCAAACAGGCGCCTGTATTTATCAACCCAAACCACTCATTCTGCCTGAATTAACAATACCGTCAAGAAATTAATCTTATTTTTTTTGATGTTCAGCGTTTATTTTTACGCTGGTCGAGGCGCTCTCCTAAAGGCCGGCGAACAGGGATATCAAGCCCTCCGCTTGTTTCGAGCTCGTCGAAAAGCTGCTTTTTCATAGCCTCGATCTGCTCGCTGTAGGCAGGTACATCGATCAGGTTGTGTCGCTCATGCGGATCGGTTTGCAGGTCGTAGAAGCCATCGTGGTCCCAAATCCCCTGATAGAAGATGTACTTGTACCGCTCGGTGCGAATGGCAAATACCGTCGGCGTGGCAGGGAAATTCCATTCCCAGTAATACTCGTACAGAATGTGGTCTCGCCATTTGATCGATTCACCTCGCAGCAACGGCAGAAAGGATTGCCCATCCATACCAGCGGTTTTTGGTAATTGTACGCCAGCTGCCTCCAGCAAAGTCGGAGCAATATCGATATTCTGCACCATTTGTGTTACCCTCGTACCCGGCTTTATCATTCCCGGGGCATAAGCGAGCATCGGTACTCGGATTGACTCCTCGAAGGCATCACGCTTATCGTAAAATCCGTGTTCTCCAAGCTCAAAGCCGTTGTCGGCCATGTAAATCACCAGCGTCGATTTGCTCAAACCGGTCTCGTCAAGGTACTTAAGAACTCGCCCAAGGTTCTCATCCAGCCCATGCACCGTTTCGCAGTACTGCTTGTAAAGCTCATCAAATGACGGCACCGGATCGTTATCGTATTGTCCGGTTTCCATGTGGTCCACGCCGTGTATACTGTAGCGGCGCTCGCGAACCCAGAGCGGCTGGGTCTGGTAATTCCGCTCGGTGTTGGCCATCGTATCAGGACGCTTGACTTCGGCCTTTCCGTAGAGACCTTTGTAGCGTTCGGCCGGCTGGAACGGATAATGTACGGCCTTAAACGACAAACACAAAAAGAATGGCCGGCTTGTATCGCGACCCTCTTTGAGCCATGACAGCGCCTGGTCAGTCAGGACATCGGTTGTGTATCCCTGGAAGGTGAGGCGTTCGTTATTGATGTTGAGCATCGGATCGAAATACGTCCCCTGGCCCTTAAAACTGGCCCAGTGGTGGAAACCGGGCCTGGGACTGTCGTCTTCATGACCCATGTGCCACTTGCCAATAAAAGCGGTCTGATAGCCGGCTTTCTGAAGGTACTGCGGAAAGAACACTGTGCCCTCCGGTTCCGGCCGCTGATTGTCAACTATACGGTGATGGTGCATGTATTGGCCGGTAAAGATAGACGCCCGGCTCGGTGAGCATAGCGATGTGCTGACGAAAGCGTTGGCTAAATGCGCTCCTTGCCGCGCCATACGATCCATGTTCGGCGTCTCTAAGAAAGCCGGCGATCCGGTCATAAATCCCATAAAGTCATAACGATGGTCGTCGCTAAGCATCAGAACAATGTTCCTTTTAGAACTTTTGCCGCCCTGACCGGCCCAGAGAGGGCTTGCAGCAGCACCGGCGAAGGCCAGCACCGCCGTACCGCGCCAGGCCGACCTGAGAAAGTCCCGCCGATTGCAAAATGTTCGTCGTGAATTATCCTGCGTTGTCATATAGCTTGCCTCCGGCTTAAACTTATTGTTAAATGTTTGTGTTCCATTATAATATTTAATGTCATAAGGATAATATTATGAACAATAGAATTCCACAGCTATTTTTGATCGTCACGCTTCTTGCCGGGATATCCTTGCCAGCGAAAGAATCGAATATGCAGACTGTCGAACCAGTCGACCACGGCCGGGCGCTCGTCAATCCCCTGATGGGCTGGACAATGCACTTTTACTCGAACATTATCACCAACTACGGCTCGAAGCTAAAACCATCCGATACGCTCGACGACTTCCCCGGCCTTTCGTGCGCCTATCTGCGGGTGCCCTGGTCGTTCCTTGAGCCGGAAGAAGGCAAATTCAACTGGTCTCTGCTGGACACGCCCGCCCAGCGATGGATCGACAAGGGCAAGCAAATCGCCCTTCGCATCAGCAGCACGGAATCCTGGATGCGCTGGGCGACGCCGGAGTGGGTACATAATGCCGGCGCGAAGGGATACAATTTCACGGTCGGCAAAGGCGTCGATGAGAACGGGCCCTACTGGGAGCCGGACTACAAGGATCCGGTCTTTCTCGAAAAGCTCGACAATTTTCTCAAAGCTCTGGCCGAGAGGTACGACGGAAATCCGAACGTCGCTTTCATCGATATCGGCTCATTCGGCGTATGGGGCGAAGGCCATACATGGGCCAGCTCGAAGCTGCCCTTCGACTTCGAGAGCCGCAAGGTCCACGTGGACCTGTACTGCAAGCACTTCAAAAAGACACTGCTGGCAATCAGCGACGATTTCGCCGGGCCGGGCGAACCCGGGCGGCATTTTCCCATAACCGATTACGCCCTGTCCAAAGGCGTGACACTTAGAGACGACAGCATCTGCGTACAAGCCCCGCCGAACTCGTGGTTTCACGCCGAGATGGCGCAGGAATTCTGGCCGAAGCTGCCCGTCGTCCTCGAGCACGAGCATTATGGGCCAAGCAAGCGGAAAAATGCCTGGGGCGACGGCTCGTTACTGCTTCAGTCCGTAGAAGAGTACCACGCCAGCTACATGTCCATCCACTGGTGGCCGCGGATACTGCTGGAAGAGAACCGCGAAATCATCGATAAAATCAACCGGCGGATGGGATACCGGATTCAGCTAAAGAAGGCGATTTTCCCCGAACAGATTCGCTTGTCCGAGCCTTTTACCATCACAAGCACATGGGCCAACGCCGGAGTTGCCCCCTGCTATCCGGGAGGCTTCATCGCGTTCGCTCTCAAGGACGAACAAGGCGGAATCGTCGCTGCATTCTGCAACGAATCATTCGACGTCCGCAATCTGGACGTCGGCGGGCCCGGTAAAGCCCCGACAGAGACCGTCAGTTCAACTTTTGCCGTAGCTCTGAATACATACGGCTTCGCGCCGAACACCCAGCCGGGCACTTACGATTTGTTTGTCTCAGTTGGCATGCGGGACGGCACACCGGTCATCGCCCTGCCGCACGAAAACAACGACGGCCATAGACGATACAAGCTCGGGACAATCCAGCTCCTTTCAGCGAATCAATAAGGCGCTCTAACTAATTTGTTTTCGTTGTCATGCTAAGCTAAAACAACAGCCCCACCCTGTCATCCTGAGCTCACAGGTTGTGTCGCAATCAGGATTTTGCGAATTTCATCGTCGATTACAAACAAAAAACGAAGGTTATCTGAGCGATTTTTAAATTCCGACACAGCCTGTCAGCGAAGGATCTCAATGCCGTCGATGTTATAACAACGCATCGGTTGATCATACTTCTTAGGCATTTAGATTCTTCGCTTCACTGCGTTTCGCTCAGAATGACAATTTGAGCCAAATGTGTGAACAGGAAAGACTTGTGAATACCTTTTCATTCGAATCAGTCAGTTTGAGCAAAGTACATCAAGACTCGCCGGCTTGAGACAATTAATAAATGCCTGCTATGTAACAGGCTTTACAATTCAGCCGGGTCCTGCTGGTAGAAATTTTTCAATTCGTTATACAAATCCGGATGCTGTTCCTGCAGGTCCCCGGGCTTCTCGAAAAAATATTCGGTAGCGACGGCGAAGAACTCGGCGGGATTCACCGCGCCATACTCATCCAGGAAAGTGTCGCTGTTACGGCGAACGTCACTCCTGAGCTTCTCGTAATCTTTTTGCAGGATGCGTGCCCAGGCGATATATGTGGAGTGGTCCTGAATGACCGGGGTGCTGTCACCCCTGGCGCCGGAGCTGTCAAGCTGGTGCGCGAATTCGTGAAAGACAACGTTATGACCATCATGAATATCCGCGGAACCGCGGCGGACGTTGTCCCATGACAGGACGACCGACCCGCGATGCCATGACTCGCCCAGACGAACATCCGGGCCTTCGACGACAATCCCGCCGATAAGCTTCGGAACCCTCGGAGCAACATATGACCGGGGGTATACCAGAATGTAGTGAAGGCCGGGATAATAATCGGTCCTGCGGTGCAGCAGAAGCACGCAGGCCTGTGCTGCTATGGTGACTTTTATTTCATCGGTAATTTTAAGGCCGCCACAGCCTTCGAATCTTTTCTCGCCGATAAAAATCTGGATATGTCGCTGCAGCTCCTTTTGGTCAGCTTTGGGAAGCAGCCTGTAGAATGGCACATTTCTTTCGATAATCGCCAGCCACTCGGCAGGAAACTGCTGAGCGGCCAGTCTGTTTCGCCGTCTTTTTTTGAATCCGAACATATATTCCTTAGCCCGTCTGTAATTCCAATTTTTCGTTTTTATACCAGATTTACGCCCGATTGACGATTTTTGATTTTCGGTTTTCGATTTAAAAATCGGCAATCGGCGATCGAATTTCGAAAATGCTGTGTAACCTTTTTCCCGCCGGCGCCACTATCAAGGTAGAAGGACCCCAATAAGGGGCTGAGAAAAGCAGAAAAATAAAAAGTTAATGAAAGGAACCGAAAATGAAAAAGACAAAAATCATAACAGCGATCATTGTTGTGCTGGCTGTGACGGTTTTGGCCGGTGAGGCGTTCGCCGGTCCGGGCGGAGGCGGTCGCGGTCGCAGCGGCGGACAAGGATGGGGACGCGGAATGGCCGGCGGACCACAAATGGGTGCAAACCTCAATTCTGCACAGCCGGACAACTCCTGGGTACCAGGCCCATATTGCCCGTTTGCCCAGGGTCCGAATCAAAACCAGGGCTGGCGAGGCAGAGGGCCGGGTGGATACGACCAGGGCGTCTGGGGACCAAGAGGCCCCTATTGTCCATATGGCCAGGGTCCGAATCAAAACATCCAGGGCTGGCGAGGCAGAGGGCCGGGTGGATACGACCAGGGTCCGAATCAAAACATCCAGGGTTGGCGAGGCAGAGGGCCGGGTGAATACGGCCAGGGCCCGAATCAAAACATCCAGGGCTGGCGAGGCAGAGGGCCGGGTAGATTCGGCCAGGGCTTCCAGGGCAGAGGTTTCCAAGGCCCAGGCGCAGCAATCCAGGGTAGAGGCGGCAGAGGCTTTCAGGGCCCAGACGACGCAATTCAAGACAGAGGCTTCCAACGCAGAGATATAACGCCGCAGGGCTGGGGAATGAATAACTGGCAGGGACAGCCCGGTCCAGGAGGTATAGGCAGACAAGGCCCCGGAATGCAGCAGCAATGGTTTGCACCGGGAGATCCGGACTGGATGAACCAGCAAATGCCGCCCAGAAGCAGAGGCTGGGCACCGGGCCCGGGGCAAGGTTGGAGACAAGGCCGGGGACTGAATCCGCAACCTGAAAAAGCACCGGACGCCAATGCTCCTGCCGAACCGGTTGTAGAAGACCAGCCAGAACAACCGCAGGACGAATAATGCAGAGACTCTTAAACAATGCAATAGACCGGCAGAGTTGCCGATATAACAGGCTGACAGAGCGAAGACCCCGCCGACAAACCGTTGCTCGGCGGGGCTTTTCTGGCCTGCTGATGCCGGCACAGAAATCCGTGAATATTTAGGAATTTTATTGCTGAATCGCATATGCTTTCGTATCCTTCACATATGGTTTTATCGATTCTTCCAGGCCGGACCGTAAGTCTCCGGGCCGAGCAGTTATTGGTTGAACTTGTTTACAGCCTCATGGACTCAGAATTCGTCGCAGAAGACCGTCAAAAGACGAACGCATCGCTCGCGGCCGAGCATCGGGATGTTCGCCTTAGCCTTCAGGGCGATTCCGACGCTTATACCCGGCTTATCAAACAGCACCAGTCGCACGTCAGCCGGATGCTGTGGCGTTTCAGCCGGGATCGTCTCGTCCATGAGGAGCTGGTTCAGGACGTTTTTGTCGAGGCGTATCTGAGCCTGAACAGCTACCGTGAAAAGGCCCCGTTCGGCCACTGGCTTTCGCGGATCGCCACCCGCGTCGGCTACCGCTACTGGAAGCAGTTGGCACGCCGGGGCGAGACGGAAAGCTTCTCACTTGCCGAATGGGACGAGTTGCCGGGCAAATCGCCCGACCAGATGGATCCGGGCCGGGCCGCCGATCTGCTGCATCGACTGCTGGGGCAACTGCGGCCGCGAGACCGGCTGATTTTGACCCTGCGATACCTGGAAGGATGCGACGTTGCCGAAACCGCCCGCAGAACGGGCTGGACAAAGAGTATGGTAAAGATCCAGTCGATGCGGGCCAGAAAGAGATTGGAAAAGCTTTTCGCTCAGGCGGGAAAGGGGCTGAGAGAATGAAAAACGAAAGCCTTTTCGAAGCATTATCCGCGAGGGCCCGCAGCGAGCCGCCCCCATCGGTGGACGTAGCCGGCCGGGTCATCGCGATACTTAATGCCGAGCAAAACCGGGTAGAACGAATGACGGAGAAGCCCCTGCTGTGGCTTGCGGCGGCTTCGTCGGCATTTGCGGTGCCTGCAGTAATAGTAGCTATCATGGTTTACAACGCCTCGACGGGACCTTTATACGAGATTTCACAAGCGATTGCATGGGTGGTGCAATGAACGAGAACCAGACAATAAATAATCCGGCCGTCAGCAATATTAATAAAGCCCACAATTGGCGGATGGCATTTTTTGGCCTAATCATCCTCGTAGCCGGCATAGCAATCGGCGGTTCGTCTATGCTTATTTTCGCACCTAAAAAGCTGATACAACCGCCGCCCGGCCCCGAATTCAACAGCATGAGAATGATTCCGCCGCTGAGTCGAGATCTCAACCTCGATCCCGATCAAGCCGAGAAGATCAAGCCGATTCTGGATAAGCACATGCAGAAGCTTAATACCATTCGCATTGAAGCACGCTCCGAAATAGGCGAAACATTGAAACAGATGAACCAGGAGATTGCTGCAATTCTCACAGATGAGCAGCAACAACTCTGGCAGCGCGAGCTTGACCGGCTTCAAAGAGAGCTTCGTCCCAGGGTCAGCCCAAGACGGGGCGAAGGTCCCGGCGGCCCCCGCTTCCGCGGAGGTCAGCAGGAACGCTTCCGCAGAGGCCCGGGTCCGGGCCCATACGGACCTCGACGGGGACCGGCCGGCCCGAATATGCCCCAGGATGATATAAATAACGCCCCGGCAGAAATTCCCGAACAGCCGACGCAAGAAGACTTTTGAGTGTATCCATCATCTGA
>Ga0154684_1073_pt1 | contig 38758 bp, 30 predicted proteins | sample Rifle2008BG13ft_FD_116113 | JGI IMG/M metagenome (GOLD analysis project Ga0154684, IMG submission 116113) | Planctomycetes bacterium RBG_13_50_24 | reverse complement strand
GTGCAATTTCATACTTCTTCCCGGTCACTTTTAGTGGATTAAGTCGCTATTGAGGCAAAATCCGGCTAAAAATCACCTAAAAAGTAAGCTTTTTTCGTTAAGAGTGACATAACGTTGTCACTCTTGGAAAAAAAATCTTTGTACGCCGCCAAGACAGTGTTACGTTTGTTCTGTCGTGGATAATTATTAAACGGGCAGTCTGAAAGTTGTGAACACTGGAAAAATGACGGCATTCCTGAAGAAAATGGTTGGGCTTTACCAGCCTTTTATGTCTGTTCACGTAATTAAGATTCTTATTCGTTTCAATGATCTTGTGAACTTATGGATAAAAAGTGTGAGAACTGCAAGCATTTCAGAATGGGCAATGTGATACCGATTCATTATATCTGGGGCGATTGCGTGAATCCAAAAAGATACAATCGGGATGCACAGGGAAAGAAAACACATCGTGTTTTTACGTGGGCCGACAAGAGCTGTGATGATTTTGAGCCCAGGGAGAAACCTGTCAATCAACGGATTGTGGATATTCACCCAAACAGCTCACCATCTGTAACGGATTCCGAGATCGAGAAGCGTTGAGTCTACCCGGTCGCCGTAGGAATGGGTGAATCCGCCGAACAGCGACCAGTTATGCGAGAGCCTGCCGTTCAATCGCATGGACAGATAGGTCAGCTCGAATTCCCTGGATCGCGGCTCCACGTCAACCGTTCGGAATCCGGCGAGCGGGTTAATCGACAGCTTGTGACTCCAGAGAGGCAGATATGCAGACAATCTCCCGCCGTAGCCGTCCATTCCCACGACTGCAATGTTATAGACCGTTGCTGTCACGGAGGCTCCCTGCCAGTCGAACAGGTCGGTATGGGTCAGTCCGATCTGCCAGCGGGGATCATAATCATAAGTGTCGGAGTTTATAAAGGAGACTTCCTCGGAGAGCCGAAAGTTCCAGGGCAGGCCCTGGTTGCTGCCTACCCAATAGCGCCAATATCCGTCATCGAAAAAACGCTCATCATAATAGGGTAACAGATCCCGCTCGGCACGGGTATCAGGGCGCTGCCAATGGTCGAGCCCGGCACTGAATGACAGCTCCGAAGATAACCGGGAGACGGCGGAAACATCCAGCCGGGCAAGATTTGTTCCGGTGTTGATCTGGGCTGCTCCGGCGTCAAAGTCCACTTCCGCCGTTGAGTACAGCGTGAAAAGCGGGCCGAGGCTTGCCCGCTGGTCGAAGAGCAGCGCCAGACGGTCCGATTGGCCCTCATAGAGCGAACTTAAAATCCCCGCTGTACCGGAGTAATATGGTCCGGGAAACTTTCCGGTTTCATATGTAGCATAACCGGCCAGCAATGGCTCGTCCTCCGAGGGATCGAGGTTGTATCTGTTCGGCTTAAATCCGGCGACGGCACCGAGACTGATGTGCTCATCATGTCGTATCTGGCCCTGGATGCCGTCAACGTATCCTATGCCGGGAAGCTCTCTCGGTAGAAAACGTCCCAACCGGAGGAATCCATCATCGGCCAAAGGCCGTTGAAACGAACCCATGTAAAGATCAAGGCGGGGTTCCTGATAGTCAGGATGATAGCGATATGCATCTCCGTCCCGGTACGCAAGGTCTCCCGACCATTCGAAACTCCAGTTCGAACCTTCGATTCTGTCGAGGCTTCCTGATGAACCGAAATGTGTCACTGAATAGTCCCGTTGATTCTCGCGGTCGGTCTGAAGGCTTTGGCGGGCCTGCATTTGCCCGTGGAAGATATTCCGGGCCTCCGGAAGCCCGAGGGTCCACTGTGGTGGTGCGAGCAAAGGCACAAATCTGTCATCATCGGCGGTTGCCGGGGGATTTTTCGGTGATTTTTCATCCTTGTTCTGTTGATCCGGTTCCTTTCGTTCGAAGACCAGTTCCACTGACTGGCCGATGAGTCCATCTTGCTTGTCTGAATGTCCCGCGAAGCGCAGCATCGCCAGTTTCCTTGTTACCTGGATCACCTCAAACTCGAGGATCCGGCCATCATCGAACCGCAGGGAGCCTGACAGGCCCTGCCGCAATCCCTGGTCGGTTCCTTTATCAACATAGAATTCGTTCGATATTTCGTGCGTGATCCGGGCATTCATCGTGACATTGTCCGCATGAGCAAGCCCACTGAACATGATAAGTACGCCCGAGATGTACAGGAAAATCTTACGTTTGTAGTTACTCAACTTCTTCTTCATAAAGCCTTCAGTGTAAAAAGATATACAGTTTACGGGATACTCTTTCCTCGCATCAATCATCTCCTTCCCCATCCGAGTGACACTGATAACAGGCAGGTGAATCGTAGCTGTAGCCGCTTACTTCATCGTGTTTGTCGTCCGTTTCGCCCTTCTCGTGGCAATTCAGACAGTCGAAAGTGCTCTTGTCGCCTGTTGTATGACAAAGTTCACAGGAAACATTATGCGGGCCTGTGCGCGGGAAAGGGTGCTCGAAGGATGCGGGTTTCCATGCAGTGGTAGTATGACAATGCTCGCAGTCATGGGAAAAGTTCGAAGCCAGGTGGTCCGGCGCCTGCTGGTAGTCCGCCGCGTGACATGAATAACAATCCGTGGAGATAGATTGGAAGGTCCCGCCGGTGTGGCAGCTCGTACAGTCGAGTCCGGCATGTCCGCCTTCGAGCGGGTAGAAATAGTGTTCGAAGTCCGCCCCTGTCCAGCCGGCAGGCGTATGGCACCGTTCACAGTCTGTAATCCATCCGTTCGCCAGGTGATTGGGAGAAATGGCCTGAGCGAGACTCCTTTGGTGACACAGCTCGCATTGCACCGGAGCTCCTTTGAATTGACCGACGGCCGCCTGGAGATGGCAGCTCTCGCAGGGAGCAACAGCATGTGCGGCAACGAGATGAAAACGAGTCTGGGCGTGCTCGGCTATCAGCCCTGTCGGCGTCCAGTCCGTCTGTCCGTGGCATCTTTCACAATCCAGACCAAGCGCCGAAGCGTGCGGATCGGGATGGCACCCGCCGCAGCCGCGGGCGACGTAAGCCGTGACCGGCCCTCGGTCGTTGTGACATCGTAAGCAGGCCGCATCGACGTGAGCCCCTTCCAGAGAATAACCGGTCTTATCTTTATGATCGAACGAAAAGTCTTGCCGAAGAATATCCCAACGCTCTGTTACGTGGCAAATACTGCAATCTCCAGGAAAAGTCCGGTGCGGCACGAGAGGTCCCCAGCGTTTGCTCCAGTTCTCCCGCGGCACATCCGGGCGGCAGTTGATAACGAACACAATACCGGTAACGGCAAGAACTAAAACAAGAAGCATCTTCTGCCTTGGCGTATATCTCATTGAACACCTCTGTATTAACTTATGTATTTATGACTTGTATTATGATTTCAAAGTTCAGCTTGCCCATAAAACACGATGGTCACGGCTTTGTAAACATATTATATAGGATAGATATAATCCTATATAATATTCAAAAAACAAATTACTCATATACTCTACTATTCCTATTATTTTAGTATAGTATGATGATTTATAATTGATATGTCAAGTATTTTCCCGGAATTATTTCAATGTTTTTTTTGTGACCGGTTTTTTGGGGCTTCTATAAATATGCCGTATTACTTATGCCCTTTTACTCCTGTGCTGCCCTGTGCATGCGATTTATTTTTGCAAAACAAAGCCACGCGAAGCTAATTTCAAAATCCCAGGTTCCCCCAAAGGGGCAAATCAGAAGGCATATATCAGAATGAATTTACAAACGGCGTCATTTATTTTTTCGGCTCTTCGGCCGGCCCTTCGCCTTCTCCGGGCGGCGGATTATTCGCTACTTTCACAGTATGCCTGCCCGATTTGGCGATCTTGCCCTGTTCTTTTACCGAGACGAAAATGGTAGCCATGACGCCGTCTTTTTCGTTGCTGACCAGAGCGGTACATTTTACCTGGTGGCTGTCCCCGTCGAGCGAATAACTGGCAAGGTGATCTTTCAATGTGAGGAATTCGGGTTGCCAGATTATTTCCGGTTCGGCGTCAGGGACTATCTTCATAATTCTCATTTTGACGATGTATTGATTCGGCACTCTCGGATCGGGAGAGACTCGCGCATCAGCTTCATAGGCCATTTCAGCAGTCCGGCAGCCTGACAAAACAAATAGGGCAGTGGCTGCGATCAACTGGGCTATTCTTCGCATGGCTCATCCTTTCTTTTTACCGATCGGACTATCGTTATGGGAGTTTCACCTTTTCCATTGATATTGTCAAGTGCCCGCATTTTACTTCGCTGCATGATACCATATTTACTTAAGAAAAGCATGCTATGACGTGCTATATTGCTCTGCGGGGATGTTCGTATTGCAGATTTCAAAATTCTTAGACTAAAATCGAGCCGGAATGCGCCATATATATGATTGAGCGTTAATTTGGCTGGTAACCTGAAGCTTTAGGCAAGTGCACTTATGTCGGAAGATCAGCAACTTTTGAAGGATTTGCAGCGAGGCGAAAATGCTGCATGGCGGCGGATTTATCTGAAGTACAAGGACGATCTGCTCACCGTCGCCCGGTCGCTGGTTTACGACGTCAATACAGCCGAGGATTGCCTGCAGGAGGTCTTCGTTTTGCTGGCATCGAATGGATGCAAAGTTCGCGGCAATCTCAAAGGGTATCTGCTCAGTTGTGTTGTGAATCGGGCCCGAGACCATCTGCGCAGAAGAGATGCTCAGTCGAATTGTCAAGTGAATATGGGAACGCATCGGATTGATTGGACGGATCCGGCCGGGGTTCTGGTTGACGACGACCGGAAGAAAGCCGTAACCGGGGCACTGGAAAAAATACCCATCGAGCAGCGGGAAGTGATCGTCCTGCATTTGCAGGGTGACATGGCGTTTCGCCAGATTGCGACGATGCTGGATATGTCTATCAACACAGTGCAAAGCCGATACCGGTACGGCATGGAAAAGCTGCGGCAGCTTCTAACACAACAGGAGGCGATATGAAGCCAGCGAAAAGAATTGAAGATATAGTACGCAACGTAAGAACGACGACCAGCGAGGCAACCGACGAGCGGATCATATCCATCGGCGAAGCCGCAATGGCAAAACGAAACGAACAACAACTCGCTGCCGTTCACACAGGCAGCGGCATAAGGAGAATTATCATGAAAAGTAACTGGATAAAACTCGCAGCGGCATCGGTGATTATCGCCGCGATAGGGCTTGGGATGTATGCCTTGACCGGCTCAATCGATGGAACGTCGATTACAATGGCCCAAGTCAGGCAAGCCATGCAGGATATTGACTGGATGCAAATCGTCAATGAGGGAGACAAGATAGACGACGGGCTCGTAGAAGTAGATTGGTATTCATTTGCCTCAAAGGTCCACATCGTGCTCGCCAAGGGAAGAATCGTTTATGACGACTTCAAAACCCGAAAGCAGTTTCACTGGCCTCCCAGCGGCGAGTATATCTATGAGTCACCCATCGATCAGACAAGAGAATTTGCTCACGGCGTCACTGGACCATTCGAGATGATCGACAAGACGTTTCGTATCGTACAGGCCGAACACGACGCCAACGTTACCAAGGAAGTGGGAAATTATCAGGGCCAAAGGGTCGAGGTGTGGAAAATAAGTCATGACGTAAAATCCGGCGGTGGCCGGACACTCACAGTTTACATTGACATCGAGAGCAAACTTCCCATCGCAGCCACATACGAACACACACGACCAGATGGCACCCTCCAGCCGGAGAGCAATATCGAGTTCAAGTATCCCGAAACCGGCCCGGCGGATATCTACGAGGCTGGTGCTCCAAGGTCCGCGCAGATTAAGACTTCTCCAGAGCAGTAAGCTTCCTTGAATGCGAAGTACACAAAAGGCCCCTCGGCCTTATGGCCGGGGGGATTTTCTTTTTTACTATTGTTCGCAATCCTTAGCCGTGGCCGGGCAGAGAGTGCAGGTATTCTTCAATATTAGTGTAGCCGTCCGAGTCGAGGTCGCCGCCGGCGTCAGAGGCGTCGTCCGGATTCAAATTCATCTGCCGCTCCCACTCATCGGGCATTCCGTCATGATCCGAATCGGCAGGCGCAGTCCAGCCGGAAAGGTCGGGATAACCGCCTACCTGGTCGGGGGAATCGATTATTTTGCCTGTCCGGTTCTTTACGTCATTGACTATACGGCTGTCGACCGCATCCCGCTGCGGGGCAGTCGCACCGGATTCGGCCAGTACTATCTCCATCGCTTCGGACGAACTCTGAGTGGAAATCTGCGGGGTTTCGAATTTGGAGGTGCTGCGATTCTTTACCGGCGCTATGCCTTCCTCTCCCCATTTGAATCCGACAATTGCCCAGTCGTCTATATTCGGATCGGAACGGTGCGGGCCGATATTGTCCAGGACGTAAATTTTCGGGTCACCTTCCGGGAAAAGGATTTCATACGGCCCGGGACTGGTCGAAGGCCCGGCGATGAAATAATTGCCGACGAAATTGAGAAAGCTGTTCGAGCCGTAGTCAACGATCTCGGCCGGAAGTACTCCCCAGTCGTAAATAACGTTGTTCACGATATCGTGAGTGCCGCCTTCGGCGATGAGCGGATTGCGAAAATCATTATGTGCCAGGAGATTGTGATGCACCGATACGTTGTAAGAGCTGTCTCCAATAAGCAGGCCGGCACTGTGCGTCTGTTTGCGGTGCCGGCTGCGGTTCAACGCCTCGCTTATTATCGACCGCGATATCGTGATGTCGTGGGCTCCGTACCATGTGCTGACGGTTTCGTCTTCGCCCCAGCTTGCCGAAATGTGGTCCAGCACGACATTGTACGAGCCTGGGGACTCTCCATGCGGGCCGAGAATGGAGACGGCGTCGTTTATATCGGCGTCAACTGTGCCCTTGTTGCCGGGCCGAACGCGGATGTGCTGAATCAAAACATCGTGGGTGATAATAGTTATACCGGCATTCTTAATGCAGATTCCGCCGCCTGGAGCCGTCTGGCCCGCGATGGTTACAAAAGGATAGTTGATTTGCAGCTCCGATTTGAGCTCGATTGTTCCGCCGACGCGAAAGACAATAATTCTGGCGGAAAAGTCGTTAACCGCCGCTCGCAGCGTCCCCGGGCCTTCGTCGGCAAGCGATGTCACCTCAATCACCTTGCCGCCCCGACCCGCTACGGTTCGGGTGCCGAATCCCTCGGCGCCCGGGAAAACCGGTAATCCGGTCTGGGCCTTGAAAGGTCTCGGTATGGTCGGATTCTTCGGAGTCTCAGGGGTCCTAATTTCAATAATTATGGGAATTCCGATTATTACTACGAAGGCAACGAACAGAAAGCCGCCGGATATTGCGAACAGCCAGCCGGCCGGCGGATTCTGCCAGGAGCGAATCATCTTTATACCGAAGTAAGCGGCCAGCAGCGGGCAGAAAAACATGATGCCCCAGATGGCCAGAGGTCCGGGGAACTTCATCAGGTAAGCGTCGAAAATATTGGCGATACGAAACTGGAAAAGTAAAAGCATAATCCAAAGGATCGATGTTATACCGAGCAGTAAAATTCCCTTTTTCAAATGTTTCGTTGATTTACTCATGAACGCTCCTTTTATTTCATGGTGTTCGTTAGTCTGTCGATCAGGATTTTATCATCGGGCAGCAGACCCGAGGCCGGAAGCCGGGTTATCAACTCTGCCCAGTGCGGGTCCTGGCGATATGCGCGCAGGAGATACGGAATCCCTTCATCGACTTGTTTGGCATCGTTTATTAATGTTATGCCGACCCAGAAAGCCGCCTCTCCATTTGTCGCTTCGTCGGGGACGATTGTGGTCGCTTCCTTATATGATGCTATGGCCTTGACGAAATCCTTTTTAGTCAACCACATATCACCTTCGTTGAGCTTTTGGTAAGCCCTCTGGAGCCGGACCAGCCGCCGCAGTTCGGCGACGGGATTCAGCTGGTCTTCCACTCGCAAATCGAACAGCCGGTCTTCCCACGGCTTTCCTGTTGAGGCGGCCCGGACCACGACAATAGCGGCTGACTGCCGTCCGCGGATGTCGCCGCCTTCAGCCTCGGCGGCTTCCAGGGCGCACAGCATACGCTCGGCCAGGTCGCCCTGAGCCGATTCGAAGGCTTTGGCCATGGCGGGCCAGACTGTCGGCTTGTCCATCAGGTTTGCCTGGACGGAATATTGCTTTCCCACGTAGTGACCGGCGGCGAAAATCGCCCGGCTGCCGGTATGCGCTGCCACACGGTCCTCGGCGTCTATCATGGCGACCTGGCGGACCGCTTTGTCTTCATCGGTAGAGATCAGGGCATTAAGTGCCGCTGGAGCGCTTTTGCCGGCCCGCATAAGTTCCAGTCCCAGCGGGCCGTAAGCCGGGTCGACGAAGGATTGGGTCGCCACGGCGCCGACCCCTGCCTCGGCCCAGGGAACAACGGAGCCGACCGAGAACCAGTGGCTTTGGACCGCAACACCCATTTCGCCGGTGGCCTCGTCCCGCGCGACGATGGAATAAGTCGAAACGGGCATTGAGGAAGGTCTCCGGCATAATCCAGGTGACGATAACGACAGTGACAATACGATTGATATGGTTACACAGCGCATGGTCTTTCTCCTATTTTTTGCCGCCCGGCGACACTGCTGAGCCTCATTTCCCGAAAGGATATCGAATCATGTTTTAGAATTCAAGTTTCGAGTAATGTATTAATGTTATGGATATAGAGGACCCATGGATAAGTACATGTTTAGCCAAGGAGAAGCCATCCTCATCTCGATAAACGACAAACAAGATGAGGCTGCCACACAATAGAATTGAAGGAAAACGGGTGGCAGACTCAAGCTTGGACCACCGCATGGCGTGGTTCAAGCTTGGGGATGGCCGCAGATAGCAGAGGCCAACCAAATATGATTATTCAATGGTTTAGAGTTAGTTCTTTGGCGTTTCCCGGCCCTGCTGCATCATTTGCTGGAGCATCTGGTGGAACGTTGCCTGGGGCGTGAAGTCCCAGTCGGGTATCCGGCCAAACTTCGAGGTGTCCACAATGCCTTCATTTAAGAACGTGCGCATCAGATGCTGTGTTCCCTCGGCCGTGATTGTCCAGACGTCGGTATGGCCCAAATCGTCGAGAATCACCCAATGGGCGTGTGAGAAATTCGCCTCGTATTTGTTTCTGAAAGACTCACCTGTTTGTTTGCTGCCGTAGAAGATTAATGTCTCGACACTCGATTTTTGTGTCGGCGGATGCTCTTTCACAAGTGAAATTACCGGCCAATGGCTATACTGAAAGCCTCCCCATGCGATCATCGACAGGGGCGAGCCGATTAACGAATCGGGATCGTCCAGTTCAGAGACGAAGTTCCTGTCCGGATTGGTGACACTGCTATACGTTTTTGCCATCAGATCCCCCGGATACCCGATTAGACCCATGAACATCTCGTACATCAGACACATCGCGGCGATACTGCTGAAATCCCCCTTCTCGGCTGAGACATAAGCGTCGAAAACCATATTGGCGTAGGATCGCTGATTAGTAATGCCGAACGAGGTCATTAATTTTACTTTTGATTGGTCGATGGGTATGCCGTTGTATTCTTTCGGCAATTTGGCAAGTACATTTCTCATCGTTCGCACAATATCCGGCGACTTTTTTACCGCATCAGGATTCTTCTTCCAAAGCTCATTTATATGATTCAGCCTCGCGTCAAACTCTGCCGGCTTTCCGAACGCGATATCGTAGGGAAAAGCAGCCTCGACCATAATAGCCCTGTTAATGCTTTGCGGGTACCTCAGGCAATAGACCATAACCACTGACCCGCCGTAGCTTCCGCCGGTGACGTTTATTTTCCCGTATCCCAAAGCAGCCCTCGCCGCTTCCGTATCGTCAACCACGTTCAGGATGTTATATTGCCTCACGTCAATTCCTGCCGCTGTCAGCGATGTGCACGCCTCGGCGAATTTTCTGCCGATTTCCTTAAGGCCGGTCTGTGAAAGAAAGTCCGGAGTCTTGAGAATCTCATCGAAAAGAGGGTGCTTTAGCAGGGGCTCCCCGTCAACCCCACGGTACCCGACCTCGACGAGGTCGTGGTTTGCCATGTCAGATTCATTGATATTGTCTCCGAGGTTCATGTTCGAAACGCCCGGGCCGCCGGCAAACCGGAATATCGGATAATCCGGATTCGGGCTCAAAGATTTAATCACGACCACCGGCAATTCAATTGTTCGGGAGTCCGGTTTGGTTCTGTCCTCCGGGACATAAAGCGTACCGCGCATCCCTTGATATTCTTTTGTCCGGCAGGTGATTTTTTCCGGTTTAAGCTCCAACCGAGGACTTTTCCGTTCGGCACCCCGTGCCTGCTGAAAAATTGCCGTAATCGGCGTGATTATTACCGCCGAGACAACGATCAAACCCACCATGAATTTCATTCTTGTGCATCTTGCCATGTGTACCTCCGGCATACAATTTTTGTTTATTTACGATTTTACTGCAACTATGGAAGTTTAGTCGCACAATTCCGCGCCGTATTTCAAAAAAAAAGACTGCTTATTGCTATAAAAGCGGCGCAGCAAATTACGGCATGGGATAGAAGACCTTCAGATAAATCCGGAGGCTGAACAGATATTGGCTTTAGAACCGGTTTCGCATCTGCTCGGCCTTGGTGGCTTCTTTGAGAATCTTTTTCTCTTTAGAGTTCAGGCTCTGGATGCCGGAGTTGTGGACTTTTTCGAGGATGCGATCCACCTCGATCTGCAGGTTATGTTGTGCGGCCATTTGCTTTTCCCAGTGGCCGGTCCGGAATTTGAATTTGAACTTGTCTCGCCAGGACTGCGAAAACACGTAAGCGGCCCCCGCCGCCATCCCGGCCAGATGAGCTGCGTGGCCGCCGGCGTTTGCACCTTTTGTAACTACAAACAGGAAGTAAACGCCCGTCAAGCCAATAGCTGCGATTCGAATCGGGACGGGGAATATGAAAATGAACACGACAAAGTGCGGGAAAAGAATCGCACAGGCGGCCAACATACCGAGTATTGAACCCGAAGCGCCGACCATTTCACCTGCCGGCAGGAATCCGACCGCGACGAGGAAGTAATAGAATAAGGCCCCGGCGACGCCACAGCCGAGATAAAACGGCAGAAATTTTTTACTGCCCCAGTGGCGTTCGAGCGTCGGGCCCAGAAAGAACAGGCCAAGCATATTAATAAAGATGTGGAAGAAATAATTCGGATCGTGAAGGAACTGGTAGCTAATCAATCGCCAGGGTTGCAACGCCCGTCCCAGCGATGTAGCGTCGAGTTCGAACCATGTATAAATGAAAACGCCGAGAGGCTTTATTAGTATGGCGGCCAGGAATATGCCTATATTGGCAATCAGAAGCCACTTGACTACGGGCGTCAGCTTCGGAAAGGACATCCGCATCTGAGGTGCATAACGAAAATGCGAATCGTGCGACTTAAAATCCGCCTGTGTGTAATCTCTGTCGTAAAGTCCCATATTATTCTGAATTTCTATTTTAAAATGAATTAATTATATTTAAATTCTTGCTATCGGTTGAGATAACTCCCCCCGGATAAATCCGGGAGCTAAATATTGAGCCGACAGCTCCTGTCTTATAATATCGTAAAATTGGGTGAATGTTCACAAAAAAAGACTCAAATATCGAGGGTTTGGACTTTCATTGCCTTAAATATCGCCAGTAAAATCAAGCCAAGCACGACCATCGCGATCCCGATATTTTGCGATATTGTCAGGCCGTCAAATTCGAACGGATTATCGTCTCGCAGATATTCCATTAGAAAGCGGGTGATTCCATAAACGATGAACATCAAAGCAAAAATATAGCCGGGCCTGGTGAAAAACCTGCCGGTATGCCCTGAAAGCTCCGCTTTTTTGGCCCTGCGCCAGAGCAGATACAGCATAAGGCACCAAAAAGCGGCGATTCCGGAAGAATAAAACTGGGTCGGGTGGACCGGCAAACATCTATATTTGCCTTCGGTGACCTCGATTTTTTGCTTCACGGTTAGATATTCGTACGGTTTCAGGCCGGAATACTGATTGCCTTTTTCATCGGTATAACCGAAAAATTCGCCGGGCAATTCTAAATACGGCTCGGACCTGTTCCTGTCTAAATCAGGACTTATCTGACTGTGGTATGCAAACGAGTAATACGGAAAACGGACGCCCCAGGGCAGTTCAGTAGGTTTTCCGTAGCAGCAGCCGTTGAGAAAGCAGCCGATCCGGCCAAAAACAAGTATCAGCATCAGGCCTACGGCAAGGACATCCAGATAGCGTCGGATGGGCAGCTTATGATACCGCAGGTAGAACAGAATGACGATAATGGCCGCAATCACCCCGCCCGCAAGCTCCAGGCCACCCTGCCAGATTGCAAAAACCTCAATAGGATTCGACCGGAATTTATCGAAATAGTGGACCACGAAGAACAGGCGGGCCCCAACTACTCCACCTACTAAAGAATAAAGTGCGGCGTTTGTAATATGCTGCGGATCGGGCGTGAAGTCCCGGCTGAGGTGCCTTATTAACGAAACGCAGGCAAGAAAGCCGATTACCATCATCAGGCCGTAGCTTTTTATAGTCAGGTGAACGAACGGAATTTCGAATAGCTCAGGAAACATTAATTATTTTCGATTTTCTAATTTCGATTTACGATTTTTGTTATTCACTGCGTTTTCAGTCGCGGGGGCATTCGGTTTGGTGGCCTGAAAAACCGCCATCAAAACTACGCCGAGAATGACTAAATAAATACTCAGATTCTGAGATACTGTCCCGCCCTTGTAAGCCGCCCACCATGCGTACTCGAACGGATTGTCATCGCGCAGGTATTCTATCAGGAAACGGGTGATGCCGTAAAGTACGAATGCCAGGGCAAATGTCTGGCCGGGCCGGGTGAAAAGTTTCCTGGTATTTCCTGAGCCGGCGGCTCTTTGGGACCTTAGCTGGAAAAGATAAAGCAACAGGCATAAAAAAGCGGCATTTGCAGATGAATACAATTGAGTTGGGTGAATACGAAGGCATTGATATTTGCCTTTGGTGACTTCGAATTTCTGCTGCTCGGTTAATTCATCGAAAGGTTTCGGATACAACCTTCCATTTATATCGACGAAGCTTGAATTTTCATTGTGTGGTAATTTCAAATGGGGCTCGGACCGGTTTCTTTCAGGATTAGTGTTAATCTGGCTAAAGTAGGCGAACGAGTCATACGGGAAACGTACGGCCCAGGGTAATTCTGTCGGTTTGCCGAAGCAGCAGCCGTTCAGAAAGCAGCCGAGCCTGCCGAATGATAGCCCGAGCATCAGGGCGATTGCCGCGATATCGAGATATTGCCGGATGGGAAGCTTGTAATGGCGGGAATAAAGAATAATGACGGGGATGGCGAAAATCACGCCGCCGTAAAATTCCAAACCGCCCTGCCAGACGGCGAACATCGAAGACCAGGGATTTTGTAACTGGTCGAAATGATGGACGACGTAAAATACACGTGCCCCAACTACGCCGGCGATCAGGCAATACAAGGCAAGATTTGTAATCAATTGGGGATTGGATGAGATTTTACAACCCAGCTTTCCCAAGAGGTAAAATCCCAGGATAAAACCGATAACCATCATCAGGCCGAAGCTTCTTATGGTCAAATGGATAAAAGGTATCTCGAAAAGTTCAGGATGCATAAATTATTTTAGATTTTCGATTGCCGGTTGTCGATTTTTATTTCAGCGGCCGTCAATCGGCTTTCATGTGTGGCTCTCGGCAAAGCTATTTTATAATATTGTTATTCTCGTCGAGAACGACGATCTTCGGCTTGAATTCTTTTGCTTCTTCGGGCGTAAGAAAACCGAAGCTGAGGATGATAATGACATCTTTTTCCTGAATCAACCGGGCTGCCGCTCCGAGAATTACGATTTGACCGGAACCGGCCTGGGCTGGAACGACGTAGGTCTCCAGCCTGTTGCCATTGTTCAAATCGGCTATCAGGACAGACTCGTATGGTATAATGCCCGCCGCTTCCATCAGTGCCGAGTCAATTGCTATGCTGCCAGGGTAGTGCAGCTTCGTCTCAGTTACCCGTGCACGATGCAACTTGTTCTTTAGTATTTTTACAAACATAATCAATCACTTGGAATACGATTTTCGCTTAAATGCGGATCCAGGCACATTGTACACAACTATTTGCCTGCGTCCAGCAGAATATTATCGATCAGCCTGGCCGGGCCGAGTTTTACGGCTACGGCAGCGAGGATTTTGCCTTCGATTTTCTCGATACTATCGAGTGTTTCGGCATCGACAATACTGACATATTCGATCTGTCCCGATGGAATCTGCTGCAATATTTTTTGCATTTCGGCAATGATTTGGCGAGTTTCCGTTGTTCCGGCGTCGATTAACCGGCGGCAGGTCTGAAGTGATTTATAAATATGGGCCGCATCTTTTTTTTGCTGCTCGGTCAAGTATTGATTTCTGCTGCTGACGGCCAGGCCGTTCGGCTCGCGCACCGTGGGGCAGATAACAATTTCCAGCGGCATATTCAAGTCGGCGGCCATCCGCTTTATTACGATTGCCTGCTGGGCGTCCTTCTGGCCGAAATAGGCGGCATCGGGAGCGATGATATTGAACAGCTTAGCACACACTGTTGTCACTCCGCGAAAATGCCCCGGCCGGGACCGGCCGCATAAAGATTCGGTCAGTTTCTCGACGTTTACCCATGTGATATTTTTCGCCGGATACATCTGTTCAGGCTCCGGGGCAAAAACCACATCAACACGTGCTTTCCTGCAAATCTCCAGGTCGGCCTCCAGAGGGCGGGGATATTTTTCAAAATCTTCACCTGGCCCGAACTGTATGGGATTAACGAAGATGCTCACTACGACAAAGTCACAATTTTTCGCCGCCGCCTCGAACAGCGAAATGTGCCCCACGTGAAGCGCGCCCATTGTTGGCACAAGGCCGATCTTTTTGCCCTTGCTTCGAGCGGCCTTCACCATGCCTCTAATCTCTTCAATTGTTTTTGTGATTTCCATCTTTAGAATCCCTGTCGGATTTGTCATTGCAGGGTCCGCCGACCGGGCCGCGGCAATCTCATCCGTTATATTTTAGATTGCCCTTGAGAGTTCGCAACAATGAAATTGCCGGCGGTGTAATATTTTATTTGATTTACGAGGGAATCGGCGTTCATGCTTTGAGATGTTGATATTCGAATTACAGGGCAGGATTTCCACCGCTCGAACAATCGCTCGTAATCGGAATCGAGGTTCCGGAGAAACTGCAATTCAATCTGCTGCTCGTAGGGACGATTCCGGCTGTGGATTCGCTCAAGGCAATTTTGTGCCGGATCGTGCATATAGATAACCAGCGCCGGAGCGGTGACTTGCGCGGCGAACGGAGGATAGATTTTTTCATATAAAGCGAGCTGCTGCGCATTGAGTAGACGCTTGGCGTAAATCAGCTCTTTATCGAAAACGTAATCGCTGATACAAATTTTCCCGGCTTCGAGCTTTTCCGGATCCAACTGTCTGGCCCTGCTGGTCAGAAAGTACAACTGCGAATCCAGAGCCAGCTCTTTTTTGCCGGCATAGACATCCGCCAGAAAAGGATTCTCATCGTAGGGTTCGAGCAGTACCTCACAGCCAAGCCGATCCGCCAGTTTTTTTGCCAGCGTGGTTTTTCCGACGCCTATATTGCCCGCGATGCTGACAAGTTGCGGCTTATCGGGATCGAGAGCGAAATCGCAGCCGTTCAATCGAGCGTTCAATTCGTCGAACGGGACTTTCATCACCGGATGTAGCTGCTCGCCGTTAAGTTGACAGAGGCCTTTGAGCACGAACGATCGCAGGTGCATCTGCGGATGCGGGACGGTCAAATCGAGGCCTTCCAGAATTTCTTCGCCGAACAGCAGCATGTCCAGGTCGATCGTCCTCGGCCACCATTGTCCCCGCCGTGTCCTGCCGAGCCCGTTCTCTATACCGGTCAGCATCTTATGCAAACCCGCCGGGCTCAGTGTTGTTTCGATTTCAGCGACCACATTGAGAAATTTAGGCTGCTCGGTTGACGACAGAGCAACCGTCTCGATGATGTCACTGACCCGGCAAAGCTCAACCTGCTCGGCGCACGTGATCATTTTCAGCGCCTTGTTAATGTAGCTTTCCCGGTCGCCCAGATTACTGCCGAGTCCGATATATGCCTTTGTGTCTGCCATCAGGAAATCGCCTTGATTCGTTCGAGAGCCTCTCCCACGTTTTCCGGCCGGCCGAAAGCCGTAAGGCGGACATAGCCCTCCCCCGCCGAGCCGAAGCCTGCGCCGGGAGTGGTCACTACGTGTGCCTTGTTCAGCAATTTATCGAAGAATTCCCATGAGCCGACACCCTCGGGTGTTTTTAGCCAGATATAAGGAGCGTTAACGCCGCCGTAAACGGTGTAGCCGATCTTGCCGAGCGTCTCGCGGATGAGCTTTGCGTTGCTCATATAAATATCGATGGTCTTTTTGACCTGTTTTTTGCCTTCTTTGGTATAAATCGCAGCGGCTCCGGCCTGGGTTACATAGGAGACGCCGTTGAACTTCGTGCAGTGCCGGCGTTTCCAAATCGGGCCGACCTCGACCGCCCTGCCGTCTCTGGTATAAGCTTTCAACTGCTTGGGTATGACGGTAAACGCGCACCGGACGCCTGTAAAACCGGCTGTTTTCGAAAAGCTGCGAAACTCGATCGCAACATCTTTCGCCCCATCGACCTCGTAGATCGAATGCGGAATATCCGGCTCGGAGATAAACGCCTCGTAAGCGGCGTCGAAAAGAATGATCGCCTTATTCCGGCGGGCGTAATCAACCCATTCGGCAAGCTGCTGCTTTGTCGCAACCGCCCCGGTAGGGTTGTTCGGGAAACACAGATAAATCAAATCCACCTTCTCGGCGGGCGGCTCCGGCACAAAATTGTTCTCTTCGGTGCAGGGCATATAAACAATACCTTCATACCGGCCCAATCCGATTTTCGATTGTCGATTTTCGATTGTCGATTTTAATTTGTCGATCGTCGAGATGATTTCCACCCAGCCACCTGTCCTGCCGGCCATAACATTCGTATCCACATAGACCGGGTAGACCGGGTCGGAGACGGCCACAACGTTATCCAGCCCGAATATTTCCTGCATATTGCCGGTGTCGCACTTGGCTCCGTCGCTGACGATTATTTCGTTGGTATCGATTTCGACGCCGCGGGCCTTGTAGTCGTTGTCGCAAATGGCTTGTCTTAGAAACTCGTAACCAATGCCGCCGTCGTCATAGCCTTTGAACGTCTCGGCCCGCCCCATTTCCTCGACCGCCTTTTTCATAGCTTTGACAACTGCCGGTGCCAGAGGCTGCGTAACATCTCCGATGCCCATACTGATTATCTTCGCATCCGGGTGAGCGGCCTGGAACGCCCTTCTTCTTCGCCCGATTTCCGGAAATAAATACCCCGCCTGCAATTTCAAATAATTCTCGTTAATCCACGTCATTTTCTTCCCTTTTGGCTATTGGTTGACCGGTGAGTGATTAATTGGTGATTGGTTAATCTGCTACTCACCTCTCACGACTTACCATACAAATTGCGGTATTCTATCGATATGGACGGATTCCGTCAAGCCTGTTAGATATCACTGCAGTGAGAGGCCCTCTTCGAAGATATGGATGAGCTCCAACGGAGCGCACGCTTACGTGGAAAACAGCTAAATCCGACGCCATTTCAGACGCAGTCGAATACCGGCTAACCATTGGGGACAATTGCGAGCCACTTTTGGCCGTCGGAAGAGCCGGCGTATGAACCGAGGTTTCGGCCGTTGGCGGAATAATGCCATATATTTGTCTTGCCGGCTATCCAGACTGAGCGGTCCGATTGATCCAGCTCGATCGAATAGCCGCCTTCGCTGATTTCAAAAATCAAGTTGCCCTCTGAATCATATTTGCGGGTGAAAGTCTCTGTTTTTGTTTCTACCAGCTCGTTTAATTCGTCGAGGGTCTCCGGCCATTCGTCGCCGATTTTCGAAAAGTCCCGCTCTTTTATTATGCCGGTCGTCCAGACGCTGCCGTCAGATCTGTCTATGCGCAGGCGTATCGGGGAAAAGTTCAGGTTAACTGTTTTCAGGATGCTGCCCTCTGGTGATATCTTCACCAACCGGTTCCTGCTGCCATATTCTTGACGAATGTTTTGTTCAGCAATCCAGATTGAGCCATCCGGGCTGACGTCCACTGAAAAAGCGCCCGTCTTAGTAACATCGAGTGTCAGTTCCGTTTTGAACTGCAACTGAAGGTCCAAATTGCACTTCTTGACATCAAGACCGACAATCCAGAGGCAATCGTGTTTGGCATCGACGGCAATATCAATCCCGCCGATTCTGTTGTGCTTGACGATGGTTCCAGTATTGTCAATTGCGAAGATGCTTTCCCCATCAGTTGCATAGATCAAACCGTTTGCGAACACGGCGGAATTGAGCAGGCCCAACAAGGACCACAGGTTTCTGCCCGTCGCCGTCTCGTACATGGTCAGTCTGTTTGCAGCGTCTTCGCAGACCACGAAGAAACGCCCGTCCCCGGAGACCGACATCGCCCTGCATCCACCCCAGTTCCGCATAATCTTAAGATCGCGGACCAGCGTCCTGAAAGGCTCGCTGCCTTGTTTCAGGAGCGAGACCGTGTCCCCATATGGAGCCGTCCTGGTCTTGTTGTCGTCATCACAATCGTCCAGTACCAGAACTGTTGATCCGGTTTCGGAAGGGATTTCATTAGAAGCCGAGCTATACCCGGCGATAAGAAACAAAATCGAGACCGTGATAAAAATGCGTGTTAGTTTATGTCCGGCCGTATGAGAAAGCTTATAAGAGATACACATCAGAATGTCCTCCAAACAGCTAACGATTTTAATACATTTTCCGTATGACATCCCGAATCCGTAGGATTCCTGCTTCCTCGCTTACCAATAATTATCTTACAATAATCCAGGCGGATATGCAATAAAAAAGTGATAAAAGCGATAGGTTATAGCGGCATAATCCCACATACCGCTACAGCAATTAGTTATATGACGGTATCCACACGAGGCGGATTTTGCCTCAACCAAAATCGTCGGCTAAATAACCATCACAATTTTTTATATTCTGCTCTGATTACCAACAGAGTTTCTGTGCAATTTGGGCTACGTGTTTGCCCTGGAAGCGGGCGATTGCCAGCTCGTTTTCAGTCGGGCGGCGGGAGCCGTCGGCGCCGGCGAGAGTTGTCGCCCCGTAGGGAGTGCCGCCGGTAATCTCTTCCATGTTGAGCAGTTCCTGTACAGTATAAGGAACACCGACGATAATCATGCCGTGATGCAGCAGCGTCGAATGAAAGCTGGTAATCGTGGTTTCCTGACCGCCATGTTGAGTGCCGGTACTGGCGAAAACGCTGCCGAGCTTGCCGACCAGGGCGCCGGTGAACCATAATTGGCCGGTCTGGTCAAGGAAGTTGCGCATCTGGGCGGCCATATTGCCGAACCTTGTCGGAGTTCCGAATATAATCGCATCGGCCTCGGCCAACTGAGCCGGCTCGGCGACCGGGACGTCGGCAAACGCTTCACGGGCGGCCTTAGCACCGCTTTGCTCCAGCGCTTCATCCGACATCAGCTCCGGGACCTGAAAAAGGGAAACTTCCGTATCCGGAACTTCGTGTGCCCCTTCTGCGACGGCTTCGGCTAATTGATAAACGTGTCCGTACATGCTGTAAAAAACGATTTGTACTTTTGCCATGACTAATCTCCTTATCTGTTTTTTACTATGAGTTCTGCAAAATTGAAGTTAGGCGTATATTATTTTAGAAAATCGGTTTCACGATTTTCTAAAAATAATTTGGCGACTATTACAACGTGTTGTCAAATAGAACGTTAGGCATCTTGTTTTCAAAAGAAAAAATCAAGAGAAAGGATTTTTTCTTTTCAAAAGTATGCCTAACTTCAATTTTGCAGAAGCCTTATTCTACTGATTATAAATCAAATGTACATACGTTTGTAGAACTTTCGCAGTTCGAAACTTGTAATTTATTGCCGCCCTTGAATCCCGTTCAAATCGGCCGAAAAGAGGCTTTTATAAGATATTGGTTGTAGAAATGTGAACGCTAATTAAACATTGCTGCAACAGAATCTGAACAGATCTGTATTAAACCAGGTCGAAGGAGCAGGGACAATAGTCAATCGGAGAGTTCCCACCACAGCCTGGGATAGTTCTGACGTTCAGTAATCCACCAGATATTGTCGGCGCCGTTTTCCGTCTCGTCCACGAAGTCCCAGCCGGCTTCGAGAAACGTACCGGCCGTTTGCATCTCCGCTGTGGTCTTGCCGATTCCACCCTCGCTGCTTTCAAGCCCGGATGTTTGGACGTCCCAGAAGCAGTTGGTCACAATACCATAGTCTGGGTGTCTGTCGCCCACCAGGCCGCCGACATACTGATCTCCGCTGACCATACCTATGCTGTAGCACATGGCGATGAGGTCCGTGGTCTGGCCCACAAGTCCGCCGACAATCCTCTCCCCACTGACCGGGCCGGTGCTGTAGCTCGTGGTGATGCGGCCCGCGTTTACACCCACAAGTCCGCCTATTTTCTGATTTCCGCTGAACGTAGCGGAGACCGCAGCAGTGCTGTAACTTGTGGCGATATCGCCATTCTCGTTGTATCCCACCAGACCGCCGAGGTGGGTATATCCTGTGACAGTGCCGGTGCTGTAGCTCGTGGTGATTCTACCGCGGAAGTTGTTGCCCACGAGTCCGCCGATGGCGTAGTAAGAGCCCGTTATATTGACGTCCACCACGCCTAAGCCCTTTACCTCCGCCCCTGACCCCAGTTGGCCAAATAGGCCTAAGTAGCTCTTTCCTGTGATTGTCAGATGCGCAACCGCATGCCCGTTGCCGTCGAAGACGCCGGTAAATGAAGTTCCCGGGAACGAGTACCCGTCACCACCAACATCCGGAGCAATCAAAGCTCTGTCATACGAATACCCGGACAGATCAATATCCGCCATTAGCTTGAAGTTTTTGTCCCAGTCATTGGGCTCGGCTCCGATGGCGTTCAGATGTTCGGCAGTATAGATCAGGTAGGGATCGTTGGGTTCTCCAGTGCCGCCGCCGTATATGGCGTGAAGGCCGGAAGGAGACTTGCTTGCTTCGAGAGTGCCGCCGTAGACGCCCATGTTAATAATGCCGCCGTTGGGATAGGGCTCGAAGACAACGGGACTGTCCGGATCGCCTGCGTCGATGCACGGGCTTGTGATATTATCAATCACCCAGTTTTTGCCGGACGCATTCCATCGGCCCGCCCGGGATTTCAGGTGATAGTCGCCATTATTCGCGGCAGCAAATTGAGGATCGGCGTTTATATTACCCTGCCCCCAGGAAACGGTCGAATGACTCCCCGAGACGGATATGCTATTCTTGCCGCCTTCGATGTCGCTGTATTTTACCGTTATATGAGAGCCGCGATCTGCGATTTGTGTGTTCGAGCTGTCTGTCAGAGTGACCGGTTGCGGACAATCCCAGATGATGCAGTTTATCACCGTTGCCGTTCCGCCTCCCGGATTCAAACTATATGGAGGGTCCCATCTGCCCAGGTCGAATAGCCGCAGTCCCCTGCCGCAATTGACAATTGTGTTGTTTATCAGCAGTGCCTCGCACGAATTTTCCACCGCTACACCGCCGTTACTACAGTCGATAATCAAATTGTTCATTAGAACGGGAGAACACTTATCGCGGAGAACGACGCCGTGATCGTCAGAGCCGGCGATAACGTTGCCGATAATAACCGCCGAACATCGGGTGGGATTTATCATATCATCGTGTTCGGGATTCAGAAAGAGGTTGTTTTGTATCAGAGGCGCCGGCGTGCTTTCACCCCACAAGTCGACATCATCGTTATCACCTCGCTTGCCCGTAAAGTAACAGTCCTCGACCAGCACATAGGAAAATCGGGTATGCACGCTCTGCCCGATCGAGAGAAATTCACAGCCACGAATGTTCGCCGTCGCTTCCCCGGGATGATCCTGGTCATCCGAGATAATGGCTATGGCGTCTCCATTCGCATTCGCGCCTTCGTCGGGGAGGTTCCGGAAGATGCAATTTTCGATATCGAGATGGCTTGCCAGGGCAACTACGGCCTCGTGGTAGTTCCTCGGTCCCGGCACGTAATAGTCCTGGTGCTCGCCTTCGCTGTCTGCGTACTCGATGATGCAGTGCGCAAGCCGGCTGTCTGCCGCCTCTACGAACATAATCTGCTTCCACGATGTGCCGTCACCGTAGCGAGTGAAACGAACCGGTTCGGCTTCAGTTCCCTCGGCGAGAAGCCGGCCGTAAACGACCAGTTTTGCTGCATCCTTCATTAAGACCGTTGTTCCCGGCTCAATTTTCAAGACCATATCGGCGGGAACTACAACGGAATCCTCGATAATGTATGCTCCCGAGAAGGTCATATCTCCGATAAGCTCCCCGGCGACGTGATTTGCCGGCGGGACATACATGATCTCGACAGTGCGGGAGTTTACAACATTTGTGTTCGCATCGAGCTGCTCTATAGTTATTGCATTCAGGCCGGATACAAGGAAAACGTCGATGCTCCATGTGTCGTCACCGGCGTTGAAATCGGCATAAGTTCCATTGGCCAGCACGGAAACGGTATCGGGAGCATCCGCCCTGCCCTTAAGTGTTACCGTATCGGTTTCCACAATCCATTTTTCGCCGGTTCTGACCATGTTCGACGCCGAGCGTAGAGCAGGTATAAGTGAGAAATCCGAGCTGTCCAGGGAAGTGTTATGTCCCTCGATGGCCAGAATATTGCTGCCCTCGTTCAGCAGCTCGCCTGCCGTACCCAGAACAAAGGTTTCGGTCGATCCGGCCTCGTGAGATCCCGCCGCCCTCGTGTTATACGCAGCCGTGCCTCCGGGCATGTTCGCTCTTGCGATTTCCCGGCCGTTGAGATATGCTATGAATCCGTCATCGTAATCAATATCGAGTTTGATAACCTCGTCGGCCGGCGGTGACGAAGCTGAGAACTCCTTTCGAATATACACCGAAATGTAATTATTCAGCATATCGTTGAGGATCGTAGCGTCATCGTTGTCTCCGTAGCCAAAACCGGCGGGACCGGTCCGCCAGTTCGAATCGTCGAAATCGATAGCTTTCCATGCGTTCGGCGAAGTGCTCGGCGGCTCGGTGCCTTTGAAGAATTTCCAGACCTCGCCCGGCGCGATGAAATCATTTCCTGCTGAACCGCCGTCAACGTCGATGGTTGTTGCCGGAGCTATTGTGCTGCCGAGGATTGCGAGAAAAGTCGCAAATGCCAGCCATGTTCCCGTATTTGTTCTTTTACTCATCCTGAAAACCTCCTGCCGAGATTATAGTAATTGTGTATGTTACTATCGGATTCTACCAAATAGGCTGATTTTTGTCAATAAAACTGTGCTCGAACCTGGAATAAAATCCTTCGATTTGAAGAACCTTATTTTGACAAGCCATGATCAATCAGGTAACATGAAGGATGAAGTTTCCTGGATGTGAATAGGCCATATTGTGTGGTTCTTCGATAAAATTCTTTAGTTTTTTGGAAAGGGTGTAGTTATGAGAAAATTAGCTATTATATTGGCATGTTTCGCTATAGCCGGTTTTTCGCCGAGTGTATTCGCATATATTCAATGGTCCGGCTCACCGGTTGATACGGACTGGAACAATCCGGAGAACTGGGACGGCGGTGTACTGCCCACGAATGACAAGGCGGGGGTCAAGAGCGAGCCTGTCGGGCCAATAATTGTTGAGGGTGATGTCGCGGTTTGCATGCAGCTCACGCTTGGCGGAGTCAGTGGCGGTACAATTAGAGTCGCGGGCGGCGTTTTCAATGTAACGAACAATTCCGCCATTATAGGAAATGCTGCCGGTGAAAACGGAACTCTGATTCTTAATTCAGGCCAGTTTATTGCCGGGGGCAATTTTTATGCTGGACTTGCGGGTGACGCGACCGTTTATTTTGATGGCGGAACTGTTTCGGTAGGTTCTGTTTTTGGAATAGGCGAAAGGTCCACAAGCACGGCTGCGGTATATCTTGGTGTTTCAAAAGTGACATGTGAAACGTTTAGAATGGATGATCGTGGAGGGGCGACCGTTCTGATGGATATTGCCAACGGCACATTAATTGTCGATGGCGACGAGACTGCCAAGATACAGACGTACATAGATAACGGATGGATTATCGCTTTCGACGGCGCCGGCACTCTTGAGATGGACTATGATGTCAGGAATCCCGAAAAAACGACGCTGACCGCGGTACATCCGCTGGGCATTAGTCCGGCAAACAACCAGATTGTGACCGTTGATGTTACCGCTCTTACGTGGAACTTGCCGGAGCCGAATCAAGCCGGTGCCGTCGTAACCTGTGATGTTTATCTTGGTACGGACACGAATGGCCATTCGCCGAATTACGATTATCAAAAGGTCGTAACTAACGAGTCTGTGGAGTCTTATGCAGTGACTCTTGAGCCGGGCAAGATTTACTACTGGAAAGTCGATGTTTTTGAAAATGGTGAATTGATATTCGATGCGCAGGTACCGTCTACCTTCAGCACCGGCAACGTTGTTCCGACGGTAAACGCCGGCGGTGATATCACGGCATGGCTTATCGACGGCAAGGCCCAGCTCGACCTTGCCGGTACGGTGGAGGATGACGGCAGGCCTGCACCTTATACCGTAAAGTGGACAGTGACGTCCCAGCCGGAAGGCAGTATCGTAGAATTCACACCGGCCTCCGTCGATGCTGAAAGTCTAAGCGTGGTATGCGATAGCGCAGGCGATTACATACTTGAGCTTGCCGCTAACGACTTATCCGATACCGGCACCGACACGATAACCATTCATGTCTTTGAAAATGCGTGTGAAGCAACTAAATCTCTGCCGAACTATGTACCTCTCGTAGGCGATCTCAATGCCGACTGCCGGGTCGATGATCTCGATTTGGCATTACTTCAAGAAAACTGGCTAAAGAATATTGAGCTGACTTCTTATTACACAGAATAAGAATGTTATATGCCGAGGGACCTACAAGTCCCTCGGCTTATTTTTGATACTTAGCCGGTGTGAGTTTTAAGGGATTTTTGTGAAAGAAAAGGCAAGTCGTACCGTGAACAGGCCGGGGATAACAGGTTTTACACTTATCGAGCTTCTCGTTGTAATTTCCATCATCGTTTTGCTTCTGACTATTCTTATGCCGAGCATTAACCGTACGCGTGAACAGGCGAGAACGATATCCTGCAGGTCCAATCTGAATAATCTTGGACTTGCGTTGTTAAGTTATGCAATTCAGAATGATGAACAATTGCCTCCTCTTGGCGATACCGACCCGGTGACCGGGGGAGGAACCGATCCGAGACGGTATGTCGGAAAGCACTGGTACGAAAGACTGGCGGAAACCGGTTTTGTGCCAGATGGGAGCGTCGAAAGCGAAGAGCCTCCGCTCTTTGTGAATTACACTGAGGGTGTATGGAGATGCCCGACGGTAAAAAGAAACGAGATTGATGCGGAAGATTGGCGGGCTACGTGGGGCGGAGGTTACGGCGTTAACCAGTGGCTCATGAACTATGCAAACAGGAAAACAAGTCCTAAATTTGCCGACTTAAGAAACTCCGCCTTCGCGTTTCTTATCGGGGATTGCGGCAGGCCTATGGGCGACGGCACTTTCAATTACAGCACGTGGTGCAAGTTGTACCCGTTTATGCCATTCGACCTAACCAAAACGGGCAATCCGAATGAGCAGCCCGCATGCAGGCACAGCGGAAAGGGTAATGTAACATTTGTGGACGGACATGTAGGTGATGCAACGTTCGAGGAGTTCGATACCAACAAAAACAATATTCTTATCGACTTGAGATAACTTTAATACTTTCGTATCGCGGCGATAAAATCAGAATTATCATTTTAGGGAGCTTGTAATGCAATCGTTCGGAAGAAAAAATATAGTGATAACAGCAATGCTGTTTGTGCTGGTTTTCGTATCGGTCCCTGGGACGCCCGGTGCTCAGGATAACAAATCCAGCCCGGCGTATTCATTTGTATATCTTGGCGATTTGCATTTCGACAAGAAGGCCCATCACGATTTCGAGTGGGTCAAGGCCGACAAGCCGAACGATATCGTTCAGATAGACGGATACGTAGAAAATACGGAAAAATACACACCCGGGCTTTTGAGGCGAATCCAGACGTCTATTGAATCCAGTGACGGCCGGATAAAGATGGTTGTCCAGGGTGGAGATCTTACCGAGGGCCTCTGCGGCAGCCGTGAATTGCAGGAGACTCAATTCAAAGATACAAGGCAGATTATCCGCAAATATATACCTGAGACCAGATTCGTTGCTGTCAAAGGCAACCACGATATCACCGGACCCGGGGCCAGGGAGGCATTCGACAACGTGATGCTGCCGTGGTTATCAGAAGAATGTGGAAAGAAAATAGATTCTGCGTCTTTCTTTTTTATGCAGGGTCCGGATATGTTCGTGTTCTTCGATGCGTATCACAACAACAAGCTCGACTGGCTGGAGAAAACTCTAAGCGGCAACAAACATCGCCATGCGATCATCGTCATGCATCCTCCCGCAGTTCCTTATAACGCCCGGTCCACGTGGCATCTTTTTTCAAGAGACAAAGAGAAAGATGTTCGCGAGAGATTCCTCAATATACTTGGTGCATACAAAGTCGTGCTGCTGACCGGGCACCTGCACAAGTACGGCGTTGTCGTACGAAAAACGCCCACGGGGACATTTACACAGTTCTGCATGAGCAGCGTTATCGATTCGCCGAACATATCGGTGCGGGATCATCTTGAAGGTGTTGATAATTATGGTGCTGGGCTTCTGGAGCTCGAACCTGAGTTTCAGCCCGATACAAAACAGCAGCGGCAGAAGATGCTCGAAGATGAAAAACCATATATAGAACACTTCGAGTTTGCGGATTTTCCGGGATATGCCGTCATTAATGTATCGGACGCGGGAATCAACGCGGATATTTATACGGGCGATTCCGACAAATTATGGAAGAGCGTGCCTCTCAGTTCGGTGCCGAAAAATTGAAACCTTAAGAAGGCCCTTTCAGCTTTTCCCGGATAAGCTCGATCCGGGCTTCCAGTCTGGTGACTTTTGCTTTGTTAACATCCATTTCTGTGGCTCTTCCTTCGGCCGCTCTTCTTGTCACCTGGGTTTCGTATTCCGAGTGAAACTGTATTATTTTCTGCATGATTTCGAGACGCTCTTCACGGTTACGGCACATGTCCATTTCCGCCCGCAGCAGAGCTATATTTGCGTCCCGGTACTCGTTAAAATCTACCCTGCCCGATTCGAGAAATAATTTCATTGACTCAACAATACGACTGAGCACTTTCTTGCGTTCGAACAGTAGTTTTTGCAGTTCGCTTTCTTGATTTTCCCGCCCTTCATTGACAACGCCCGTTTCCGACGCATCTGCCGCTTGTGTCACATTGAAACCGCCCGGATGCATACCGGCCGGAGATATAGCCAAAACGGCAAATATCGTGACAGCCGAAAAGACAAGCCCTGTTATTAATGTCCGTGACATATGCTATGTCCTCCTTTCATCAGTTTTTTAATTTTCCGTTTCTTCCAGTCGACTCGTTCCGCATTGCCAGCAGTCGGTATATTGAGCTTCTATTTCTTCGCCGCAGTTGGGGCATTGCCAAAGACCGCCCCCAGTATTTGCAGTTAATGTTTTGTCCTCAATTTGCCGGACGAGATCCCGATCTTCCTCATACCTATTGTCATCCTGTATCCAGATGGCGGGCAGAGTATCCGGCGACACAGATAATGTTCCGCGTGCACTCGATAGATCTTCGCTGCGAATCTCGCATGGGATTCCATATTGCTCCAGTATTCCCGCAACAAAATGAGCATCAGGTGGATCTTGTGCTATGTATACCTGTTTTATACGCATTTTCCTTAAAATGTATGTAACTTCATAACCGCCGCCCTGATTCTGAATCACAAATATAGCCTGCTCGCCCGTCAAAAAGGAATTTACACTGTTCCAGCAGGATTTTCAAGAGAGAAAAAGTGTGCCGGAGCGATACGCGAACCGCCGTTACATCATGCGATGTGCCTCGATGCTCTATCTGCCTGAGGTATTGACCATCCCCAAAGCCTTCGGCTTTGAGGCTGCCACCCGATTAGAGGTAGACAATTTACACATTCATGTTTGACAGACTACTATTCTGTGCCCCCCTTCACCCCCATGCCTCGTCTCCGCTAGGCGTGAAGATGCCTGCCCCCTTCACCCTGAGCGGAGACGAAGGGTGGCGATCTCGAACCGTTTTTTAGGGCGAATCTTTTTCCTTTTTAAGCTGTTTTGTTTCGGTTATACTTGCCGGCTGAGTGAAATGCTGAATTTGACTTGTGAAATAAAGGTTTCTCGATGTGCATAGAACCAAATTGAAAGGAGAAGATTCGATGACTACTGAAAATCATGAAGAATACCCGGTTAGAAGGACTTGCTGTCCGTGCGGCCATGACCATTCGGCAGGCGGAATCACCCGCCGGGGCTTTCTGCAGGGCGTGGGCGGAGCAGCGGCTTTGGGAGTGGCCCTGACCGGCCTGACCTGGTCGGGCGTTTCGGCCGCCGAGCGGGAAGGTAACGGAGAGCTTAAACGCCGCCAGCTTGTTGTTAAGCCCATTCTTGTTTACGAGATCCCGACAAGACAGCATCAGACCAGTTGGCGCAGTTGGGGCGGCATCCAGACCCAGCAGGACGCCGAGCAGGAGCTGCGGCGCATCAGGCAAGAGCTTAGCGATATAGAGAACAAGGCGGATTTCCCCGTGCAGTTTTTGCCGCCGACAGGTATCAGGGGCACCGGCGAATTGTCCGGGATAAGCGATCTGGCCAAAGCGGATGTGTATATTGTTTACGCCGCCGGCGGCGGGATGGATACGTTTGCCAAGCTGGCCGAGAGCGGCAAAGATATGATATTTTTCTGCCGGCACAAATCCGGGCCGGTCTATCTGTGGTACGAAATTATCAGTCCCCGCTACCTCCGGCAGCATACCGATACGCTGGCGCTTAAGGGAATCGACGACGGCGACGTGGTCATCGACAGCCAGGACGAGATTCTCTGGCGTCTCCGCGGGCTGTGCGGCCTGCGAAACACGATGGGCACGAAGATAATAGCGATTGGTGGACCCGACGCATGGGCTCAGCCGAAAAATGTCGTGCCCAATCTCGTTCGAAAAATATGGAAGTTCGATATGCAGACGGTTTCGTACGAAGATCTGGGTAAGCTGATAAAAGATGCGAGGGCAGACAACGCCGCGGTTCAGCGCGCCCGCGAGCGGGCCGAGGCATATCTCAAAGCACCCGGCAACACGCTGGAGACAAAGCGGGAGTTTGTTGATAATGCCTTTCTGCTGGACCAGGTTTTTCGCGGGATAATGAAAAAGGCCGACTGCCAGGCGATCACGATCAACGGCTGCATGGGGACGATTATGCCGATGGCCGAGACGTCTGCCTGCCTGACGCTGAGCCTGCTGAACGACGCCGGCTATATGGCGTTCTGCGAATCGGACTTCGTGGTGATTCCATCCGGCGTGCTGCTGGCGAATATTTCCGGCCGACCGATGTTCTTGAACGATCCGACGTACCCGCATGACGGCGTAATTACCCTTGCCCACTGCACCGCCCCGCGAAAAATGAACGGCAAAGAACTCGACCCGGTACGTATCATGACACATTTCGAGTCGGACTACGGCGCATCACCCAAGGTCGAGATGCGCAAAGGGCAGGTTGTCACCAATATCGTGCCCGATTTTAAGTCTGAGCGATGGGTCGGCTTATTAGGTGAGATTATCGGTGTTCCGTTCATGGATATCTGCCGTTCACAGATCGACATCAGCTATAAATGCGACGACCTGACGCTGGCCGAGCGGATGCCCGGCTTCCACTGGATGAGCTGCTACGGCGACTACATGAAGGAACTCGGCTACTCGCTGAAAAAGGTTGGAATCAAATGGGAGAATCTGACGGCTTGAGAAGACGTCTAAAGTTTCCTTAATCTTGTTCTGATATGAGGTGAATTGACATGAGAGAGAACATCTCGACATCGAAACGATATTTAATCTGCGGTGTGCTTTTTTCGTTCGTGTGGATTCAGGCGGCCCGGGCGATGAATCTGTACGTTTCTCCAGACGGCAGTGACGGCTGGTCAGGAAAACTTTCCCGGCCGAACGGCGCTCGAACCGACGGGCCGCTTGCTTCTCTGGCCGGTGCAAGGGATGCGATTCGGGGTTTGAAATCGCAGGGGCAGGTGACTGAGCCGGTACGAGTCATTATCGCCGATGGGACGTACAGCCTGCCTGAACCTTTCACTCTTACATCTCAGGACAGCGGGACAGAAGCAGCTCCGATCAGTTACGAAGCCGCCGAAAATGCCGGGCCCGTTTTCACCGGCGGGCGAAGCATTACCGGTTTCAAACGCGGCGAAAACGGTATATGGCAAACGAAAATTCAGGACGTCGCCGCCGGCAAATGGTATTTCGAGCAGTTGTTCGTTAACGGCCGGCGGGCGGTGCGGGCTCGGACACCGAATAAATTCTACCATTACATGGGCGAGTCCGTCGAAGTGCCCGTCGAGGGCGGGCAGGAGAAGTTCCGCCGTACTACTAACGTTCGCCCGGAAGATCTGGAGCTGCTCAAAAATCTCAGCCCGGGTGAAATAGAAGACGTCACGATGGTCGCCTATCACAAGTGGTGCATCACGCGGCGGTTCCTTACCGGGATCGACACAGAAAATAACACGATAATCACGATTGGCGAAAAGCTCAAGAGCTATTCCGGCTGGCCTGCAAATACGCGATATCACTTCGAGAATCTCAAAACCGCTCTCGATATGCCCGGCGAATGGTTTCTTTCGCGTGACGGAACCCTGAGTTACATGCCTCTGCCGGGTGAAAATCCCGCCACGGCGAAGGTTGTTGCTCCGGTCATTAAAAAACTGGTAATCTTCCAGGGTGAGCCTGAGAACTCCAGATTCGTCGAGCATATCACGCTGAAAGGTCTTGTCTTTGCGCACAACCAGGAATTACTGCCTCGCACGGGATACGCTCCATATCAGGCGGCGTATGTCACCGAGGCTGCGGTCATGGCTGACGGCGCACGCAACGTCGCCATCGAGGATTGCGAGGTTGGCCACTGCGCGACCTATGCGGTGTGGTTCAGGCAGGGCTGCAAAGAGTGCCTGCTGAGACGCTGCTATCTATACGACCTCGGTGCAGGCGGGGTGCGAATCGGCGAGGGCAGCATACGGGCCGACGAGCCTTCCCGCACGAGTCATATCACGGTCGATAACAACATTATCCGTTCGGGCGGGCGTATCTATACTTCGGCGGTCGGCGTATGGATCGGCCAAAGCGGCGACAATAACGTCACGCACAACGACGTCGGTGACTTTTTCTATACGGGCCTGTCGGTCGGCTGGAGATGGGGCTATTCCGACAGCCTGGCAAAACGCAACATCATCCGCTTCAATAACGTTCACCATATCGGCTGGGGCGTGCTCAGTGACATGGGCGGCATTTACACGCTCGGCCCGTCCGAAGGAACAGTCGTCAGCGATAACGTCTTTCACGATGTCTATTCCTACGATTACGGCGGCTGGGGGCTCTATACCGACGAGGGCAGCACCGGAATCGTGATGGAGAACAATCTCGTTTACAATACCAAAACCGGCGGTTTCCATCAGCATTACGGCAGGGAAAATATCATCCGCAACAACATCCTCGCTTTCAGCAAAGAGCACCAGATCCAGGCCACCCGCGTCGAAGAGCATCTATCATTTACCTTCGAAAACAACATCGTTTACTGGACAGAAGGCCCCCTGCTGGCGGGCAGCTGGAAGGAAGTCAAAATTGTAATGGACAAAAACTGCTACTGGAATACCGCCGGCGAGGAGATTAAGCCCGCCGATATGTCATTCGAGCAATGGCAGGAATTGGGCCGGGACAAAAACTCGATAGTGGCCGATCCGATGTTTATCGACCCGGACAGACACGACTTTCGCCTGGACCCGAACTCCCCCGCCATTAAACTTGGTTTCAAGCCGTTCGATTACACCAAAGCAGGAGTTTACGGCGACCGCCGCTGGGTAAGGAAGGCCGTAAGCGTGACATTCCCGGAGCTTGAAATCGCACCCGACCCGCCGCCGGTGTCAATCAACGATAACTTCGAGGCGGTTCCCGCCGGCCAGCAGCCCAGCAGTGCCGAGTGTCACGTTGAGAACAGAGGCGATGCCATCGTTGTCACCGATGAAACCGCTGCTGGCGGCAAGAGAAGCCTGAAAATCGTTGATGCGGCCGGCTTGCAAAATACATGGAACCCGCACTACGTCTATCAGCTCAAGCACAGCAGTGGAACGACAAAATGTGCCTTCGACATCCGTATCGGCAAAGATGTTCGGATCAATCACGAATGGCGTGATTGGCGCATTTCACCCTATGGCGTCGGACCCAGCCTCTCGATTGAAGGGACGCAGCTAAAAGTCGCTGGCAAAACGCTGTTGGAGCTACCCGTCGATCAATGGATGCACTTCGAGATTACCGCCGGCCTGGGCGACGGAAGCAAAAATACATGGGACATGACCATTACTCTCCCCGGCCGGACACCGAAAGAATTCAAGGGATTGCAAAACGGAAACAGCAAATTCAACCAGCTCACATGGCTCGGCTTCACCAGCAATGCCACAAAACAAACCGTCTTCTACCTCGACAACATCAAACTAACCAACGAGGCATAAAAAAAGTAGGGTGAGGCTTGCCCTACCAATCGCTCTATTTTCTTGTGAATATGACCTTCATTACCAATTCGTACTCTCCTTCCGGAGTCGGTTATTCCATTCTCAGGATTATTTTATCCGGTTCGACTGCCCGAAAGCTTTGTACCAACAAGCTGTCGTGCCAATTCAAAAACAGGGCCTTATCATTTAGAAAATTGCACGTCGCCTGAGCGAAATTTCCGGAGTTCTCGAACCACCAGAATCGATACAGTTTCGCCTTTTGGTCCCACACAAAAATCGTATGCGCCTGTCCCTGCCCCCTTGTCAAAGAACATGAGTAGTCAAAAGTGACATACTTATCGTCTAAGAATCTCTTGAAAGTTCCGCTTCCGGTACCCGTATCGGCTTGGCTCATAGAGCTTTTTGGAATGCGGTATTCCAGGTCCCAGTCTCCCAGCAAAAACTCGAATTTCTCCATCGCTTTTTCATGTGCTGCCATTGGTTCTTCCATAGTATTCTTCCTGAAATCGAACCGTAAGATTCCGTATTCGTTACAAACATACTCTGCTGATAGTTATTGCACCGGCTGCTTCGTCTCGTCCGGAGTCAATTGATTCTTGCTACCCGACATGTTTTTATTGCCGGACCGCAAGGTTCTTAACAATGCGAAGAGAAACAGGCCGAGAATGGCCGACCAGGCAAGTATAAGGAAAATCCAGCCGCTGGCAGTCATGGAACGGACCTCCGGGCACCTTTACGGCGCCATGCCAAAAAGACCAGAACGCTCAGAAAGGTAAACAGCACAATCATGCCTATCCTTGTGCCCCAGATGTAGGGCAGATGCTCCACGGGTCTGTCCTTCGCAAGCAGCATGGGCACAATATCTTCACTGAGCCATAATCTGAGCACTTGAGGAATGCCGACAGGAGTTTCACCGGCGGAAAGCAGGTCTGTTCGGTCAAGGAGCATAGTAACCGGCTTCTGCAGCAACCAGAAGCCCAGTATTGCCAGGAGGAATACCGGTGTGACGTATTTGATAATCACACGATAGAATCTCGGCACTCTCAAGGCGGAGCCCAGGTGCAGTTCCGCCCACGCATCGTGTATGCCGAAAATCCAACTGAAAAGAATGGTTTCCACCGTTGCGAAAACTACCAGGGCGAACGTGCCGCCCCAGAAATTCATCTCGTCGATAACGCCTTGGCCGATGAAGAAAATACAAGGCTGGGTCAGGATAAAAGTTCCGGCCGCGAAGATGTAGATGGCCCTGCGTTTGGACAGGTGGAACTCGTCCTGCAGGAACGCGACCAAAGGCTGGGCGAGCGAGATAGACGAGGTTATCCCCGCAAAGAACAGCAGTATGAACCAGAGAAATCCGAAAAACCTGCCTAAGGTTATTCCCTTTAGAACCAGCGGCATGGTGACAAAAGCCAAGTCAAAATCGCCCCCGTTTGCGATACGTGCGGTGACGGTCGGGCCAAAGAAAGCGAAGGCGGCCGGGATGACAATGCTGCCGCCCAGTATCACCTCCGCCACCTCGTTGGCCGATGCGGCTGTCAGCCCCGAAAGTGCAACGTCATCTTTCTGCGTAAGATAGCTGGCGTATGTGAGAATCACACCGATGCCGACGCTCAGTGTGAAGAATATCTGCCCGGCGGCCGCAAGCCACACCTTCGCATCCTTTAGGGCGGCCCAGTTGGGATTCCAGAGAAAACCGATACCGTTCAGAACGTTATACTCCGGTTTTGCAGGATCCGGAGTTCCAAGAAACAGGACTCTTATTGCCAGAATCACGGCAAAGACAGCCAGGACCGGCAGCAGATACTTGCAGGTCTTTTCAATACCGCGCTGGATGCCGAAAGAGATTACAACGAGATTCAGGCCGAATGTAATTAGAAAGAAGACGTAGGCCGTCGCCAGAGACGAGAAATGCTGGTTGACCGCCAAACCCTGGTAGGCCCGAAGAAAGTCGATCAGGGCCTGTTCGGAGGTGCAGCCGCTGTATTTTCCCGAAAGCGAAAAGAAACCGTATGCCAAAAGCCACGACTCGACATATATGTAGTAAACAAAGATGACTATGGGTCCGAATAATCCGATGGTTCCTACGTATTTTATAAAGCGATTTTTCTTCCATAGCGAATCGAACATGCCGGGAGCCGTCGAATGTCCCAATGCCCCTCCCATCCGTCCGATCGTCCACTCTATCCACATTAGCGGCAGCCCGAGCAGAAAGAAAGCAATGAAGTACGGAATCATAAATGCCCCGGGATCGTGCTGTGCCGCCTGAACCGGGAAACGAAGAAAGTTTCCCAGGCCGATGGCACTGCCTGCGACGGCCATTATGATACCCAGCCTGCTGCCCCAATGTTCTCGCGCCATAAACGATCCTTGCTATAAACGGCAGTTAAGTCGAAAACGAATATTAATTCGGAAATTCAGATTCATATAGCCTGAAAACTGCACCGATATCTGTTAATGCTAAATGAATTTTCTGCTTTTTCAATAGCATCTTACCGGTCCGGTCATGTATTTTTTTACCCGGATTTGTTATCGACGGAATTAGGCTTGTGTGAAAGCAGTACATCCGGCGCTACCATTCCGCCGGAAATAATCATTTTAAAGGCCTCTTCGATAGAGAGACTGGTCTCGACAATTTTATCCGGGGGCACGAGTTCAAAAAAGCCGGTTGTAGGGTTTGGGCTTGTCGGTATAAATACTTTGCATAATTCATGTCCGTCCGGAGTTTTAATATTGCCTGTAAGATAACCAATGGCCTGAAATCCTTCCCGGGGGAACTCTACCAGAACAACGGATTTAAACGATTTGCCGTCCGGGAGGGACAGGGCTTTGATTACCTGTTTTGTCGCGGTGTATATAGTTCTGATCAGAGGGATGCGAAGGACTAAAACCTCGCTTGCCGTCACCACTTTCTTGCCGATAACGAATTGCCCGATGACTCCCAAAAGGTACAAAAGGAAAAAGAAGATAATTGTCGTGATAAGCCAGATAAATACGGTCACATAAGTCTCCGGTACAGATACGGCCGGACTATACCGGTTAAGCAAGGTAAGAATTGCATTGACAACAGGTTTCATCAATCCGGTAAATCCGTGGAAAATCCAAACCATGACGAGCAGGGCAACTCCGAAAGGCGTCAGTATCAAAATTCCCGCCAATAGACGAGCTCGAATGCTGTGTGTCATTTCCTTCCAAAACTTCAACTCTGTTTTATGTGCCATCGATTCAACTCCATGATACCTTTGTTCTGACACATCATGCCATTATACTGCGACAATGTATATTGGGAGGCCACATTATCCGGCAATATACGATGAGCGTAATTAAAAGCTCAAGACCATTCCTATAATTCCAGAAACAGCCTTTATTGATATACCTCTGTAGTAAGTATATGTGCGGTTTTATCGTTTCGTCAAGGCGATTGCAAATAAACCGGCGGGGAGTCTTAACACTATCGTACATGCTATAAGTATTGACATACCGGTCTGAATCATATATAAAGAAAGTGCGTGGTTATTATCCCGAGGATACGAAACAGCTTTTGCCTCGAAGAAGCACAAGGTGCCCGTGACCATACGCTTTTATGAGGTGTAATCGTGCATAAAAAAGGTTTTACACTCATCGAGCTGCTGGTAGTGATTGCAATTATTTCCCTGCTGATGGCGATTATCATGCCGGCCTTTAATTTGGCCAGAGACCAGGGCCGCAGGGCATCCTGTATGAGCAATATGCGTCAGGTTGGCGTGGCTTTGGCGCTCTATCAGAATGAGTACGAGAGAACTCCCCCGAAAACCCATGCAATTTATGACTACGCCACCCCCGCCGCACCGGACAACGTCCTGAAGCTGTTGCGGCCCTTCGTTTACGCCGAGGACCCGAACCGGCCGACGCCAGTATATGCCTGCCCGGCTCTGAGGCCTAATCCGAATCCGGCTTATGCACCATCCCGCGTGAGCTGCACGGGGTACCTGGTCAACTCCGTAGTGATGGGCCGGGCGGTTGCGTCGATACCCAATCCCGGCAGAATCATCGCCATACAGGAAGGCTGGGCACTTTCCAACCATCTCTGGGTGCAGCCCGAACCGAACAATCGCTCCTTGGCCGCCCTGCAGGGACGGGAGCGGACTCAATATCAGGAATGGCACATGTTCGCCAGCCAGAGCGATCACCCATCATGGTTTACGAAGGAACGCCGGGAGCAGACTTCCAATGTCCACAGCGAGGGCGGCAACTTCGTCTTTTGCGACGGCCATGCCGGCTACAGGAAATACTGGGACCGCGAAAGCGGAGACTACGGCCTTATCCATCCCTTCACGAAACAAAGTGTCCCCTACGAACCGACTCGCGCAAGCACGACAATGACTCTGGATGCAGCATTTTAAAATTGTAGGGGGCGATGAATCCCCTCTGTCACCGTGCAGCGCATTGCCAGGCAATCTGAGCGGTCGCAGTTGCACACTCCCGCGACGAAGGGGGCGTAAAAGGTCCAAACGCTGTGACAAAGACCTTCCCGCTCATGGCTGCGCAGAGCAGAAATGGCCTCTTCTTTGCTGAGTGTCCCGAATCCGTCAGTATCTGGGCCCTGAGGGAAACTGTTATCGAGGCCCCGAACGATTTCGCCGAATTTTCCGCCGTCCGGTGCGAGGTTGACTCCGTAGCAGTAGACTGTTCCGCGGCTACTCTTTCGGGAAATCCCTGACCGAATCCGGCTAACGGAATGGATGGCGACGGTTGCGGTGTGCCAAAATAGCAGGATAAAGTGGCTTTTCGACGTATTTACGAGGCTTCGTTGACGTTTTTTGATAAAAAAACTCACTGATTCTGCCAGAATATTATTGACAATGAGATGAAGTTACGCTATTATGAGACTTGAAATTTATAGGAGTGTTTTAGTGAAGTGTATATGGGAAATCCCGATTCGTATTATTTTATAAAAAGCATGAACCTCAGTCCTGTTTCTGTCGATGATTCATTGCTAAACAAACACTATTATTAGGAGGAACAACAATGTCAACTAAGAAATGTCTTTTCATGGGAATTTTCACTTTGCTCTGCTTGAGTTTGGCGACTGCATCCCCACCTGCAGTACACCCAACTACTGGTGAACCACTGGTGATAAACTGTCTCAGGGGTACTCCTGATGCAATTGACGGGGATCTGAGCGACTGGAATCTTGATTCTATGACCCCAGCAGTGCTTGATGTGGGAGACCAAGTGTTTACTGGAACGTGGGGCGGCCCAGAGGACTGTAGCGGAAAATTCTATATGCTATGGGATGACGAGAACATCTACATAGCAGTGGTGGTGAAAGACGATACGTTATCCCAGAATAAAACCGGTGGCAATATCTGGAATGCGGATGCCGTAGAAATATTTTTCGCTACGACAGAGGCAGTTGCAACACATGCTGCACCTTTCCAACATTACCAGTACGGTTTTGATTTCACTAACCAGACATGGAACTGGTGCAACATGGATAGTGGTGGTCAGAGCGCGATTGATTACCTAAAGGTAGCTTCCACCAAAACTGACGATGGATACATCTGTGAAGCCTCTATCGAATACGGACGAATGTCTGCATTAGACTTTTCAGTAGGCAATAACATTGGTTTCCACCCCGTTATTGACGATACTGACGCCGCTGACCGGGAAATCCAGATAACCTGGACAGGCCGTGAAGCTCATGATCAGAGTCTCGGATTTGGGTATCTGTTCCTCTCCGACGCAGGAGCTACGCCGGGATTCAGTAGCAGTCCGAGTCCTTCCAACGGCGCCCTGCACCAGGGTACGTGGGTCACCCTTGGCTGGAAAGCCGGAGAATTTGCAGTATCGCACGACGTGTATTTAGGCGACAATTTCGACGACGTCAACGAAGCCACGCGGGATTCGGAACTGTTCCGGGGCAACCAGGACGTGGGTTTGACATTTTATATTGCCGGCTTTCCCGGATATGCTTATCCGGACGGTCTTGTTCCCGGCACAACTTATTATTGGCGTATCGACGAGGTCAAT
>Ga0154684_1099_pt1 | contig 39198 bp, 24 predicted proteins | sample Rifle2008BG13ft_FD_116113 | JGI IMG/M metagenome (GOLD analysis project Ga0154684, IMG submission 116113) | Planctomycetes bacterium RBG_13_50_24 | reverse complement strand
GGCCCTCGAGTATCTTATTGTTACCGGAGGCAGTGCCTCACTTGGCGGCAATATCACGACGGACAATAGTACGGGCACGGGTAATGTGACAATAGCGATGATCAACGGCATTAACATAAACAACTCTATCACAGCAGGCGGAGCTGTAAGCCTGCAGGCTACCAATGGGGCTATCACACAAAGTGCCGGGACCATTACGACGAACAGCGGATCGCTTAGCATGACATCCAACGGTGATCTGAGCATGTCAAATTATAATGTTGCCAATCGAGGGAGCACCGATCTGGTCCTGGACAGCACGGGCGGTTCGGCCATAGTGACTGGCTCGGCTGCCGATGACTGGAAGTCGATTACAGCCGCGGCTCAGCATAATGTAGTTCTTACAGGTGATGGTGACATAACGACGGGAAATCTGGCGTCCATTGACGCCGGCTACGGCGTGCAAATATCCACCGGCAGCGGCGGCGGCCTGGATGCAAAGGGCACCATTGACTCCGGCGGATTTGTAACGGTTGATGTGGAGGGTGACGCCGGCTTTGACCGGGCAGTCTCAGCCGGTGGCAACATCAAACTCGAAGCCGGCGGCAATATCATTGCCAATGCGATGACTTCCACGGCCGGCGACATCGAAATAAAGTCCACCGGGGGCAACCTGGCCGTTAAGAGGGACCTGACTGCAGATGCCGGTGGTGTGTCTTTGATATCGGAGACGGGCAAGATATACACGCCCGGCGGGAGCAACGACACACTTAACGTTTCTATCACAGCCTCCTCTAATAACGCTGCCGACACCGGTGTTAACCTGCCTTTTGGAAGCAGAAAAGCTGCTATTGTAATTACGAGTGCAGAGGACCTGATATTGGGATCGGGCGCCACTTTGACTGCGAATGGATTATATAATCCGGCTGCTTATGATGATCGCGGGAGTGTTGATTTCGAAACTTCACAAACGGGCGGCGGCGACCGCATGGATGTGGCGATTTACCTTGGCAGTAGTCGGCTGGATGGTTCAGGTGAACTGACTGGTACCGTCACTGTTAACAGCAAAGTTTGGATGGCCGACAATGGCGGTATGGTGGTTGATGCCGGTGAAATAGTGACGTTTGGAGGGAAATTCAACGAGTCGGTTTTCAATCAAACACACCGGCTGGAAGTAGTTTCACGTAAAAGCAATAATCTAAACGAGGTAAGAAGATTTAACCGGCTGCCTTTTGCGGAGAATCCCGAGGCTATAAGAAGCTGGTTTAACGAAACATCTACCGGATATTTTACCGGGACGTATGTACTTCGAGGAGTCAGAACGTTGCTGGCGGAAGTTCTGTCGCTGTCTAATCCTGTCCCGCTGGTACCGCCCAGGACTTTGGAGCCGGAATTCCGCGGTGAAGTGGTAGAACCCGATACCGAGGCTTTGGCAACGTTGTTAAGTGAATTGGGAATCGGTGTGCAGCCGTACATGACAGATGCCTATGCGGACTCCCTCAGCACGGACCTGCGACTTTACAAGGCGGCGGAGAAACTTCAGGAATTGATGCCGGTCCTTGAAGATGCAAATGGTACACGAATTGCCGGATTGAAAACGGCGATTGAGCAGTTCTTCCCGACGCTTGATTTGATTTCCGAAGAGCAAATGAATTCGTTTACCCTGGTACTGGAAAGTCACAAAGGCGATGGGACGGAATTTGACCTGGCTGGACAGTGTATTTTTGCGTTGAGAGAGTATGTCAATATTCTTAGCACTGAAATCGGTTGGCCGGTTGAAAAGTCCGTCGAATTCGTTATGGGCAGGTATGTCCCGAAAATAACTGAAAATGATGAGATAAGGATTGCTGTAATTCAAATGCATCTTCAGAAATAACTTTGAATCTGAGGTGAGCTGCAATAAGAGCGATTGGCCTGCTGAATCGGCATCATCTATGAGTATCTGTAAACTGGAGTGGTCCGGCATGTTTATCTGGCCGGTACGATAACGCGGAATCCAACGTCATTGTCCCTGTTGTCGAAGTCTATTTGATAGTCGGACTCAGACTCCATGAGTACGTACCGGGGCGGCGCCAGGCATGAGCCGCCACAGATTATCGGCTGGGGATTATCGGCATCTTTTCGACACCACTCCCAAACGTTGCCGATCATATCATAAAGGTTCCATGCATTTGCTTTGTTGGCGCCGGTAACGGGCCAGACCGAGTTGTAAGTGTCATTTTTAGAAGCGATCGCATTAAGGTCGAGAATTTTCTGATCCTGATAATCCTCGACCGCTCCAACCGGCGCGACCGGCAGTGGGGGGACTTTGCTGTCTTTATTACGGTTCCAGTCACTTGCAGCATTTTGCCACGAGCTACTTCTTACATGTGCGTAGCCTGCCATTGCAGAAGAGTCGTTCCCCCAGGGGCATATGCTGCCTGTGCCTGCCCGACAGGCGTATTGGTGCTGTGAGATAGTGGGTAATTCTCCGCCGAGCCACTTCGAGTATATTTGAGCTCCAGTGAAGGTTACCCATGTCACCGGAATACCGGAATCGGACTCGGCGACCGTAAAAGTATTTGTTGAGTCATCCCATTTTATAGATGTGGGCGGCTTATTTGCACTGATGCATTTTATGAGATCATTGTTTTCCTTGTCGGTGAATACCGACCAGCCCGAAAGTTTGGGGCCGCCTCTCTTAGCTCCGTATTCTTCGAGGAACAGCCTGTATTGACTATTGCTTATTTCGTGAATAGCCATGTAAAAGGGCTCAGGATTGCCGGAGCTTGCGGGGATGAATCTGAGTATTATGCTGGGATCTTTCTTTGATACGATGTATTTCGGCCAACCAACATTTCTGGCGTCATTGAGATCTATCGTTTGGAAGAAATCGATCCATTCTCTCTGCTCATCTTTGACTGCTTTTCTTATCTGCTCCCAGTCGGTGACCTGTACTGTTTTATTGAAAAGCTCTTTGAGATTGGAAAGCGACAGAATGCTTTGGGCTATATTTTTGACTTGTCTGAGAACATCAAAGCCTATATCGATGATTGTCTTATTATCGGCGGCAGCCGGCATCCGGCCGATATTGACAGGCTCAAAATTCGCACTCAATTCTATTCTGGCGGCGAAAACGAGACGCTGGGTTTTACCTTCTAAAAGCTCCAGATGCTTGCAGTATTCGGGTTTAATTATCGATCTGACCGCCATTTCATGGGACAATAAGGTTTCCCAGAGATTTTTGCATGTATCGGTATCAATTTTGTCTTTGTTTTTTTCGATAGCAGGCAGGGCGAGCATGGCCTCTACAGTCTGCGTGGTGCTGACAAACTTGGTGTATTCCTGTTCGAGCTTCTCGATATTCTGTTTTGAAGAGCCAGTCAGTGTGCTGCCGACCGTATTAATAAGCTTTGAGATATCGTTCAGTCTCGCACTCAAAAAGTCTTTCTTAGGCTTTTCGGGAGTTTCTGTTGAAGAACCATCCAGCTTGCGGCCGAGCTCATTTTCGACAATCTGTGTGATTTCGGCGATTTTTTCCTCCCAGGAATACTCCGTGCGCGGATCCTGCTCCAGTTTCTTATAATCCTCGACCTCTGTAAGCCAGTCGCGAAAGGTTTGTGCAGTGACAGGTTCCTGAGAGTTGTGGATATTACCGTTTTCGAAGAAAATGTCTTTTCGGATTTTATCATTTTGCCAATCTGCGCCGCTGACATAGTCTGCCAGGGCCATGGAAAGCCCTTCAAGGTTTTCAGGTTCTTTAAGATCGGAACTGGTGCTTGCTTGAGTGGCGAATTCGTCAAAGCCGGCGAGGATTTTGTCATCGGAGCCGTTCTTATCAATCAGCACTGTCTCGCGTTTGATTGCCGTTCTGGCAAGATTATCGAGGAGATCGTTCTTTCGGCTGATTGCTTCGAATTCTGTTCTGAGTTTTTGCCGGACTTCCCTATCCCTGCCGAGGTCTTCGTATTTTTCCGGCCATGCCGGATTCGAAAGGGCACCAAGCCTTATCCATGCGGCGTAGATGACTTCTCGTTGTGATGCGGAGTCAATCGCCGTATCTATTAGTCCCTGCCTGTCCTCGGCCGTATCGATCTTCTCGATCCGAGCGATCCTTTCAATCGGCTCCCCGAATGCGCTGTCGAAAGGCGGATTTGCAATAATGTTGCTGTTCTTCCATTTGTCCCATAGTGCCCGGATGTTCTCTTTCTCCTGCACTTTCTGAGGCAATTGGTCATCGAGGAGATAGCAGTCATTGAGTGCATTTTCGATTGCGTCGAGAGCCGTGACGATTCCGGATAAATCCCGGCGAGACTGTTCGAATGTTGTGAATTCAGTCTGCTTTGATTGCGTGAAATTCTGCCCGTTTACATCCGGAACCTCATCAAGTATGGGGAGTTTTTCGAGAATACGGCTGATAGTCTCTTTCCTTTGCCCGTCATAGGCCTGTTTGACCTTGCCGTGCCAGCCGGTTTCGTCTTGCGGCATCTCGATTTGAGCAGACAGTTCTCTCTGTAGTTCCTCGTCCAGCTTAAGAAGGCTTTTTTCCGTGGCATCCATTTTTTGACGGAGTGTTGCGTATCTCGGCAAATCCTGCTGTAACTCGTTCTCGGGGTATTTGTCAAACAGTTCATTTCGAAGCATTACCCACTTGCTGTTGATCTCGTCTAAAGTTGCAATAGCAACAATTTGCTGAATACGCGTCTTGTATTCGTTCGCAGTTTCCGTTGCGGCTGTGATTCTGCCCGCAAGCTCCTGAAGCCTGGGCAGGTGGCTGCTGAGCGCTTCGGTAATGTCGGGCCGGTTCTTCTCTATTGCTTTAATCTTTCGTACGGTCTCTATGTCGGGCTGCAATTTATCGAAGTCCTGTTTGCATGGATTCGCTTCTGCCGGATTGGAGACAAGAGCAAGGGGGATAGCGTCTTTTATACGGTTGATCAGGGCGAAGAGTTCTTCACGCGGGTCGGGGCGTATATACCGATACATTTCAAATACTTCAAGCCTCTTAGTGAAAGTTGCGTCCGTCAGGGTCACTGGGGGAGTGTCTCCGCCATGTTCAATAAGGAAAGTTTCCTGGTCAATCTCTGTTTGCCAGTCACTTTCAATAAATTGTGTGATTCTCCCGTTTAACTCCACCATGTTAGCAAGCTTATTATTGAGTTCATTGACATCTGATACACCGGCAGCTTGATTATTAACGTAAACATCATCAAGCTTGACGAGTATGGGGTCGCGCGAGCTCTTAATCGTATTCTGGCAGTCTGCAATTTTTTGCAGAGACAAATCAATATTTTCCAATATGCCTTTTTGGCTGAGTTCGAGGATTGTCCTCACATTTTCAAGGATCGGTTTGTTTGGTTCGGGTTTTACTGCTTCCACCAAATCTTTTAGATAAGCAGCAGGCCCTTGCCAGCCGCGGTTTGTGAACTTTTTCGCGGTACTGTCCATCTTTGCCAATGGAAACCATGCATTAGGCGAGTTTGGATCCAGGATGCTGCTGATTTCTTCAATTGCTGCGAGGGCGTTTTGCGTTTTCCGCTGTTCAGCGTATTCAGGGTGGCCCAATATCTCATTAATGCTGCCCATCCCCTCGTTGACCATCACCTTGTAGGGATAAGATGCCAGCGTGATCTTTTCTGTCATCGCGGCAAGTTTTGCATCCTGGCTCCAATCCACCTGTTTATCAGCCAATTCCTTACGAAGACCATCAATCAACGTTAGGTACTGGTTGCATAAGCTCATCCATTCTGTTTTCTCCGGTGGAGGCGGCCGTCGGAAAAGCATAACTAAAACAATGATGCAAATGATAAAACCAAGCCCTGCCGCGATAATCCAGCGGTATGAGAGCGCCGGTTGTATCTTTTCTATCTCTTGAAGTTCCTGAAAGACAGCATCAATGGTGACAGTTCCTGGTTTGACGCCGGCGTTTAACAACAGGTTGCACAGATTTCTCCAGCTCTTTGCCTGTTTTTCCAGCGTCTTCCATTCCTCTGAGTCAGGCACTTGCCATCCACCCACGGTTGGAGTTGGCCGGTGTGTTATAAGTTCGTAAATAAGCTCTGCTATAGCTCGCAGATCGCTTTCCCAGTGTACTTTGCTGTCAACCTGTTCGTCTGATAAAGGATCGGACAGTACTATCTTCGTTTGCGCGATATCTCCTGTGCCGACAATTAAAACATTAGTGGCTTTGAGGTTCCCGTGTGGTCGCTGACATGTTTCTTTTAGCTCAATCAGTCCCTTAACAATGGACTCGATAATTGTATGAAGAACCTGGGCGGAAACTTTAATCCTGCCGTCGATTAACTGTTGGAGAGAACGGTCACATTTGTCGGTTGTGTAAAATGTTCCTTCAGGATTTGAGCCGCAGTCGTAAATAGGCGCCCAGTGCTGGGCACCGCTGTCAGCAACTTTTTTCTGAATGCAGGCACTATTGAGGAATCGGTCGGATTCGGTTTTTACTTGCTCCTCTCCCAATATCAGAGAGGAAGGTTGAAAGATCTTAAGGGCAAACTTCTCTTCGTTACTGGCTGCTTCCCGCCCACTATAGACTACGGTAAAGCCGGTCCGATGAAGTTCACGAACACTCTCAAAGCGGCCAAAACTTGCCATTCACCTTCTACCTTATCTATGACTCAAGCGGACCTTAACTGCATCTCAGTCTGGTTTAGGAATAGTTAAAGAAACTATGTTGCTTTCTTCTATTCTGATGTCGATTTTTTTATCACGCCACCCCCAGCGTTTAGAATTGGTGGCAGGTAGTTGCAGCCGCCTTGCATCCTCGTTACCGGCTCTATCGGTAAATACTCCTGGCAGGTCCGCCAAAACTAACAGGTATTCGACTTTCCTGTTTTTCCACTTACTCCAAATGGGATCTTTTTTGCCGAGAGCTTTCGTACACGGCCCCTGTCCAAATTGAATCACATAGGTATACTCTTGAGCGCTTTTTCGGAGCTGGTTTCCCGGCGTCCAGTAATCGGTCATTGACATTGTTTTCCACAAGTCTATCTCGGAACTGTTAATTCCTACCAAATGGACCTCTACTGATTTATTGCAAATAGGATCACTTGCTGTCACGTTGACAGGCCGGGAACCTCTGATCGTACTGCATCCTCCGGGTAACAGTCCAAACAAAAGCAGTCCTGATACACAGTATCTAAATTGGGTGGTTTTCATTGTCAACTCCTAAAAATTTCTCACAGTGGTTTTATCGATACTCCTTTTGGTTCGCAAGACCTCTATTGGTAGTTATTGATTCTTTCTCCACAGGTCACTTTTTATGTAAGATACTTTTGAATAGCCGCAGCTATTTCCAGGTTGGACTGCCGGTCCGAGACAATAAGGCTGCGCGTTTTCAAGATCAGCTTGTCAATATCGTCCATCGTTCGTTCGAATACTTTGTGCAGACCACCTGTTTGTGCATCACCATAATCTCTGCACTCGCTGTCCGGGCCCAGGCCGGGAAGCATCTTCATGATTATTATCAATATTGCCCACCATATTTCCGTGGGAATTATCCCGAAAACCTCATCGGAAGTTATTTCATCAAATGTCAGGTGGTGGGGACCCAACGATTCGAGCCATCGGTTATCTTTGCTGAATAGATTGCTTATACGCTCTTCAATACTGACGTTTTCATCGAAGTCAGCTTCTACTTGGCGCATTAGGCTCAAAGTTTCATCAAGGACCACGGGCAGGCTGTTTTTATTATCGACCAGAAAAATCCTTATCGCTAAAACCGCCAAAGAGTATAAGTCACAGGGGCTGCTCAAAAGCGGTATAATTTCAAACTGTATGTCCGGCATCGGTACGCCTTCTGCGGCTTTCAGGTCTTCGGTATGCTTTAAATTCTGAGCTACTGTTCTAAATCGCCATTCACCTGAGGCCATGGCCGAATCTGATTCGAGATGGGCGTAAAGATCGACATCGCCGCAGGCAAGATTAATCCTTAACCAGACAATATCGTGACTCGCTATCTCGATTCGTTCCCGGGTTGTAAACGTGCCCTCCACGACTGTTGTATCATTCGTCTCAGTCAGGACACTGCGAATGCGGAGCGATGCCCGCCCTTTCGTCGGGACAGATGAGACAAGGGGCCTGTAAATAGACGTACCGGCAACAGGCGATGGTAAATAGTACTGTAAATTGGTGTCTTCTATCGCTAACGGGATCGCATCGCCCGGATCGCTGAGCACGGCCTTAGCTGTCCATAGAAAAGGTAAGCCCCGGCCTACTTCACCGAGTTTGACCTGCCAGCTTTCGGGACCGATATTGAGAAGGGGACGTTGAAGATTGCACACCATTGTATGGATCGACGAGACAATGTCGGCCAGCAATCGAAGCTTCAGGTGCAGTGTTTCAATCAGCCGGCCGTGTCGACCGCAGGTCTCCAGAAAAAGTCGACCATCGTTCGTCAAAGTTGTTTCGTCTTTTCTCAGCGCATTAATCTGCTCGCCGATGTCAAGTATGGATCGTCCGTGTTTTAATCCGTCCCATGAGATGCCGCTCAGTATATCGATGTAAGTTTCCAGGTCGATAGGGTCATGTTTCTTGACCAGCATTAGCCCGGCTGCGATATTGAATGGGATAGTATGAGCATTTTTAGCGCATATCTCGGACATCGGTTTTGTGGATTCGTTCGCCGGCGCACCCGGTGTGGCCGGCACGAATTTCGTTGCAGAACCTGATGCCGGAATATATAAATAGCGATGCAAAGAACTGCTGTAACCTGGCAAACCGTTTTGCTGGAGCAGTCCTTCATCCGTGCACAGCTTCCAGGGTGTTCCGGATTCGGGATCCGTCGGGTGGACCGGACAACCGGCGGAAATATCTATCAATGTGGGCAGGGGGTTGGAACTCTCCAGGCCGGTTTTTATTATTTCCGATGCATTAAGTTGCTCAAATGCCCGTAATTGTTTGTTCCAACTATTGTCAAGCATCGCGTTTGAAAGATTTAGGCGAGATGCAGCGGGTGTATTGATGAGTGTTCCGCTGTTCTGCATCCATAGTTCGAGCCAATCGAGTACCTGGGCCGAAGCATCGATCATGCATCCCAAAAATATCTTAGCATCAACCATATTGCGGAGCACAACCATGTGACCTCCCACAGGGTCCGGCTCGGGTCTTACCAGAACGCAAATTTTAAGTACCGATAATTTCTGGTTTTCGGCAATAGGTACTGCGATATAACCGTCAGGTAACCTCTTAATGCCTCTTGTGGTACCGGGAAATGACACAGGCACTCGCCTTAATAGCTATTAGTAAATTCGGTATATTTTTAGACACGGCAAAAAACAACTTCTAACTTACTTCATTCGTCATTCTAACGATCGACATTTAGCTGTCAACTAATAATTATATGATATTGTAAAAGTGCTCAGCATAAGCACCAAAAGCCACAGTTCTCTTCGTTAAACGGCAGGGCTGATAACTTTTCTGTAGAAAGCTTGTTTTATAGGACTTGTGAAAGGGAAAATTACGAAAGGTTATTGAATGTTCTTTCTCATTGAGTTACGATTACCAGGGATTTTCTAATTGCTTATGATATTGATTCCGCGAAATCATGAGAAAGGAAATTCAACAAAGCAGCTCGATAGGGTCAAGTTTGTATTATGGAGATCATCAGCTATGTCCAGGCAATTGTCTTTAGGAAATGTAGATTTTGAATTGGGTACGCTTACTTCATTTGCGCCCAGGAAAGCGAAAGATGACACACCGTTTTCTGTAGCTGTATTAGCTGACTTTAGCGGCCGGGGCAATCGCGGCTTGTGTGAGACAGGGCCTTCGATAAACGCTCGTCGGCGAATTTCAGTGGATGTTGACAACCTGGATGACTTGCCGATGAAACTTGACGCCGAGATTCATATTCCCCTCGGCAGCAAAGATGGACCTCGCATAACGCTGCGGTTTAATGAGTTGGACGATTTTCATCCCGATAAAATATTCGACCGCCTGGAAGTCTTCCAAAAACTCAAGACAACCCGAAAGCTTCTGCAAAATCCGGCAACATTCGCCGAGGCAGCTTCGCAAGTGCGCTGCTGGGCGGCGGGCAAGCAGGAAGAAGCCAGGCCCGATGACGGACCGGCCAAGAGCAGTCAGGCTCAAAAAGAGACTGATGTTGATACGATTGAGCGCTTGCTCGGGAAAAAGACGAATCGAGAATCAACTTCGGCGTCAGCGGGCAGATTCGTTGACATAGAATCGCTAATCCACGAGATTGTAAAGCCTTATATTGTCCCCGCCCCTGACCCGCAGCAGGCTGAGCTCGTCGCTCAGGTCGATCAGGCAATTAGTGGTCAGATGCGAGCGATTCTTCATTACCCCGGCTTCCAGGAACTCGAAGCCGCATGGCGGATGCTCCAGTTCCTCGTAAGCCAGGTCGAAACAGACGAAACGCTTAAGATATATTTAATTGACGTAAGCAAGACCGAGCTGGCGGCAGATCTGGCCTCGACGGACCGGATTCAATCCGCCGGTGCTTACCATCTTCTTGCCGGGCAAAGCGAGTCTGAGCCGTATGCTGTCATATTAGGCGGCTATGCGTTCGAGCAGACCGCCGATGACGTCAAGCTGCTGCACCGTCTTGGCTTGGTAGCGCAGGCTGCAGGAGCGCCGTTGCTTACAGCGGCCGATTCGCATTTTGCGGGTTGCCAGTCGCTTGCCGCCACGCCGGATCCGGATGATTGGCGATGGCAGGCCGACTCATCCGCTATTCCCTTGTGGCAGGAGCTTCGACATTCGCCCGAGGCGGCATATATCGGCTTGGTTCTGCCCCGGTTTCTGCTGCGTTTGCCTTATGGCAAAGATACTGATCCTGTTGAGCAGTTCGATTTTGAAGAGTTTTCTCCTTTTGCCGGCCACGAGCAGTACCTTTGGGGCAATTCAGCCGCTCTCTGTGCGTGCCTGCTGGCAGGGGCCTTTCGTGAATTCGGCTGGTCCTTTACGAACGGGCTTCGTTGTGATCTGGCCGGCATACCCATGCATATATACCAGTCCGACGGCGAGAAGCACGTTACTCCATGTGCGGAAACAATTCTGACCGAGCGGGCGATGGAGGCCCTCATCGGCAGGGGGCTTATGCCGGTGCTTTCAATTAAAGGCCGGGATGCGGTTCGAGTACCGCGTTTTCAGTCGATAGCGGATCCGCCTGCCCCGCTGGCAGGACCCTGGCGGTAGGGGGTAGCAGAGTTTTAGCCGCCGATCATTACAGTAGGGAGCCCGGCTACGATTGTGCCCCCATGGACCGTGCTGTCTCCCATCCGGGCGGCAGGCCGACCGCCAATCAACACAGTCATCGAACCCTTGGCGATAGCATCCGGTGGACCGACACAGGTAGCCGGATCGCCCATGCACGCGGCGGGCAGTCCGCCGATAAGGATGGTCGGGCAGCCGGGCGGCAAAATCGGGCCTCCTACGTGCGGCTTGGGCCCAACCGGCGTGGGATCCTGCATGGGACACGTATGCATATCACCAACTCTTGCAGCAGGCGGCATAAATTGCTCCTATTACTAAAAAACTATTCTGGCAAAGCTCATTATATGAAAAAAACGGGTGATTTGCCAAGCGTTTTTGTCCATAATGTACTTCAATCTGATCCGGACCATTGAAATGTCTTGGGACCATAGATAATCCCATCCATAATTATATATGCCGCATAATTTCCATCGGCTAATTTTACTTCGGAACCGGCGAAGACATCGATTGCAAAATATCCATACAATGGCTCACCCGCGTGTATTTGTTTATTTGAGTAGACAGGTATGGCCCAGTCAAAACGTCTGGGATTCGGCCAATCCAGGCCTACAATAGCAAATGTCACTGGAACAACGGCGGAAACGCTTCGTATTTGACCATCTGCGTACTGATGAGATACTTTCATATCGGGCAAATGCCGGCTGTTCGCCTTCAAAATAAAAGCACCGCAAGTCAATAGCCCGCCTCTGGTTTTTCTGCGATTCTCAATTCTAAATGATAATCCCTGACCGGGAAGAAGCTGGGGAGTTTTTGAATTTCGAATATACGAGGGGAAAACCTGTTTGTCCCGTTCCAAAAGGCCAAAAAGCCATTTTTCTTTTGTTCCTGCCTTTGGATTAGGAGCAGGATTAACCTCTTTTGGGATAATTTTACTCGGTTCCTTTTGCTCCTTTGCTTTTAATTCCACTTCTACTGTGTTGGAAACCCAATCGTATGAAATGATGGATAAAGCAATCTTTCCTGATTCCCATGGGATATTACCTACTTGTCTGGCGTCGAATCTATATGCTCCGGCGACAGCCGCGGCAAGAGACGAAGGATCAGGTTTTTCTCGTTTCTCTTCGGGTAATTTTGCTCTCGATGATTTCTCCTTGATATCCATGAAAATTTCACCAAAGTGAATCGTGCCTGTTTCCTTTTCAACGGAGAGAAGGATACAGTTCTGCTTTTGGCGAACCTCCCATCCGCGAAGACCTGTCTTACATGTTGCCATTACTACGGGTAATTGGCTGGCAGTATCGGTCATAACGACTTTGGGTGAGTTTATAGCCAATCCTCTAAGATCCGTATCCACGAGTTTCCATTTGATATCTCCCAGAAATGAATCATCCTCGCCAAAGAACTGCTCATGAGTAAGGTTAAGGAACCTTGAAGCTATTTGTTCCTGTGAATCCATATTGTACTCTCTCTTTCTTTGATTAGAAACAGCCATTAATCCGTTATGAGCCACGATTCTATTATCACATGTGTTACTTACACACCACAATAATATTAACACGGCTGCTTTTAAAACATTCAATTCTTGCATTTATAGTGGCTTTATATTGAGGACATATCCTGAAGTCGCACATATGGGATACAAACATCACAGAATTCATGTTTACATATACTGCTTGTTCCGAGGTACATTACACAGGTTCCCTCATCCCAGGACTCGCCGGAAGTCGTGTCTGTATCGTCTACAAGAGTTGCGCCCGTGGAGCAATGGTCGCCACTACCTCCGTAAGCATCGTTGTGCCATTTCGGATGGTCTTTCAGGCTCTTTGGCTGCTCATGTGTACTCGCATCAGGAGTTTGGTTAAATGTGTGACCAATCTCATGCGTTATAGTGTCGTTGTAATCGGGTTCGTCCGAGCTGTCGTAGACTGTTAATATCTGGTGACCGGCTGACTCGCCGGCATAACCCTTCCCGACTCTCAAGGTTAGCTTGACGTACACCTCATAATTCTTGGGGTTCGGTGCATCGGGAGGCAATTTAATCCGGACAATGTTCGTTCCTTTTCTTTTTTCCGGGATATCAATGTGACTGTCGTTCAACTCTCCCTTTAATTTCTTGGGTTTTTTTAAGTGCGACATAACCTTGATCAGTTTATATGAGAAAGTTTTTGGGGGCCACTCCACGGACCACTCGCCTTTGTTTTTTACAACTAACGTGTCCTTCAGAGCTGGTTTGCAGACAAACTCGCCGTTATTAACGGTCACTGCTACATCAACAGGATTCGATTTGATATGAATTTTTTCAGCTTCAGCCTCATCTTTGGGATCACACTGGTACTGGCAAACGATAAGGTGTACTTTTACAGGTTTTTCCTTTTCGGGATAGGGCTTTTTTAGCATATTGTAGAAGTGCTTCTTGTTGTGGTTTCCGATGACGGCCACTTTATCTGACTTACCACCTTGTTTGACCATATACTCCGAATAAAAGGTCCTTTCTTGTACATCCTTAGAAAGATCTTCTTTCTTAAACTTCTTAGTTGTGGCCTCGGTCATCTCGGCACAGACCTTTTTGTATGCTGCAATTGAACTATCTGGCTTAGGCACATTAAACTTAGATTCATGAGTCAACTGGTACCAGAACCTCCGCCATACTTCATACCGATTGGTTTTCAATTCTTGGCCGGAAGGGCTGCCTTTATCATCTTCATCAGCCTGGGCCTTGACAATGTACTTGTCACCGCCGTACTGTGACAGATAAAATTTGATCGTATCTGTCCAGCCATCGTCACTAACTGATTTGACAAGTTTGTCTTTATTGGGTCCGCTGCCACCTTCAAAATATGCGTCTTCGCTGCTGTCTAAGTCTACTTTTCCTGTTTTAAGTTGTGAATCTCGTTTATCTCCTTTTGTCAGGTCGTAAGAGAAGTGTATTTTTTTGCCTTTGAGGCCGGTTTTTTTGCCATCCTTCCACTCGACCCGCGCCTTCAATTCTATGTATCTGCCGAATTCGGGATGTCTTTTGTCTGCTCCCTCAATATCCTTGCCAAGATTTATGAATTGTTTATAAGCCGGACCGCTTTTCTCAGTTCGGTCTTCAAGCTTTTGTATTTCTTTTGAAGCCTTTGCAGCACCAACCACGGTGCCTTCCTTGCCGCCCCGTTTCACCACCTCTACCAATTCAACGAGTTTGATCTTCTTTTTTTGTTTTAGTGGACAGGGTTCTTCTGTCTTGTTGCATTTTGTTTTTGGTTTTGACTTGGCGGCTGTTTTTGCTCCGGTTTTGTTGCTGCAACCTTTCGGCATAATTAATCCCTATTATTGTGATTCACTTCTCAGGCTAACCACTTTTCGAGAAAGGCCATTGCCTCTCTATAAAGCTGATCAACCTTTTTAGCCTGGTCTATTATAGACTCGTCATGCAGGATTTTGGCAGCCCAGGGGAATTGTGGGTCTTTATCAAAACCGCTGCCCAGCATAAACATAAGCCACGTATAAAGCACGAGACCACGTTCACTTGTGATGTTGTAGACTTTTGCAGATATGACAGCCTCGCCAATCAGATTGTTTAAAGTCGTTTCGCCCAGCTCTTGACATTTCCTTGGCCAGATCTCTTGAAGTAAAGCAACTGAAACATCTATAGTATTCTCCGCTGGTGTCTGGCTAAAATTTTCAATGGAGATTTCGCGAACCCTCAAAAGAGCTCTGCCCAAAAACTCGTTTTCGGTACCTGCTACCCGATCAAAATATTCCATTGCCTTGTCATAAAGCCTGTCAATTCGCGTAGCGGAGCTTGTTATATTCTCATCTTTGAGAATCTCTTCTGCCCAGAATAGTTGCTTATCTATATCAAAATTACTGCCCAGCAGAAGTACCAAATTAATATACAAACACACGTCCCGCTCTGTTACGAAATCGTAGTTCCCTGCGTGCTGAACAGCATATTGGATGATTTCACGGATTAAGGGTTCGCCATGGACCTCGTAGTACTTGGGAAAGAACTCCTTGATGTGTTCGACCATGCTGTCCTCGAACCTCTTTAGGGCTATTTTTCCCAATTCCTCATCTTGTTCTTTTCGAATCTTAAGCATCTTTCTCTGTCATCAATAATTATGTTATAGTTATATGAGATTTGTTTTTTCAAGCCGTACTTTATCAACATCGGGAAACATCCTCAAAAGTTTGGAGGGATCCTCATCCTCAAGCACATAGAAGTTTATTTGCCCGAAGACAGTCTTTATTTCCTCGGTATTACAGGTTGGCAAATAAGTCCTCAGCACTCGCGGGTCATAGTAGCGGAAGTATACGAGTTTGCCGTCAGGATTATAGACCATCAAAAACTTCCTAAAGTGCTGACGGAGCGCTCGAATATCATCTTCGGGTGGAGTTAAGGCAAAGATGCCCCAATGATTGCCCCAGCCTTTCTCGCAAACCAGTTTAGTGAAAGGATGGTCGTATTCGAGTTTTACAAGATACGGTGCGACCGCGGCTATGTCCGGCTCAAGCTCGCCCCGATAAAGACAAATATTTTCCGGCTCGTGTTCCCAAAGCAGTTGGGGTAATTGCTCCATAGAAGCACCATCGAGCACCGCATAGACGTTGGTTGCAGGTTCAGAAAACAGATATTTAACAAGCAACTCAGTCATAACTTTTTCATTCATCAGGATCTCTCCAGCCCACTGACTTATTAGCCGGCTTGCTGTTGTTTCTTTGCCTTCTCGCATTCTTCACAGAATGGCGTTCCGTCTTTTGCAGCTTGCTGCAATGTGGATGCCTGAGCATTGAACTTGACAGGTGTCGGGGGCTTGGGAGGTTTGGGCGGCTCGCTTACTTGACCCGGCTCACCAGTATCGGCTTCGATCGGTGTCTTTGGCGGTTGCGGAGAGCACCCGGAACCGGAGCCGGCCGCACCGCCGCTGTTGATCATCACTGTAGGTGTGCCGGAGATCGCCACCCCCGACGGACCAATATCAATAAAGCTGGCTCCGGCTTTGAGAGAGAGCTGCATCCCGGCTTCAATGACCACGTTCATTCCGCCCTTGATGTGGACGTTCATGCCCGCCTCCAGCGCATGCTTCATGCCCGCCTTTTGCTGTAAGTCCATTCCGGCATCAAGGGAAACGGTCCCATCAATCTTTTCGTTTTGGTCTCCCTTGACGGTCAGGTGTTTATCGCCACCGACTTCCTCGATCTGGTCGCGTTTGACAATCAAATGTCGATCCTGGCCAACTAACTCCTTAGCGTCGTTTTTAATGCGAATATCGAGTTTTTTTTCACCATGGATGAAGATCTGTTCTTTACCTTTGTCATCTTCGAAACGAATTTCATTAAATCCTTCGCCGCCCATGCTGGAGTTCGATTTAATGGTGGACATTGTTTTATTACCTGGCAGATCATACGGCGGCATGGCCTTGGCGTTATAGACCCGGCCGGTAATGATTGGCCTATCAGGGTCGCCCTCCAGAAACTCAACAATGACTTCCTGGCCGATACGCGGAATATACATCGCTCCCCACTTCTTGCCCGCCCAAACCTGGGCGACTCTTATCCAGCAGGAGCTGTTTTCGTCGGCTTTGCTGTAACGATCCCAGTGGAATTTGACTTTGACCCGGCCGTACTTATCGGTGCAAATCTCATCGGCTGCCGGCCCCACTACAAAGGCCGTCTGGGGTCCGGAAATTTGTGGTTTGGGGGTAATCCGTTGTGAACGAAAAGCCTTTGAGCTTTTAATAACGGTAAAGTTGCACGAAAAGATGGACTCACTGCCTGCGGCGCCGGCTGAGAAAATATCATCGCCCTGGATTGTGTAATTCGCGGACGTAATGAGATATTCCAGATTCTGATCAGCAAGCGGGTGTTCGTTCAAGTTAAATAAGTAGCCGGGACAGATGCCGCGGGAGTCGCTGTTGGCGATTGCAACCTGATACCGGGTCTGAAGCTCTTCTATACGCTTCCTGGCGTATTCTGTTCCGTCATTAGAAGTATTGTAGTCGCCGGGATAATCGTAGATTTCATAATTCTTCGCAGAACCACCTTGGTCGGCGCTGCCACTGGCGTTTGCTCTGACGAAAAGAGGTGTTTGGGGTGTTATGAAATAAAAATCGTTAATCGCATACGAGCCGGGCTGCAGATGGGTTTCGACGAACCAGTCCGAAATACACTCTTTTGTTGTGGGTCCCTTGTCAGATGGATGATATATTAGTTCTTTGAAAGTTAAATAAGGTTCATGGGAGCTGTGTGAATCAGCCATGACCAATAAGTGTTTGCCGTTTTCGTGCTTAAAGTAGTAGTATATTCCCTCCTGTTCCATAAGCCGGCTGATAAAATTAAAGTCGGTCTCACGGTATTGCACGCAATATTCCCACTTGCGATATGTGCCGCTTAATCGTTTATCATAATCAGTGAATCCGCGATCGCGGAAAATCTGCTCAATGATATCCGGGACTGTTTTCTCCTGGAAGATCCGGCAGTCAGCAGTGCGGGTCAGAAACCAGAACCAGGGCACTACCGTTGCCCTGTAGCGTGCCAGTTGGCCTGAGGAGGTTAGCTGAGTGAAGTGGCTCACATAGCCGTTGAAGTAGCGAATCTCGCTGTTACCAAGATTAAGACGGATGCTTACGTTCTGCCCGACGATGCTCTCGGGTTTGATCTGATAATCTTCGCTGGCCAGCTCCAACTTGTATTCGAAGAGCCGGCCAAGCTGTTCGGTGCCCGAGAAGCTTATCAGCAAGAGAACATCCTCGCCCAGCGTTGTTTCAATTGCTGCTTCCCTGTGTTTCTGTGTAGGTTTCTCAGGCATTTTTGCAATTCCACATTTTGGATATTTCAGGATACTATAGTCTACATTTTATACTGTCCGTCTGCAACAGGTCTCGTTTCTTCTCTATGATATAAATCAGTCGAAAGAATAAGTAAACTTGCTGTCCTTTACTCCGACATGCACCCGTTTCGCGGCTTTACCTTCCATAAGCCGTCTCAGCAGCTCCTGGCTGATTTCAGGCAGGACTGTGTTAGTCAGAATCGCATCAACTGTTCTGGCTCCACTTTCAACTTCAGTGCAGCGGCCGGCAATAAGATTAACGGTCTGGTCGTCATAAGTAAACGGAATCTTGTGATTTTCCTGCGTTCTGCGTCCGATTCGGCCGAGCTGCAGGCGGATAATAAGTTTCAGCGTTTCGTCATTGATCGGATAATAGGGCACCGTGACGAGTCGGCCTAAAAGAGCCGCAGGAAAGACCTCCAGTAACGGCTTGCGGAGAGCCTTGCATATTCCTTCGGGCTCAGGCATCAGCTTCGGGTCTTTGCACATGTCCATAATCAAGTCGGTCCCGCAATTACTGGTCAGCAGGATAATTGTATTCTTGAAATCTATCAGGCGCCCTTCGGCATCTTCCATTTGGCCTTTATCAAAAACCTGGAAGAAAATTTCGTGAACGTCACGGTGGGCCTTTTCGACTTCGTCGAGCAAAACGATACTGTAGGGACGCCTTCGCACAGCTTCCGTGAGAACTCCTCCTTCGCCGTAGCCGACATATCCCGGAGGCGAACCCTTGAGCGTCGAGACGGTATGGGCTTCCTGAAACTCGCTCATATTGATTGTAATCAAGTTGTTCTCGCCCCCGTACATTGCTTCGGCCAGGGCAAGCGCCGTTTCGGTCTTGCCTACGCCGCTGGGGCCGACCAGAAACATAACTGCGATCGGCTTGTTCGGATTCTCTATGCGGGCCCGTGATGTAGTGATTCTCCTGGCAATTGCTGCTAACGCATGATCCTGGCCCATAACTCGCTGTTTGAGCCTGTCGGCCAGATTCAAAACAGCTTCGATTTCATTCTTCACCATTCCGCCAACCGGAATCCCCGTCCAATCGGCAACGACAGAGCCGACGGCCTGCGCATCGACACATGGAAGAATTAACGGTTTTTCCCCCTGCAACTCTCTGAGCTGCTCCTGCAGCGATTTTAGCTGTTTGAGCGTTTCTTCTCTATCGATTGTCTCTACGGCCTCCGAAGCTTCCGGCGAGGCCTTGCCTGTATCGCTGGTAGTCGTTTTGGGTGCTTTATCGGATTTCTTCTCAGCTTTGGGAGTGCCGTCTTCCGCTGCTTCTGTCTGCTCAATCGTTCCTTTGCCCGATTCTCGCAGTTTGGCGCGAATCTCAAGTATGGAATCGACCAGCACCTTTTCTTTCGACCAGCGGTCTTCTATCTCGGCTAACCTCTTGCGTTCCGCTTCGAGTTTCTCGGAAATCTCCGATTCCCGGTTCTTGTGGTCCACGCCGGTGACAGTTTCTCTTCCTATGATCCCAAGTTCCGTTTCCAGGGCTTGAATTCGCCGGCGGCAGTCCTCCAGCTCGGGGGGCACCGCATGCTGGCTTACGGCCACTCGGGCACACGCGGTATCGGTCAGACTGACCGCCTTGTCCGGCAGTTGACGTTCAGGGATATACCGGTGTGACAGGCGAACCGCCGCATCCAGGGCCTCATCCAGTATCTGGACACGGTGGTGCTGCTCCAGATTCGAAGCCAGTGACCTCATCATGAGCAGTGCTTTGTCCTCCTCGGGTTCGTCAATCTTTACCACCTGAAATCTGCGGGTCAGTGCCGGATCTTTTTCAATATATTTCTTGTATTCGGCCCATGTGGTGGCTGCAATTGTTCTCAAAGTACCCCGGGCCAGGGCCGGCTTGAGCAGGTTGGCTGCGTCGCCCGTGCCGGCGGCACCTCCGGCGCCTACAAGAGTGTGTGCTTCGTCGATGAACAGGATAATCGGTTTAGGTGAGCTTTGGACCTCTTCGATGACCTGGCGCAGGCGGTTCTCGAACTCGCCTTTCATGCTCGCACCCGCCTGCAGCAGTCCTACATCCAGCACACGCACGGCCACGTCCTTGAGCGATGGCGGTACGTCTCCTTCTGCGATACGCTGCGCAAATCCTTCGACGACCGCCGTCTTGCCGACTCCTGCTTCCCCGGTCAAAATAGGATTGTTCTGCCGGCGACGCATGAGAATATCGATTATCTGCCGGACTTCCACGTCACGTCCCACTATCGGATCCATTTCACCGCTCCGGGCTTTTTCCGTGAGGTCTACTGAAAACTTCGAGAGCGCTTCCTGCTTTCCCATTGCCGCAGGTGCCATCTCTCCGGTGTCACCGCCGGCTTCGGCCTCGCCGCGCAGTGAGCTGCCGTCGGTCGCTCTGAGAGTTTCTTCAGGCGAGCCGCCGACGATTTTCGCAAAATTATCCGTCAACTCTTCCAGCTTGATTTTGCCGAACTCATTCGAAATCCTCAGAAGAACATTCCTGAGCCCGCTTGTCTTAAGCATCCCTACGATAAGGTGGCCTGTGCGAATCTGTGACTCGCCGAACATGAGGCTGCCGTAAACCCAGCCTCGCTCGACAGAATCTTCAAGGTGTGAAGACAAGTCTGAAATGCTTGTAGAGCCTCGCGGCAGCCGATCCAGCTCCGCTGTCATATCGGCCGAGAGTCGAGAAGGATCTAAATCAAAGTGCCTTATGATGCGGTGCAGGTCTGAGTCGGGCATCTTCAATATCTGGCCCAGCCAATGTACGAGCTCCACGTAAGGATTGCCCCTGAGCTTGCAGAATATCGCAGCGCCTTCGATAGCTTTGTAGCCTATACTATTGAGCTTTCCGAACAGAGATGTGCGACTTATTTCAGCCATTTTAGTATCCTCTTGCCGTCCCGGCATATGTTAGTAAAATGATGCCTCGAAATATTACTGTTTAATTAAAATAAGAGGCCCTGTCAACCTTTTTCCCGGTTTAGTTTTCCTGAAGAACACGACATTTTAAAAGTTCTCCCATCGAACAGCCGGTCCATGTGAAATACAATTTCGCTCTTGGTTTTTGCTATAATCTTACGAGGTCCTAACGTCACAATGTAGGTGGCTGTCCCTGGTATTCTTAGTGTTCGCAGCTTTTCCAACAGCCCCCGGCTTCTTTGGAGGAATCAAAACCGAATATCTAAAGTAGTTTATTTATCCCCCCATGCTGCCCGCGTAAATGGCTTCCCAGTTCCCGTTGGCAGCAAGGAATTTGTCTCCCCAGGTGTCGATCGGTACTCCTTTGGCTATCACAGGTTTATTCGGTTCTTTTATGCGATCCCTGATACTGATTCCCCCGACCTTGATATTTTTCGGGTTCATGCCAACCGTTTTGAGATGTTCAAGGGCCTTTACCAGCGCAAGGTCAATGGGTTTGTAGTGTCCGCTTTCGTTGTCGATGTAGTCGACTATCCCACCTTTCACACGGATGATCCCGCCACATTGGACCGGCCCCCCGGCCATGAAGAAGGAGTGGAACTTTGGCATCTGGATCGGTCCCGTGAATCCCTTGTTTGCTACGAAGGGTCCAATATAGAACTCCCGGGACATACTCATGATATATCCCGCTTTTCCCTGCCCCTCGGTTCTTTGGTCTTTGTCGGAGTCTACTTTTTCCATAAATTCGGAATACTCCTTGGTGTCGATCGGCTTCAGCGGTGTCTGAACGTTCTGCTCTTGCTTGTACTCCAGGCAGTTAAACCGCCAAGCCTTCCCGCCCTTGAATACCACTCTGAAGGCCTCTCTCCTGGCCGCGGTCAGGTAGCTATCCTCTTTGCCTTGATCAACATTTGCCCCATAGGCCGATAGGTTCTTACCGTAGATATTCCTCATCTCTGATGCGATCCCACCAATTCCGCAGCCCAGAGTTGTGCCCAGCATATTCGCGGCAGTCAGGTTGAGGCTCATAATGGCCTCCCGTCGGCCCTCATGCATCTTGGGGTCACTCTTATAGTTGTTGTTCCACCACATCGTGGAAAAGAAAATCTCTCCCAGCAGGTATTGGCCCTCCCCGGCGGTCTTCGCTGAGTTGAACGCCTTGACCAACTCGTCGATTCGATTCAGCGCCGGATCGTTTCTTCGGAACGGACCAGAGAACCGGTTCCCGACCATGCTCTTTTCTTTCCATATCGAGAGAGTAGGGAATGAGGGAAAAGAACGGATATGGTATGACGAGGAGTGGTCTTTCATGATAGCTTCTCCTTTATGCGTGAACAATCGGCGGAAGCCAATCGAGAGTATAGAGATAAATTAGAAAAATGAGGACGGTTACCTGTTTTTAACCAGTTTACAATCACATTCATCAGGCATGGCCTACTTTAAATCTGAATATATTAATCGCCCCGAGTATATCGGGTACGCAAATAAAAGTAGAACATCATGTCAGGCAGCAGCAATTTAGTCGGTCGCTGCAAGAGACATATATTTTCACATGATGCAAATCATTAAAGCCACTTTGGTATTCTCTCCAAGTGCCATTTCCTACATTACCGTCGCTATTTTTTGTCTGGAGGCCGGCAAAGTCAAGAGAAAGTTTGCAGGATTTCAACTTTTTCTGATTTTGTTACAATTTACCAACCATTGTTGCGGGCAACCTGTCATGTTGTGTCCGACTGGCACAAGTTCAATTTTGCACCGGTGCGTGACAAAGCCAAGGTGAATTTTACAATATTTGTATCCTTAATTACTGGTTTTATGATGAATCAGCGGATGCGGTTCGCATCGGTGATTATCCGCCTTACAATCCTCGCATGATGGCGGCTCTTTTGTTTTATGCCTGCTGTCGTGTCGTTTACAGTTCCCGCAGGATAATACAGGTCTCCGAGGAGAGGCTGACATTCAGGATTGTTGCCGGCGATGACATACCCAATTGGCGGACGATTAGCGACTTGAGCAATCCGTCGTCCGCTGTGGCCTCCTTCTGCCGAAAGTGCCTGACTCAATTGCGCGGAGTATTGATTGGAGCTTTCTTATGACTTTTGAAAGAGTTCCTGTATTTTTTAATTTTATTTATTTAAGGAACTTGACAGAATATTCAGGCTTGCATAGAATCGTTTATTTAACATAAGTCCTTTAACATATTGGTTTGACGGGATATGCCATGGCAATTGATATCGAAAGCCTGCTTTCCGAAGTAAGCCCGGAAGCACCATGCGGCGAAGACCTTTCCTACGACGCCTCTTTCCTTGCCCTGGAGGACATGCTGCGGCCTAAGGCCGCCGGCGGCGTAGTGGCGGGCGTGGAGGTAGCGGCAGAGGAACCAAACTGGCGGGAGATTCGCGAGAAATGCCTGGAACTTTTGCGCCGTTCCAAAGATCTCAGAGTTGTTATGTATCTTGTGCTTGCCGCTTTGAGAATGGACGGGCTTGCCGGCCTGCGTGATGGGCTGGCTTTGCTCCAGGGACTCCTGGAGCGATTTTGGGAGCATCTTTACCCCAGGCTCGATCCTGAAGATAACAACGACCCGTTAGAGCGGATTAACATTCTGCAATCGCTGTCTCCGGATACGGTGAACGCTCAGGATCCGATGAAATTCAAGCAGCGGCTGACTGAAGTGCCCCTGTGTAATTCACCCCAGATGGGCCGGTTCAGTCTCAGAAACATCCAGGTCGCCAAAGGAGAGGTTTCGGTGCCGACCGACCAGACAACCGGGTCCCCCGGCATGTCGGTAATCGATGCAGCTTTTCAGGATACGGCAACCGACGAGCTGCTGGCGGCGTCCCAGACTGCCGATAAGGCTATCGAGCTTGTGGCAACCATCACGACAGTGTTCTCTAAAAATGCTGCTCAAGGGCAGACGCCCGACCTCAGTGATTTCCAGTCTGTTCTGGGAAATATCCACAAGTGCATTCAGGGGTATCTGGCAAAACGTGGTTACGGCGAGGCTCCGGAAGAGGTTGCTTCGGCGGATGCTGCGGCTGGAGGAGTAGCCGAAAAAGGCGGGATATCTCTTGCCGGAGAGATCCGGTCGCCAAAGGAAGCTCTATTAGCCATCGAAAAGGTCTGTCAATATTACGATCGCAATGAACCATCCAGTCCTGTGCCGATGCTTCTGCGCAGGGCGCAAAGGCTTGTCTCTAAAAATTTTATGGAAGTTATTGCTGATATTTGCCCGGATGCCATGAGTCATGTGGAGATGATCGGTGGATCCAGCAGCAGCAATTCTGAATTGAATGAGTAGGTAGTTAGACAGATCAACCAAATGTTTGACAGGGGGTTTGAGAATGCCAATTTGTTTCGGTATTCGATGTTATTAAGAAAGGACTGAGCATGGCAAAGAAGAAAAGTAGTCAAAAATTCATAGGTCGCAATCGAGCGCCTCGAGTCCAGGTGGAATATGATCTGGAGTTATACGGTGCCGAGAAGAAAATCAATCTGCCGTTTGTAATGGGGGTAATGGCTGACTTGTCGGGCAAGCCGGCAGAGGCCCCTCCCGGCGTCGCCGATCGAAAATTCCTTGAAATCGATGTCGATAATTTCGACGAGCGGCTCAAGGCAATGAAGCCGCGAGTAGCTTTTCAGGTGCCGAATACCCTAACCGGTGAAGGTAATATGAGCGTTGATATTACTTTCGAGAGTATGGATGATTTCTCCCCGGCAGCAGTAGCACAAAAGGTAGATGCCCTGAATAAATTGTTGAAGGCCCGAACGGAATTGTCCAATCTGCTGTCATACATGGATGGTAAGAGTGGTGCCGAAGAGCTGTTAGCAAAGGCCCTGAAGGATAAGGCCCTGCTGAACGCCCTGACTTCGACGCCGAAACCTGAAGCTGAATCTACTGAGAGAGGCAAGGAGGAATAATCCCATGGCAGAAGAAATGAAAGACCAAAGAAAACCGCAGGCGGCAGAGACTGTGTCAATAGAGCCGAGTGAGTTCGATAGTCTTCTCAAGAAAGAATTCAAACCAAAGTCAGACCATGCCAAGGAGGCTATCAATTCGGCGGTACGAACGTTGGCCGAACAGGCATTGTCGGATACAGCTCTTATTTCCGACGATTCGGTCAGGACCATCGAGTCCATTATAGCCGAGATTGACCGCAAGCTGTCCGAGCAGATCAATCAGATTATGCACCACGAGGACTTTCAGAAGATCGAGAGTGCCTGGCGGGGACTTGCTCACCTTGTGAATAACACGGAAACGGACGAGACACTGAAGATACGCGTGCTTAATCTCTCTAAGAAGGATTTGGCCAAGACACTCAAGAAGTTCAAAGGTACGGCCTGGGATCAAAGCCCGCTTTTCAAGAAGCTTTACGAAGAAGAATACGGCTCGCCGGGCGGCGAACCTTACGGGTGTCTAATCGGCGACTATCATTTTGATCATAGTCCACCGGACGTTGAGATACTCAACGGTGTGGCCCAGATATCGGCCGCTGCACACACACCTTTTATCTCTGCTGCTGCGCCTACGCTGATGAACATGGATTCTTGGCAGGAACTGAGCAATCCCCGCGACCTGACGAAAATCTTCCAGACGGCGGATTACGCCCCCTGGAGGTCCCTGCGAGAGTCTGAAGATTCCAGGTATATCGCTTTGACAATGCCCCGATTTCTCGGCAGATTGCCCTACGGTGCCAAGACAAATCCTTGCGAAGAATTTGATTTTGAAGAGGAAAGTTCCGCCGGCGACCACTCCAAGTATCTCTGGGTGAACTCCGCTTATGCCATGGGTGCTAACATCAACCGTTCTTTCAAGGAGTTTGGCTGGTGTGCACGTATCCGAGGCGTGGAAAGCGGCGGCTTAGTTGAAGGTCTTCCCTGTCATACCTTCCCAACTGATGACGGTGGTGTGGATATGAAGTGCCCGACAGAAATTGGAATCACCGACAGGCGGGAAGCGGAGCTGGCCAAGAACGGCATGATGCCTTTATCACACTGGAAGAATGAGGATTATGCATGCTTTATCGGTGCCCAGTCACTGCAAAAACCAACCGAATATGAGGATGCCGATGCAACGGCCAATGCCAAGCTGGCCGCAAGGCTGCCTTACCTGTTTGCGACTTGCCGGTTCGCGCATTTTCTCAAGTGCATCGTCCGTGACAAGATCGGCTCTTTCAAAGAACGCGATGATATGGCGAAATGGCTCAATCAGTGGATCACGCAGTATGTCACAAGCGATCCCGGCGCTTCGGAAGAAGTTAAGGCCAAGTACCCCCTGGCGGCGGCGGAAGTTGTTGTGGACGATATTGAAGGGGATCCCGGGCATTACTCTGCAAAGTTCTTCCTCAGGCCGCATTACCAGCTCGAAGGCCTGTCCGTTTCGCTGCGGCTGGTTTCGAAGCTGCCGTCGGTCAAGAAGGGCAGTTAACCGGTAGAATCTGATTTGATATTCAATACGCTTAACATGGTTATTGCATTGATAAGTTAAGCGCAGGAACTTAGAACAACATTTTATTTATATAAGGAGTTGACAAAATGGCAGGTGATTGTTTTCTGAAAATCGATGGAATTCCGGGTGAAAGCACAGATGAAAAACATAAAGAGTGGATCGAAGTGATGTCGTACTCTCACGGTGTTTCGCAGATGGCCGGAGGAGACCGGAGCACCGGCGGGGCAGCCACCTCGGGGCGATGTAGCCATCAGGATTTCTCAATCGTAAAGATGCTCGATAAGGCCTCGCCCACGCTTGATCTGTTTTGTTGCAACGGTACGCACATCAAGAATGTTGTAGTCGAACTATGTCGAGCCACCGGCAAAAAGGAAAAATACATGGAATATAAAATGGAGGACGTGATAATCTCGTCGGTCAGTATCAGTGGTAGTGGTGGTATGGGCCTGCCAACCGAATCGGTGACCTTCAACTATGGCAAACTGACATGGAACTATATCCAGACGGACCACAAGACAGGCGAAGCTAAGGGTAACGTTGAGAAATACTGGAGCTTGATCGACAATAAGGGCGGTTGATAATCAGCAAACAGGCATCCAGCTACTGTGTGCCGGCTTTCTGTGCTTTAATATTGCGCGGCAGGAGTGTCTTATGCCCGCGACGGAGGTTATCGTTATGCAAACGGAAGAGTTTTTGCGGGCCGGCCAGCTCAATGAGGCATTGGCCGCCCTGGAAGGTGAGATTCGCAGCGATCCTACGAATGCCAAGCTTCGTGTTTTCCTTTTCCAACTGCTGGCTGTCTTTGGAGATTGGCAGCGGGCTCTGACCCAGTTAAACGTGGCGGCAGAACTTGACGCCTTGAATTTGCTCATGGCTCAGGTTTGCCGGACGGCGATCAGTTGCGAAGCGTTCCGAGCTGAGATATTCGCCGGTAAACGCTCGCCGCTTATTTTCGGTGAGCCGGACGAGTGGGTTGCCTGGCTGGTCCAGGCTAACCAAATGATAGCGGAAGGAAAATACGAAGGGTCGCAGAGCCTGCGAGATCGTGCGTTTGAGGCGGCTCCAGCCGTTCCCGGATATATCGATGGTCGGCGTTTTCAATGGATCTCAGACGCCGATTCCAGGTTTGGTCCGGTGCTGGAGGCCATTATTGACGGCAAGTACTACTGGGTGCCGTTCACAGCTATAAAAAGTATCCGAATTGAGGAGCCCACCGACCTGCGAGATACCGTATGGATTCCTGTCCAGTTCATCTGGGTCAACGGTGGTGAAGCGACTGGTCTGATGCCGACGCGATATCCGGGCTCGGAAGCCAACGAAGATAATGCTATTAGGCTCGCACGCAAAACCGAGTGGATTGAGCAACCCGGAGATGCGTACCTTGGTTTGGGGCAACGCATGTTTGCCACCGACGAGGATGACTTCCCGCTGCTCCAGATACGACAAATAGATTTGGAACACTCTGAATCAGACTGACAAGGTGGGATGAATAATGGCTGAACTAACGCCGATGGATCGTCTGCAACCATGCCTGCTTGACCGCCTCACCGATGATGAGCCGGAAGTGAGCATGGAGAGCCGGGAACGACGCATAGTTTCACTGCAAAGATACAAAAATGCGGTGCTTCGCGACCTGGAGATGCTCTTAAATTCGAAGAGGCACCCATTGCATGACAACATATATGAGTTTAGCGACGCAGCACGGTCTGTGCTGAATTTCGGCATACTCGATATATGTGGTACACCTATATTAAATACCAAGCCGGCTGAAATCGAATCACATGTCAAGGAAGCTATCATTTGTTTCGAGCCGAGAATCTCGCAGAGAACATTATCCGTTCGTATGGTCTCCCCGTTGGACTCGGAATACATCCGTAGTATCTCATTCGAAATAGAAGCGGAACTTTGGGCGCAACCGTTGCCGGATCGTCTTTTCGTTAAAACGGAAGTGGATTTGGAAACCGGCCATTACAAATTGAAAGGCGAGCTGAATGGATAGACGCTTGCTGGACTTGTACAATCGTGAGCTGGCACATCTTAGGGCAACGGGGGCTGAATTTGCAAAGCAGTTTCCCAAGATAGCGGGACGCCTTGGCGGCCTGGATGAATTCCAGCCATGTCAGGATCCCTTCGTCGAGCGACTGCTCGAAGGATTTGCTTTTCTTGCTGCGAGAGTGCAACTCAAGCTGAACGCGGAATTTCCCAGATTCAGCCAGTCTTTGGTCGAGACGATTTACCCTCACTATTTGGCGCCTACGCCATCTATGTGTACGGTTCAGTTCAATCCGGAATTGGATGAGAAAGGTCTCGCTGAAGGCTTTGTAATTCCACGGAATTCTTCGCTGAATAGTATGCTGGGCAAGTCGGAACAAACCAGATGCGAATATCGTACCGCCCATAACGTTACCCTCTGGCCGATTAAATTGAATCAGGCGGATTACTATACTCGCGAGTTGGCCTCGCTTGAGATTCCCAATATACCTAATGTCAAAGCTGGGATCAGGTTGCGTATCCAAACGACGGCCGGTCTTCGCTTCAGTGAGTTGAAATTAGATTCGCTGAATCTGCATTTAATGGGAGTCGGCGAAATCCCAATGCATTTGTATGAGCAGTTTTTTGCGCAGGCTGCTGCGATAGTGGTACAGCCGGCGGCCAAACCCATAGGATGGCAAAAGACCATTGATGCTTCCTGCATCAGGCGGGTTGGTTTCGACAACAAGCAGAAACTCCTGCCATACGATGCCACGTCTTTTCAGGGATATCGACTTTTACACGAGTATTTTGCGTTTCCTCAGCGATTTATGTACGTGGAACTTGCCAATCTGGGTGATGCAATCAGAAATTGCAATGACAATCTATTGGATATCATTGTCCTGTTCCGGGAGTCCAAAATCGAACTTGAGGGAATAATTAATGCTGATAATATTGGGCTATTCTGTGCTCCCGCTATAAACCTCTTTGAAAAGCGATTGGACAGGATACCCGTTTCGGACAAATTTTACGAATTTCATGTTGTGCCGGACAGGACCAGAGCGCACGACTTTGAGGTTTATAAGCTTACCAAGGTAATTGGTTATGGCGCCAGGTCAGACCAGTTGGAGGAATTTCTGCCATTTTATCTTGCAAAAGATTTCGGGGACAGCGAGGCGAGTGGCTATTACGTAGTGAACCGCGTCCCAATGCCAAAGACTCAAAATGCGGGCTTGAAAGCTCGAAGGTCACGCAGTTATACGGGTAGCGAAGTCTATATCTCTCTCGTTGATCCCCATGCCGCCCCGTTCAGTGCCGACGTGAAACAGTTGGGTGTCGAGGCTCTTTGCACCAACCGTGATTTGCCTCTGCATGTACCAATAGGAATTGGATCTTCCGATTTCACGATGGAGAAAACAGTACCTTGCACATCGATCCGATGCATCGGATCTCCAACTTCGCCCAAGCCGTCTCACGCTGAAGGTGAATTTGCATGGCGCATTATAAATCACCTGTCGCTGAATTATCTTTCGCTGACCGATACGAGCGAACGTGAGGGTTCATCGGCACTTCGCGATATTTTAAGACTTTACAGTGACATGGGCGATTTGCAAATCCGCAAGCAAATTGACGGCCTCAAATCCATAAGCTCCAGGCCGATCACGCGCAGAATCTCAACATCCGGATCTATTGCATTTGCGCGCGGTTTAGAGTTAACTGTAACTCTTGAAGAGGCGGCATTTGAAGGGACTGGTGTTTTTCTGCTTGGGGCTGTTCTTGAACAGTTTTTTGCCAGATATGTTTCGATTAATTCGTTTACTGAAACAGTAGTTAGAACGCTCGAACGAGGAGAAATTGTTCGATGGACGATGAAAAACGGACTGCGGCCGATTCTTTAGCCGCAGATTTGCGGAACAGGCCGTTTGATTTTGACTTTTTCCAGGCTGTCCGGCGGCTTGAGTGTATCAACTCAAGCCTGCCGCGGGTTGGGCATTCACGTCGACCCCAAAATGATCCGGTCAGGTTTTGCCAAAATGTCTCTTTAGCTTTTGCACCTTCGGCAATTTCAGCATATTGTGAAGCTACCGATCAAGATCCTGCTAAAATGACAGTAAACTTTTTAGGGCTTCTTGGTCAGGGTGGTCCGATGCCGCTGGTAATAACCGAATATATTTATGACCGGCTGCAAAATCACAGAGACAAAACGCTTGCAACTTTTCTTGATATTTTTCATCACCGAATGATATCGCTTTTCTATCGCGCCTGGGCATGTAACCAGCAATGTGTTAGCTATGATCGCAAAGATGAGGACCGTTTTGCGGTTTACATCGGCAGTTTGTTTGGAATTGGTGACGATTCTTTTCGCAACAGAGACGCCTTGCCTGACGTCGCAAAGCTGCATTATTCCGGGCGCCTTGTTTGCCAGACCAGGAATGTTGAGGGATTGAGGGAGATTTTAGAGGACTATTTTGAAGTTACCGTGGACATACAACAGTTTGTCGGTCAGTGGATAGATCTTCCGCAAAACTATCTTTGCCAATTGGGGTCATCTTGCGAAAACGCAAAATTGGGTGCGACGTTGATTGTAGGGAGCCATTTTTGGGAGTGCCAGCAGAAATTCAGGATTAAACTTGGGCCTATGGATTTACCCAGATATCAGGCTTTTTTGCCGGGAAGTGATAGTATTCGACGTCTGATCGCCTGGGTCAAGAATTATGTAGGAGATGAATTTCTGTGGGAGATTCAGTTGATATTAAAGGCTTGCAGGATTCCGAGGTTATGTCTGGGTAAAATGGGACAGTTGGGATGGTCGAGCTGGCTAGGCTCCAGGAAGTTCCGGAAGAACGCCGATAATCTTGTGCTGAGGTCATTGGATACGTAGCTTGTTTTGAAAATACAAGCTGGCCGCCTGCGGCCACTTTTTAATGTAATTGTTTTCTTAACATAATGTCTTGTTCATTTATAAACACTTGGTTTTTGATTTAGCTTTCTTAAGATTCTATTTCTTGTTTTTCTAAGTATGTATCAAAAACAGTTATTCCGGTTTGATTAAACAAAAGGTTATTGGGCCAAACATAATTTCTAATCATATTTAAGTTGACAAGAAAAGAGAGAATGTCGAGAATAATATTTTATGGATGACACTATTGAATTCAAGATTATAGGGGAACCGTGCCTGCAAACGATAAGAAAAAGATGGAGAGTCACATACTTGAGACTGCAAATCGGCTTCGTCTGATACAAGTTGACTTTGCAGATGATGGCGAACAGACGAGAACGGCCTATCTCTGCGAGGAGATTGAAAAGGCGTTAAAGAGCGTCTTGCCTGATGAGCGTAATGAATTCCTGGGCAGATTATTAGAGAAGTTTCCTGTCGGCAGTTTTATTAGTCAGGCCATATCGACGGAAACGACTGTCAAAAGCCCTCCGACAGTTGATGAGTCAGAGCTTAAAAATGTCGAATTTTTAGTTCGAAGTATCCTTGAAATAGCCCCGACGCTTTCGGATAACCAAAAGGATTTTATCGATAAAAGCCTGCAGGAAGCCGGATTGAGACCAAAAGCCCGGCAGGACAATTCCATAGAATTGGATCAAAAACTGAAGCAAAAGTTTAAGGTCGGGGATGAATGCCGTATTAGTGCCGAGAATATCGCCGAACTCAGTGCGATACTTATTGATTTTGTTTTGAAGCTCGAACCATTGGTATGGAACACCTGGCGTCAGCTGTCACCGCGGTCTGCTGTTCGTCCACAGGGCGCTCTAACGAAAAAAATAGGGCAGTTTTTAAGTAGCGACGCCGAGGTATCTGTTAAGCAGGTTGATGATGATCTCAAAGTGTTGCAGCGGCTTATTGCGGCAATGACCAGTGCGGTTAGCCGCGCAGGCGGCCAGTTTGCGAAACGTCATATCGCCAGGTTTTCACCGTTAGAGATTGAAGCTTTGGTGAGAATGGAACCCGGAAGCGTTTTTGTCAGCCATGATGTGAAATGCTGGAAAAAATATAAAGAACTGGCCGAGACGTTAAATGAAGACTCCATCGAAATGGAAATAAGAAAGGCCATTGTTGATTACGTGGAATCTTTGACAAAAGGAATGGGGCAGTGACGTCAATACAGGGGAGTACCGTATGGCTATAGAAGGCGAAATTCATTGGTGTGAGGGTCTCTTTCTCCAGCCTCACCACCTTCAAATCATGCAGAGGAATATTATCGAGAAGTTCACAAGGCAGTCTCGCATGTTTTGGAGCTATCCCTATGGTCTGATAGAGGCGAAAATATCTGATGATCAACTGGAAAATATGAGAGTTTCCTTCGACCGGCTCCGAATTATAATGCCGAGCGGGCTGGAAGTGAACGTTCCTGACAATACGAATCTCCCCTCGCTTGACATAAAGCAGGCATTTGCATCTACAAGCGGTGCTATGACCATCAGTATTGGCGTGCCGGTATGGTACGCTTCACGTGGCAATGTTATTGAAAAGGGGGATGACCAGGATTGGCGCGCCAAGCGCACATATATAGTTACTGAGATTGAAAAAACGGACGAAAATACAGGTGAAAACCCGCAGCCGGTCCAGATTCGTCAGATAAACGCCAGATTGTTGCTTGAAAATGACGATCCCTCAGACCTCGAAGTGTTGCCTTTGCTGAAAATCACTCGCGCTGCCGGCGAGGATATTGGATTGCCTCGGCGAGATCCGACATACATACCCCCATGTTTTGTGGTTGGCGGCTCATCCGTACTTAGAGATCTCCTTCACGATTTAACCAGCCAGGTAATGGCCAGTCGGAATGAGCTGGTCGTCCAAATTAACCGTGGCGGCTTTAGTGTTGAGAATATGCGAGGCGTTCAATTCGAACAAATGCTTCGTCTTAGAACGCTTAATCGCTTCAGTTCTCAGCTTGGTTCTCTTATTAGGATCTCCAGCAGAATTGTCCCGTTCCAGATGTATTTAATGCTGAGGCAGCTACTTGCTGAACTTGCCGCCTTACGTCCCGACCGCGACCAGTATGAAGTCGTGGGATACGATCATGACAATCTGGCAGTTGCTTTCAACGAGCTTTCGACTCGCATTCGTGGATTGCTCAAAGGCGTAGTAAGGGCCAGGTACCTCAAGATACCGTTTACCATAGACCATGAGCAGAAAATCTTTGCCGCCACACTCACTGATGAAGCGTTATCGTTACCCAATGAATATTTTCTTGCTATCAAGACGAAGGGGGATCCTTCTGAATTGGCTAAACTTGTTTTAGATCGTGATAAATTCAAAATGATGCCGCAAAGTCTTGCAAATCAGCGAATCTTCGGCGTTCAGCTTGCCCAGGAATTGTATCCTCCGGTTGAACTGCCGGCCCAGGTAGGCCTTCATTATTTTCGGGTAATGCGCGGCGAAAGTGCCCGGCTCTGGGAGCGAATACAGCAGGAGAAGACGATCGCTGTACGGTGGCCTGGTGTTGAGACTTCTGACTTTGAAATCACGCTATATATGACTGTTCCTGATACGGAGGCACAGTAAATGACTCTGCTTGAATTGTGTGAGCCGCTCTTCCAATATGTATGCCGGCTGCGTCGATCGGCACGAATGGATTGCACTCTGGAAATGGATCAGGTGCGAAACGATATTAAAAGAATATTCAGCGAAATACGGACAAATGCTTCTGCCAGCGCCGATTTGACTGTTCAATTCGAAAAAGTTGAATTGCCCCTTATTTTCTGTATAGACTTTATGATCAAGGAGAGCAGCCTGAGCTTTGCTTCTGACTGGTACGAATTGGGTCGTGAACGGAATGAACTCGCCGGCGATGAGAAATTCTTCGATTTGCTGGATGTGGATTTGGCCGAAAGAAGTGACGCTGCGACTCAAAGACTGGTAATATTTTACACGTGTCTGGGATTGGGATTTACAGGTGTATACACGGGCCAGCCGGATAGTATTCAACGGTTAATGTCGAAAATCTCGGCTCGTATTTCGGGCATGATGGACGCCGATGAAAAGGCTTTCATTTGCCCGGAGGCTTACGAAAACGTCGATACGCGAGATTTTGTTGAGCCGCCGAGCGCAAAGTTGGTAGGTATCGGGATAACATTGATAGCTCTAATTGTAATCTGGGCCGTTGCGTATTTTTGTTTGTTCAAATGGACTTCTGACGATCTGGGCAAGTCCCTTGATACGATTATAGAACAGGAGAAATTGCCTTCTGTTATCGAGTCGACGACTGATAATGCCAATTAGTCTGGAGGATATGTAAATAATATGATGTCTGGAATTTCAGTTTACAAGAATCTTCCAACGCCTTTCAAGATTGGGCTTTCAATCATTGCAGGCGGCTGCATTTTGGCGGCGATGCTGTTTTTAGTGCCCTCGAGGGTGCTATGGATTATATTCATCGGACTTGCCGTTGTTGCCCTGATTCTTCTACTTTACTGGCGTCTCCTGAAGTGGCTGAAGAAGCGCAAGGCCGCTCCGATGGAACATGGCGTTATCGAGAATGCTTCGGCTGCACCGCAGGGAATCAGCGAGGCTGCACACCTTGCTCGGCTGGACGATCTGAGAAAGAAATTCGAAGAGGGGATCACGAAATTCCAGGCTGCCGGCAAAAGCCTCTACAATTTTCCCTGGTATATGATTGTGGGTGAGCCGGGATCGGGCAAGACAGAGGCCGTGCGTCACTGTAACGTTGGTTTCCCGCCGGGCCTGCAGGACCAGTTTCAAGGAGCCGGCGGCACCCTTAACATGAACTGGTGGTTTACGGATCATGCCGTTATTCTCGATACAGCCGGGCGATTGATGTTTGAAGAGGTCGAAACGGGCGGTTCAGGCGAATGGAAAGAATTCCTAAAGCTTCTTAAAAGGTATCGACCGCGTTGCCCGGTTAACGGCGTGTTTCTCGTTATACCGGCTGATAGCCTCATCAAGGATACCGCCGATGAGATAGAGCAGAAGGCATCCAAGATTGCACGGCAGTTTGACGCCATCCAGCGAGTCCTGGATGTCCGTTTTCCCGTTTTTGTCATCGTCACAAAGAGCGACCTGATCAATGGTTTTCGTGATTTCTTCGACAACCTCGATGATCCGCAGCTTCAGCACCAGATTCTTGGGTGGTCTAACCCGGCCCCCCTCGATGAACCATACAATCCTGATTTCGTCGAGCAGCATTTGAAGACTATACGGACACGTCTTTTCCGGCGAAGACTTGCACTGCTGCAGGATATAGTATCTGAGTCCGAGGAGCCGGGTATTGAGAAGATACGTACAACTGACACGTTGTATGCATTTCCTCAAAGTCTGGCGAAGATAGCGCCGCGAATGGGCCGGTATCTGGAATTGATATTCAGTGTCGGCAGCCAGTGGTCCGGCAAACCGTTATTTTTCAGGGGTATTTATTTTACATCTTCCATGCGGGAAGGTTCGGCTTTAGATGAAGACCTCGCCGAATCGCTTGGGGTTTCGGTCGATACCCTCCCGGACGGTCGGGTTTGGGAACGTGACAGGGCATACTTTCTGCGGGACCTCTTTATTAAAAAGGTCTTTCGTGAGAAAGGCCTCGTTACGTATGCCACTAATACAAAGAAACAGCATCTTCGCCGCAAGGCCGTGGTCATGATCTCGGCTGCCGCGAGTGTCATTTTGCTGCTCTTCTGCACATTTTATGCCGGTGTTAAATTTCGTCGCTCTATCGGTGATATGAAAGAGTATTTTGAAACACCGGCAAAACTGTTTGCTTCGATCGGTGCAAGAGAGGCAAGCCAACTGCAAGTGATAAAACGTGAAAGCAAGGAAGTTTATCGCTATATCGGCAGGGCCGGAGTACCCGAAATGCCGGATAACATTACACGATCCAGCTTCTCCGCACGGCTTGCCGATAGAGTGGATCAATGGGAGAAAAAAGGAGTGCCCTGGATTTTTGCTCCGGCGGCAAAGTTTGCCAAGGGTATTACATCGGAGAAATTAAAGACGGCTCAGGCGGTTATTTACGAGACGGCTATCCTTCGCCCATTCCTTGATGCTTCCGGCCAGATAATGAATGATCAACAGAACGGCAAATGGAGGCGCGAGGACCCTGAAACCAGGGTTTTATGTCAGTTGATCCGGCTAAAAGCAGATAAGCCCCTGGCCAAAGAAGGTGAATATTCGACCCAGGCTTTCTTAGATCCTATGTTTGCATATATTTTCAGAAGTAACGAAGATAAGGAAGATGAGGAAGGTTCTGCAAAACGAATGCAAATGTACAATGATGACAGGGTACAACTTCATCAGCCGATAGAATTCATTTATGGACAAGCCTTTTCCCCTGTGTTTAGTAAAACGGATCCTAATTTTTTGGAATCTGCAATAGAGAGAAGTGTAACTCTTTTTAATGCGTATTGGATCGACTCCAACCAGGTCGGTACGAGTAGCCGTAATTTCGCTCAAGTCGAAACTATTATGAAGCTCAGAGGTGCTTTCGAAGAATTTGATGCCGCGGAAAAAAATATTTTGGCGCTGCAGGATCGCTTTGGCGCCGAATCGAATAAGTCTTATGCAGACGATAGCTGGAATAAGTTTGTTGCCGATTGGGAAAAGCATTATAAAAGTCTGGATGCGGCCAGACAAAATATCCGGACTTTAAGCGGAAGTCTGAACAATCCTCAATCGCTTGAAAAATTCTGGGGCACCGTTGCCACGGGCACGCTCCAGGATGCAAACGACCACTTTCAACTCTTGCTTAGCGAACTCAGGACGGACAAGGCGATGAAAAACGATTTCCTTGGACGAATGCGTACAAAGCTCGAAGCAACTTATGGTGAAATATCAGGTAGATTGGTCAATAGTGAGTTTACGGAAGCATTGAAACTGATTGACGAAAGATTCTATGCTCCGGTTCGGGAAGAGAACCGGCTGTACGAAGTGCGCTATCAAATGTATTCGAAGTGCAAAGAGCAATTTGTGGAAATCAGGCCCTACGCCCTTAATGAGGTTCGGTTGGCAATTCAAAAAGTGAACGAAGGAGTTGAAGAGGCTCGCAATAGTATTAACGGACTATTAGCCCTTGGCCCCACTGTGTACCGTTTTAAGCAAGCCGCCGACATTTGCGGGCTTGCTCTTGAATTGCCTCGGCAAAGGGGTTTGTATTCTGTTGTCGAATCGAGCCTGAAGTCGGCTCCCAAGAGCATTAAAGATGTTGGGGATTTTGTAGCAAAACAAGGAAAATGGGATTGGCCCGCCCTGATTCCCTCTGATATGGTAAACCGCAGCTATGATCCGAAAGTCGCAGAAGATGTTCTTAGCGGCTGGAAGACTCTGAGAGATACGTTACAGCGTCTGCCTAAAGAAACACGCTTTCAAAAAGAATTTATGGACGCTAACGAGGTTTATACGGAATATCCTAAGCTCTATTTCGAATACTGGCTCGGCACGGTACCTGAATCTGTGGTTAGAAGGAGCATTGAGCGGGATTCTGAGGATTTTAAGAGTTTGATTGTAAGAAATGTATTCGATGAGCTGATCGGCGTTCTTGGTGTGCTACTTGAAAATGCTGTTACGCCTCTTAGGCCGTATGTTCCGGAAGGTGAACAGAGAATTAAGCTTTTTGATGCTAATTTGGATAAAGTCAGAGACAGCCGTAAATACGACAAGTTCTATAGTGAATGCAGGACGGTGCTCACAAACTGGAGAGGATTAGGTGATAATTTCACGGCCGGCAGGATGGAGCTGTTGAGGGTAACCCCTGCCGATTACCTTGAAGATTATGCACCTTTTGCTTACGAGTCGCCGGCTCAATTTGCGGATATGTATTGGACTGAATTTACGATAAAATTGCTAAGCATGCTCTCCAGTAATGTACAGGATCAGGGTAAAGGAGGCTTTGAAAATCTAAGAACACGGTTTGCAGGCAAGTTTCCTTTGGAACGAGATAGCAAGACTGACTTGACTCCAAAAGAACTTATTGAAGCCTGGTCATGTTTGAATAACGTTCGTTTGCAGGAAGTCTTTGCTCAGGGAACGATAGGTGCCGGTGCCAAAACGGGATCTGATAAAATAGATGAGCAATTTAATCGCCTGCGCGGGATGGTCATGCCCGAACCTTATAAGCAGTGGTTCGAAGGAATTGAACAGGTATTTAAATCCCTGCCCCAAGCTGAAGATCCTTATTATTGTAAAATAACCCTGTTGGGTCAGAACGAGCAGCGTAAAATTGTCAGGCAGAACGAAAAGCTGCTGCTTGACTACCTGACAGAATTCAGACTCGTCCAGGGAGATCAAAAGAGTGAACGATTTAACACTCGTTCGGGCGAAAATATGAGTGTTGGGATGTTTAAGTATCCTGGTTCGTCTCTGCAAATCGAATTTTACCAGTATCCTTCCGACACCGTAAAGCATACAAGTGTAGAATTTCCACAGCCATGGGCTCCTTTGAGAATGCTTCATCAGTACCATGATGCAAGGAAAGAAGGATACATTAAGCTTGAAGTTAAAAGCGATAAGGACCTGGGCGGAGTGTTATTTTTGCAGCTTGAATTCTTTAAAGACATTGACGAAAAATATCCGGTTAGCTTTCCAGATCCGGATCAATGGCCGTCATTGAAAGATAAGCGTTGATCTTACGGAGATATGTGTTTTGAGTGCTGCTTTTAAAAAGTTTTTCAAACGCTTTAATCCAAAGGGGCAGGATAATCCTTCTGAAGGGATCTTTGTAGCTGCGTTCGGTAAACATCCCGGATGGGATGATCATATCGATGACATTGGTTTCGAGACCGACGTTTTCGTTACGGTAAAACGTATACTTTATATTCAGGGCATTGGCGGCAACATCGATTCAGGAAGCTGGGATAAGCTCAAAGAGGATCAGCTCATTGAAGAATTCAAGCATGTTTTTTTCTGGTATATAAATGGAAACCTGGTTGTAGGGCGCATGTGGTCTTCACAGGATGGCAAAGG